>Ga0315286_10006670_pt1 | contig 11244 bp, 8 predicted proteins | sample YL17G10_0_MG_FD_205038 | JGI IMG/M metagenome (GOLD analysis project Ga0315286, IMG submission 205038) | Sediment microbial communities from Yellowstone Lake, YNP, Wyoming, USA - YL17G10_0 | ecosystem: Environmental > Aquatic > Freshwater > Lake > Sediment | place: USA: Wyoming | collected...
GACAGATTTTGAAGAAAAGTATCCTACTATCAGTAAACTGCTTGTGGAAGCAATTGTTCCGCCTCCTAAGAGTGGCACAGTATTTGATACACTAAAGAAGTACAGGATGTCCAATGGACGACAAATATATCGTAAAGGAAACGGAAAACAAACTCTTTACTTTGTTTGGGATGCCATGCATGGGCACTGGGAGATTTACTCTAGGAAACGCGTTAATTTCGCATCCGTAAGTAATGAGGATGTAGTACTGGAAGAATTTTCTTCCAAAGATGACAGGAAAAAGTTGGATTTATGAATAATTTTTATGACCCTCAGAAAACATTTTTGGAACTTGTAGTAGATTATAAAGGTGATCTGGATGATGCATTTAATTTATTCCAAGACGCTTGGTCGGATGGAGTTGATGCAAAAGCAGAAAACAGAACGTTCAGCCAAGCCATAGGCATTGATAATATTGAACTGGCTCAATTTATTATAGATAAAATATCCATAGAAGATCTCCTCAAAAGACGTGTAAAATTAGCTGCCTCTACTTCATGAAATTTTATAAGTATGTTGATTTGTTCAAAATTCCACGACTATTATGATTCGATCGTAGCTTTTGGTATAGACAAGACGGTTGTGTACCCTCGCAAGGATAATGAAATTGAAATCAGGTTTCAAGATGGGTAGCATTTCAAGAAATCTATATGTTCATTTCTGGCGTGCTTGGAGTGCAGGTTCGACCTACAGTAGAAATATCGGACAAGGATAAGCAGGCCGCAAAGGGACACGACGGCGAATACTCCTTCAAGAAACCACCTGGCGGTGGACGTTGGCGGTAATCAAGGAAAATACAGCAACGAATCCGTCCCAGGAATCAGCAAGCGAGCCATCGCTTTAGTCGATAACAACACCATCAACACCGCATTTCGTTCGTAGCGCGTGATCTTGAAACGCTTCTGATCCGAAAGCCTGATGAGGAAGTCTTCATTCCCAATGTGATCGAAGCTGGGTGGGATGTAGAGACTCAGTGTAGCGAACGCATCGAAGAATCCGAAGTCGCCCAACTCGAACGCATCTTCCGCCAGGTTCATATCTGCATACATGAAGATCTCGGGGATCAGCGCGTAACGCAACAACAAGTGACTGAACTTGGGCGACGGGATCGTCAGGTTCCGTCTCGACATTTCGATCCTGACCGTAATGGACGTGCCGTTCAATCGTTCATTCAAAGTAGATTCGGAAAGCGGAACGAACCCTACCTCGGTCGGAGACTTGATAAACGCCTTGACCGAGTTGCCCGCGTTCTTCCCACCGACTCCCAGTTGAATCGCCTGCGTTACGTTGATGCTCCTGACGAGCGGGATGTCGGCTTCGATGAATCCTTGGAACGAATCATCCTCTAACGTGAAGTAAACGGGACGCGTTGCCAATTTGAAATTAGCAATCACGTTTACCATTCGGAGATTCGGATACGTTACGTCGAGCCACTCCGAGCGGCATCCATTCAGATCCCACCCACCCACATAACCCGCGCCGTAACAGATCTGGCAATTTGCGTCAGGGGAAGTCTCGATCGTAAAACAAGAGCAGCGCCTGCCTGATCGTTTCCTTCGATAGTAATAAAAAGTTTGTCTGACAGGTTTTGCGGCTTGTTCGGACTCTGCCGCGATCTGGGGCAGCAGTTGATCGATCGCCTGTTTATAAGGTTCGTCTTCCAAGACCTCCGTGCGGCTAACGGGCGCGTCACGCCATTCGATCGCCTGACGGAGACTTCGGATCTGGTCGGGTGGGCGCAAAGTTCGGGTGCGCAGTCTTTTAGTCATCCTCTAGATAATAGCCTCAATTCAGATTCAGACCTCGGGTCCGAAAGAGGGTTATTTTTTGATCAAGAGGTAATTCCTGTGGTGAACATTCAGATCACGCCCGCCTTTGTACTGCCTGACGGGATTCCCGCTACGGCGTTTACGTTGGAACTTGGAGGCGGTTATACGCCTGCGGTCAATATGACCCAGACCGGAGACACCCTGAGGCAGGGAAGTGCCTGGACTCCTAACGTTCGGGTCGGCGAAACCCTATCTTTCGATGATGTGGTCTTTCAAGGGGTTGTGGAGACTTACCGAGGAGGTGGCGCAAGTGATGCCACTTTCATCCCAAGACTCTTATATTTGATGTACCGAAATATTCTGCAAGTCCAGCAAGATAATGCGGCTCCAATGACCCCCGCGCAAGTTTTAAATTATATAGCTCCTTAGTTTAACGAGAGGTCTTCCTAATGGCTTATGTAGCGGCGATACAAAACTTAACGGGATTACCCCAGAATTTCGTTCTGGATTACGGATTGATAGTTGAATTAAATTCAAAACTCATCGTTACGTTGGCGTTTGAGCCGTACCAAGTAATCCCCATTACATACGATCAATTTACGGTTGCGCAAGCGACTCTTTACAATCCAAATGTTTTTGTCATCCTGGTCAACGGCGTACCGATCCTACCTCCCGTTCAACCCTCTCTCGGATCTACTGGCGCGACGGGCGCGACAGGTTCCGCAGGATCTCCTGGCCCGACAGGGGCTCAAGGCCCCGTAGGCGCCGCGACGGGATCTACGGGTCCCACTGGTGTAGGCATCCAAGGGCCTGTCGGAAATACAGGCAACACAGGAGCTGGAAATACGGGCAACACAGGCTTCGCAGGACCTGTCGGAAATACAGGGGTAACGGGGGCAACGGGAATAGGCATCACGGGTCCATCAGGCGCTACAGGCCCCGCAGGCGGCCCGATCGGCCCAACTGGTCCGACGGGCGCGACGGGCAACGGGGTCCCTGGTGTCAGCGGTGCGGTCGGAGAAACTGGCGGGACAGGCAACACTGGGAACACTGGGGCAATCGGATTCACAGGCCCGCAAGGAAACACGGGCGCAACAGCGGCAGTCGGGCAAACAGGTGCGATCGGTAATACCGGAAATACAGGTTCAGTTGGCGCACAAGGAAACACGGGCGCCGTGGGTGGAACAGGCGGCACAGGGCAAACAGGAGCAGTCGGCGCTAACGGAAATACCGGTACCGCAGGCGCAGCAGGCACGACTGGGAATACTGGCGCTACAGGAAATTCTGGAAGCACGGGCAGCACAGGCAGCACAGGCAGCACAGGATTCACGGGAGTTGGTCAAACTGGAAATACAGGATCCACGGGTTTCACGGGCGCACAGGGCGCACCTGGCCTGAACGGATCGACCGGATTCACCGGCGCAATCGGTGTCACGGGATCTGGCAACAACGGAAACACCGGAAACACAGGCAGCACTGGCGATGTTGGGCCGACGGGGCCATCCAGTAGTGGTGGAAGTGGTACTCAATATGTAGACGTTACACATTACCAAGTTGAACCCACTTCTGGTCAGACCGTTTGGGTCAAGAGCGCATCGACGGGTTACGCAGGTCTTTCTTGGACTCGTGGCGGAACGGTCTTGACAGTCAATCAAACGGCACACGGTAGATCCACTGGGGATCGTGTGATTTTGAGAAATTTCAATCAAGATTATTTAGTAGCAACTGTCGCAAACGTGGCTCCAGATAGTTTCACCACTACCTGTGTCAATACTGGCGCCATTAGCGGTACTGCAGGGTTCTATACGCTGGGCTTTACGTTCGCGCATACAGGTACTGCACCGGCTATCACAGGAGGAATTCTTACGGCCCCTATTGGAGGGAATGTAATTCTTTTATCCATGAGAATTTATTTGGCCGCAAACACCAGAGCAACCACTACTTATAACCTTACGGTTCCGCCCGGTTCTACGAACGGTGCTGGGGGAGACACGGGAAATGATGATTTAAACATGCCAATCTTGACTGCGCGATTACCGGCAGGACTCAATGCGGCACAGTCATCCCAAGGTCCAATTTTAAATCTAGGTGCTAACTTTAATATATTCAACTTCACAGCGCTACCAGCAGTCGGGGTCGCCACTAACATTCAGTTGGCTTTTTAAGAGGTAGGGAATTAAATGGCAAGAATCATACACGGTACTTTGAACGTTGGTTCTTACGATCCTACGGGAAATCCTGGGGAATACACATTCACGGGAGCTGTTTATGAAAATGTCTCAGACGCCTCTGGTAGCGCCGCGTTCGATATTGTTCCAGGATTCGTAGTCTACATTCCAGCGCAGGATCCAAACACAGCGCAGCCCGTTACGGGCGAAGCGCATCGCTACGTGTTAACGTCCGTTACGGTCCTAACCGCCACCACTATCAACGGGACAGTTCTTTACAGTGAATACGATTTCCCAGGAACTGACCTTCCTCTCAATGGATCTCTTGCAATCATTTCCCAGCCAGGGGCCAATAAGGATTTGGGATTTCCAGTAAGTTCAGAAGTTTATAATTTGCTTTTACCAGGAATGACGCAAGCGTCTGCAGACGCTGATCTTCAAAATATCATTGATCCAAATTTGGGGGGAGGGTCTGCCCCTCCTGTCTCTTTTCCAATAGTCGCAAACGCGTCTTTCGCAACCATCCTCTCCGTCCCCAGCGCCTCTTACACGGCGCTATTTTTTGAATATTCCATTGTGCGAAACAGCATTGTGGAGGTCAGTTCGCTCACGATTGCCAACGACGGTTCCGCTACCCCTGGATTTGCTAACGTCGGAGCCTCGACGGGTTCGACTGGAGTAGTGTTGAGCGCCACTGTTTCTGTCGGGAACTTATTGATCCAGTACACCTCGGACAACACCGCCCCAGGTACGATGAAATATATCTTCAAGGGATGGGCTTAATTTTAATTAATCGTGGTTTATTAAATTGTCTTTATTTTAAGGAGAAAACAAAATGTCACAAAATTCTGTCAAACTTGGTTCATTAATCAATCTTCAAAGTTTATCGTCCCCACCTTCTAGTCCACAAGCAGGTGACATTTACTACGATAGTTCACTTAATAGTTTTCAATTCTACAATGGGACGAGTTGGCAAACATACCTGCCATCGGATGGTTCTGTTCCCGCCACTGCAAATCTTGATATGGGCGGATTCCTGATCAACAATTTAGGAGATCCGTTAGTTGCCCAAGATGCTGCGACGAAAAGCTATGTTGATAGCACTTTGACAGGACTTGATTGGAAATCTCCTGTCATGGTAGTTGCGACTTCAAGTATTCCTTTATCTGGCGCCGCTCCCCTTGCAGCAATCGATGGAGTCTCTCTTGCTTTTGGAGATAGCGTACTGTTGGCTGGACAGACAACAGGCGCAGGCGCTGATGTAGATAACGGCATCTATGTTTACACAGATGCCGGTGCGAGTACTTACTCCTTAGTACGCCGTAGTGATTCACAAACTGGCGAACAGTTATTGCAGGCTGCGTGTTTCGCCACCGAAGGTACGGCTAACCACGATACTGCATGGGTGAATACGGCGAATGCTCCGATCGTGGTCGGGACTACCCCGCTTCCGTTTGTGCTGTTCGCATCTACGGTTGGGGGTGCTAATACTTCGTTAAGCAATTTGACACCTACTGCGGTCAATCAAGACCTACTCCCCAACGCGTCTTTGACGCGTAGCTTAGGTTCCGGTACTCTTCCTTGGAGCAATAGCTTCACGAATGTCGTTAGTGCGAACGTTTTCCAGGGACTTGGCAACAACACCGGCTCTACCAATTACATCTACGTTCAAACGCCCGATAATGCTAGCGGACAATCTGGAGATCTGGGTATCCGCACCGGAACCTCCTCTGGTTCAAATAGAGTCGGCACCATCTCGATCATGTCAGGGGGACTTGCTGGAGCGAACATCTTGTCCGGACCTGGCGTCATCATTCAAACCGGGTCAGGCACCGTAAGCGCTGAGATCAGTATGAATTCGGGGGATGCGACGGGAGCTTCGGGAGCCGTCCTGGTATCTTCGGGGATTGGATCTTCTTCTGGCCCTCTTAATTTCTTAACCGGCAATGCATCAGGGGCATCTGGAAATATCTTGATTCAGACCGGTACGGGTGCAACGCGAGGAAATATTTCTATTTCAGGCCGTGCCGTTTCCCTCGTTTCAAGTATCAATCTAATTACTCTGAACTCGACTTTAGGTTTCTCAGGTTCAGAAATCCAAATGCTATCTCCTGGAGCAGGCTTGACCGTCTCTGCAGGGGACTCAGGTGCAGGAACTGACTTAGTAGGGGGTAACTTATTACTCGAATCTGGATCCGCCACTGGAGACGGTGCTGGATACGTAATGATCCGTGCCGTAGCGGGCGGTCAGGGCGCAGGTTCGGCATCACGAGCAGTTCAACAGGTCGCTCTTTTCTCTGGGTCTGGAATGAGTTTAGCCAGTGACGGGGGAACTTCTGCACCTGCAGCGTCCGCATTGTTGGATTTACAAAGCACCACGGGCGCCTTGTTACTCAGCCGTCTCACGACTGTGGAGGAAACCGCTCTTACCGCATCTAACGGGATGGTCATTTATAATACCAATCTAAATGTACTCCGCGTGCGGCAGGGAGGCGCATGGGCTTCTGTCGTTACGGGCGTGGCTGGAGCGAATAAGTCTCTCAGTAACTTGGACACTACTTCGATCAACCAGGATCTATTACCTGATGCGTCTAACGCCCACGATCTGGGATCCAGTTCAGCTTATTGGAATAATCTCTGGGCAGGTAATGTCTACGCCAATACGCTCGGAACTATTTCTGGATCGAATATCGTATCGTTAAGTGCAAGTGCAATTTCGCCTATTAATAGCGACTCAATCAATCTGGGTAGCAGTGCATCTCATTTCTTGGGTCTCCATGTTCGCCAGGGTTCTTTCTACGACAGTTTAGATAACCTGCGCGTACTGATGGATGTGGATCAAGCAGGTCCTGGCGCCATTACTACGGATTGGTCAGCAAATCTGGTCACTCAAGGTAGTTTATTCGGTCTTGGGATCACTACCTCTAATAGTTCCGCGACAGATGGTACGGCCACGAGTGGTATCTTCATTGGAACTGGGGATAAAACTGCAGGTACCGGGGGTTCTGGGGGTATCTACATATTTGCAGGGACTTCAAGCACGTTAGGAGCCCGTGGTGAAGTCTCCATTGGAGGTTATAATGTAACTCTCGCAGCGGACAATTCTATAACACTAGCCGCTTCGGATGTTGTTGTTATTGCGGGCGGAGCCTACCTGAGTTTGAGTAATCTTGGGCAAGTAAAAAATGTAGTAGACCCGACGGATTTGCAAGATGCTACGACTAAGAACTATGTTGATGGTAATTTTGTTTCCAGAGCGCCTGCGGCAGGTTCAGGGGTTGTAGTCACTGACGCTACCACAACAAATATCGTTACGATGGCGCAGAAATCCTCCATCTTCAATTATCAATTAGTACGTTCGGGACAGACCCAAACGGGTATGTTGATGGTTTCGGGAGATGGTGGATCTGTGGCGGATGTAGCGGATGTATCCTCTGCTACCGGTTCTCTTGGTATTACGTTTTCCGCAGCATCTGTTGCGGGTAGTATTACCGTTAGTGCTACTGCATCATCCACGGGTTTTAACGCTGACATGAATTTCGTTACAGCGTTTCTAGCCGCTTAATTAAGTAAGGAAAAATACCCAAGAAAGAGGACTAAATCTTTCTTGGGTATTTTTAAGCATACCTATGGCAATCAAGTTTGTTAAAATCCACGATGGACTTGAACTGGCGCAATTGGCGTCAGATCCTGCCGATCCCGTCAATGGGGATTTGTATTACAATTCTACTTCCAATGTTTTCAAAGCCTATCAAAACGGCGCGTGGGTAACGTTCAACACCACATCGGGCGCCAATACGGCTCTCAGTAATCTGACCCCCACGGCGATCAATCTGGATCTTATTTTCGATACGGGAGCAGGCGCGATTGTCGCGACAAAAGATACTCTCGCGAGCACAAAAAATTTAACCATCCAGACAGGCACTACGGGTGGGGTTTCCTCAGTTGCCGGTACCTTAACGCTTGCAGGCGGCAACGCCTCGGGTGCCTCTTCCACGGGAGGCAACGCTAACCTCTATGGCGGGAATTCCCCGCTCAATGGCGGGTCTCTGATCTTAAATGGAGGCACTTCCACCGGAGCAGGTGGAATCGGGGGTAGTGTCCTGATTCAAGGAGGTAGTTCCTCTTCTTCTGGGACGGGTGGAAATCTAACGCTCCAATCTGGAGAAGTATCGATTGGGATAGGAACGAGTGGTAACGTCGTACTCAAGAGCGGTAATACGGTTACAGATTCCGCCACGTCCGGCTCAGTCTCGATATCGAGTGGAAGTGTTTCCAACGCTACATCGGGCGCCGTAACTCTTAAGTCAGGAAACTCTACGGCAGGTTCCTCCGGTGCCGTAACGATCGCCACGGGCACTCCTATATCGGGAGGCGGCTCGGGCAATCTCTTAATACAAACCCCTGGAGACACTGGCTCCACTTCGGGTTCCATTACGATAGAAACCGTCACTGCAAATAGTGCAGGCTCTATTATCCTAAAGGGCGGTTCCGCTAACTCTACGGCGGGGTCAATTTCACTTACTGCAGGAGATAGTGGAAACGCGTTTGGTGTAGGTAGTATTACCCTAAGATCTGGAGGAGGCCCTATAGGAGGAGCAATCTCCATCCTCACGGGAATAGGTAGCGCGGGGGGAGGACCTTCGGGGGCCGTTACGCTCGGTACAGGAGATGTAGTCACCACAGGTTCAGGTGTAGGTTCAGGAGTCGTAACGATTAAAAGTGGGGACGGTACCAGTAGTGGTATAGGTGGTCCAACTGGCAATGTAAATATATTCAGTGGAAACTCAGTAAACAATTCAACTGGTAATGTGAATATTTCCACTGGGACTACGGCTGGCGCACGCGGGATCGTTTCGATCGATGCGGGTTCCCTATTGATCCCAAGGCTTGCGAATGATCCCTCTTCCCCCGTTAATGGGATGATCATTTACAACTCTACTTCAAATACTTTTAAGGGGTATCAAGGGGGCGTTTGGTCTAGTTTTGGTGGAGGAAGCGGAGCCGACACGGCTCTCAGTAATCTTGCGACGACCACTGCCGTTAGTCAGAATTTAATTTTCAACAAAGCATCTATCGGAATTTTAAAAACGGCGGATAGTGCGGCAGGGAGTTTAGGTTTAACGCTACAATCAGGGGACGGTGGATCTAGTGCCGTTAGCGGTAACGTCTTAGTAAGAAGCGGCAATGCGGCTTCATCTTCCACCAATACCGGTAGTGTTACGATCACGACGGGAAATGTTTTGGGAAATTCCGGAACTCCCCCAACATCCGGCGCACTGACACTCAGTACAGGAACGGCTATATCGGGCGGGACCGGTGCGATCACAATAGCTACGGGGGTGGCTACTACAGGGGGTTCTGGAGCTATTCTGATACAGACTCCAGGAACCAGTTCTGGTTCTATTACGCTGCAAACAGGCGGAGGTGCGATCAACCTTTCCGGAGGTGCTTTTTCCGTTACTTCTGGAAGTACAGTAAGTATCCTATCAGGCCCTTCTGTGGGAACAGTTACAATTTCTACCGGAGGTCAGAACGGTTCCGCAACCGGAATAGCCACCTTTAGTTCAGGAGACACGACTGGATCTGGGGGCTCTTCAGGTGCTGTAACCCTAAAAAGCGGCGCAGCAACTACTGGAACAGGGGGGACTGCGAGTGGTGTTGTTACCGTATCCACTGGAAACTCAACCAACGGAACTACTGGCAACGTAGCTATCTCCACAGGAACCACGAGTGCTGCCACGGGCGCGGTTTCCATTACTTCCGGGAATTCCACCTCAGGTGCTTCGGGCGCCATTAACATTACCTCTGGAACCGCCTCGACCACACGAGGAAAACTCTCCATCAATACTGCCAATGTGGAGCTTAATTCCACTATCGGCGCATTGGTACTCAATCGTTTAACCACCACCCAGCGCGATGCACTTACTCCAGTTAACGGCATGATCATTTACAACAGCACTACAACTGTTGTGGAAGGATATCAAAACAGTGCGTGGGCGAGTCTTGGTGGAGGTGGAAGTGGGGCCAACACAGCGCTCAGTAATTTAGCCGTTACGACAGCCATTAGTCAGAATTTAATCTTCGATAAGACGGCCCCTATCTTACAGACCAAAGATCAAACCACACTGGCTAGCGAGGCGCTCGTCATACAGACTGGAACTTCTACAGGCGCTACCACTTCCACAGGTACCATTACGATTAAAAGTGGGGTTCCAAGTGGAGGATCCACTGGGGCCAGTGGCGATATTAATTTGAATACAGGGCTCGTTACCCCTAGTAAAACATCGGGTCAAATCAGCCTGCTCACCGGAACTGGGAGCAATACGAGTTCAGGGGCCATTACTCTCCAGAGTGGTAACGTGACCAATACGACCGGAACTTCTGGAGGTATCAACTTCACCACCGGATCTGGCCTCAGTTCAGGCAGTATAGCCTTCTTCACCTCTGCGGCTGCCAGTGCATCGGGAGTATCGGGTAGTATCTCCCTGACGACAGGAGGTATCGGAGGGGCACAGCCCTCTGGAAGTATCTCCCTGACGACAGGTACTACGACCATCGGAAGAGGGAAAGTGCTCATCGACGGTCTTCAGATGAATGTATTTTCTACCAACAACGGAATTGGTACCGGAACACCCGCTACTTCTGCAATCTTGGATTTAACTGCACCCGATAAAGCCCTTCTTTTAACTCGTTTATCTGATGCACAGCGAGACGCCCTTACTCCTGTTGCAGGGATGATTATCTACAATACAACGTCAGGAACTCTTCAAGTTCGCGGAGCCTCTGCATGGCTAACCGTAACGGCGGTCTAACCGCTTGCCGAACGAATGCTGTTATTTTCTCTGTAGGGGCATCGCCCCGTATCAACACGATTCGAAGGGGCACGCATGTCAGACAATTTTCTTAAAGTTGGGAGCGGTTTGCAACTTGCGCAGCACGCAAACGATCCTGCCAACCCTGTTGAAGGGGACATGTACTATAACAGTACCTCCGATACGATTCGCGTTTATCAGAACGATGCCTGGGTATCTCTTAGTACTTCGGCAGGAGGTGGAATTACTGAACTGACCGGAGATGTAACGGCAGGTCCGGGCTCAGGATCTCAAGTCGCAACAATAGCCGCAGCTTCAGTAGATCACAATAAACTCGCTGCGAGTTCCGTTGATAACAGCAACATCATAAGTAACGCCGAGATCGATTACTCTAAGCTAGCTCCGTTAGCTGCAGGAGCGATTCTAGTAGGCGATGCCAGCAATAATCCGCAA
>Ga0315286_10006672_pt1 | contig 11241 bp, 10 predicted proteins | sample YL17G10_0_MG_FD_205038 | JGI IMG/M metagenome (GOLD analysis project Ga0315286, IMG submission 205038) | Sediment microbial communities from Yellowstone Lake, YNP, Wyoming, USA - YL17G10_0 | ecosystem: Environmental > Aquatic > Freshwater > Lake > Sediment | place: USA: Wyoming | collected...
CGCGAACGAGCAAGTGCATGACCTTTTCCGGCGGCCACGTACCGTACGCGGAGTCGTAGTCGTCCAGCAGCGTCATGTCGCCGGTAACGATGTTCTCGGCGGACGCCTCTTCGGCCGGCGGCTCGTCTTTATGTTCCGCCGCCGCGTACTCAATCATCTGGTAGATGTTGTCCGGCGTGGCGGCCACCAACTGCACGTTCAGGCCGGCCACGTGCGCAACCTCGTCGACCAGGAACAGGTTCGACGGCTCCGCCGTCGCCACCGTAAGCATGTCGCGGACACGGAAGAGCGGAAGCACGCCGTGTTTCTGGAGGAACGACTCCGGCAGAACGCTGCGAACGGACGGGTCGACCAGTTGCGGCACGAGGCGTGCAAAGGGCACGCTGCACGATTCCGCCACCGCCGAGAGCACCTGCTCCTTGGTGGCGTATCCCATATCGACGAGGATTTCGCCGATCAGGCGCTGCTGTTGGCCGTTCTGCTGCAACTCCAGCGCATGCACCCGTTGTTCATTCGTCACGACGCCCCGCTGAACCAGCAGGTCGCCGAGCAGCACGCGATTCTTGTTCACCTTGGGCATGGACCCGTCCTACTGAAAACTCTTCACGGCCTCGTGAACGTTGTCAAACACCCGGAACTTCTTATCGAACCGGACCATCTCGAAAATTTTGCGGCAGTGCCCCTTCAGGCCGGCCACCTTGACGACGCCGCCGGCCGCTTCCACCTGCTCGTGGAACCAGAGTAGGTCCTCGAGGCCCTGGCTGTCGACGGTGCCCACGCGGGCCATGTCGAGGACAAACCAGCGGCCTCCGCCGTGAATCTGGCCTTCGGCCACGCGGCGGAACTCCGCCGCCTCGGCCTTCGTCAGCCCAGGCTCCACGGACAGAACCGTCATGCTCCCGTAGGCGTCTGCAACGGTTGGCATTTCTACTTTGCCTCCGATTCCTTCTTGCGGCTCGCGCCAATCGCCTCGAGCAGCGCGTCAAGGTCCAAAGCCAGCAAGGCCCGGGCCGGACGCTCGTCGAACTGGGCGCCTATGCCGCGCTCGATCTCGCTCCGGACCTTCTCTATCGGCATCCGGGCGCGATACGGCCGGTCGCTGGTCATCGCGTCGAACGCGTCGGCCATGCCGGCAATCCGGGCCAGCATCGGAATCTCGTCCCCCTTCAGGCCCCGGGGATACCCCTTCCCGTCTATCCGCTCATGATGGCTGAGGACCACGTCGCGAATGTGCCCCAGTTTGTGGACGCCCGAGAGGATGTTGAAGCCCACCTCGGGGTGCTGCTGGATGATGCGGTATTCCTCGGGTTCCAGCCGGCCTTCCTTGCGGAGGATCTGCTCCGGCGTCCCGATTTTGCCGATATCGTGGAGAAGCCCCCCGAGGTAGACGCACTCGACCTGGTCGGCATCAAGGTGCAGTTCCGAGGCCAGCCGCCGCGCCAGCAGCGCCACTCGCTCGCTGTGCCCGCACGTGTACGGGTCCTTGGCATCGACGCTGGACACCAGCGCCCGCACCAGGTCCAGCATCAGTTCCTGGAGTTCGCGGTACAGGCGCCGGTTCTCGATAAAGATCGCGCTGGTGCTGGAGGTGGACCGCACGAGCATGGCGTCCGGGCTTCCGAACTCCTCGCCGTTACGGTTGATCGCCAGCAAGGCCCCTCGCAACCCGTCACCCAGCGGCACCTGTACGACGACCGACCGCTCCAGCATGGGCGCCCGGGCCGCCAGGAAGGCGTCGTCCTGGCAATGGTTGTTGATGAGCAGCGATGCTTCGGGGCCCGTCCCTTCCAGCAGTCGTTCGGCAACCGCTGGAAGTTCGTCTGCGGCAAACGGCAAGCGGCCGACCAGGATCAGCCGCGGCGCCGCCCCGCCGGGGCTCGGCAGGTAGGCCACGGTCGCTTCGGCGCCGAGCGTTTCGCGGAGTTCGGAGCAGATGCGATCCAGGAGTTCCTCTTCGGGCCGGTCAATGCGCAGGACCTCGCCAAGGTGATGAAGAAGGCTGACCTCTTCGAAACTCTGGAGGAGCGACTCGGAGGCGGCCTCGTTTTCGGCACAGATGGCGGCCTCGCGGACACGGGCACGGGCAATCTCGGCCGCGGCCCACATCAGCCGCCGACCCATGACCTGCTGCGACGGCGACGCAACGGCCAGTTCGCAGACGACCACGATGGCGCCTTTGACACGCGGGCCGATCCGCCACGCACTGCGCAAGCACTCGGGGGTGGCCTCGAACGGGTCCGCCGCACGCGCAACGGCCTCCCGCGCCAGCCGCGCGGCCGGCGTGTCGTCCGTTGCAGTATCGCTCTCGGGCGCAGGCCGTGCTCCGGCCTCGCGCAGCGGCCGGCCGCCGGCTCCGAAGAAGGCAACCGAAACGCCGGTCTCGTGCTCGATGTCCCTGGCCAGGCCCGTCGGAAGGACGAGCGCCGGCGCCGGAAGCGTCGTCTGGGTAACAGCCATTGGTTGTGCCCCTACAACACACTCACAGGAGCGCCGCAGCCACACCGATCAGTACGTGCTTAGCATCTCGCGCACAAGCCACAACAGCGGCTGTGGCACGGCTGGCTTGTCCAGCCGTGGAGAGCGCCACCGGCCTTCGCCACGGCTGGACAAGCCAGCCGTGCCACATCGCCGGTAGTGACGCTAAACACGTACACGTCTACAGCGCAACCGCCTCGCCGAGCACATCCTGGACCGCCGCCAGGAGTTCGCGCGGGCTGAACGGCTTCGTCATGACACATCGAATCGGAAGCCCTTCCAGGTCTTTCGGTTCCAGTTCAAAGCCCTTGGCCGTCAGGAGAATCGTCGGGATTCCCGGCGCCAGTTCCGCCGTCAGCCGGGCACTGAGTTCCAGGCCGCTCATCCCGGGCATCTGAAGGTCTGTGACAATGAAGTCCGGCCGTTCGGCCGTCGCCCGCTCGTAGGCCTCCTGGCCGTCCAGGGCCACGGCGACCTCAAAGCCGGCGTTGCGCAGTTTCATGGCCACCGCGTTTGCGATGGGCGCCTCGTCATCCGCCACCAGAATTCGCCTCACCATGGCTGTCTCGTTTCTTGTCCACGCCGAGCACGTTGGCGCGCCCGGCCCCCCCCACCGCATTGCCGCGTACACCCCGCGCCCCGCCGAGCCGCTGCGGGCTTACCGCACCGCCGGCAGCGAAAGCCGGAACACAGACCCCTTGCCGACTTCGCTTTCAACCGTCACTTTGCCGCCGTGAATCACCTCGATCACGTGCTTCACGAGCGCCAGCCCCAGGCCCGTTCCCGGTGCAGTCTTGCCGGAGTGGCGCGAGCGGTAGAATTTCTCGAATATCTTCTGCAGTTCTTCCTGCGGAACGCCGTAACCGGTGTCCGCCACCTCGACTACGACGGAACCGTCCGACAGGTACGTCGAGACGCGTATCTTGCCGCCGTTGGGCGTGTACTTGACGGCGTTGGAGAGCACGTTGAGGATTGCCTGGTACAGCATGTCGCGGTCGCCGTTGACGCGGAAGAAGACGGGCGCCAGGTCGGTCTCCATGCTGAGGTTCTTTTGGGCGGCCTGGGGCGTAATTACGTCGCCCACGTCGCGCAGGATTTCCGTCACGGCCAGGTCCGTCTTGTTGACGGGCACAAGGCCGGACTCCAGGCGGCTGAGGTTCAGGATGTTCTGGATCAGCCGGTTCATCCGGTCCGTCTCGGATGCGATCGTCTGGAAGCACTCTCGCACCTGCGTGGGCTCCTTGATCTCGCCGTCCAGGAGCATCTCGGTGTACGCCTTGATGCTGGCCAGGGGCGTCTTGAGTTCGTGCGAGACGTTCGAGACGAAATCGCTCTTCATCTTCGCGATTTCTTTTTCCTTCGTCACATCGTGCAGCACGGCCACCGCCCCGCTGATGCGTTCGCGCTTCTTGCCTTCCACCACCGTGTTGAGGACCACGCGCCAGATTCTCGCCTGGTCGCCCGAGCCCTGGACCCACTCCAGAGTCCGGTGCGGCACGAAGAGGCCGGTCTCGCGCATGTCCTGCAAGAGGCCCAGGAAACTCTTGTCGGTGATGACCTCTTCGATGGGCTTGCGGATCGCGGTCTCAAAACGGAACCCGAAGATCCGCTCGGCCGCCTCGTTGGCCAGCAGGAGGTCGCCGAAAGCCCCCGTCACAATGACGCCGTCGCTGATGGCGTGGATGACCGACTCGATGTGCCGGTGTTCCGCCTCCAGCACCTTGATCTGGATCTGCCGCTCCTTCGCCGTCAGGCTCGACTGCTCGATCTCATCCTTGACGAACGTCATGTAGTGGTTGACGGCGTGGCCGAGGCGCCCGAGGGCGTCCGCCTGGTTTTCGCTCAGCACCAGGCCCACCGTGCCGTGACGCACCATGTTCTCGATGTACTCGGCGATATTCTGGACCCGTTCCTTCGGCATGCGGGCCACCAGGTATCCGCCGATGAGGCCCATCACCGACAGCGCCAGGCCCAGCACCAGCGTCATCGCCTTGACGGCGGCGGGCAGTTCCAGGTCGCGCAGGGGGCTCAGGAGGAGGTGCAGGCCCACCCCCACGCCGAGGAACAGCAGAATCGCGGCCCCCATACGACGAAGTTCAATCACGTCCGCCTCATCTCCTGAATCCTTGCAGGTCGCGCGGTGGGTCTCCTGACCCACCGCGCCGAAATCTGCGACTTCGGCCCTGTGGCGTGGGGTCGCGCGGCGGGTCAGGAGACCCGCCGCGCTAAGTGTGTCCCACTAATTATCCGTCGCCGGCGTTTCGGGCCGATCACCCCTCGCCTTGGCGAGCAGGCGCTCGACCGTTTCGCGGCCGGTGCAAGACGGGTCCTTCAAGGCCATGTCCAGATGCGCCGTTGCCTCTCCGCGGCGGCCTTCCGTCAGAAGGATATAGCCCATCAGGGCGTTGGCCTCGGCGTGCAGCGGCTGCCGCGCCAGCGCCTCTTCCAGTTGTTTCCGGGCGGCCGGCAGGCGGTTATCCAGAATGTCGCACTTGGCCAGGCCCACGAGCGGCGCCGCGGCGGTCCGCGAGTTCTGGACCTGGACCTGGTAGATTTCCCTCGCCCGCGCCACGCGACCGGTCGCCAACATGCAATCAGCCCGCATGCTGTGGATCCATCCGGCCGCGAAGTCCGGCTGCGTGAGTACCAGTTCCGACAGCATCGTCTCGGCCTCGGCGTACTCGCCGGAGGCGTAGAGCGCTCGCGCGAACCGCTCCTTGATGTCGATCCGCTGCGGCTCCAGCCTCATGGCGATCCGGAAACTGCCCGTCGCCGTGCTGTAACGCTTCTGATACGCCAGCACGTCGCCGAGGGCGGTGTGGACCTCGGCCCGGCCAGGCATGCGTTCGACGGCCTCCCGAAGGCACTTGACCGCCGCCTCCGGCTGGCCCTCGGCCACCTGCAATTCCGCCTCGGCCAGGACGTAGCGCAACTGGTTCGGGTCCAGGCGTACGGCCTCGGAGAACACGTACAGCGCCCGGTCGGTATGGCCGAGCGTCTGCTCGATCGTTCCGAGGACGTAGCGGGCCTCGGCCGATTGCGGATCGAGCGTCACGGCGTGGTCGGCAAACGACCGGGCCGCATCCAGGTCGCCCTTGTCGGCTTCCATGCGTGCCGCCAGAATGTAGAGCGGGCAGTACGGAACGTTCGCGCGAAGCAGGTCCTCAACCGACTGCCTCGCGCGGCCCATTTCGCCGCGCTGGAAGTAGCCGTCGGCCATGCGGGTGACCATCTCGGCGCGCGAGACGCTCCACCGCTGGCGTGCCTCTTCGCGGTTCTTGTCCATCCACAACTGGCCGCAGCCGGCCGCCAGGACCGCCAGCATCACGGCAACGTAGAGGATCGCTCGTTTGATCTGCATGACCGTGCTCCTACTGCTCGGGTGCGCTGGTCGCCGCGGCGTCCTTCTTTTCGGGCGCGGGCGGCGAAGGTTTGGCGTCGGGGTTCGGTGCGGGTGCAGCCGCCGCAGGCTTCGTGGCCGGCGGAGGCGGAGGTGGCGGCGGCGTAGGCGTAGGCGGCGTAATTGAAGCCGCGGCCTTCTCCTGCTCGGCCTTTTCTTCGGCGGCCGACTTCTTCGCCTCGTCAAATTCCTTCATACGATCATTGATACTGTCCCAGATGGTCCAGTTCGGCGGCTCGTAAGACTCGCCGCGCTTCTCCGTCAGGATCACGTCCTTCATCCGGAGGGCCTTCAGGTTGTTCGGCGCGATGTTCAGGGCCACCTGCGTGTTCCACAGGGCCCAGGAAAGGTCGGAGGGCTTGCGGTCCTTCTCGTACTTCTGCCAGGCCTTTTCGGCCGCATGGATATAAAGGTTCTGGATCTTCTCGCGCGTGATCCAACTGAAGCCTTCGCGCATACCCAGGCAGCGGCGTTTGGCGTCGTCGAGCGCCTGGACGCCGACGTCGTTGGCCGCCTCCTCGTCGTCGATGATGTGCGGGGTCAGCAGGACGATGATCTCGCGCCGCTCCGTCGAATCCGTGTTCGAGCGGAATAGCCACCCGAGGCCCGGAATGTTGCCCAGCCCCGGCACCTGCGAGCGGTCGACCTTGACCGTCTCGTCGAACAAGCCGCCGATGACAATCGTGTGGCCGTCCTTCACCATGACGTTGCAGGTGACCTCGGCGGTGGTTTCGCGCGGCATGGGGTTAAGGGGGTCGCCAATGAGGACGGCACTGGAGACCTTCGGATGGATCTCCAGCCGCACGAACCCGTCGTCGCTGATGAAGGGCCGGAAGATCAGTTCCGTGCCGACGTCCAGGAAGTTGACCGTCTGCACCATCACCGTCTCCGACTTCGACGTCGTGAGGTACGGAATGCGGTCGCCCACGATGACCTGCGACCGCTGCTTGTTGACGGCCAGCACCTTCGGATTCGACAGGACCGTGGTGTCCGTGATCGTCTCCAGCGCCCGAACGAATATCGACACGTCATTGGTGATGAAGCCGATGTTGAGGCCGCTGCCGGGCGCGGCGAAGCCTTCGGTGCGGACCTGCCCCCACGTGCCTGGCTTCGTCGGCCCCGAGCCGTGCTGCGGCACGGGCCCCGTGGTCAGGACGTTGTTGGCCAGGGCGGTCGGGTCAACCACGCTGGCGGTAGTCGTCGACAGTTGATGGAAGTCGATGCCGGAGAGGGCGTTAAAGTCCACGCCCAGGCTCGTCGTGTCGGTGAGCTTGACCTGGAGGATCGTCGCTTCGATGAGAACCTGGCGCGGGCGGCGGTCCATGCGTTTGAGGATGTCGCGGATGCGTTCCATGTTCTCCGGGAAATCGCGCACGATGATCGAGTCCTGGAGGCCGAAACTGTTGGCCCCGGTCGATCCGGAGGAGCCCGACGGCAGGCCCTTCTCGCTGGGCGTGTTGACCGCCGACGTGGCCTTCGCCGAGAGGGCGGGCACTATCAGTTTCACGGCATCCTCGCCCGTCAGGTAGTTCAGGGGGAAAATTTCGGTCACAAGGCGCGATTCGTCAATCTTGATCGCCGTGGCCTCTTCCGCCGTGTTGATGTAGATCGAGTTATCCTCGCGCGTCCATTTCAGCCCGTTGGCGCGGCAGATGGCGTCCAGGACCTGGTCGATCGACACGTTGTAAAGGTCGGCCGTCACCTTGCCCTTGACGTTCTTGCTGGCGATGACATTCATCTGGTACTGCCGCGAGAGCAGTTCGAGGACGTTGGCGATGTCCTCGTTTTTGGCATGGAGGCTCTCTATCTTGCCGTCTTCGCTCACCATGACGGTTTCCGTGGCGGCCGCGGCGCCCGACGGGGCCGCCGGTTCCGCGGCGGGCGTGTCCGCCGGTTCGGCCGGCGCAGGCTTGGGCGCCGCCGGAGCAGGTTTAGGCGCCTCGGCCTTGGCCGGAGGGGCTTTGGTCGCCGCGGGCGGCTTCTTGGAATCCGCCCCCGTTGCCGCTGCCGCGCCCAGCGCCAGGTACGCCAGCGCCGTCGCCACAACCAAAAACCATCGTCCTCGGTGCGTATGTCTCATTTTCGTCTCCCTCCCGTCATGGTATACCCCCTCAGTCCATCCGCAACAGGCAGGTCGTCCCGCCATGCTGCAGTTTGACTTTGCCTTCCTGGATTTCGGTTATTTCCAGTCCGGCAACGGTATCCCCCTCTCGCAGGTTTTCGCCGTTGATCACCGCCCATCGCTCTCCGGTGGGAGCGGTCAACGTTACTTCCAGCCTCAGCCCTTTGATCTTTTCGAGAATGGTCTTGGCGAGCGGCGCCGGCGCGGCCACGGCAGCCGCCGCCTTGTCCGGCCGCTGATTTTCCGGCCGCGCGGTTTCAGGGCCGGCCGCCGCCCGCGCCGTGCAGGTCGCAAACGGATTGCGCGCGAGCGGCTTCGGCGCCGGCGCATGGGCCGGAAAAAGTTTCTCCACGTCCATGGGCGCCCCGCGAATCTTGCCCGTGTCCATCCCATCGCCGAAGGTCACAATGCCATAGTCCGCCGACCGGCCGGTCCAGGGCTGCACCAGCGCCAAGGCCCACGCGCTAATGCCCGTCACGACCAGGCAGGCCGTCAGAACGGTCTGGCACCAGCGTCCGCGCGCGGTGGCCCACCGGCCCCGCGGATGCGCCGCCAGCCAGAGCATCAGGCCGGCCCACCGCGAGGGCCGATCGCCGGCAACGGCGGGGTTCGGTTTCTCGTTCATCCGCATATGACCTCGGTCTCGGGCTCGGCGGACGCCCGCTGGGTCTGCCCCGTATCCTCGCCGGGCAGGTAGTAGACGTAGATCTCCGCCTCCGCCACCACCTGGCCGGCATCGTCCAGGCGCTTGATGTGCAGGCGACGCACCTGGTTCAACCGCTCCAGGGTTTCCACCTGTATCAGGCACCGGTACACGGCCTCAAACGGCCCTGTCAGCCGCAGGCGGACCACTTCCGCCGGCGCCGGCCCGTTCGATTCCGTTTCCACCCGCTGAATCTCGTGCGTCAGGCCCTGCTCGGCCCGGACACACTCTCCGACAGACTCCAGGAACTCGGCCAGCCGAACGTCGTCGGGCAGGCACCGCGCGAGCCGGTCCTGGACGCTTCGCAGGGCCACGATCTTCGCCGACACGTACACCCCTTCCTGGCTGTTCCGGACTTTCAGGTTCACCAGGTCCAGTTGCCGCGACACTTCCGACCCAAGGTCCGACAGTTGCTGCTGCTTCGGCCAGAACACCAGCAGGACGAAACTGGCCACCATGACGGCCGCCACCAGCACGATCAGCAGTTGCTGGTGGTCCACCGCCAAACGCTTGCGTTTGACCGCCTGGTTCGTCACAGAAACTACTCCTTCGCCGGCGCGGCGATTTCCGCATCGGCCGCCACGATAAACGCGCGGCGTCCGGTGCTGTCGTCGGCCAGCGGTTTCGATTCAACGAGGACGGCCCGCTCGAACGACGGCGAGGCCTCCAGCGCCGCCAGCAACTGGGTGACCCCTGACTCCGTCGGCGCCACGCCCGCCACGCAGATCCGGGCCCGTTGCGACCGGCCCTGCGGCTGCTGCTCCACCGTCACGTCGTCCGCCACCACTCCTTCCGGCAACAGATCCGCCAGGGCGGACAGCCGTTCGGTGGCCGTCACCTGGGGCCGCAGATTTCGCAGCGTCTCGAGCCGCCGGCTGTAGACCTGCGCCTCGGCCCGGAGCATCCGGACCTTGGCAACGTCCAAGTCCACGACGGAACCCGTGCCGCACAGCGCCGCCAACTCGGCCTGGGCATCCTGGACCCAGAATCCCATCTGGAGACTCCAGAGGACCATCGCCAGCCCCATCGTCAACAGGAGCCACGACCGGATAAAGCGGACCCGGCGATGAAACCGCGCCCGCAGATATTCGGGTGGCAGAAATTCCAGTTCACGCACGTTACGATCCTCCCCCATCACGATACGGCGCCTGCGGCCAACTGTGCCGCCAGGTAAAAACCTTATACGGCGCCTGCAGCCAACTGTGCCGCCAGATAAAAACCCTTCAGGCTGAGGCCGAACGCCGTCGTCCACTCGGCCAGTTCGCCGCGACGATCCAACACGTGGCCCAGGCTGTCCGTCTTGACCGCACGGAACAGTTCGCCGGTCCGGGCCTCAACTCCCAGGCGTTCGCCCAGCGAGGTCGGAGTGTCGACGTTGTGCGATTCGCCGCCCGTAAACGTGACCGACTCCGGGCGCGGGCCGCGAAACGTCACACTGTGGTAACGCAGGCACAGCGCGATTTCGCTGGCCAGGTCCTCCAGGTGCGGCCGGATCGCGTCGGCCACCGCGCGACAGACGCGCTGGTGCTGCTCATCGGGCAGAACAGTGGCCGGCGACGAACGCCCCCGCCGGCCGATCCTGCGCCGCAAGGCTTCCGCCTCGGTCACCGCCAGTTCGAGGTACTCCGCCACCGCGCGGTTGAACACCAGGCCGCCGATCGGAATCGTCTTGATGAAAACAATCTCGCGGCCGCGGGCAATCACGACCGTCGTTTGCGCCCCGATGTCCACCATGACGCTCACGACGCCCTCGTCCTCGCGGCGGCGCAGAAACCGCTCGAATCCGCGGAACACCGCACACGGCTCGGCGTCCAGGCTCACCACCTCCAGCCCCGCCTCCAGCGCCCACTGCATCTGGGCGTCCACCTCGGCCCGGGGCGCCGCCAGGATGATGATCTCGTCCAGCACCTGGTCGCCCTGGCGAACCTCGCCGGCCGGCAGGTACTGGATGATCGCCGTGGCCGTGTCGAACGGGAACCGGTTCTGCGCCTCCCAGTTGACGGCCGCCGCCCGCTCTTCCTCCGGCATCTTCGGGAGGCGAACGTTGCGGATCGCCAGTTGGCCCGGCGCCAGCGCCATGACCACCTCGCGCCCGCGGAACCGGTGCTCCTTCAGGATGCGCCGGATGCCGCCCGTCACGACTTCACGGCGCCGCTCCGGCAACACCTTGACGTCCTGCGGAATCACGAACTTCGCCGCGTCGACGACGCGAAGGTCCCGCTCGGTCCCCGCCAGTTGAAGCAGGCGGACCGTTGTCGTTCCGATGTCCAGTCCTATGGGTAACGGCCTCACTGTCAAACCCCTTCCGACCACTAGTGTTCCATCACTCGTCAATTGATGGGTGCCACTGGTTGCTTGCAACCAGTGCCCCTCGGATGGCACGGCTTGCAAGCAAGCCGTGGCACCCTTCATTTCAGGTGTCACAGAGCCTTAGGCGCCCGCGTGCGTCACCGACACGATGCCTGTCAAGGCTTCGACCGACACGGTAATCGTGATCTGGCCGACGGTGAGGTCCACGCTTCCACCGGCGATCGGCTGTCC
>Ga0315286_10006674_pt1 | contig 11240 bp, 7 predicted proteins | sample YL17G10_0_MG_FD_205038 | JGI IMG/M metagenome (GOLD analysis project Ga0315286, IMG submission 205038) | Sediment microbial communities from Yellowstone Lake, YNP, Wyoming, USA - YL17G10_0 | ecosystem: Environmental > Aquatic > Freshwater > Lake > Sediment | place: USA: Wyoming | collected...
CGAGAAGCTCCGCTTCGCCCGCGAGGACCCGACGATCGCCGGCGTGGCCCTCAACCTATCCGGACTGAGCGGCAATGCCGCCATGCTCTGGGAGGTGCGCCGCTCGCTCGAGGAGCTGAAGCGGGCCGGCAAGAAGGTCGTGGTCTACTGTGACGACCTCGACCTGCCCGGCTACTACCTGGCGAGCGCCGCCGACCGCATCGTCATGGACCCGCACGGCATGCTGGTGGCGCCGGGGGTGCAGGCCTCGCGCACCTACATGAAGGACATGCTCGCCAAGGCCGGTGTCGGCTTCGACGAGTGGCGCTTCCTCAAGTACAAGTCGGCGATGGAGGGCTTCTCGCGCGACCGCATGTCGGAGGCCGACCGCGAGCAGCGCCAGGGCCTGCTCGACGGCTACTACGCCGAGTTCGCGAGCGGCATCGCGAGCGACGGTCGCGTCGGCCGCGCGGCCCTCGACTCGGTCGTCAACGAGCGGCCGATCCTCCTGGCGCAGGAGCTGCTGCGCCGCGGCTGGGTGGACCAGATCGGCCGGCGCGAGGACCTCAGGGACGCTGCCAAGAAGATGGTGGGGCACAGCGTGCAGACCGGCTCGTTCGCCCAGCTCGAGCGCACCCGCCGCGAGCCCGACGAGATCTGGGGCGAGCTGCCGGAGGTGGCGCTCGTCTACGCCCTCGGCGAATGCTCCATGGACGCCGGCATCCGCGGCCGCACCACCTCCAAGGCGCTGCGCCGCTTCCGCAAGGACGACGACGTGCGCGCCGTCGTGCTGCGCGCCGACTCGCCGGGCGGCGATCCGCTCGCCTCCGATCTGCTGGCCCGCGAGATGAAGGACCTGCGCAAGGACAAGAAGCCCATCTTCGTCAGCCAGGGGCGCGTCGCCGCCAGCGGCGGCTACTGGATCAGCATGGAGGCCGACTCGATCGCCGTCTCGCCGTTCACCGTCACCGGCTCGATCGGCGTCATCGGCGGCTGGTTCTGGAACGACAGCCTGGGCAAGAAGCTGGGCTTGAGCTCCGACCGGGTGCAGGTGGGCAAGAGCGCCGACCTGCTCGGCGGCCTGACCCTGCCGCTGGTCGGCCTGACCCTGCCCGAGCGCAACCTCGACGAGCGCGAGCGCGGGCTGGCCAAGGAACTGATCCTGACGGAATACGACATGTTCGTGGGCCGCGTGGCGGCGGCGCGCCGGCTCGACGAGGCCTACGTGCGCGACATCGCCGAGGGGCACGTGTACCCCGGCCGCGTCGGCGTCGAGAAGAAGATCGTCGACCGCGTCGCCACGCTCGAGGAGACGATCGAGGCCGCGAAGCGCGCCGGCGGGGTCAAGCCGGGGCGCAAGGTGAGCGTGGTCGAGTATCCCAAGCCGCCGCTGTTCCGCATGCCGAGCTTCATGCCGGGCTTTGTGCGGGGCGCGTTCGGCGGCGACGCCGCGTGGGGGCAGGAGTCGGACGACCCGCTGGCGTTGTTCCTGCCGCGCACCTACACGGGGCGCACGACCGACGTCATCTTCCGCAATCCTGGGCGACCGCTGCTCCTGGTGCCGGAAGGCTTGTTGCCAGATGAGGAGCCGGTGACGCGGTGAGCGAGCGCCCCACCGTTGCCGTGGTCTCCGCCACCGCGCACAGCGGCCGACGGCTGCTGCCGCGGCTGTGCGAGCTGGGCTATCGCACGGTGGCGCTGGTGCGCCGGCCGGCGGACCTGCCGGCCGACGAGGTGATCGACGACTGGATGGAATCGCCGCGGGCCCGGGCGGCGCTGGAGGCGGCGGATTTCATCGTGCCCCTGGCCGGAGACCTGCGGGCGCGCGGCCGGGCGGGCTACGAGGCGGTGCACGTGCGCACGACGCAGATCGTGGCCGACGCGCTGCGGCGCGGGCGGGCGCGGCGCGCCGTCTACCTGAGCTACGTCGGCGCCGGCGAGGGCTCGCCGAACCTCTACAACCGGACCAAGGCGATCGCCGAGCGCCTGCTGCGCGAGTCGGGCAAGGAGACGGTGGTCTTCCGCTGCCCGGCGATCCTCGGCGGCCCGGCCGATCCCGGCCCGCTCGAGCAGGCGTTCTTCGCGCGCGGCGGCCGCGCGACCATGCTCGGCGACGGCCGCCAGCGTCAGCGGCCGCTCTACCGCGGCGACGCGGTCGAGGCGATCGTCGCGGCGCTGCGGGGCGGCGCGCCCGGCGTCTACGAGCTGGTCGGTCCCGAGGAGATGACGGCCGACGAGTTGGCGCGGCTGGTCAACCGGGGCGCGCCGGTGCGCATCACGCACGTGCCGGCGTGGGCGGCGCGGCTTCTGGGGCACCTCCACCCCGCGCTCTCCCCGGCCATGGTGGACGTGATGCTGGCCGACGCAACCGGTGACCCGACGCGGGCCGTCGCGGAGTTCGGGCTGAAGCTGACGCCGCTGTCGAGGGTGTGGAAGCCGGAATGACATAGCATGAACCGCGCTAGCTCTCGACCCGCCGCGAGGCCGCGCGAAGCGCCGAACCTTACCGGCGAAGCCCCCTCTCTGGCTGCGTCACCCCTGAGACGGAAACTCGGTTCGCCAGTACTGCCAAGCTTCGCGTCCATCGCCCGGGTCCGAGGTCGGCTCGAGAGGCCCCGGAGTGCCCCCTTCGCTACCTGGCCGCGCCTGAATCAACGCGCCTCCTCCGCGGGGACCGCTCTGCCAAACCGCGTGGGCCCTGTCCCTCCAATCTTCGAGCAGCGGGGCAATCTCAGATGGCCAGCGACCGACGGCGGACGTACACTTCCCGGCAAGGCAGGCTATCGATACTGCCGCGTCAGGGCGCTGTCCCCCAGTTGGGACTTGGCGGCTAGGATTCCGTAACCCGGACGGGATCCCTCCGCGACGCGCTTACCGCGGCGTCACTACATCTGATAACGGCGTTAGCAGAGGTCAGGCTACGGCACTTAGCAGAGGTCCGTATATTTTACGTTAGGCAGGATGGACTGCAGCAGAAGCAGGAGGCGCCCGTGAGACTCAGATTTGCACTCCTGGCGGCAGTAATTGTATTCCCTGGCCTGCACGGTCAGGCAATGGCTGAGGACACGCAAGCGACCATCCGGATGTCTTGGAATGGCTGCGACCCGCAGCGGCCTGACACGCTGTTCTCCGGGCCTGGCCAATACAAACTGGTGCTGTCCGCGGCGGACTTCACGCCAGGCCCAATGGCCGACGACAATATCGGGACGGACATCGAGCTTTACATTCACGCGTATGGGATTTGTTCCCTGCTCGGCGCACAAAGCATCTCCTATCCTGATGCCTGGCGATTCGATGAGTCCGGCTGTCAGTCTGCCGGCCGGTTCACGGCGAGCGCGGAAGCCTTTGCGGACGATTGCCCCGCACTCATTGGCGCCAATCCGGTCATCATTACTTACTACGACTATAGCTCGGATTATGGCGCGATCATCCGAGTTGCCGTCGCCTATGAGGGCGTATCGCCCTTCGCGGGGACGCGCTATACGCTTTGGCAGTTGACCTTTGACCATTCGCATTCGGTTACGGGGCCGACGACCCCTGGGGTGAATTGCGGAGGAGCGGAGTTGCCTGTCTATGTCGTGCCCCATTTTGCCTATCTCCTAACGACGAGGGAGACACCGGCGAGCTTCAGCACAACGCCCGGCGACGCGAACCTTCAGTACTACTGTCCCTGGTATCCACCGGGCGGACCTCCGGTCGTTGGCTGGAACGATCTCCGAGTTCCGACTCTGCCCACGACCTGGGGCCGCGTGAAGGCGCTGTATCGATGATTGACTCGGGAACTGGTTGAGCTACTGCCTAACTAGCCGCAGCAGCCGACCGGCTCGCGCGGGGCGGGCGCTGCCCGAACAAGGGACTGAGAACGCGCTCGCCCGCGGCTCAGCGGCGAAGCGTTGGGCCGACAGATGCTCCTGTGGAAGGAGTTGCCGGATGAAGGACAGGGCTACCGCAAACCGGTCCGTGGACGAGAACGAGAAGTGAGGTTATCCATCAACCGAAGAGTGGCGGATTTTGAACTGCCCGGGGACAGCAAAGGAGAGTCCATGGATTCGGATCGGTCTTGCTGGGTCGTTGGGACCATGGCGCTATGCGCCGCGTGCCTCCCCCTCGCTGCTGGCTGCGCTGGTGGCACCAGTGATCGAGGCCCAAGCGACGCCGCGGCCCTGCCGCAGTGGACCTACAACTCCACCATGATCTTCCCGGGCGATCGCTCGCTCACGCGCCCAGAGGATGGCATCGCGCTCCCCGATGGCCGCCTCATCGTGACCGATCAGGTCCACGGGCTGCGCCGAGTCCAGCTCGACGGCACCAGCGCCCCGTTCGGCGACCTGGTGGCGGCCGGGTACGTTCACCGTCCGCCGGATCAGAGCGGCGGTGCCGCCGGCATCTCGATCGAGCCGGGCGGGACGCACCTGCTGGTCGCGGACATCCTCCATGGCGGGATCTACCGCGTGGAAGTGGCGACCGGCGCGACCGAACGGGTCTACCAGCACCGCTACGGCGTCAACACGGCAGTGCGCGATTCGCGGGGGGCGATCTGGTTCACCCAGAGCGCGCACAACACCCCGGAAGCCGGCGAGGCAGGCATGTGGGCGACCGTGGATATCCCGCGTCCCGAGGGCGCGCTGCTTCGGCTCGGCATGCAGGGTGGTCGCCCTGCCACGGAGGCCGAGGTTCTGGTGGACTCGCTGTACTTTGCCAATGGCCTCGCGATTGACGAGACGAGCGGCCACCTCTACGTGGCCGAAACGGTGGGAGGCCGCGTGCTGCGCTATCGCGTGGACCTGGACGCCGGGCAGGTGAGCGAGCGATCGGTATTCGTGGACAGCGTGGCGGCGGACAACCTTGAGCTGGACGGTGAGGGACACCTCTGGGCCGTATTGCCACTCACGAACGAGGTGCTGGTGGTCAACACGGCGACCGGCGCCCGCCACACCGCCTTTCGCTCGGTGACGCCCGCTCAGCAGGCAGTGATTGATGAGTTTGGCCGCCGTGGCCAGTCGGGGACTTCCCGGATGGAGTTGTTCACACCGGCCGTCTGGGCCCCGCTGCCGGGCTTCATCACCGGGGCAATTATCAGCCAGGAACGTGGTCCGGTGTACCTCACGGGAATGGGGGACGCCTTGGTGAGGCTGACTCGATGAGGGCGGATGCTGGTTGCAGGCAACGTGCGGAGCTCGCGATCCTCAATCCCGTGCGGTCTAACCAGGGCATGCACCTGGCGGGCTTCGCCCGCAGGTGTTGCCCGAGTCGTTAGACGCGCTGCACAGCGCGATGTCACCGGAGGTAACTTGGGAACGTTCATCGTCACTGGCGCGTTCGGGTACTCCGGGAAGTACATCGCTCGAAGGCTCCTCGACCTGGGCCACGCGGTCCATACGCTTACTGGTTCCCCGGACCGCGAGAATCCGTTTCACGGCCGCGTTTCTGCGTCGCCCTTCAACTTCGATCGACCAGAGAAGCTCGTCCATGCGTTGGCGGGAGCACAGGCCTTGATCAACACATATTGGGTGCGCTTCGACCACCGTGATTTCACTCACTCCGAGGCCGTCAACAACACTCTCACGCTCTTCCGCGCTGCCAAGGACGCTGGTGTGACAAGAGTAGTGCACATCAGCATCACCAAGCCCACGCTCGACAGTGATCTGCCCTACTTCAGAGGCAAGGCTGAACTTGAACGGGCGCTGGTCAAGTCAGGCCTCTCCTACGCGATTCTGCGACCGACGGTCCTTTTTGGCGAGGAGGACATCCTCGTCAACAACATCGCATGGGCCCTGCGTCGCTTCCCGGCATTCGCCCTCTTCGGCAACGGCTCGTATCGTCTCCAACCCATATACGTTGACGACCTCGCCGCCCTCGCCGTCGAGCAGGCCCAGGCGCCGGCAAACACAGTCATCGACGCCATCGGGCCAGAGACCTTCGCGTTCAAGGACCTCGTCGGGGCCATTGCCGACACAATCGGGAAGCGTAGGCCCCTCGTGTCCGTCCCGCCCAGCCTCGGGTACGCGGCCGCGATTGTGATCGGCAAGTTCGTCGGAGATGTCTTCCTGACACGCGAGGAGATCGCCGGCCTCATGAGGGGGCTCCTCTGCACCGACTCGACCCCGGCTGGCGCCACCAGGTTGACGGACTGGATCTCGCAGCACAAGGACACTCTTGGAGTGCGCTATGCCAGCGAGCTTGCCCGTCGCAGGGATCGGCGCAAGTCGTACGCGTCGATCAAGGAGGGCGCCTAACGGCGTTAGGCAGTGTCTAGTTGGATTCGCGCGATAGATCCAAGTGCACCCGTTCTCCTCGGTGGATGGAGCCACTACGGATTCAACCGAGGTCAGGTGGCTTCGCGACTCAGCCTATTCGGCCAGACTACGTTCCTGCCCGTTGGCCTGATTCTCGGGACATTGCGGGCGCGGCCTGGCGAGGCAGCACTGGAGCTGTGTCAGCGGACTCAGAAGAGCTCCGTCGCGGGGCCAAGACCGTGTTCAGGCTACGACACGCGAGAGCAATACACAAAGGAGGCGTACATGCTCACATTCGAGAAGATTGACGTTGAGGGGCTCCATTTTGCCCCGTTCCACCGGGCGAAGATCATCGGCGGATGGCTCGTCTTCATATCGGCGGGGATCTGCTTCGTTCCCGACCCCGAGCACAAGTGGGATGGCGGTTCGCTTCCATCGCAGGGAGCTGCCTAACCCGCGCTTGCACCCGGCGGCGGGCGAGATACGATCTCAGTCAGGCGGCGGCCAATTCGACGCCCGCTGCGGGTGAAGCGCAGCGTTAGCTTTGCAACACCCAAACCCTAGCCCGCATTATTCCTGAAGCTCAAGACGGACCGGCCATGAGTGTACATCCGTGACCGTGGCGATGGGTTGGAGCAGCAGACGTGGTGTTGTGGGGGCTTGCGAGAGAGCGCCGCGCCGGGATTGGGGAACGACGGCGCGGTCAGGGCGGATGTTTCCCGGGGTCGTCGGCAGGCGAGCGGAATTCGGGGAAGTCGAGCGCGGTCAGCCGACCGCGGCGCCGAAGCTGGCGGCGATGCGTCGCCAGGGGACGAGGAACGGATAGGAATGCGGCAGGTGCAGGACGATGCTGCGCACGGAGCCGGCGACGTGGACGCCGAGCTTGAGCAGGCGCTCACGCAGGGTGGCGACCTGGGCGCGGCCGCAGGAGGTGTGCGCCGCACGCCGGCGCAGCTCCTGCAGCAGAACGTAGGCCGCGGCGGTCAAGAGCACGCGCAGTTGGTTGGCCCAGAAGCGCGAACAGCTGGTGCGGCCGAGGTCGAGGCCGTGATCCAGCTCCTTGATGCGGTTCTCGATGTCGCCGCGCCGGCAGTAGGCGCGGCGGTAGACCCATTCCCCGAGGTGGGGCAGGTTGGTGACCAGGAAACGGGGATTGTCGCGCGGCTTCTTGCCCGGTGCGCATACGACCTCGGCCTTGAGCACGATGCGGCGCCGGTGGGGCCAAGTCTGGGCCGCATACCAGAAGCTGGTGTGGTGCGTTGCGGTCTGCCGGCGGCGGCGCGAACGGCGGCGCGCCTGGCGCATCAGGGGAGCGGCGAGGCGCTGGAGCACGCGATTGGCGGGCATTCCCACGACGTAGTCGACGTCTTGCTCATCGAGCCAGTCCAGCAGTTGCGGGCTGGCGAAGCCACTGTCGAGGCGGACGAAGGGGCGGGCGGGCGGAAACGCCTGGCGCAGCCGGGGCAGCAGGCGGCGCAGCAAGCCGATGACTCCCCGCTGGGTGGGGGCGTTGCCCGGACGCAGCACGGCGGCGACCAGGTACTGCCCGGGCTCTTCATCGAAGCTGACGAAAGCCAACAGCGGCAGGTAGCACCAGGTGTCGTAGTAGCCGTGGCAGAAGCTGAGTTGCTGGGCCCCATGGGTGGGGTCGTCGGTGACGTCGAGGTCGACGGTGACGGTGTGGGCGCGACCGTGACGGCGCCGGCGGTGCCCGGCGATCACCGTTTCGGCCAGCGCCTCGCCCATCCGACAGAGGGCTGGGCGTCCGACGCCGTGCTCGAAGCGCGACAGGGTCGGTTGCGAGGCCAGCGTCTGGCCGGTCAGCGGATCGCGGCCCACCAGCAGCTTGTGGATGGGATCGTCGGCCAGCCGGGCGGCGTCGTTGGCGTCGCGGTGCCCCAGGGCGATGGCGAACAGGCGCTGGGCGAGCAACTCCCCGAGCTCGTGGATCACCTTGCCGGGCTGGCGAGCATCCTCGAGGCCAGCGCTCAACCGTTCCGTCAGGCCGAGCCAGCGGTCAGCCGCTCGCAACAGCACCACGCCGCCGTCGGAGCTGCCCCGCGGCTGGTCAAAACGAGCGACGATGCGCTGGGGAAGAAGATCCTCGAAGACGACACAGGCTGTTGTGGTAGAGTCGCGCATGCGAAGGCTCTCTCGTGTGGGAAACAGCGGCTATCGACAACCGCTTTCTACCACACAGGGGGCCTTCGTACTTCAACCTTCATGAATCATCCGGGCTAAAGGAGAAAGAAGATGGGCGAAAACAGCAAGTGCCCGATAACAGGAGAATCCGGTAGAACCACTGCAGGCAGAGGCACATCGAACCGCGACTGGTGGCCCAACCAGCTGAACCTGGCCGTCCTTCACCAGCACGCGCCGGTCTCCAACCCGATGGGCCCCGAATTCAACTACCCCGAAGAATTCAAGAAGCTTGATCTGGTCGCCCTGAAGAAGGACCTGTACGCGCTGATGGCCGACTCGCAGGACTGGTGGCCCGCCGACTGGGGCCACTACGGCGGCCTGTTCATCCGCATGGCCTGGCACAGTGCCGGCACCTACCGCACCGCTGACGGACGTGGTGGCGCCGGCACCGGCAATCAGCGTTTTGCGCCAGTCAACAGCTGGCCAGACAACGGCAACCTGGACAAGGCGCGCCGCCTGCTCTGGCCCATCAAGCAGAAGTACGGCAACCGGATTTCGTGGGCCGACCTGATGATCCTGGCCGGCAACTGCGCGCTGGAGTCGATGGGCTTCAAGACTTTCGGCTTCGGTGGTGGCCGCGCGGACATCTGGCAACCCGAAGAGGACATCTACTGGGGCAAAGAAGACACCTGGCTGGGCGACAAGCGCTACAGCGGTGATCGCGAGTTGGAGAACCCCCTGGCCGCCGTGCAGATGGGCCTGATCTACGTGAACCCCGAAGGCCCCAACGGCAACCCCGAGCCCGTGGCCTCGGGCCGCGATGTGCGCGAGACCTTCGCCCGCATGGCAATGAACGACGAAGAAACCGTGGCGCTCGTCGCCGGTGGACACACCTTCGGTAAGGCGCACGGCGCGGGCGACCCGGCGCTGGTGGGCCCCGAACCCGAAGCTGCGCCCATCGAAGAACAAGGCTTGGGCTGGATCAACCGCTTTGGCACCGGCAAGGGCGTGCACACCACCACCAGTGGGATCGAGGGCGCCTGGAAGCCCAACCCCACGAAATGGGACAACGGCTACTTCGACATGCTCTTCGGCTACGAGTGGGAGCTGACCAAGAGCCCCGCCGGCGCTCATCAGTGGGTGGCGAAGAACGTCAAACCGGAACACATGATTCCCGACGCGCACGACCCGTCGAAAAAGCACCCGCCGATGATGACCACGGCCGACCTGTCGCTTCGTTTCGACCCGATCTATGAGCCCATCGCGCGCCGCTTCCATCAGGATCCGCAGGCTCTCGCCGAAGCGTTCGCCCGCGCCTGGTTCAAACTGACCCACCGCGACATGGGGCCCAAGGCCCTTTACCTCGGCCCTGAAGTCCCGGCCGAAGACCTGATCTGGCAAGACCCGCTGCCCGCTGTCGATCACCCGCTGATCGATTCCAAGGACATCGCCAGCCTCAAGGCCGAAATTCTCGCCTCGGGCCTGTCGGTGGCGGAACTGGTCTCCACCGCCTGGGCCTCGGCCTCTACCTTCCGTGGCTCGGACAAGCGCGGCGGTGCCAACGGCGCGCGCATTCGCCTGGCGCCGCAAAGGGACTGGGAAGTCAACCATCCGCCGCAACTGACCAAGGTGCTGGGCGTGCTCGAAACCATCCAGCGGGTCTTCAACGGCGCCCAGACGGGCGGCAAGAGAGTCTCCGTGGCTGACCTCATCGTGCTGGCCGGCTGCGCTGCCATTGAAACGGCGGCCAAGGCTGCCGGGCACGCTGCCGGCGTGCTTTTCACCCCAGGTCGCGCCGACGCCTCGCAAGACCAGACCGAGGTGGAATCGTTCGCTGTGCTGGAGCCCCAGGCCGATGGCTTCCGCAACTACCAGAAGCGGGCCTTCACCGTCTCGGCCGAGGAAATGCTGGTGGACAAGGCGCAGCTCCTGACCCTGAGCGCGCCGGAGATGACGGTGCTCGTCGGTGGCCTGCGCGTGCTGGGGGCCAACGTGGGTCGCTCGACGCACGGCGTGTTCACGACACGGGGCGGAACCCTCACCAACGACTTCTTCGTCAACCTGCTCGACATGGGCACCGTGTGGAAGCCCACGTCCGATGCCCGGGACACGTTCGAAGGGCGCGACCGAAAGACAGGCGAACTCAAGTGGACCGGCACCCGCGTGGACCTGGCCTTCGGTTCCAACTCGCAGCTTCGCGCCCTGTCCGAGGTCTATGCGCAGGACGATGCAAAAGAGAAGTTCGTGCGTGACTTCATCGCGGCCTGGAACAAGGTCATGAACCTAGACCGCTTCGACCTCGTCTGATCGCGGCATGGACGTCTTCGTTGGCTCCTGACTGGGCGGAAGAAGACGCTTAGCCTAGATCCACGGGTAAGCGCAGGCAACCGATGGTAACCCGGCACGGAGCCCCCTGGGGGATGGCGTCGGGGGTTGGGGGAGCCTTGCAAGGCGAGCGCCCGCCGTGGGGATGGGCCAGATCCGCGATGGATCAAGCCTTCCCAGGCCGGCTCAGGAGTCGCAGGGCGTAGCTCTCCGAGTCGGTCAACGGGTCGAGCGGATCGAGCGACTTCAGAGCGCGGCGAGCCGCGCTTCGCCCTTGCAAGAACGGTCTTTCCACAGAACCCGCGCCGGAGCCAGCCGGCTGTCCCGCCCCCTGCCTTCCCCCCTCCCCTTCCGTCATAATGCCCTCAGGCCCACGGAGGAACGGATGGCGGAGCGGGACGCGGAGCGAACGGCAACGCCACGCGAGCGCCTGGGTGTCGAGATCCAGGGGCTCGTGCAGGGTGTCGGCTTCCGCCCGTTCGTCTACCGCCTCGCCACCGACCTGGGGCTGGCCGGCTGGGTGCTCAACGACACGCGCGGCGTGTTCATCGAGGCCGA
>Ga0315286_10006675_pt1 | contig 11240 bp, 8 predicted proteins | sample YL17G10_0_MG_FD_205038 | JGI IMG/M metagenome (GOLD analysis project Ga0315286, IMG submission 205038) | Sediment microbial communities from Yellowstone Lake, YNP, Wyoming, USA - YL17G10_0 | ecosystem: Environmental > Aquatic > Freshwater > Lake > Sediment | place: USA: Wyoming | collected...
AGTTCCCACCGCTCGCGCCGCCGCCGCGCCTTCTTGCGATCCCGGCAGGTGTTGGCCAGGATGCGCGTGAACCACGCCTCGAATGACAGGTCTTCGCGATACGACGTGATGTGCGTGAAGACCTTGACGAAGGCGTCCTGCACAGCTTCATCAGCATCCGAGACGTCCCTCAGCAGGTACAACGCCAGCCTCGATGCCTGCCGCTGCTGGGCGGCCACCAGATCGGCAAAGGCCTCGTGGGCCTTGTCCATCTCGCCCGACAGCACCAGAGCCTTGACCCGACGGGCTTCTTCCGAACTGCCCGGCTTGGTCCGATCGACCGGGGGGATGGGGTGGAGAGACGAATCTCCGACCCGGTCGCCGTCTGGAGACCCCGACTTCGCGCCGAACCAAGCCCCCCGTGTCGCAGTCACTGCCCTCTACACCTGTTTTACGCCTGGAGCGCAGGCTTCGTTTACCGTCTCCTGTGGATCGCCGCAACCTGCATTCGCGATCGGGTCCATCCTACCCGATGGAGTCGTTTCCGCGCCAACATATTGAGCGGGAGCAGGTTAGGAGATGTTGGCGATTCGCGCGAAGTCGTGTCGGCTATACTCGTGGCTGGCGCGTCGCCCGACTCTAAGGATGCGGCGCGTTGGGCCCGCCATGTACGAACCAGTCATCGGCCTCGAGGTGCATGCCCAGCTGCAGACAGCGTCCAAGCTGTTTTGCGGCTGCGCGACCTCCTGGGCGGCCGCGCCCAATACGCAGACGTGCCCGGTGTGTCTCGGCCTGCCTGGCGCGCTGCCAGTCCTTAATGCGCGTGCGGTGGACCTGGCGGTGATGGCCGCCCTCGCGCTCGGGTGCCGCGTGCAGCGCGAATCGATCTTCGCGCGCAAGAACTACTTCTATCCCGACCTGCCGAAGGGCTATCAGATCACCCAGCACGATCGTCCGCTGGCGCTGGACGGGCACTTGCAGTGGATCGATGATCGACAGCCGCACCAGGTTCGCATCGTCCGCGTTCACCTGGAGGAGGACGCCGGCAAGTCGCTCCACGAGGGAGTCGCGGATGCCGATCGCGCCACCTGGCTCGACTTTAACAGAAGCGGTCTTCCGCTCATTGAAATCGTGACAGCGCCCGATCTGGGTTCCGCCGACGATGCCGCAGAGTGTTTTCGCCGTCTCCGCGCGTTGCTTGTCGCCATCGGCGTGTCGGACGGCAACATGGAGCGGGGCAATCTCCGCTGCGACGCGAATGTGTCGGTGCGCATCCGGGGCGCCGCCACGCTTGGTTCGCGGACCGAGATCAAGAACCTGAATTCGTTTCGCTTCCTCGAGCACGCGGTGGCGCACGAGATTGATCGGCAGATCCGGGTGATCACACAGGGCGGGGCGGTCGACACCGAGACGCGGCTCTGGGACGAGCGCGCGGGCGAGACGGTCTTGATGCGGGGTAAGGAAGGCGCCGACGACTACCGCTACTTTCCGGAGCCGGACCTGCTGCCGCTGGTTCTTGGCGACGAGTCCATTGCGGCGCTGCAGGCGTCGTTGCCGGAATTGCCTGGTGCGCGGCGCGAACATCTTTCGTCGCGGTACGGCGTGATCGGCGATGACCTGGCGTTTCTGGCGGGGTCGCCGGGGCTGGCGGCACTGTTTGAACAGACTGTTGCCAACGGAGCCGACCCCGTCGCGACGGCCACCTGGATCAAAGGCGAGTTGGCCCGCCGGCTGCACGAGAGCGGGTGTCCGATCGAGCGTCTCAAGGTGACTCCCTCCGCGCTGGCTCGCCTGATGGCTATGGTGTCGTCCGGGACGCTGTCGAACTCGGCCGCCAAACAGGTGCTGGCCCGCATGGACAAGACCGGTGAGACGCCTGATGCGGTGGCCGCCGCCGAGCATCTCGCGCAGGAGTCGGATGTCGACGCGCTCAGGCCGTTGGTCGACGACGTGCTGGCGAGGCATCCCGAACAGGTCGCCCAATTCCGGGCGGGGCGTCATGGTGTGGCCGGCTTCCTGGTCGGCCATGTGATGAAGGCCAGCCAGCATCGGGCCAACCCGAGGCTGGTCGACCAGTTGGTTCGCGAGCGTCTGACCGGCCTCGGATCGTCTTGATGACGAGGCACCCCTGGCGACTCGCCGTCCTGGTCTATGTGGCGGCCGCCATCTTCTACACATGGCCGCTGGCCGCGATGCCCACTCGCGTGCTGGCCGCGCCACAGGGCCCTGGCGATCCCTACCTCAATGTGTGGATTCTCGGCTGGGATCTGCACCGACTGGCGTCATCGCCGCGCGCGATCGTCACCGGGCGCGTGTTCGACGCGAACATCTTCCACCCGGCGCAAAAGACGCTCGCGTACTCCGATCATTTGCTGCTGCAGGCCGTCGCCATCGCTCCGATCTTCCTGCTCACGCGGTCCGTCGTGCTCTGCTACAACCTGGTGCTGCTCCTTTCGCTTGTCGCATCGGCGCTCGCCATGTTCGCGTTGGCGCGCGCGCTGACCGGGTCGACGGTTGCGGCGCTTGGCGCGGGACTGGTCTGGGGATTCTGGCCATTCCACTTTGCGCATCTGATTCACCTGCAGTTGCAGGGGATGTACTTTCTGCCACTCGCGTTCCTGTTTCTTCATCGCCTGATCGCCACGACGCGGAGAATCGACGCCGTGTGGCTCGGTGTCGCCGTGGGCCTTCAGGCCGTAGCTTCTGTCTGCATTGGCGTGATCGGCGCGGTCGGACTGGCGATCGGCGGTGTGGTCCTGGCCGTGTCGGTCGGACGTTGGCGGAATGCGGTGCTGCTGCGGCGCGTCCTGCTGGCCGTCGTGATTGCTGCCGTGATCGTCGCGCCGTTCATGTGGCCCTATCTCGAGGTCCAGCGCAAGGAAGGTTTCGTCCGGAATCTATACCAGGCGGCGCAAAGCGCGGCGACACCTCGTCACTACCTTCGCGTCCCGCCCGACAACGCCGTCTATGGGCGCACAGGTCTGTTGCGGCCAGCGGCCAGTGCAGCGGGCCAATCTGAGAAGGGTGGCCCCGAGCGCGAACTGTTCGTGGGGTTCGTGGCGATGGGCCTCGGCATGCTGGCGTTGTGGCAGGCCGGGTGGCGCCAGCGCCGCGTTGTCGTCTGGCCGTTTGCGGGGCTCGTCGTTGCGGGCTTCGTGCTGTCGCTTGGGCCCGACGGCGTCCGTCCGCTGTACGCCTGGCTCCACGAACATGTCTTCGGGTTTCAGGCGATCCGCGCGCCGGCACGATTCGCCGTCCTGGTGGCGTTTGGATGTGCGGTGCTGGCCGCGTTTGGACTGTCCGCCGTAGCGGCGCGCAGATCTGGTCTGGCCTGGGCATTGATCGGGTTGATGGCCATCGAGTACGCCAACGCTCCGCTCCCGTATGTTGAGGCCCCGTCGATGAGTACGCCGGTGGGGCAGTGGCTCAAGGACGCGCCTGGGCCGGGAGCCGTGGTCTACCTTCCGCTCGGCCTCGACGCCGAGAACACCCCGTTCATGATCGAGTCGCTCGAGCATCGGCGGCCCATCGTCAACGGCTACAGTGGACAGCGGCCGGCGTTCTTCAGGGGCCTGGTCGATACGCTTCGCCAGTTTCCTTCGGCGGACGCGTTGTGGACGCTGCGGGATTTCAACGTTCGGTTTGTCGTGGCGCCGGAACGCCTGACATCCCAGCCCGACCCCACTCCGCTGGTGGAGCGGGCCAGATTCGGCAGCCGGACCGTCTACGAACTGGTGTGGACGCCGGAGATCGAGGAGCGCCTGGAGCGTGCCGATCTGCCCGCGCCCCCACCCGCGCCATTGACGCTGCCGTTCGACAGAGGCGAGATGGCGCGTTACCGGGTGTTCTGGAGCGGCGGATCGGCGATGTCGCTCTCGGCCGGCGACATCGTCTTCAACGTGACGGCCCCGTCAGGGCCCCTGGCGCTGTCGGGCGAAACCTTCCAGTTCGAGATGACCGCCGTCACCGCGCCGTGGGTGTCGGGGTTTTTCGAAGCGCGGGATCGCTTCTTCAGCCTGACGCGGGCCGACCTGCTGCCGACCGTGCACGTCCAGGAGTTGCGCGAAGGGAGGCGCATCCTCGATCGCGCGGCGTGGTTCGATCCGGCGCGGCGCGTCGTGCGGACGGCGAACGGATCCGCCGAAGAGGCCAGGACGGGCACGGGGCTGCCGCTGTCTGCCGGCGCGCGAGATCTGCTGTCGGCGTTCTACTACGCGCGTGCCTCCGCACTGGCGCCTGGATCCACACTGCGCATTCCTGTCAACGACCTCGGCCGCAGTCTGACGGTCGAGCTACGGGCGGGCGGCGAGGAGACAATCGCGGCCGAGGGCAGGACCCAGACCGTCGTGCGTGTCGACGGCCGCATCGAGTACCGGGTCGAACATCGCCGGAGTCCCAGGGCCACGCTGTGGATGTCGACCGATGCGCGGCGTATTCCCGTCCTCATCGACATCGATGCGCCGTTCGGATCGTTCCGGGCCGAACTGGTGGAGTATCGAGCAGCGCCGGCACGTTGAGACCTGCGGCGCGGGCCTGACGCCTGACAGAACTTCGACGTGGCAGAACTTCGACATGGCAGAACTTCGACATTGACTCTGCCATCGATGCCCTCTAGCCTCAATACTGTTCACATATCGTCACCCCGGCGAAAGCCGGGGTCCAGAGTGGTCACCCTGACTGGATTCCGGGTTCCGCTGCGCGGCCCCGGAATGACGAAATGGGGCTAACTGAACGGCATTGCCTCTAGCCTGTGACTGACTTGGGCGCCATGTCCCGAGACCGCTGCCGGAGCGCCTGGTTCAGACGCGTCAGCGCCCGTGATCCCGCGATGAAAACCCTCACTTCGGCAGCCATGTTCACTTCGGGATTGGTGTAGACCGCGGGCACGCCTGGATCCTACACCAGGGGGCCTGTGGTCCGTGGCATGACGAGACCTGTCGTTGCTGTCTCTCTTTGACGAGGAAATTACGAGGGCGACACCGGAACTGGCGTCTCGGCGCAATGACGTCGTGGCCGCGCTGGCCGACGTGGTGTTGGTCGTTCACGCGGTCGCTGGAGGCAAGGCAGAAGCCACGGTCCGTCGGGCGCTGGCACGCCGTCAGGTGGTGTTGACCTTGGAGGATCCCGAGAACGACCACCTCGTCAGGCTTGGCGCGACACCCGTGGCCGTGGCGAACGCGGTTCCCGTTGTGCTCGCAACAATCAGCCGAGGCGCCTCGGTCCGTTGATCGGGGAACCGTCCCGCGGAATGCGGCGTCCGTCCGAGCCCGGAGTCCCTCTCAAATGCGGCGCCTCCGATCGGCACGCGGCGATGGTCACGTACGATGCTGTCGTCCACCCACCACCGCGCCTGTCGTCCGTCCCAACCGGTGGGCCGTCATTTATCACTGTATTGAAGACGATAATGGGTTATATTGTCCTTTGTGGAAAGACAATTTAGATCTACCATCCGCGAACTGATGGCCGACGCTGCCTCGGCCCCAGTCCCGACACATACCCGGCGCGAGGTGTACGTCCCCGCCATCAAGGGGAAGGTGCTGGCCGTGATCGGGATGCGGCGCAGCGGCAAGACAACCTTCCTCTGGCAGTGCCTGGCAGACCGTGTGGCGGCGGGCATTCCGCGTGACGCACTGGTGTACGTGAACTTCGAGGATGAGCGCCTGGTCGGCATCGCGGCCCTCGACCTCCAGTGGATCGTCGAGGAGTACTACAGCCTCCATCCTGAGCGGCGGAACCACGATCCGGTCACGTTCTTCTTCGACGAAATCCAGGTCGTCTCCGGATGGGAGACGTTTGTCCGGCGCCTCGTGGACACGGAGCGCGTGAACGTGTTCGTGTCGGGGTCGTCCGCACGGCTTCTCAGTCGCGAGGTCGCGACGAGCCTGCGAGGACGAGCCCTGGACGTGCTTGTTCACCCCTTCAGCTTTCGCGAGTGCCTTCGGCACCGCGGCGTCGAACCCGCCGCGCCATGGTCAGATCTGTCGAGCGCGGCTCGTTCGTCGTTGACGAAACACTTCCGCGACTACCTCGTGACCGGCGGTTTTCCGGAAGCCCAGGGGGCCACCGCGCGTGATCGCAGCCTCCTGCTGCGGTCGTTCGTCGACGTCGCACTCCTGCGTGATGTCATCGAGCGCCACAACGTGTCGAACCCGGCAGCGCTCCGGTGGATGCAGCGTCACCTGCTTACGAATCCCGCCGGGTCGTTCAGCGTCCAGAAGTTCTTCGATGCCCTCAAATCGCAGGGCCTGCCGGTGGGAAAGAACACCCTGCACGACTATCTGGCGCATCTGGAAGACGCATTCCTCGTCCGCACCATTTCCCTGCACACCGCGTCGGAGCGGCAGCGGATGGTCAATCCCCGCAAAGCCTATCCCATCGATCCGGGCTTGATTCACCTGTACGATCCGACGGGTCGAGCCAACGTCGGACACGCGCTCGAAACGGTGGTACTGCTCGAACTTGAACGCCGCGGCTGCGAGGTCGGTTACGTGCGCACGGCCGAGGGATTCGAGGTGGATTTCCACGTTCGCGATCCGGAAGGCCGGGCGAGCTTGATTCAGGTCTGCAGCGACGTCGGAGACCCCGGTACGTGGGAACGCGAGGTGCGGGCCTTGTCGAGCGGGGCAGCCGCGTACCCGGAAGCCACGCCGCTGCTGCTCACGTTTGACCCTCAGTCTCCGCGCATCTCGCTGCCCAAGCGAATGCAGTGGCAACCAGCGGCTGCGTGGCTTCTCGGCGGCCCGATGCCCAACCGCCGGAAGACTGCCAAGAGGAATCCATCAGCCTGGTCGTAGGTCCCAGGTCAATCCACGCGCGTCGGCCCGGCCTGTCAGAGTCGGCTCGCTCATGAGCCGGACGCGTGGCCGGACGCGCCGAACCGAACCCACTCGGGCCGCATGTTATACTCGCCTCGTTTCGCGTGAGGATGTGGGTCCGACGCTGCGCGTCGGCCGCTCGCCAACTGCTGTGATTGAAACCTCGAATCTCTCGAAGATATACGGCCGGGGCATCTACGCGCTCCGCGGCGTCTCCGTGTCGATCGCCAAGGGAGAATTCGTATTCCTGACCGGACCGAGCGGCGCTGGCAAGTCGACATTGCTCCGATTGCTGCTGCGCCAGGATGTCCCGTCGGAAGGGACGGTGCGAGTGGGCGGGCGCGATCTGGCGTCCCTCTCGCTCCGCGAGGTTCAGACGTACCGGCGCACCCTCGGATTCGTGTTTCAGGACTTCAAGCTCATCCCCTCCAGGACCGTCCTCGAGAACGTCGCGCTGGTGCCGCGCGTCCTCGGCGACCACTCGGTGCAGCAGCAGCGCCGCTCTTACCAGGTGCTCAAGTGGGTGGGTCTTCAGCACCGCATGAACGCGTATCCGATTGAACTGTCGGGAGGCGAGCAACAGCGCATCGCCATCGCGCGCGCTCTGGTGAACGAACCGGCACTCGTGCTGGCCGACGAGCCGACCGGCAATCTCGATCCTGATCTCTCGCTCGATATCATGAACCTGTTCCGGGACATGAACGCCCGGGGCACCACCGTCGTGGTCGCGACGCACGATCGTGAACTGATTGGCCGGGTCGGGCGGCGTACCCTCACGCTGGACCACGGCCGGCTGCTGTCATCCACGTAGAGAAGCGCTCGATGCATACGTTGCAGTACTGCCTGACCGAAGCGTCCCGAAGCCTCTGGCGGCAGCGCGGCTCCTCCGCCCTGTCGATGCTGACCATTGCCGCTGCGGCGCTGGTGGTCGGCGGGTTCCTGCTGGTGACTGAACACCTGAATCGCCTGCTGACCCGATGGAGTGCGACCGCCGAAGTCTCGATCTACCTGCGCGACGACATCACCCGGGAGCAGCGCGTCGATCTGAATCGCGTGCTGGGCGCGAGCGACGTCGTCGCCTCGCGCGAATTCATGTCAAAGGCCGATGCCCTGGCACGTTTCAAACACGACTTCCCGGATCTGTCGTCCGGGCTGGACGGGTCGCCCGACAATCCGTTGCCGGCGTCGCTCGACGTTCGGCTGCGGCCGCAAGGCGCAGACGGCGCGGCTGTCGAGGCGCTCGCTCAGCAGGTGCAGCGCATGTCGGGTGTCGCCGACGTCCGGTTCGATCGCCGGTGGCTGGCACGGCTGTCGTCGATCATCCTGGCCCTGCAGTGGACAGGCTGGGTGCTTGGCGGCGTACTCATCGCGGCGGCCGTGCTGACCGTCGCGACGGTCGTCCGGCTGGCTCTTTATGCCCGGCGCGACGAGATTGAAATCATGCAGTTGGTGGGGGCGCCTCTCGGACTGTTGCGCGGGCCCCTCGTCACCGAAGGGATGCTGCACGGCGGCGTTGGCACGTTGGTGGCGCTGGCGGCGCTCTACGTTGCGTTTGTCGTGGTGCGCGCGCAGGCGGGACCGGTACTGGCGATGGTGGTCGAACCCGGGATGGTGGGATTTCTTCCGGCCTCAGCCGCAGCGGCGCTTGTAGCCGGCGGGCTGGCGGTCGGATGCCTCGGCGGCTGGCTGGCCGCCCGGCACGTCAGATGACGGGTTTGACACGGTCCAGAGGGCGCACTACACTGGAATCGTCTTGCAATCGCATCGTCTGAGGATCCGGATGCACAGCGCTCTTCTTGGACAGCCGCCTGCAAGCTCTTACTCGCCGCCTACCCTGATCGCCAATTTCTACAGAGAAGAGTTTCTCAAGCACCGCGAATTCCTCCAATCGCAGCGCGAGTCGTACTCCGAGCGGGCAGTGGCCAGCGCCGAGGCCGCGCTGTGCCGCGTACTCGGACAACTGGACCGCCTGTGCACTCAGCACGAGGGCGTCGAGGTCGTCAGCCGCCTTCTACGTACTTTTGACGTCGTCACCGGCGTCTCGGCCTGCTGTTGTCTTAAGCGACCACACTGAGTTTGATCGTTACCAACCTCCGGGAACATGCGCTCGCGATCGCGGCGGCGGCCATCGGCTCGGCGGACGCGGGTCTGCGGGTTGCGCACGCGATGCCGTCAGTCGCCGACACCATCGCGGCCGCGCGTCGATGGCACGTCATCGCCGCAGGGAAGGCTGCCGGGGCCATGGTGCGCGCCTGCCTGGCTGGGGTCGGGCCGCAGCCCGCCACCGCGATGGCCGTTGCCCCGAGCGGGCTCGCAGGCTTGCCAGCCCTGGTCCGCGTGTTCGCCGGTGGGCATCCGGTTCCCAACCAGGCCAGCCTTGACGCTGGCCGTTGCGCCCTCGACACGGCGGCCGCCTCCGGTGCAGACGATGTTGTCGTCGTGCTTGTGTCAGGCGGAGCCTCGGCGTTGCTGGTCGTTCCCATCGAGGGGGTCTCGCTTCGGGACAAACAGGCGGCCACGGTCCGGCTGCTCCGTGCCGGCGCCGACATCCATGCGCTCAACACGGTTCGCAAGCACCTGTCGAGGGTGAAGGGTGGGCGGCTCGCGGCCGCGAGCCAGGCGCGCGTCGTCGGTCTCGCGGTGTCGGATGTGGTCAGCGATGACGTCTCGGTTATCGGCTCGGGGCTGACGGCAGGCGACCCGACCACGTTCGCGGACGCGCTTGGACTTCTCGAGCAGTACGGCGGTGGGGACACGTTTCCGCCTGGCGTTGTGGCCGCGTTACGCGACGGGATCGCCGGACGGCACCGGGAGTCGCCGACACCTGGTTCCCGGGCGCTGAGCCGAACCGAGACCCGGATCATCGGGAGCCGGCGAGACGCGATCACCGGCGCCCGGGCGGAAGCCGAACGTCTGGGCTACCGCATGCATGTCATCGACGAGCCCGTGGTTGGCGAGGCGCGCGCTGCCGCCGCCGCGTACGCCGCGATTCTTGGGGAGATGGCCTCGGCCGCCGGAACCCCGCTATGCGTGGTGTCGGCTGGCGAGACCACGGTTCGAGTGACGGGCGGCGGCATCGGCGGGCGTAATCAGGAGTTCGCACTCGCGCTGGTTGAGGCGCTTCCGAAGATGGGAGGCACGGTCGTCGTGTCGAGTCTCGGCACCGATGGCATCGACGGCCCAACCGACGCGGCCGGCGCGATCGTGACCTCCGACACTCGTGCCCGGGCAGACGCGCGTCAGCTCAATCCACAGGCGTTTCTCGATCACAACGACGCCTATCATTTTTTTGACGCGTTAGCCGACTTGATCAAGACAGGGCCAACCCGCACGAACGTAGGAGACATTCAGATCGCCCTCATCGTTCCCGGAACAGGACCGGTACACCCGTGACCAAAGAAGACGTCATTCGCGCCATCGAGTCGCGCGTCACCCATCCCGCCTCCGGGCGCGAGCTGATCCAGTTACTCAAGATTCCCCGGGAGACCCGGGTGACATTTCGTCGCGTGCTGCGCCAGCTTGTGGCCGACGGCGCACTGGTCCAGATCCGCGGCCATCAATACGGGATGCCCGGCAAGATGGATCTGGTCGTGGGCACGCTGACAATGAATCCTGGCGGCTACGGCTTTGTCGTGCCCGAGCACGCCGGTGAGGGCGAGGGGGATGTGTACATCGCCGCGCCGCATCTGAACGATGCCATGCACGGGGATCGCGTGACCGCTCGGGTCGGGCGCCGCCGCGATGAGCGGAGGAGGGAAGGCAAGATCACCCGCGTGATCGAGCGGGGCCAGGCCACGCTGGTCGGTCGGTTCGAACTCGATCGCGTCGGTCATGCCCGAGTCGTCCCGCATGAGAAGCGGATCGTGCAGGACATCCACGTGCTGCAAGCCGATGTGCGAGGGGCCAGCGCCGGCGACATGGTCGTGGTCGAGATCACGCGTTGGCCGACGGCGACGCGTCCACCGCTGGGCCGGGTGGTTGAGGTGTTCGGTTCTCTCGACGAGCCGGGCGTCGATACGCGCGTCATCATCCGGAAGCACGGGCTTCCCGATGCGCACAGTGAACAGGCGGTCGTCGAGGCGACGCGGCTGGGCGAGCACGTCAAGTCGCGCGATCTCGACGGGCGCACCGACTTCCGGTCGTGGCCGACCGTCACGATCGACGGCGAGGATGCCCGCGACTTCGACGATGCAATTACAATCGATCAGTTGCCCAATGGGCACTACTGGCTTGGCGTGCACATCGCCGACGTGGCGCACTACGTCCGAGAAGGCACGGTCCTCGACGAGGAGGCGTTTGACCGGGCGACCTCGGTCTACTTTCCGGAGCGCGCCCTGCACATGTTTCCGGCCGAGCTGGCCACGGGGCTGTGCAGCCTGAAGCCGGATGTCGACCGCCTTGTGCAGTCGTGCCTGATGGAGGTGGATGCACACGGTGACGTGGTTC
>Ga0315286_10006677_pt1 | contig 11238 bp, 10 predicted proteins | sample YL17G10_0_MG_FD_205038 | JGI IMG/M metagenome (GOLD analysis project Ga0315286, IMG submission 205038) | Sediment microbial communities from Yellowstone Lake, YNP, Wyoming, USA - YL17G10_0 | ecosystem: Environmental > Aquatic > Freshwater > Lake > Sediment | place: USA: Wyoming | collected...
AGGCGTTCTAACCAAACTGAACTACAACCCCGCGTCGGGTGGCGATTTGAGGATCGGCAAGATCAGCGGAGGGCAAGGTAGCAAGCGGCGCGCGGCAGTGTCAACCGGGGCCGGACGCGCGGGCCCCGAGGCGGCGGGCCAGGCCGGACTCAGCCCGCGAGGTCCGCGGTCGGGATCACCCGGATGCCGGTGAAGTAGTGCTCGAGGATCTCGCGGAAGCCGCGGCCGCGGCGGGCCATCTCGAGCGCCCCCCACTGGCACATGCCCACCCCGTGGCCGAAGCCGGCTCCGGTGGCGACCACGGCGACCGGCTCCCCGGCGCCGTCACGCACCAGGGCGATCTTGAACAGCGACGAGCGCAGGATGGTGCCCGGTCCGCCCGCCCCGGTGGAGCGCGCCGGCCGCAGCAGCGCGCGCCGCGTCGAGTCGCCCTTGAGGATCAGCGGACCCACGTCGGTGTCGATCTCGACCTCGGCGACACGACCCGAGGCCGAGCGCGACAGCACGCGCACGTCGTCGAGGCGGGTGGCCCCGCCGAGCGGCAGCGCCGCCACCAGCGCGGGATAGGTGCGGTTCACGATGTCGAGGAACTCCCGCGCGCCCCAGATCTCGGTCCAGCGGTACTGGGGCGACTTGGAGCAGTAGGGCTCCTCCCCTTCCCGACCGCTGTCGGGGCGCGAGCGCAGCCAGGGCAGCGGCGGCTCCGGCCACACGTCCTCGACGTTGGCGGTGACCCCGCCGCAGGTGGAGAAGTAGTTGGCGCGGATGAGGCGGCCCTGGTAGGCGGCCACCAGAGCGGCGGTCTCGCGCACGCAGCGGTCGGTGAGCGGGCTCTCGTCGCCGGCGCCGCCGTAGAGCTGGTCCTCGACGGTGGCGTAGACGTCGAACCCCAGGTCGGAGCGGCGGCCGACGTAGGCCAGCGCGTAGGTGCGCGCCGCCACCGCCTGCGCCTTGCCGGCCTCGAGGGTGGCGTCGGTGAGCCTGCCGATCTCGTGCGGCAGCACGCCGCGCAGGTAGTCCTCGAGCCCGACGCGGTTCACCACGGTGACGCGCCCGTCGGGCGAGCGGAAGAGTTTGAGCACGCCGCGGTAGCGTTTGCCGTTGACCTGCACCAGCGCGCCGGCGCCCAGCGCTCGGACGAAGACGGTGTCCGCCGCCTCGTAGACTGCCAGCTCGCGGGCGGCCGGCAGCGGCTGCAAGAGCAGGCGCCCGGCGCTGGCGCGGGCCAGCAGCGCCTGGCCGGCGGCCAGCTGCGCCACCTCCACGACGCCGCTCACCTGCGCTTCCCCGGTGGACTCGAGCCGCGCCGTGTCGGCGCTCACCACCACGCCCACGTCCAACCAGCCGGTGCGCGGCTGGCCGGGCGCGGCCGGCGGCAGTTCCGAGTAGGGAGCGGCGCCGGGAGCGGGCTGGCCGCCCGGCGCCGGCTCGCCCGCCGGCGGCCCGGGCTCGGGCCGCGGCGGCGGGACGCGCGCGCAGCCGGCCACCGCGAGCGCGGCGGCAACGAAGGCGGCGAGGAGGACGCCGGGCACGAATTCCCTGCCGGGCCCTCGCTCCCAGCCGGGGGTGCGCTTCACGCAGCCCCCCGCGGCTCGCCGGTGATCTGGCCGAGCACGGCGGCGCGTGCCGCCCCGGTCACCTGCGGCAGATTGGACGGCCGGCCCGCCAGCGTCTCGTGCGCCAGGACCGCGAAGGCCAGCGCCTCGCGGCACTCGGGCGGGACGGCGAGCGCCGCCGAGGTCGCGACCCGCAGCGGCGCCAGCCGGCTGCCGAGCGCCGCGAGGAGAGCGGGGTTGTGGGCGCCGCCGCCGGCCACGTAGACGGCCTGCAATGCCAAGCGCGGCGCGACGAAGCGCTGCACCGCTTCGGCGACGCTGCACGCCGTGAGCGCACACGCGCTGGCCACGAGGTCGTCGTCGGAGAGGCCGCGCGCGCGCCCGTCGGCGACCCAGCGCTCCACGAAGGCGCGCCCGAAGCGCTCGCGCCCCGTGGAGCGCGGCGGCGCCAGCGCGAAGAACGGGTCGGCGAGCGCGGCGGCGACCAGGCCGTCGTCGGCGCGGCCGCGGGCCGCCCGGGCGCCGCCGTCGTCGCGGGTCTCGCGCCCCCCGCTCAGGAACTGCACCAGCCCGTCCAGGACCAGATTGCCGGGGCCCGTGTCGAAGGCCACCACGTCGGCGGCGCGAGCCCCCGCCGGCATCGCCGTCAGATTGGCGATGCCGCCCACGTTGAGCACGACGCGCCCCTCGTCGCGGCTGGCGAAGAGCAGCCAGTCCGCGTAGGGCACGAGCGGCGCGCCTTCCCCGCCGGCCGCCACGTCGGCGGCGCGGAAGTCGGAGACGACGCGGACGCGCACCCGCTCGGCGACCACGGCGGCCGCGCCGAGCTGCAGCGTCACCCCGCCGGAGGGCTCCTCACGGGCGCTGCGATGGTAGACCGTCTGACCCGAGAGCCCGACTGCGGCCAGATCCGCCGGCGCCACGCGGGCCTCGGAGAGCAGCTCGAGCACGGCCGCCGCGTACACCTCGCCCAGGGCGTAGTGCAGGTGCGCGATCTCGCCGGCCGTGATCGGCCCGCCCTCGGCGACCGCCAGCAGCCGGCGGCGCAGCCCGACGGGAAACGGCGCCGCCCGGTGCGCGTCGAGGCGCCAGTCGAGCCGGGGCGGAGCCCCGCGCAGCGAGGCCAGCACGCAGTCCACGCCGTCGAGCGAGGTGCCCGACATCACGCCCACCAGGCGCTGCCAGGGCGCGTGCGCCGCCGCGGTCCGGCGCCGCTGCGGCGGTCCCTGGCCGCCCCGCGCCGGCAGCCCGCCCCCGCGCGCCGACCCTCCGCGTCTCACCGTCCGCCCTCCGCGTCCGGGATCTCCCCGAGCGCGACGCGCACGAAGCCGCCGGCCGCCGCGAGGCGCGCTTCGGCCTCCGCGCGGCCGGCGCCCGCCTTCACCATCACGATCGCCGTCTTGACGCTGCCGCCGCCGCGCTCGAGGGCCTCGCAGGCCTCCTCGTAGCCGGCGCCGGTCACCGTCATGAGCGTGCGCCGCCCGCGCTCGACGAGTTTGCGGCTGCTGGCCATGAGGTCCACCATCATGTTCTCGTAGACCTTGCCGAGGCGCACCATGGCCGCCGTCGAGATCATGTTGAGCGCCAGCTTCTGCGCCGTCGCCGCCTTCATGCGCGTCGAGCCCATGAGGGCTTCGGGACCGACCACCAGGCAGACGGCCACGTCCACCTCGATCTTCACCTCGGAGCGCGGCGTACAGCAGACGAGCGCGGTGCGCGCCCCGCGCGCGCGGGCCGCAGCCAGCGCGGCGACGACGAACGGCGTGCGGCGGCTGGCGGCCAGGCCCACCACCAGGTCGCGCGCCCTGACGCGCGCCTTGCGGACGGCCTCCCGCCCCTCCTCCTCGCGGTCCTCCGCCCCGTCGACGGCGCGCACCAGTGCGCGGTAGCCGCCGGCGATGATGCCGCGGAAGAGGCCGGGCGGCGTGCCGAAGGTGGGCGGGCACTCGGCGGCGTCGAGCACGCCGAGCCGGCCGCTGGTGCCGGCGCCGACGTAGAGGACGCGGCCGCCGGCGCGGATGGCCGCCACCGCCAGGTCCACGACCTGCGCCAGCTGCGGGATCTCGCCGCCGACCACCCCGGCCACCGTGCGGTCCTCGGCGTGGATGCGCCGCAGGATCTCCTCGACCGGCAGGCGGTCGAGGTCCATGGTGCGCGGGTTGCGCTGCTCGGTGGCGAGGCCGGCGATCTCGTCGAAGACGCGCCGGTCGGGCTGGCGGGGCACGGAAGTCACGCGGCGCAGTGTGCCATGCGTGCGGAGAGGCCGCAACCGCGCCGACGCGCGGCGCCCCCCGCCGCGCCCCCCGCGCCGCGTCCCCGCGCCCCGTCCCGCGCCGCGTCCCCACCGCGTCCGCGCCGCGTCCGCCGCACCCCGGCACCTTGATGCGCCGCCGCCCCCTCGGCTAGCGTGCCCCCATGCCCGAGCTGCCCGAAGTCGAGACCGTGCGCCGGCACCTCCAGCGCCGGGTGCCCGGCCGCGTGGTGCGCGCCGTGTGGACCTCGGGGCTGGCCCTGCGCAAGCCCCTGCCGCGCGGCTTCCGCGCCGCCTTCCCCGGCGGCCGCTTCACCGGCGTGCGCCGCATCGCCAAGTTCCTCTACCTCGACTGGGAGTCGCGCGACGGGCGGCGCGGCCGCTCGCTGCTGGCCCACCTGGGCATGACCGGATACTTCCTGCACCGCGACCGCGAGCCGCGCCGGCCGCCTCCGCACACGCACGCCGTGTGGAGCTTCGCGGACGGCTCCTGCCTGTTGTTCTGCGACCCGCGCCGCTTCGGACTCCTGGAGTGGGTGGCGCGCGAGGGCCGGCCGGCCAACGTGGGGCCCGACCCGACCGAGTTCCATCTGACCGGTGAGTGGCTGCGCGAGCGCCTGCGGGGCAGCCGCGCGCCGGTCAAGTCGCTGCTCATCGACCAGCGCAAGCTGGCCGGGCTCGGCAACATCTACGCCTGCGAGGCGCTGTTCCGCGCCGGCATCTCGCCGCGGCGCGTGGCGCGGGCGTTGACCGCCGCCGAGGCGGAGCGCCTGGCGGCGGCCATCCGCACCTCGATCGCCGCGGCGGTACGCCTGCGCGGCACCACCTTCTCGGACTTCCGCGACCTGGACGACCGCCCGGGCGAGTACGGCACCGAGCTCCAGGTGTACGGCCGCGAAGGGAAGCCCTGCCGGCGGTGCCGGACGGCAGTGCGGCGCATCGTCCAGGCCGGGCGCTCGAGCTTCTTCTGCCCGCGCTGCCAGCGGCGCGGGGCGGCAGCAGGGCCGGCGCCCCGGCGCCGGGAGCCGGCCCCGGCCGCCGCCCGGAGGGTGACCCGGCCCGCAACCCGGCCCGCCCGTTTGTCGTAGACTGGCCGCCGCAGCCGTCCGGCGCCCGCCCCGCGGGCGCCCGTATCCACGAGGAGGAGAACGACCGATGCCCGCGATGCACGAGATCGACTACCAGATCGTCGGCGACGACATGCAGTTCGTCCGCATCGAGCTGGACCCCGGCGAGGCGGTGGTGGCCGAGGCCGGCGGCATGATGTACTGCGAGGACGGGATCGCCATGGAGACGATCTTCGGCGACGGCTCGCAGCAGCAACAGCAGCAGGGCGTGATGGGCGCCCTGCTCGGGGCCGGCAAGCGCCTGCTCAGCGGCGAGTCGCTCTTCATGACCGTCTTCCACAACCAGGGACAGAGCAAGCGCAAGGTGGCCTTCGCCGCCCCCTATCCCGGCAAGATCCAGCCGGTGCACCTGGCGGAGCTGGGCGGCGAGCTGCTGGCGCAGAAGGACTCGTTCCTGGTGGCCGCCAAGGGCGTGGCCATCGGGATCGCCTTTCAGAAGCGCCTCGGCGTGGGCCTGTTCGGCGGCGAGGGCTTCATCCTGCAGCGGCTGACCGGCGACGGCTGGGCGTTCCTCAACGCCGGCGGCACGCTCGAGGAGCGCACGCTGGCGGCGGGCGAGCTGCTGCGGGTGGACACCGGCTGCATCGTGGCCCTGCAGCCGAGCGTGGACTACGACATCGAGATGGTGCGCGGCATCAAGTCCATGCTCTTCGGCGGGGAGGGACTGTTCTTCGCCACCCTGCGCGGGCCGGGGCGCGTGTGGCTGCAGTCGCTGCCGCTCTCAAGGCTGGCCAGCCGCATCTACGCGGCCGCGCCGCAGACCGGCGGGCGCCGGCGCGAGGAGGGCTCGATCCTCGGCGGGCTGGGCAACATCCTCGACGGCGACGGACGGTAGCGCGGGCGGTCGCTACCGCCACTCTTGCGCCAGCGCCGCGGCGGCCGCGGCGGCCGCCGCGCCGTCGGCCGCCGTGACCTGCACCTCGTCGGCGCCGCCGCCGCCGCGCCCGCGCGAGCGCTCGAGCAGCAGCGGCAGCCAGCGACGCAGGTCCTCGGCGCCGCCGCGCGGCCGGCCCGCCACCACGAAGGGCGTCGGCCCGCGCGCCGCCACCACCACCCGCTCGAGCCCCAGGCCGGTGAGCTGCCGGGCCAGGGCGCGCAGGGCGTCCGGCGAGCGCTCGTCGAAGACGCGACAGAGCACCGACTCGCCTGAGACGCGGTGGCCCGCGGCCAGCTCGGCGGCCTCGGCCCGCGCCAGCTGGGTCTCGAGCGACTTGACCTGCTTGCGCAGTTCCTCGCGCTCCGCCAGGGCGCGCTCCAGCACCTCGATCACCTCGCGGTCGCCGGTGTTGCGGCGCTGCCCGGCCTCGACCAGCTGGCGCACGCGCCAGGCGTGGTCGCGCAGCGCCCGGTCCCCACAGACGAACTCGACGCGGACGTGGCCGCGAATCCTCTCCCAGCCGCGGATCTTGATGGCCCCGATCTCGCCGGTGCGCGTGCAGTGCGTGCCGCCGCACGCCGAGACGTCCCAGCCCTCGATCTCCAGCAGGCGCACGGTGCCCTCGACCTTGGGCGGGCGGCGCAGCGCGTAGCGCCCCAGGTCGGCGGCCGCGACCAGACGGCTGACCACCGGGCGATCCTCCCAGACGACGCGGTTGGCCGCGGCCTCGACGCGCTCCGCCTCCTCCCACGTGAGCGAGGGGCGGTCGAAGTCGAGAGTGCCGCCGTCGTCGCCCAGGTGCGAGGAGACGGTGTTGGCGCCGAGCACCCGCAGGAACGCCTGCGACAGCACGTGCTGCCCGGTGTGCTGGCGCCGGTTGGAGGCCCGCCGCTCGGCGTCGATCTCGGCCTCGACGGCATCGGGCACGTCACGCTCCACCCGGTGCCAGGCGACGCCGTCGGCGTCCTCCTGAACGTCGAGCACCGGCACCCCGGAGAGGCTGCCCCGGTCGGCCTCCTGGCCGCCGCTCTCGGGATAGAAGCAGGTGCGGTCGAGCGCCACCCAGAGGCCGCTCGCGTCGCGGCGGCGCGCCGTCACGGCGGCGGCGAAGCGCGTCGTGTAGGGGTCGTCGAAGTAGGGACGCGCCGCGCCCTCGCTCCCCCCGCCCCCCGCCGGCGCCACGGCCTAGCGGCTCTCCGGGGCGGGCTTGGCGATGCGGTAGCTGCGCATCTTGCGCCACAGCGTGGTGCGCGAGATCCCGAGCTGGCGAGCCGCGTTGGCCAGGTTGCCCCGGTGACGGCGCAGCACGCGCTCGATGTGCTCGCGCTCGACCTCTTCGAGAGACCACGTGTCGCGCGCCTCGGCGCCCTCACGGCCCTCGCCCAGCAGCTTGGGCCGCGCCACCGCCGGCGGCAGGTCGGCGGCGGTGACCGTGTCCCCGTCGGCCAGCGCGACCGCGCGCTCGACCGCGTTCTCCAGCTCGCGCACGTTGCCGGGGTAGTCGTAGCGCACGAGCAGGGCCTGCGCCTCGGGCGAGAAGCGCATGGCCCGGCGGCCGAGCTTCTTGGCGTAGCGCTCGAGGAAGTAGGCCGCCAACAGCGGGATGTCCTCGCGCCGCTCGCGCAGCGGCGGCAGCTCGAGGCCGACCACGTTGAGCCGGTAGAAGAGGTCCTCGCGGAAGGCGCCGCGCGCCACGGCCGCGGCCAGGTCGCGGTTGGCGGCGGCGACGACGCGCACGTCCACGATGCGCGTCTCGTTCTCGCCCAGGCGGCGCACTTCGTTGTTCTCGAGGAAGCGCAGCAGCTTGACCTGCGTGCTCGACGGGGTCTCGCCGATCTCGTCGAGGAAGAGCGTGCCGCCGTCGGCGTCCTCGATGAGGCCGCGCCGGCCGGTGGCCGCGCCGGTGAAGGCGCCGCGCACGTAGCCGAACAGCTCGCTCTCGATCAGTCCCTCGGGGATGGCGCCGCAGTTGACGGTGACGAACGGCCCGTGGGCCCGCTTGCTCTGCAGGTGGATGGCACGGGCGAAGAGCTCCTTGCCGGTGCCGCTCTCGCCGGTGATCAGCACGGTGCTCTCCGACGGCGCCACCTTCTGCACCAGGCGGAAGAGCCGCTGCATGCGCGGCGTGGCCCCCAGCAGGTCGCGGTACGGGCTGCCGAGGCCGTCGAGGCTCGCGGGGCGGGCCGGGCGGACAGCGGAGCGGACGGTGGTCGGACCCTCGCTCATCGCCGGAAGGCTGTCACAGGGGCGCGGCGGGGGTCAATCCGAGCGGCCGGGGCGGTTCCGGGGCCGGCGCTCCGGATCCGGGCGGGGCCGCCGCCGCCGCGGCCGCCAGGCGGGCCCGGTCCAGGTCGAGGTAGAGCGCGGTCCAGACCGCCGTGAAGACGACGGTGACCAGTTCCACGGCGCCGAAGGCCGCGATGTAGACGCTGAACGGCACGCTGCCGCGGAAGGCCTCGTCCACGCCCGCCCACACCACGCTGGCGCCCACGGCCACCGCCGCCAGCCCCGCCACGGAGAGGCCCGCTCCCACCAGCCAGCGGCGCCGCCGGCCGCGCACCACGGCGCGGCTCTTGCGGAAGGCGGTGCCGATCCCGCCCGGCTCGAGGGCGGCCGCCTGGGCCGCGAAGCCCCAGAGATAGAAGGCCACCAGGCCGGGCAGCACGAAGGCCAGGAAACCGAAGAGGAAGGCCGCCCAGAAGAGCAGGAAGACCACGACGAACGCGGGGAAATGGGAGAAGACGCCCTCGAACTCCTCCTCCAGCAGGCGCGACTCGCCGCGGGTCAGCCGCGCCGCCGTGCGGCGGATGACCAGGGCCTGACCCAGGAGCCGCCCGGCGAGGGCGAACCCCCATCCCACCGAGAGCGCCAGCCCCAGGGGCGCGTTGCGCAGGATCTCGCCCTCCAGGTCGCCGGCGAAGCGGGCCTGGAGCGCTTCCAGCACCATGTTGGGAAAGTGGAGGACGAGCGGGAGGATGACGAGCCCCACCGGGTCCTCGATCAGGGCGGCTCGGAGGCCGTCGCCGAGGGCGTGATGCACCGGGCGAGCCGGCCCCGTGGGCTGCGTCATCGCGACTTCGGAAGCCATGGGCTACGCCCGCGGCAGCGGGCGCCTCCTCGGAATGGGGAGCGGCCCCTCGGGCGGGATCCCGCCCCGGGGCCACGCCGTTGACACTAGGAAAGGGTGTTCCTACTGTCAAGCGCGTGGCACGCCAACGGACCCGTCTCTCCCATCTCGACGAACGCGGCGGCGCGCGCATGGTGGACGTCGTCGGCAAGCCCGCCACGGCGCGCGAAGCCGTCGCGAGCGGCCGCGTCTACATGCACCGCGACACGCTGGCCGTCGTCGCCGAGCAGTGCGCCGCCAAGGGCGACGTGCTGACCGTCGCCCGTGTGGCGGCCATCCAGGCCGCCAAGCGCACCGGCGATCTCATCCCCCTGGCGCACAACCTCCCGCTGGCCGGCGTGGACCTCGACTTCACGCTCGATGAGGAGAGCGCCAGCCTGGGCATCCAGGTGCGGGTCCGCGCCGTCGGCCCGACCGGGGTCGAGATGGAAGCGCTCACCGCCGTGAGCGTGGCCGCGCTCACCGTCTACGACATGCTCAAGGCGGTCGACCGGGGCATGGTGATCGGCGAGATCACCCTGTGGGAGAAGCGCGGAGGCCGCAGTGGCGTCTACCGCCGCCGGAGCTGAGCGCCTCTCCTACGCCGCGGCCCGCGCCCGCGTGCTGGCCGCCGTCCCGGCCCTGGCCGCGCGCCTGGGTGCGGAGAGCGCGCCCCTCGACGAGGCCGCCGGCCGCGTGCTGGCCGAGCCGCTGATCGCCGGCGAGCCTCTCCCCCGTTTCGACAACTCCGGCGTGGACGGGTACGCGGCCCGCGCCGCCGACGTGGCGGGCGCGACCCCGGGCTCGCCGGTGCGGCTCGCGGTGGTCGAGCGGGTGGCCGCCGGCCGCGCCCCGGCGCGAGCCGTGGGCGCGGGCGAGGCCGCTCTGGTGATGACCGGCGCCCCCCTGCCCGCCGGCGCCGACTGCGTGGTCATGCGCGAGCGGACGCGCGAGGCGACCGACGAGGTGTGGGTCGCAGCCGCCGCGGCCCGCGGCGAGAACGTGCGCGCGCGCGGCGAAGACATCGCCGCCGGCGAGACGGCCTTGCCGCGCGGCCGGGTGCTCGCGGCCGGGGACATCGCCGTGCTCGCCACGCTCGGGCACCCGCAGGCGCAGGTGGTCCGCCGCCCACGGGTGGCTATCCTCTCCACCGGCGACGAGCTGCGCGAGCCCGGCGAGCCGCTCGGGCCGGCCGAGGTGTACGACGCCAGCGCGCACGCGGTGCGCGCCCTGGTGCGGGCGGCCGGCGCCGAGCCCGGCGACGCCTGGCGCGTGCGCGACGACGCCTCCGTGGTGGCCGGCGCGCTGCGCGCCCTGCTCGCCGGGCACGACGTCGTGCTGACCCTGGGCGGGGTCTCGGCCGGAGACTTCGACCCGGTGAAGCTGGCGCTGCGCGAATTCCCCGCCCTGGCGCTGTGGCGCGTGGGCATGCGGCCCGGCGGCCCGCAGGCGTTCGGAGAACTGGAGGACGGCCGCGTCGTCTACGGCCTGCCCGGCAACCCCGTCTCCTCCGCCGTGGTGTTCGACCGGATGGCGCGGCCGCTGCTGCGCGCGGCGATGGGCGCCGAACCGGCGGACCGGGCGAGCGGGCGGGCGCGGCTGGCCGAACCGGTGCGCTCGGTGGGCGGCCGGCGCGACTTCGTGCGCGTGCGGCTGGAAGGCGAGCCGGGAAGCCGGCGGGCCTGGCTGGCCGGCGCGCAGTCCTCGGGCGCAGTCTGGTCGCTGGCCCGCGCCGACGGGCTCGGCGTGATCCCCGAGGAGATGGAGATCGCCCCCGCCGGGACCGAGATCGAAGTGATCCTCTGGGACGACGTCTAGAGGGGGGCGCGCGCGGCGGCGGCGGCGGGGCCTCAGCCCCGCGGCGGCGTCGGCGCCACCCTTGCCGGCAGCCGATCGAGCTCGGCCACCAGCAGCTCCACGGCCGCCAGGAACGCCAGGTAGCGCACGCGCGTCTCCGAAGGGCGCGGCCGCCCCTTGCCATAGCGGATCACGTAGGCGCCGAGCAGCCCCTCCCCCGGCACGCCGAAGAGATCCGCCACGCGCTCGATGACGCGCGCGTTGTGGGCCGGCACCTCCTCGCCCTGCAACCGCAGCAACGCCCGGAACAGCGGGTTCCAGCCGGTGCCCGCCGCCGCCAGGGCCTTGGCCAAGGCGCTCGGGGAGCGGTTCTCCAGCAGATAGGTCTGCCGCAGCTCGATCAGGCGGCTGCGCAGCTCGTGCTCGCACTGCAGGCGCAGGTCGGCGCGCGACACCTGCACTCCGGCCAGCACGTTCTCACCCTCGAGCAGCAGGTGGTGATCGTGCAGGTCGAGGAACTCGAT
>Ga0315286_10006680_pt1 | contig 11237 bp, 11 predicted proteins | sample YL17G10_0_MG_FD_205038 | JGI IMG/M metagenome (GOLD analysis project Ga0315286, IMG submission 205038) | Sediment microbial communities from Yellowstone Lake, YNP, Wyoming, USA - YL17G10_0 | ecosystem: Environmental > Aquatic > Freshwater > Lake > Sediment | place: USA: Wyoming | collected...
CAGCCGGGTCACGATCCGGCGCTTCTGGATTCCCAGCGGCGTCTCCGGGTCAGCTCTCGCCGGTGCGCCGCTCCGTCCCTTCGCGGAAGACCTCGAGGCTGTCGCCCGGTCCGGCGCGCCGGGCTTGTTTTCCCGGAAGGCGGGCCGGCTTTATCTCGAACCCCACTTTCCTCCCGCTCGGCTGATCATCGCCGGTGCGGGCCACGTCGGCCGGGCCGTGGCTCATTTGGGCCGTTTCCTGAATTTCGAGGTCATCGTGACGGACGACCGGCCGGAATTCGCCAATGCCGACCGATTTCCCGGCGCGGAGCGGATCATTGTCGCCGACGTTTCGCGGACCTTGGGCGAGTTTCCGCTCGGTCCGGGCACCTACGTCGTGATCGTCACCCGCGGTCATCGCCACGACGAGGACGCTCTGCGAGCCTGCATTCGGAGAAAGGCCTCTTATATCGGGATGATCGGAAGTGCGCGCAAGGTCGGCTTGCTCGGGGAGCGGTTTATCAAGAAAGGGTGGTGCTCGGCCGCGGAATGGGAAAGGGTCCGGACACCGATCGGCCTGCCGATCGGGTCCAAGACCGTGGAAGAAATCGCGGTCAGCATCGCCGCCGAGCTCGTGGCTGTCCGGAGCTGCAATAGTCGTGCCTACGGCACAGGCAGCTCCGCCCTGCGGAGCAGCAATGGTCGTGCCTACGGCACAGGCGGCTCCGCCCTGCGGAGCGGAAAGCTGAATACCGGGAGCGGCGCTTGATCTGGGCCGTTGTCCTGGCCGCCGGTGAATCGAAGCGCATGGGACGGTCGAAGCAGCTGCTCCCCTACGGGACCAGCACGATCCTCGAAACCGTTCTGGACCATGTGCTCGCGTCTCCGGCCGACGGGACCCTCGTTGTTCTGGGGGCCGCTGCGGACAAGGTCGCCCCTCTTCTCGCGAAGCTCGCTGTGGAGACGGCTGTGAACACCGATTTTCGGGCGGGAATGCTGTCCTCGGTCCAATGGGGGATCCGGGCCCTTCCCGCGTCCGCGCGGGCGGCCTTGATTTTCTTGGGCGATCAGCCCGCGATCGGTCCGGAAACGGCCGGCCGGGTCGTCGCCGCCTATCGCGCTTCGGGCCGGGGGCTTATCCTTCCCATCCATGCCGGCCGGGGCGGGCATCCCCTCCTCATCGATCTCAAATACCGGCTGGAAATCGGCGAATTGAGCTCCGGGATCGGCCTCCGCGAGCTGTTAATTCGCCATCCGGACGATATTTTGCGAGTCGAAATCGACGATCCGGGGGTGCTCCTTGACATCGATACCCCCGACGATTATCATTATAAATAATGATTTTATTAAACAACGGACATCCGGCCCCATTCCGTCTTCCAAAAGATGGAAATAAAAGGGGAAGATTTTTTCCCCACCGGCGTCTAAAAGGTGTGTAAGGAGGTTTACATGAAAAAAGCGCTTTTACTCACACTGGCCGTTCTTCTCACCGGGATCGCGATCTATGCCGCCGCCAGCCTGACGGGCAACTGGGAGCTCGAAATGACCACCCAGCGCGGCCCTATGAAGTCCGACCTGGTCCTCACCCAGACCGGCGAAAAGCTCGACGTGGTCCTGAAGAGAGCCGGCCGGGACGGCGCGATCACCGAGACCAAAGGCACGGGCACGGTCAAGGGCGCCGAGGTCGAGTTCTCCATCACTCGCACCGGCCGGGACGGCACGCCGACGACCCAGACCTACAAAGGCAAGATCGTCGATGACAACACCATCACCGGCAAGGTCACCATGGGTCAGAACGAGGTCGACTGGAAAGCCACCCGCAAGAAGTAACGTCTCCCTTCCCATTCTGATCTGTTTCTAGGATCGAATCCCCCTCCCTCTCCAAATCCTGGAGAGAGGGGGGGATTTGCTTTTTATCCGGCCGGCGGCCGGATTCTCTTATCACAACCCCCCGAATCTGCTATACTTATACGGCTCCAGAGGCCGTTTTGACGCAACGAAAGCGGTCGGCCGCAGGTTTTGGCTGAGAACCTCCTCGAATCTGGAAGATTTCCCCACGACCTTCGTCTAAGTAATGACGGAGGTCGAAGGCCATGATTTCGCATGGAAGATGTCATTTTAGTCCGACAGGCCCAGCAAGGGAGCCGCGGCGCCTTCGAGGACCTCGTTAAAAGGTATGAACGAAAAGTGTTTCATTTAGCGTATGGCTTCGTCCAGGACCGGGCCACGGCCGATGATCTGGCCCAGGAGGTCTTCATCAAGGCGTATTTCGCCCTGCCGAAGTTCCATTTCAAATCCGAGTTCGGGACCTGGCTCTACCGGATCGCGGTCAACCACATCAAGGACCACCTCCGGAAGACGGCCCGGAAAAAGGAAGTGTCGCTCGAGGACGTCGCCGAACTGCCCGTGACCGGTGGAGACGAAATCAAGGAACGCGAAGAAATGCGGGTCCAGGACGAGCGGAAGAAAGTCATTTTCGGCGTCCTTGCGGCCCTTCCCGAAAAATACAGGACGATCCTGACCCTGCGCGACGTCCGTGGGCTTTCGTATGAGGAAGTCGCCTCGATCCTGGCGATCTCCCCCGGGACGGTAGACTCGCGTCTCCACCGTGCCCGCAAAATGCTCCGGAAGAAGATGGCGCCCTTCGTGGGCCCTGAAGGAGGGGCAGATGAGATGTAAAGAAGCTCGAAAGAACCTCTCGCGATCGACTGACGGACGCCTGCCAGAAGGCCGGCCGGACGACCTCGCGGGCCACTTGTCCGCCTGCCCGGGCTGCCGCGCCTTCGGGCATGACTATGGCGTTCTTCTCAACTTGCTGAAAGAGGGCCGGGAACCCGAGCCCCTTCCCTATTTCCAGGAGCGGCTATGGGCCAAGATCGCCGAACGGGAGAAATCCGAGTCCTGGGCGGTTTGGATGCGGTGGAGCCTCCGGACGATTCCCGTCGCCCTGGCGCTCATCGCCGTCTTCATCGGCGCCCTCGTCTTCATCGGTCCCCCGCTCGACGAGGACATGAGCAGCCCCGCCGCCCTCCTGATCAAGAATGTCAACCCCCTGAGCGAAACGAACGCCCTCTTCAATGAAGAGAAAATCGAGAACAAGAACATGATGATCATGTTCGCCGGGAACGAGATCGTCCCCGCGCGGAGATACCAGCCGTGAGCAAACCTAAACTGTGGATCGCCCTGGCCCTTGTCCTGGTCTTCGCCGCCGGGGTGGTCGTCGGCGCGTTCGGCGGGCGCTGGCTTCTGGCCAAGCGGCCCTCCGACCGGAGGCCCGACAACGCCGAGCGGTATCCCTCTCAGGAGCGCTGGGCCAAGGAGTTGGGACTGACGGCCGAGCAGCAGGCCAAGATACGGGAGATCTTCAAACAGAACGAGGACCGGATCAAGGAGCTGCGGAGCGACTACTATAAGCACATCGGGGAGATGCGGGACGCGCTGAGGAAGGACATCGACGCGGTCCTGACCCCCGAGCAGAGGCAGAAAATGACGGCGATGATCCAGAAGATGGAACAGCGCCGAAGAGAATTCCAACCGAGGGACAAGCGCAGCGAATCCCCGAGCAAAGAAAAACCTACCAAGGAGAAGCAAGGTGAAAAAGAAACTGATCATCGGAGTGGTGGTCCTGGCGGTTCTCGTGGGAGCCGGCCTGGGACTTGGCCTTTTTAAGAGCGGCAAGAACGGCAAGGTCAAATACCGGACCGACGTCATCGCCAAGGGCGACATCGAATCCACGGTCGTGACTTCGGGGACCCTGGACGCGGTCACCGTCGTCGACGTGGGAAGCCAAGTCTCGGGCAAGATCGCCAAGCTTTTCGCCGATTTCAATTCCCCGGTCAAGGCCGGCCAGATCGTGGCCCAGCTCGACCTGGAGCTCCTCCAGGCCAAAGTCGACCAGAACCAATCGAACTACGAAAGCGCCCAGGCTCGGTTCGAGCAGGCCAAAGTGACGCTCGACACGGCCAAGAAGAAGAATGAACGGTCGCTCGACCTTTTCAACCGCAACCTGATTTCCTTTGAAGAGAGAGAGACGGCCGAGGCGAATTTCCTGAGCGCCAAGTCCGGCCTCATCACCGCCCAGTCGTCCGTCTCGCAGGCCAAGTCCCAGCTCGATTCGAGCAAGGTGGACATGTCCTACGCGATCATCAAGTCCCCGATCGACGGCGTGGTCATCACCCGGAACGTCAACCTCGGCCAGACCGTGGCCGCGAGCATGACCGCGCCGGTGCTCTTCAAGGTCGCCAGCGACCTGACCAAGATGCAGCTCTCCTGCGCCGTGGACGAGGCGGACATCGGCAAGATGAAGGACGGCCAGCGCGTCCGGTTCACGGTCGACGCCTTCCCGGGCGAGCAGTTTCTCGGGTCCGTGCGGCAGGTCCGGCTGGCCTCGACGGTCGTCCAGAACGTCGTGACCTATACCTGCATCGTCGACGCCCAGAACCCCGAGCTGAAGCTTCGGCCGGGCATGACGGCCACCGTGTCCGTCATCGTCGGCGAAGCCAAGGGCGTCCTCAAGGTCCCGAATTCGGCCATGCGCTTCACCCCCACGACCCTTGATCCGAAAGAGCTCGAAAAGCTCCAGGCGGAATTGCGGTCTCGGATGGCCGGCGGCCAGGGCGGTCCCCAGGGCGAACGCGGCCAGGCCGGACAGGGCGGCCAGACCGGTGAGCGCGGCGGACGCCAGGGCGGCGGACGCCAGGGCGGCGGCCAGGCAGCCGAGATGACCCCCGAGCAGTTGGCTCGAGTCCAGCAGATGGCCCGAAGCCGGCAACGGACGGGCGGCACGGTCTGGGCCATCGACGATGTCGGCAAGCTGACTCCCTACATGATCCGGACCGGGCTCACCGACAATACCTATTCCGAGCTCCGCGGCACCGATCTCAAGGAAGGCACGAAAATCATCACGGGCGAAGAGACTCCGGGCGCCAAGCCCGCCGCGCAGGGCATGGGCTTCGGCCAGCCGAACATCATGCGGATGGGCGGCGGACCAGGCCGGTAAGCTTCCGTCCCGCTTAAGATACGACTATGGAAAAGAATGTCATCCAACTTGAAAACCTGACGAAGACCTATTTTATGGGCGATACGCAGGTGAAGGCTCTCCGGGGCGTCACCTACACCATCAAGGAAGGCGATTTCGTGGCCATCATGGGGCCGTCGGGTTCGGGCAAGTCCACGCTGATGAACATCATCGGCTGCCTGGACAAGCCGACATCGGGGCGCTACCTCCTCGACGGCGAGGATGTATCCAAATACGACAAGAATCGGCTGGCTGTGACCCGGAACAAGAAACTGGGGTTCATCTTCCAGACCTTCAACCTCTTGTCGCGGACGACCGCCCTCGAGAACACCGAGCTCCCGCTCCTCTATTCGAATATCCATGGCAAGGAGCGGGTCAAGCGGGCCATGGCCTCCCTCGAATCCGTCGGCCTCAAAGGCCGGGAATTCCACAAGACCAACCAACTTTCGGGCGGCGAGCAGCAGCGGGTGGCCATCGCCCGGGCGCTGCTCAACAACCCCGCTCTGATCCTGGCCGACGAGCCGACCGGAAATCTCGACAGCAAGACGGGCGACGAGATCTTGAACATCTTCCGCCGACTGAACGTAGAGCAGAAGAAGACGCTCGTCATCATCACCCATGACCCCGACGTCGGGGCCCAGGCCCGGCGCCGGATCTTTATCCGCGACGGCCTGATCGTCAGGGAAGAGAACAGCTGAGGAGAACGAAATGAACATTTTCAGAATCTTAAGGGTTTCGTTCCGGGCCCTCGGCCGGAACAAAATGCGCACGTTCCTGACGATGCTCGGCATCATCATCGGGGTCGGGGCGGTCATCGCCATGGTCAGCATCGGCGCGGGCGCCAAGCAGGCGGTCGAGGACCGGTTCAACTCCATGGGGACGAACCTTCTCTTCGTCAGCCCCGGCAGCAGGAACACCGGCGGCGTCCATTCCGGGTTCGGCGGTTACCAGACCCTGAGAGAGGACGACGCGACCGCGATCAAGGAAGAATGCCCCTCGGTCCTGGACGTCTCCCCCAGCGTTAGCTCCCGATCCCAGGTCATCCTGGGCAACAAGAACTGGAACACGAGCGTCCAGGGAACGGGGGCGGGCTATCCCGAAATCCGGAAATGGCCCGTTGAGCTGGGGTCCTATTTCGACGAGTCCCAGGTCAAAGCCGGGGCCAAGGTCTGCGTCATCGGGGGCGAAGTCCGGAAGAACCTCTTCGACACCGAGGATCCGATCGGAAGGGTCATCCGTATAAAAAAAGTCCCTTTCACCGTTATCGGCGTCCTGGTGACCAAGGGCGAGTCGGCCGGCTTCGGCAGCCGCGACGACCAGATCTGCATCCCTTACACCACGCTCATGATGCGCATTCAGAAGACCGATTTTCTTCAGTCCATCGACATTGCGGCCGTCTCGGCCGATACGACCTCGAAGGCCCAGCAGGAGATCACCGACCTCCTCCGCAACCGGCACAAGATCATGCCCGGCTCGGACGACGATTTCCAGGTCCGGAATATGGCTGATATCGCCGAGAGCGCGGCCGACGCGACCAACATCCTGACCCTCCTTCTGGGGAGCATCGCCTCGATCTCCCTGCTCGTCGGCGGGATCGGCATCATGAACATCATGCTCGTCTCGGTGACGGAGCGGATCCGGGAGATCGGCATCCGGATGTCGATCGGAGCCAAAGAAAAGGACATCCTCCTCCAGTTCCTGGTCGAAGCGATCGTCCTGAGCCTCTTCGGGAGAATCCTGGGCATCACCCTGGGCGTGGGCGTCTCGAAGCTCTTGAAGTTCGTCCCGATCTTCGCTTCGATCACGACCGTCGTCTCACCCAACTCGGTCATCCTCGCGTTCCTTTTCTCCGCGTCGGTGGGCGTTTTCTTCGGGTTCTACCCCGCCCGCAAAGCTTCCAAGCTCGATCCGATCGAAGCCCTGCGCTACGAATGATGAAGGAGTCTGACATGTTCAAACGAAGAACGATATTCCTGATAGCCCTGGTCCTCGCCGTCTTGCCCCTGCTCAACGGCGGCCAGGATCAGACCCAAGGAAAGAGCCTGTCCCTGACGCTGAACGATGTCATCGCCCGGGCCCTCCAGAAGAACCTCGCCCTGCAAGCCGCGGTCGTCTCGCCGCAGCTGTCCGAAGTTACGCTGACACAGGCGGGCGAAAAGTACCTCCCCTCGTTCGCGTTCAGCTATTCCGACGCGAGCAACAAGAGCGCCTCGTTCTCCTGGCTCGATGCGCCCGGAGCTCAGGCCACGACGGCGTCGGCGAACTACTCCGGCCAGGTCAGCCAGCAGCTCCCGACCGGCGGGTCGTTCTCGGTCTCGGTCACGGGCAGCAAGACCGACACCAACAAGAAAGCCCAGACGATCAACCCCAGCTACCAGGGCCAGCTCCAGTTCACGTTCAACCAACCCCTGCTCCAGGGATTCGGTCCCAAGGTCGCCAACTACAGCATCATCGTCGCCCGGAACAACCTGGACATCTCCGAGATCAGCTTCACGAAGACCGTCCAGGACACCGTCTATAGCGTGACGACATCCTACTGGAGCCTGGTCTACGCCATCGAGAACCTCAAGGTGCAGCGGCTGGCTCTCCAGCTGGCCCAGGACTTCCTTGCCAAAAACAAAAGATCGGTTGAGATCGGCACCCTTTCGCCGCTCGACGTCATGAGCGCCGAAGCTGAGGTGGCCTCGCGGGAAGCGAACATCATCGCCGCCGAGGCGTCGGTCAAGAACGCCGAAGACCAGATCAAGATGCTGATCAACCTCTCGGATGACGAAGAAAAGGGCCTCCGCTCGATCATGGCCCTGGACAAGCCCAAGCTCGAGGAGCAGAAGGCGGACCTCGAGCAGTCGTTGATGCTGGCCATGCAGAAGCGGACCGACCTCCAGATCTCCCATCTCGGCCTCAAGAACAACGAGCTGGGCCTGAGCTATGTCAAGAACCAGCTCCTGCCGAGCCTGACCCTGAACGCCCGCTATTGGAGCCCCGGCGTCTCGGGAACGCAGATCGTCTACCTGGGCAGCCCTCTCGACGGAAATGTCCTTTACACGGTCCCCGGGGCGGGCTCGCAGGCCCTGAAGGACGCCTTCGGATTCAAGTACCAGAACTGGTCGATCAGCCTCAACCTGAGCATTCCGTTGAGCAACATCATTTCCCGGGCCGCGTTCGCCCAGTCCAAGCTCAATATGGACCAGGCGCTCCTGAACCTCAAGAACCAGGAGCGTCAGGTCGTCCTCGAAATCCGGAACGCCGTCCGCTCCCTCGATACGACGTACAAGCAGGTCCAAGCCTTCCGGGTCGCCCGGGAGCTGGCCGAGAAGAAGCTCTCCGCCGAGGAGGAACGCCTCCGGGTCGGGCTGAGCACGAACTACCTCGTCCTCCAGTACCAGCGCGACCTGACGAGCGCCCGGGTTTCCGAGCTCAACGCCATCATCAACTACAACAACGCCCAGGCCGCCCTCGACCGGTCCACGGGGACGATCCTGGAGAAGCGGAACATCAAGATCGACGACATCCTGAGATGAGCACCGGGAAAGATCCCCTGATCTTTCCCTCGCCTGAGACGTCATCGGGGGGCGGACGGACCGCCCCCCGTTCTATTCTCGGCCCCGCTTGTATCCCCGGGAGTCCGGGGGCCGTGATATAATGCTTCGTTCGGCCGGACCCCGCGCGGCGGTCCCGGGACCGCCAGCCAGGAAATAAGGAGGGCTCGATCCCGTGAAGAGGAAAGATAATATAACCGATCGGGGAGCCCGGCTGAGCCGGGCGGCCTGCGGCCTCCTGGCCTTGGCCCTCCTCGCCTCGCGGATGATCGCGGACGACGAGATCCTTACCCTGGAGCAGGCGGTCAAGATGGCCTTGAGCGGCAACGAACGGGCGATCACGGCCGACCAGAGCGTCGAGGCGGCCTCGGCTCGGGTCCTCAAGGCCCGCGCCTTCTTCCTGCCGAACGTCAACGTCTCGGGGACTTACACCCGCCGGCCCTTCGAGACCGTCCGCGTCATCGGCGGCGTGCCGATCATCGTCCAGAGCCTGAATGCCCTGTCGGGCGTGGCCTCGCTCAGCATGACGGTGTTCGACTCGAAGAGCCTGCCGACCCTGATGCAGGCCAACGCCGACCGGGACGCCGAAGCCTTCAGCATGGTCGACGCGAAGCGGAAGCTGGCCTTCGATGTCGGCAACGCCTTTCTGGCGACCCTGAGCATCGACCAGCTGATGGAGGCCTCGAAGCGCCGCTACGACTTCTCCAAGAAGAGCCTTGACGCGTCCCGGGCCCGCTATTCCGCCGGCCTGGTCTCGGTGAACGACGTGACCCGGGCCGAGCTCGAGCTCGCGAACTCCGAGGTCGGGTTGACCCAGATCGGGGGCCAAGTCGAGGCGTCCTATCTTAACCTCGGCTACCTGATCAACGGCCCGACGCCCCGCAAGCTCCGGGTGCCTGATTTCCTGATCCAGGCGGCTAACGAAGCCCCTGCGGCGGCCGAGAAGCTCATCCTCGACGCCCAGTCCCGCCGCCCCGACGTCCAGTCCCTCCGGATGCGGTCCAAGGCCCAGAGCTCCCTGGCCCTCGAGCCGCTCCTGCGGTGGCTTCCCAGCCTGACCCTGAACGGCCGCTACACGTATACGAACGAGGCGGGGCTGACCGGCCGGAGCTTCAATTGGAACGCCGGGCTGACCATGAGCTGGTCGGTGTTCGACGGGCTGACCCGCAACGCCGACTACAGCGAGCGCAAGGCCTTTACCTACCAGGCCGACCTGAACCTCAAGGCCGGGCTCCGCAAGGTGGACCTCGACGTCCGCAATGCCCTGGTCTCGCTCCAGAGCGCCCAGGCCGCGATCAAGCGGGCCGAGGTCGCCGAGAGCGTCGCCCGCCGGAACGTCGCCGAGACCAACGAGCTCTACCGCCAGGGCCTGAGCTCGGCCCTCCAGGTTGCGGACGCGATCGTCCGCCAGTTCGAGGCCGAAGTCGCCTTGGTCCAGGCCCGTTACGGCCTGGGCATCGCCTATCTCAGCCTCGAGGCCGCCCTCGGCCTGGACCCCTTTGGAAAGGAGCCGACCGTTGAATATTAAGTCCTTCGTCCCCATCCTCGGCCTGGCTATCGCCCTGTCCACTGCCCCCGCCTGCAAAAAAAGCGATACGTCCGGCTCGCCCGCCGGTGCTCCGGCCAAGAAGGGCTCACCCATGGCCAAGTCCAGGATCGAGTTCCCGGTCGAAACGACCCCGGTGGCCACCCGCGCCCTCATCTACACGGTCAACGCCGTCGGCTCGGTCGATGCCTTCGAAAAGGTCCAGGTCACGTCCCGCGTTTCGGGCGTCGTGGACAGGGTTCTTTTTGCCGAGGGAAACATGGCCGCCGTCGATCAGATCCTCGTCGAAATCGAGCCCGAACGCTTCAAGCTGGCCGTCGATGTCGCCCAGGCGGCTGCGGAAAAGGCCCAGGCCTCGAAAGCCGACGCCGAAGCGGGACTCAAGCGGCGCGAGACCGTCATCACCCAGAATCCGGGGCTGATCCCCGGCGAAGAGCTCGAGACCTGGCGGACAAAAGTCCGTCTGGCCGCTTCGGACGTGGCTCAGACGCTGGCCGCGCTCAACCAGGCCAAGCTCAACCTGCACGACGCCTATGTCCGGGCGCCGTTCAACGGCATCCTCCAGACGCGGACCGTGCAGACGGGCCAGTATGTCCAGGTCGGCATGGTCCTGGCCACGCTGATCCGCCGCAACCCGATGCTCCTCCGGTTCAGCGTGCCCGAGCGGTCGGCCGCCGAGCTTCGCCCCGGACAACTGGCGAATTTCAAAGTGCGCGAGAATAATAAGGAATACGCCTCCAAGATCGTCCACGTCGCCGCCGCCGCCGACGAAGGGACGCGGATGGTGGCCATCACCGCCGAGATCCGTGATACGAGCGATATGGCTCTCCGCCCCGGCGCGTTCGCCGAGATCACGATCCCCGTGAGCGCCCCCCGGACCGCGCCGGTCATTCCCCAGACCGCCATCCGTCCGAGCGAGCGCGGCTTCATCGCCTTCGTCGTCGAGAACAACATCGCGGTTGAACGCATCCTGGCCATCGGGATGCGGACCGCGGACGGGCAGGCGGAAGTCCTGTCCGGGGTGACGGTTGGCGAGATGCTTGTCGTCCGCGGCGCCGAAGCCCTCCGGCCCGGGGCGCCGGTCAAGGTCGTGAAGCCGGGCGAGCCGACAGCGGCCGCCCCCTCCCCCGCCCCCAAAAAAAAGTGAGCCGGCCCG
>Ga0315286_10006681_pt1 | contig 11236 bp, 7 predicted proteins | sample YL17G10_0_MG_FD_205038 | JGI IMG/M metagenome (GOLD analysis project Ga0315286, IMG submission 205038) | Sediment microbial communities from Yellowstone Lake, YNP, Wyoming, USA - YL17G10_0 | ecosystem: Environmental > Aquatic > Freshwater > Lake > Sediment | place: USA: Wyoming | collected...
CCTCAGGATCAGGTTCTGCTGGATCTCGGGACGCCGGAGGTCGAGGTAGCGGTATTTGAGCCGAACGTTCTCAGAGATCTCCGCCGTGCCATCCAGCACAAAAGGAGGGGTCTTCGACTCGTTCATGATTTCGAGGTCATCGGCCAGCACCTCGATCTCGCCGGTTCTGAGCTCGGGATTCTCCATCCCTGCCGGTCGGCAGCGGACCCGCCCCTGGACCGCGATGACGAATTCACTCCGGATCCGACCGGCCTCGCCGTGACAGGCCGCGTTGACATCCGGGTTGAAGACGACCTGAACGACCCCCTCCCGGTCCCTGAGATCGATGAAAACAACACCGCCGTGATCACGCCACCGATGGGCCCAGCCCATCAGGATCACTTCCTTCCCGTCATCCGAGGCGTTCAGATCCCCGCAGTAATGCGTCCTTTTTCGGATCGTCAAAAAATCGGACAAAATGGTTACCTCGCTAATTCTGTAATGGTTTCTTCCAGACTGTCCAGGCCGACCTCCGTCTGGGTGCTCGAATGCATGTTCCGGAGAAGGGCCTTGTTCTCGGCGATCTCCCGTTCGTCTAAAATCAGCGTATAGGCGCTTTTCAACTTGTCCGCCTGTTTCATCTGGCTCTTGAGACTCCGGCCGGCATGGTCCATCTCCACACGGATTCCCTTCATCCGCAGACCGTTGCATAGAAAAAAGGCCTTTTCCAGGGCCGCTTCGCCGAGGGTTGCGATGAAGAGGAGGGGGCCCTGGAGAAGAACGCCCGCATCGGCTTCCGGGATCATGGCGGCCAGCCTCTCAAAACCGATCGCAAAGCCGATGCCGGAAATATCGGGGCCGCCGAGATCCCGGACGAGATGGTCGTAACGTCCGCCGCCGACGACGGCATTCTGGGCGCCCAGAAATTCGGTGGTCACTTCGAAGGTGGTCCGGGTGTAGTAGTCGAGCCCCCGGACCATTTTTGCATTCAGATGAAACGGGAGATCGAAGAGGCTGAGCAACGCCTGAACCCTCTCGAAGTGGTCCCGGCATCCGGCGCAGAGAAAATCGGGCAGCAGCGGGGCTTGCGAGATGATCGCGGCGCAGGTTTCCACCTTGCAGTCGAAAACGCGGAGTGGATTGGTTCCGACCCTTCGGCGGCAGTCACCGCAGAGCTCCTCTTCACGGCCGCGCAGAAACGAGAGGATTGCCTCGCGGAAGGCGGGACGGCACGCGGCGCAGCCGAGGGAATTGATCTCCAGAGTCAGCTTCCGAAGCCCGAGTTTATTGAGAAAGTGGAGCAGCATCAGGATCAGCTCCGCGTCGGTGCGCGGGTCATCCGGGCCGAGGATCTCGGCGTCGATCTGATGAAACTGTCGGTAACGCCCCTTCTGCGGCCTCTCGCGCCGGAACATGGGGCCGATGGTGTAGAGCTTCGTGACCGTTTCGGCGGCATGGAGGCTGTGTTCCAGGTAGGCGCGGATGACGGAGGCCGTCGCCTCCGGCCGGAGCGTCAGGGATTCCTCGCCGCGGTCGAGGAAGGTGTACATCTCTTTTTCAACGATATCGGTGGATTCCCCGATTCCACGACAGAAGAGCTCCGTCTTTTCGAGCAGTGGAATGCGGATTTCCCGGAATCCGAAGGCGCAAAAGACCTTATGGGCCGTCTCTTCGATATGACGCCACTTGTCCGTCTCCGGAGGAAGGATATCCTTGAAACCTCGGACGGCGGTGATGATCTCCATCGTTTAAAAACCTCTCCCGATCTTCTGCATTTAAGGGGGATTCTGATAGCATAACGATGCGATAAACGCAATAGAAATGACGAGAAATAATCCTGAACCGCATAATCAATTATGTGACCCTTATTAATGCGTGATCATGAATTTCAGGGGTTGAAAACGTCGACGGAGAGTTTCCGGCCATCCGTGGTGATGGTGACGGCGCCGTTGCGATCCGTCCGATAGACCTGCGCCTTGACCGTTTCGTACCGCCGGAGGACATCCGGATGGGGGAAGCCGAAGACGTTTCCCGCGCCGCAACTGACCACGGCGATTTGCGGTTTTACCTTTTCAATCAAGGGGATGCTGCTGGAGCGGTAGCTCCCGTGATGCGGCATGAAGATCACATCGCTCTGCAGATCGAACCCGGCATGAACCAGACGACTCTCGACGCTCTCCGAGATATCCGCCGGCAGCAGAAAACGCCGCTCGCCGAAAGAGAGTTTCAGGGCGAGGGAACGGTCGTTTGTGTCATCAAAGATGCGGGCGGCGGACTTTGCGACAGACGGCGGAGGGGCAGAGGGGGCCTTCTTTGCCGTATCGTCGTCATCAGGCCGAATGGCAGGGGCATCCGGCATTTCCTTTTTGATGGCATTTCCCTCCGGATTCAGAAAATGGATTCCGACCCCGGAAACATCCATCGCCGGCGTCCTGTCCGACAGGGTCCGCAGAACAATCCCTTTTTCCCGGATGATCCGACGGAAGGAAAGGTAAAGCTCCGTATCAGACGTCTCGCCATTGGTCCACACCTCCCGGACATGAAAGTTCTCCAGGATGAACAGGAGCCCCTGCAGGTGGTCCGGATGGGGATGGGTCAGGACCACCGTATCGATCCGGGAGATCCGCTCATGCCAGAGGTAGGGGGCCAGCACAAATTTCCCAAGATCGAAGCTGTCGTCGAAGAAGCCGCCGCCGTCCACAAGCATCTTTTTCCCGCCGGGAAGCCGGATCAGGATGCTGTTTCCCTGACCGACATCCACGGCGGTCAGGGAAAGGCGCCCTTGTTGAATCCCCCGGATATAAAGATGGACGCCGTCGATGGTGAAAAAAAGGACGAGGATGACCGGAACCGCCTTCATCAGGAGGGGTATTTTCAGAGCGGTTTTGGAGTTCCGGCGCGTTGCGAACCATTTCAACAGCAGACCGCCCCAGATCAGCAGAAGATAAAAGGCGCAAATTTCCAGCAAGGTGGGCGTCGAAACATAAACAGAGGCCCAGGGCAGGGCCGCAAGGCGGTCAATGAAGAAAAAAGAAATTTGAACGAGAATTTCAGACAGTCGGATGACCCCGTCGGCCAGTGTGGCCGAGAGCGGTATGGCCAGGATGATCGCCAGACAAACCGGGATCGCTACAACACCGAGGATGGGAACACAGATGAAGTTTGCCGCAAGGGTAATCAGCGAAAACCGGTTGAAGTAGAGAAGAATCAGCGGCAGTGTGCCAAGCGTTGCGCAGAGCGAGGCGAGGAAGAAGATCACGATGCCCCGCAAAGCTTTATGGATCTGTTGGAGGGCCCATTGCCCCGTCCGGCCGGCAGCCACTCTCGGCGGAGGGGAAGGCATGAGCGCGAGCCACTTCGGCATGAAAAAGATGAGCGCCGCCACCGCGGCAAACGAAAGCTGAAAAGAGATGTCGAACAGCGAATAGGGGGTGAGGATCAGAATCAGAAAAGCGGCCAGGGAAAGGGTGTTGTAAAGATCGCCTTCACGGTTGAGGAGAATGGCGCACAGAAAGACCGCGACCATGATCGAGGCCCGGACAACCGAAATACCCGCTCCGGCAATGAATGTGTAAAGGATGACGACGAAGATTGCAAAAAACATCGAAAGCTTGGCGACATTCCATTTCAGAAGCACGTATTCCGCTTTCAGGCACAAGCGCGCCAGAAAAAGGGCAAATACCGCAACCATGCCGATATTGAACCCTGAGATGGCGATAATGTGGGTTGTACCCGTCCGATTGAACTTTTCCATGACCTCTTTCGGGATCGCCTTCTGATCGCCGAGGATCATTGCCTGAATGATCGCTCCCTCCGTTCCCGGCGCCTTTTCCAGAATGGCATTGCGGATAAGGTCTCGAAAATGCTCCAGCCTCGTCCGGAGGGGATTGCCTCTCTCCCTGCGCAGAACGACAAATCCCGCGGCGTCTTTGATGAAACCCCTCACTAAAATTCCACGGAACCGGAGATATTTTTCGTAATCAAAACCGCCGGGGTTCTGGAAATTCCGGGGAATTCTCAACCGGGCATGGAAACGGATAAAATCCCCGTAGCGGAAAGGGTAGGGCTCACGGACGCTCAGCAACACGCGTCCCGAAACGGGACGATAGCTTCCGTCGCGCAGGATCGAGGAGACAGAAACCACCAGCTCCGTTTTCTCAGGTGATACTTGAGGATTCTCGCAGATCATCCCTTCAGCACTAAGTTTTTTATCGCCGATAAAACGAAGGATATGGTTTTCCGCGATCGGAGGATCAAGGTACAGATTCATCGCGAGAATGCCGAGAAGAAAGATGGAGAGAAGTAGCAAGAAATAGAAATGGAGCTGTTTGCGCTTTATCCATATTCGGGACAGCAGGGTCAAGGTCAGCGCAATCAGCAGAGAAAGCTGAACGGGAAGGTCGGAGATTTGGAAAAGGTTTCCGCAGGAGATGCCCGCCATGAGTGCCGCAGCCACAGAGAGAAACGGTCTGGTCATCACTGTAAGCCTTTATCCGAGAGCAGGTTTATAAGGAAAGTTGGCGATGGAACAAAACTTAAGATGCCGTGGTATGCAATCATAGAAAGAAAGCGTTAGCCTGTCAATAGAATCCCGCCTGATGAACGGTGTTGACTTTTTCCCGGACTGAAAGTAGCCTGTCGGCGACTTTGCTGTAACGCTTTCAACAGATCTCAAACCGATAGAGAGTCCAAATGACTCCAAAACTGTTTTTACCCGATAACTTGACATCCCGACTCCGCTGGCTGATGCTTTCGAGGGTGGCCATCGTCACCTTCCTGCTCGGGATTGCGACCTTCGTCGAGATCAAAGGCATGGAGACCCTGTCGGCGATTTCCGCGTCCACCCTTTTCAAGACGATTCTTCTGACCTATATTCTCTCTATTGTCTACCTTTCGCTTCTCAAGTATATCCGCAATCTTCCGTTGAACATCTATATTCAAAGCCTGTGTGACGTCATTCTGATCACGGCGATGGTATACGGCACGGGAGGCATTCACAGCATCTATTCCGTCTTTTATCCTCTGGTCATCATCTACTCCGTCCTCTTTTTAGGGAGGCGGGGTGGTCTGGTTATCGCTTCTGCGGCCGGGATTTTTTACGGCCTCTTTGCAGATCTGGAATTTTACGGGGTAATCTATCCCATTTTCTCGATCCCCATACCGGATGACCGGTTGAACGCAGGCTACGTCTTCACTCGAATCATCACCCATATTCTCTCCTTTTACTTCATCGCCCTTCTGACCAGTTTTGTCGTTGAGCAGGAGAAAAAGACCCGAACTCTCCTTGCCGAGAAACAGAGCGCCTTCGATCAGCTCGATATTCTGCACCGGAGCATCATCGAATCGGTGGACACCGGCATCCTGAGCATCAATCCGAAGGGGCAGATCAAGTCGTTCAACCCGGCCGCTACAGAGATTACCGGCTTATCGTTCAAGGACGTTGAAAACCGTATCCTGGCAGAGGTCTTCCCGGACTTTCCCTCTTTCCTGAAAGAGCGAAAATCAAACGCGTACAAATCGGTTACAAAAACTCGTTTTGAAACCACATTTCATGCTGTTGACGGTCGGAACCTGATTCTCGGCGGCTCCCTGTCGCCCCTCCGTGATCCCCAGGGATTTGCGATCGGAGAGATCATCATCTTTCAAAATTTAACGGAAATCAACGAAATGAGAGAATCTCTGGAAAAGAGCCGCCGTCTCGCCTTTATCGGCGGCATGGCCGCCGGCCTTGCGCATGAGATCCGGAACCCGCTCGCCTCCATCAGCGGCTCGATTCAAATGCTCAAACGGGACATTCCTCCGACTGAAACCAATCAGAAGCTGATGCAAATCATCCTCCGGGGGAAAGATCAGTTGGAGAGTTTTTTGAAGGATTTTCTTTTGATGGCAAGGCCGGCGACAGGGGTTTGCCAGGAGATCGACGTCAGGGGCGCGATCCGGGATGTTATCGATTCCCTCCGCTGCGTCCCCGACTGGCCTGAACCCCTCGGGATCGACCTGATCATGCCGGAAGAGCCTTTGGGGATTCAAGCCAACAAGACCGAAATCCGGCAGGTTTTCTGGAATCTGATCCTCAACGCGGTTCAAGCCATGCCGGAGGGGGGTGACCTGACGGTTGAAGCCCGTGCTAACCGGAATAATGGGAGAGCCGGTGTGGAAATCAAGATTAGCGACACGGGATGTGGTATCCGAAATGAGGATCTTCGAAAGATCTTCGAGCCCTTCTATACGACACGGGATGTAGGGACAGGGCTGGGTCTGGCGGTGGTCAGCCGGATACTGGAAGGCTACCGGGGAAGCATCGATATTCAATCTGAAGCGGGGAGCGGTACGACCTGCAGGATATGGTTACCCGCAGGGATTATCAACGCGGACGGAAACCGTACCATTTCATGAGATTGGAGGGGAAAGATGGCCAATATCCTTGTGGTGGACGATGACCAGGGGATGCGGGAATTTCTGGAGATTATGATGACCCGCGAGGGATACCGGGTTGTCACGGCCGGCGATGCCGGCAAGGCCCTCGCCCGTTGCCGGAAAGAGACGTTCGACTTGATCATCACGGACCTGAAGATGCCGAAGATGGACGGGATCGGGTTTCTCAAGGAAGTCAAGCAGCTTTCCCCGGAAACGATGGTCATTCTCATCACGGCCTTTGCGTCCGGAGAAACGGCCGTCAATGCGATGAAGGAAGGGGCCTATGACTATATCGAAAAGGATTTCGCGATCGAGGACTTGAAGAGAATCGTTCGAGATGCGCTGGCCAAGAAAGGGGTGAATCGGGACGATGCCCTCTTTCTCAAGGAGGGGGGAGAGGCCGTCTGCTTTGGAAACATGATCGGCAGTTGCCCTGAGATGCTAAAGGTCTATGCAACGATCAAGAAGGTTGCGGACACGCCCGCCAACGTACTGATCCTCGGAGAGAGCGGTACGGGCAAGGAACTCGTTGCCAGAGCCATCCATGAGAACAGTTCCCGCCGGAAGATGCCTTTTCTGGTCATCAATTGCGGAGGAATTTCGGAGAACCTTCTGGAAAGCGAGCTCTTCGGTTACATCAAGGGGGCCTTTACCGGCGCTTATACGGACAAGGGCGGGCTTTTCAAGGCAGCCCGGGGGGGAACTATTTTTCTGGATGAGATTGCCGAGTTGCCTCCGCCTCTTCAAGTCAAGCTTCTGAGAGTTGTCCAGGAAAAAACATTTCGCCGCATCGGTGGCGCCAAAGATATCCAGGTCGATGTCCGCATCATCTCCGCCACCCATCAAAATCTCGCGAATAACGTGAAAAACGGCACTTTCCGGGAAGATCTCTATTACAGACTCAACGTCATCCCGCTCCAACTCCCTCCCCTCCGGGACCGGAAGGGCGACATCCCGATTCTGACGAAACACTTCATTGAGAAATATTCGCGTGAATTCGGAAAGGAAATCATAACGATATCCGCCTATGCGCTGGAGCTGCTGATGCAGTATCCTTTCCCCGGCAACATTCGTGAGTTACAAAACATCATCGAACGGAGCGTTGCGCTGGAGACCTCAAATATCATCCTTCCTGAGAACCTCATCATCTCCAAGGAGATCAGCGAGGAAGTGGGCAAGACGATCCCGGATCTGCCTGATGATGGACTCAATCTCACCGATGAACTGGCGATTTTCGAAAAAGGGCTGATCGAAAAGGCGTTGAAAAAGGCGGGCGGTTCAAAATCCCGTGCTGCCGAACTGCTCAAAATCAGCTACGATTCTCTTCATTACCGCAGTGAAAAACTGGGGATTCATTAATTATGGATGTTCCCTCTTTTTTTGAGAAATTGATTCCATAACCGTTCGAACCAGGCCTGACTTGACACCGTACGATTCAGACCGTATAGTAGCACCCGTTGCTTGAACTGCTGACCGGGAGAATTTATGCGGGTGAAGAGAATCCCGCATTTCGGACGAGAAAAGAGGAGGGGTGTGGATAACCAGATGGTCAACTGTATTGTAATCGACGCGCCCACCGCGGAACAGAGCCGTCTGATCGCGGGGCTTTACCGCGCACAGGGATGGCGACAGGCGTGCGATGACGATAGTCCGCAATGGATTCGGAAGCTGGTCGCGGGAAGTCACTGTTTCGTCGTTGCCTTGGAGGGAGAGGAGATCGTGGGAATGGGAAGGGCGATCAGCGATGGCATCAGTGACGCCTACATCCAGGATCTGACCGTCCGCAGCAACCGCAGAAATCAGGGCATCGGCAGCAAGATCCTCCGGACCATCCTGGAGCGTCTCCATGCCGACGGCCTGCGCTGGATCGGGCTCATTGCGGAACCCGGTTCATCAAACCTTTATCGCCACGCCGGCTTCAGAGAGATGCCCGCCGCCGTTCCGATGCTGATGATCCGTGAATCATGAACTTTAAACCGGTTGCCATCGACGATTATCGGATCCTGAAGCCGTTCTTTACCGGCCATCCTTACAGTCTCTGTGTCTATTCTCCGGCCTCCCTCATCGCTTGGAGCTTCCGTTCGTTCAAGGCCTATTACGCGATTGAAGAGGGGAAACTCTTCATTGCCGGTGAAATGGAAGAAGGGGACATTTTGCTGCAAGGTGTCCCCCCTAACAGCACGATGCCGCATCGTGTCACCAATCGCCATCTCATCCTTCCCCTTGCGCAAGGGCGACTCTTTTCACCTGCCGAGCTGCACCGGCATGCCGAAAGGTTTGGTTTCGAGCGGTACTGGCGCGTCCCCGCGGATTACATCGAGACGCTGGATCGTTCGGAACTGGAGGCCTTCTTTGACGTGGAAGAGCAGATGGGATACGAGGATTACATCTATCTGACGGAGGATCTGATTCATCTTAAAGGAAACAAGTATTCAAAAAAACGTAATCTTATCAATCAGTTTACAAGAGAATATTTGAGAAAGGACCGCGTGGAGGTGGAAGAGATCCTCGCGAAGGATGTAACGGAATGTCTCCAATTTCTCGAGATCTGGTGCGATCAGCACGACTGTGAAGCCGATCCGGAAAGCGATCTGGCTTGCGAAAAGAATGCGGTGATCACAGCGCTCGAGAACATGGAGCGTCTTGAATGGAAGGGTCTCCTGATCCGTGTGGACGGTCGGGTGTCTGCTTTTGGAATCGGGGCGCGATTGAACGAGACGACCGCCACGCTGAATTTCGAAAAGGCCGATTCCGAAATCAAGGGCCTGTATCAGTTTCTCGACAATGAATGCGCCAAAAGGCTTTTCCGCCGGTTTCGCTATCTCAACAAGGAGAGCGACATGAACCTGCCCAATCTGGCTGAATCCAAACAATCCTACAGCCCCGTCCTCCGCATCAAGTCCTACGCGCTGATCCTCCGCTGAGACGTTGGGGACACGATTCGGATCGTGAGAATGGGGACACGATGCGGCATCATGTCCCCATGACGGCTACATCCCTCATCTTGAGCTGGATATCCGCGTTGCCGTTCCAGGTATTGATTTGCGGTGTGAATACGATATCCAGAACCGCCGCGGAGAGTTCCTGAAGGTATTGTCCGCTGCTGAACCAGATGGAGTTCCGGGATACGCCGTCATGGCTGACACGCATCTTCAGATGGTTGTTCCCGACAATCGAGGGAGAGGCCACCCTGACATTCCGGACGCAGAAGACCGGCTCCGGGTTCCGGCTTCCGAAAGGGGCTAATTGCTCGATCTGGGAGAGAAGCTCATGCGTGATGTCCATCAGACCGCATTGGGCATCAATGGTGGTGCAGACCGCAAAATCGGGTTCCGGGCCATTTTCACGGACGATCTCGCGGAGCAGTTTTGAAAAAGGATCGATATCCTCTTCCCGGATCGAAATGCCCGCGGCGTAGTGGTGGCCGCCGTAGGAGAGAAGATGCGCCTGGCAGCGTTTCAGCCCTTCGAAAATATTGAAATCGGCGACGCTGCGTCCCGATCCCTTTCCGACCCCGTCCTTCAGGCTGATCAGAATGGCCGGCCTGCCGAAACGATCGACGAGCTTTGAGGCGACGATGCCGAGGATGCCCGGGTGCCAATGGGGTGAAGCGAAGACGAGCGGTCCGCTCTCCCCGTCCGCGATCCCTTTTTCGACCTTTTCCAGAATCTCATTGAAGATCACCTTCTCCATCGCCTGGCGTTTCCGGTTGAAACCGTCCAGTTTCCGGGCAAGCTCTTCGGCCTGATCCGGATTCTCGGAGAGCAGGAGCTCTGCGGCCTCGCCGGCCGAGGCGATCCGTCCCGCCGCATTGATTCGGGGAATCAGCGCGAAGGACGCCTTGCTCGAGTCGATCACCTGATGCTCCATCCCGGAAACCTGTTTCAGGGCACGCAAACCGATTCTTCTCTCCTCCGATATCAGATCGAGGCCGATTTTGACGAATATTCGGTTTTCGTCAACCAGCGGCACGATGTCGCCGATCGTTCCGAGGGCTACAAGATCGAGATATTCCCGAAGGTTGGGATAGGCATCGTTCCGCCAGAACCCCTCCCCGCGGAGGGCGCCGCGCATCGCAATCAGAAAGTTGAAGACGATGCCGACGGCGGCCAGATGCTTGAACGGGAAGCGGCAATCCGCCCGCTTCGGATTGACTGCCGCAGTCGCAGCGGGAAGGGTGTCGGAAAGTTCATGGTGATCCAGGATAATCGTATCCATCCCTAATTGCCGTGCATACGCGACCGCGTCATGATCCGATATGCCGCAATCGACGGTGACGATCAGGCCGATCCCCTGGGATCGGAATCGTTCGACGGCAGCCCGGTTCAGACCATAGCCTTCTGTTATCCGGTCGGGGATATGGTAGGTTGCTCCCGGATAAATCTCTCTAAGAAAATGGATCAGGACGACGACGGAGGTAATTCCATCGGCATCGTAATCGCCATAGACGACCACTTTTTCGTTCCTGTAAACGGCGAGGATGAGGCGGTCAACCGCCTTTTGCATATCCTGCATCAGAAAGGGATTGTGCAGATCCTGCAGGGAAGGGGAGAGGTAGCGGCGAACCACATCCGGATCGCAGATTTCACGGCTCATAATGATCCTGGAGATGATCGGGCTGATCCCCAGTTCCCGGACAAGCAGGTCCTCGATATCCTGGTTTCCTTCTTGCAAGCGCCAGCGGGTCGTGGGGAGTCTTCCTGCGGAGATCATTGCTTCCAATCGCCTCTCGTGATTGCCCTCTACCTTTATCTCTCCATGCCGTCCAAACCGCTGAGGATCATATCAAGGCGATACCGCTTGTCAAGGAGAGAATTCCCCTCTTTTATCTTGAAATTTA
>Ga0315286_10006682_pt1 | contig 11234 bp, 11 predicted proteins | sample YL17G10_0_MG_FD_205038 | JGI IMG/M metagenome (GOLD analysis project Ga0315286, IMG submission 205038) | Sediment microbial communities from Yellowstone Lake, YNP, Wyoming, USA - YL17G10_0 | ecosystem: Environmental > Aquatic > Freshwater > Lake > Sediment | place: USA: Wyoming | collected...
GAGGGCAAGGATATCGCTCAGCGGGACGGACCCCAAGAAAGTGGACGGGGTCTGCAAGCAGATCAAGACGATCAGCGAGAAGACTGGCGTCGCGATATCTGGCCCGATACCTTTGCCGACGAAGCGCTTGGTCGTTCCGTGCAGGAAGGGCCCGGACGGCGGGGGCTCGAGCACCATCGACCGATGGGAGATGCGGGTCCACAAGAGGCTCATAGACCTAGATGCGGACGAGCGGGCTCTCAGGCAGCTGATGAGGATCCAGGTCCCCGACGGCGTCAACATCGAGATAGTCCTCAGGTCATGAGCAGGTCGGGTTGCGAGAATCCGATGCGTATCTCTTTTGAACAAATTAGAGCAGCATAAGCAGCATTATCATCGCTGACTTGAATTGTTTCAGCGCATGTACCTGCTGGGCTCTCCATGGGACGTTTGTGGACAATGAGCGACGGACTTGTTGCGTCGCCAGGATTAAGTACGAGCTTGTCTTAACGCCGTTAATCAAACCGAGGAGGTTGATTCTCGTGCAGAAGAAAAACAAGACGCCGGATTTCGAGACCCTGGCGCTCCATGGCGGTCAGTCGCCTGACCCCGCCACGAACGCAAGGGCAGTGCCGATTTATCAGACGACGTCGTATGTTTTCAACGACACTGAGCACGCTGCGAACCTATTCGCGCTCAGGGAATTTGGAAACATCTACACGAGAATGATGAATCCGACGACAGATGTCTTCGAGAAGAGGGTCGCAGCGCTTGAGGGCGGCGTTGGAGCGCTCGGAGTCTCCTCAGGCCAGGCGGCAGAAACACTCGCGCTGTTGAACCTAGTTCATCCGGGCGAAGAGGTAGTCTCCTCGCTGAGCCTCTACGGTGGGACGTACAACCTGTTCACCTACACCTTCCCCAAGATGGGCATCAAGGTGAAGTACGTCGATTCGACAGATCCTGAGAACTTCAGAAAAGCTATCACAGACAAGACTCGGGCGCTGTTTGCCGAATCCGTCGGCAATCCACGACTGGACACACTGGACTTTCGCCCAGTCTCAGAAATCGCACACGAAAATGGGATACCTTTGGTGGTCGACAACACCCTTCCCACTCCGTATCTTCTGAGGCCGATGGACCATGGCACTGACGTCGTGATCCATTCTGCCACCAAGTTCATAGGAGGTCACGGGACCAGCATAGGGGGTGTAATCGTGGACTCCGGGAAGTTCGACTGGTCGTCAGGCAAATTCCCTGACTTCACCGAGCCCGACCCGTCTTATCACGGGATCGTCTACACCAAGGCCTTCGGAGAGCTGGCGTACATCATAAAAACCAGGGTGCAGCTCCTGAGAGACCTTGGCCCTGCCCTGAGCCCGTTCAATGCCTTCCTGTTCCTCCAGGGTCTCGAGACCCTGCATCTGAGGATGGAGAGGCACAGCCAGAATGCGCTCAAGGTGGCCGAGCATCTCCAATCGCACGACCAAGTGACATGGGTGAACTACCCCGGTCTGAAGTCGCATCCGAAGCACGAGCTTGCAAAGAAGTACCATTACCGGGGACTGTATGGCGCGATCCTGGGCTTCGGCATTAAGGGCGGGAAAGAGACGGGCAGGAGATTCATCGAGAACTTGAAGCTTCTATCCCACCTGGCCAACGTCGGCGATGCGAAGTCCCTCGCAATACATCCAGCCACTACGACCCATTCCCAGCTTTCTCCTGAGGAGCAGCTGTTGACTGGCGTCTCTGAAGATTTCGTCAGGTTGTCGGTAGGGCTCGAGTCCGTAGACGACATCATCGAGGACATCGACCAGGCACTCGCGAAGGCAACGAAGGGGTGATTGAGCTACCGCATGATGGCTTCGTTGGGGGTGCTTTCTTATGAGAGAGGCGTCGGTCGGTGTCGTCAAGCCGAAGCAGTTCACTTTTTCAGGACCGCAGGATGAGCTGGTGCTCGAATCGGGCCAGAAGCTGAGTCCGATCACGCTTGCTTATGAGACCTATGGTGAGTTGAACAGCGACAAGTCAAATGCGATCCTCGTGTTCCACGCGCTTTCAGGGGACGCGCATGCTGCAGGATACCACAAGCGTGGCGAGGAAAAGTCGGGCTGGTGGGATATTGCCATTGGTCCAGGCAAGATGTTCGACACGAACCGCTATTTCGTTATCTGCTCAAACGTGATTGGAGGCTGCAGAGGTTCGACCGGTCCAAGCTCTGTCGATCTAAGAACTGGCCGGCCCTACGGACTGGGCTTTCCACTAGTGACCATCAAGGACATGGTGAATGCCCAGACAATGCTGCTCGATCATCTAGGCATAGAGACGGTGCTCGCGGCTGCCGGCGGATCGATGGGCGGCTTTCAGGTGCTGCAGTTCGCGGTATCATACCCCAACAGATGCCGGCTGGCTATCCCGATCGCGACAGCTGGAAGACAGTCAGCGCAGAACATCGCGTTCGACGAAATCGGCCGGCAGGCGATCATGGCCGATCCCCGCTGGAACAAGGGCGACTATCAAGCGTGGGAGGCGCCTGTGGATGGGCTGTCAATCGCTAGGATGGTCGGGCATGTCACATACCTGAGTGACGAGACATTGAGGAGGAAGTTTGGGAGGAGGGCCAAGGAAAGCGTTTGTGCGAACGGCGGGTCCTTCTTCAGGGAACCGTACTTCGAGATTGAAAGCTATCTCAGACACAAGGGGAATGCTTTCACGAAACGATTCGATGCGAACTCGTACCTCTATATCACGAGGGCGATTGATTTGTTCGACCTCGCACCCGGCTGTGATTCGCTCGAACCTGCATTCAGAGGATGCAAGTCCCGGTTCCTCGTGTTATCATTCTCGTCGGACTGGCTCTATCCACCCTACCAATCCCAGGAGATCGTCAAAGCGATTCAGGCGAACGGCCTCTCAGTCGAGTACCGCATGATCGAGTCGAGCTATGGACATGATGCATTCCTTCTAGAAGCGGACAAGATCGAGGATATCATATCCAGGTTCCTCATAACAGACAGCAGGAAGAAGTACTACGAAGTGGACAAGGGATATCCGATTTCCTGATGTTACTCCTGCGTCGTAGTCGTTGTCCCGGAAAGCTATTTAATGGCCATCTTCATTGAGCCAATCCAAGTCCGCCAAGGGCCGATAGATCAGTGGAAGATCGCCTGCTTTGCAAGCAGGAGGTCAGGGGTTCAAATCCCCTTCGGTCCATTCAATATTTTATATAAAAATATGTGAATTCTTTCCCTACGATATCCCGCCATGGAAAGGCCCATGGGGGAGGAACGCCTGTCAATCATGAGTATGTCTGTGATGAATGTCAGGCCAATGCACATGATTGTGGACTAGTGATTTGTGGATGTGTTCATGATTATGCGGCCCACGAACGGGCTCCGTGTGGCAGTGATCATGACCTAAGTCTCCGTGCGTGTGGATATGAATGTGCGTGATCTCCTCGTGCCTGTGTTCATGCGTGTGCCTCTCGTAGACTAGCGCCAGAACCCCAAGAATCATCAATGCCAAGGCAGGGAGCACCACCCATCCGAGCCATTCCCTCAGGACGATAACCGAGACGACGGCTCCAATAAAGGGTCCCAGACTGAAGAACACCCCTGTTCGAGAAGCACCTAGCCCTTGGAGTGCCAGAACGAAGAACACCAAGCTTGCGCCATAACTCATGGCTCCAAGTACGAGAGCCCAAAGGATTTGAGCGTCTATCGAGATACTTGAGCCCAAGGCAATTGCGATAGCTAGCGATGCGCTTCCTGCCACGCCTCCCTTTACTAGGGCTATCTGCACGGGGTCTCTGCCGCAGATGTTTCTTGTTAGGTTGTTGTCAAGCGCCCATCCGAATCCGGCGAGTATCAGAAGCATGAGGCCAACGATGTTCCACTCTCCCTGTGAGGGGTCCCAGCTTAGGAGGACGCCCGCAGTCGTCATGCATACCAGAGCGATGACGAGTCTTCTGCCAAGACTCTCCTTGAACAACATCGTGGCAATGATGGCAGTGGCAACTCCTTCCATATTCAAGAGCAAGGAGGCAGAGAAACCCGAAATGAGAGTAAGGCCGACCATAAGAGAGATAGGTGCAAGAACCCCACCTGATAGAATGGCTCCTGCAAGCCAAGGCAAGTCGGCTCGCTGTAAGGCACTGCTGGAGAAGACCTGTTGTCCAGATACGACCCAGCGCAGCACGACATACAATCCCAATCCAAGAAAAGCCCCCATATAGAGCAGGCCGGCCAATGCCACAGGAGGGATGTTGCCCACCAACAATTTCGCAAAAGGCGTGCTCAGGCCAAAGAGAGTTGCCGCTAGAATTGCGAAGGCAATCGGCATGAGACTAGAGCGAGAGTTCAGTTCCAGAGTGATCCTGCTCCTTTGCCCATGCATCGACCCTGTTGCTGACAATCTCTCACAACAATATAACTTAACCGGAACAAGAGAAAGAATCTAAGGGGTTTGGGCTCCGGTCAATTCCCCTCTGATTGAATCCGAGTCGTGACATACTGGCTCCTCAGGGGTTCAAATCCCCTTCGGTCCACCATGATTCCAACCGCGACGAGGCGCCACGTTGGATATTCTCAGAGAGGCGCTTGGCAACCGATACACTTCTCTGCGTCCAAGGGGTTCATGCTCCCGCAATACTGGCACTTGATCTTCTCGGAGGCCTCTTCGCGGAACTCCTCGACTTTCTCTGAGTATCGCCTCAGGGTCAAGAACCTCGCGATTAGCATCAAGGCACCTGCGGCAATCAGTACAGCGCAGACTAGTAAGAAGCCAATCGACTGGATGAAGTAGGCTGGTATGAGAAGGAAGAACCCAAAGAACCAAGCCATGATGGCGAGCATCAGCAGCATCATCGACTTTGTCTCGGTCCTGGACCCGCTCGGGGGTTCGATCGGCTCGAGTCCCTCCTCCGTGATCGGCCTACCGCATGACAGGCAGAAGACTGAATTGTCTGGTATCTCGGATTTGCACCCTGGGCACTTCAAGGGATCAACTGTGCGAATATGGAGCTCAGGGGTTTAAGACGCTTTTCGAGTTCTTATCAGACGTGATAACGTGATCCATGTGGGGAAGGGCATTTCTCTCCCGCTTGTTGGGTGTTCTTATGTCATGAGACAATCAACCCGTTCGTCTGGGAGTGATTTGCACTAACCTAGTACTGCAGTGATTCTCAGAGACTGAATGAAAGGGTTTGTGAGGGGCCATCAACCCCTCGGTTCCGTTACCCTTCCCAGGACGCCATTCTGGAAGGTCTGTGAACGCGTCCTCGACGTAATCAACGCCCGGTCCAGACAGGGGCCGTCCATGCGGTCACGCCCTCCACTCCTGAGAGATCCGACGCAGTGGTCACTCTCAAGTAGAAGTAGCTGGCGCTGTCCGACGTCAGCGTGGTCGTCCATTCGACGGTTGCACTGTTGAAGCTCTTGCTCGCTACGACCGCTCCGCCGTCGGATACTATCTCGACAAGCTTGATCGCGTCAGCCTTGCCATCGGGATCCGAGATCCGAACCGAGACTGTGTATGCGCTCGCGGGCGACAGAACAGACCCCATGACCGCTCCATTGAGCGTATATTGGATCTGCAGGTTCTTGTCGAGCGTCGCGTAGCCCCGGCAGGCGTTCATGGCAGCGTACAGGTTGTTCGGTGTGAGGCTCGGCGCAAGAAGCACTGTCCTCATCTCGTTTCCCGCGATCCAGTCGGGATTGTGCGTGTCCGAGTTAGCAGAGGGCATCACGTGCCAGCCTGCGTCCAGGGCCATGATATAGCTGTCCTCGTAGACCTCATCGTTGTAAGCCTCGATTAAGCCCATGCCAATGTCCCTTGTCGGAGTGTAGTAGTCGTAGTCGAAGAAGTTCGACAACGGCGATGCCCACGTTGACGGGTGATTCCACTGACCAAGCGCACCAGTTTGCGCCAGCCAGTCATAGAGCGACGGCAGGGCTTCATAGATGCTCTCTTGCAGGCCGTTGTTGTAACCGTGCCCGCCCGGATTCCCAGTCTCGTCGTATATCTCGGTGGTATTGAATACGTTGACCTCTCCCGCCCAGGGCAACCATAGCTCATAGCCTGCCATTGCAACGAAGTTCTTCGAGGTAAGGGTCTTGGCCGCGAGTAACGTGTCGGCCCAAAGCTCCGGTGTCAGCATGATCTGGCCGTACGGGTAGTGAACATGGTCGGTTGTTGCCATGAAGTCCGCGCCAGCGTTCTTTGCGGCTGCGAACGCATCCCAGGGCGTAGCCTGTCCGTCTGAGTATGAAGTGTGAGAATGAAGGTCTCCGAAGTACAGGTTGTAGGCCGTCGTTCTCACGTGGCTTCCTGCAGAACTTGCGTTCCCGCAGGAGAATGGCACAATCATAACTGCGACCGCCAAGACGAATAGGGCGGCCTGCATTGTCCGTTTGAACATGTTATATCCTCCCCTAGCTCAAAGACTACTGGCGTCCTGTATGGCTGAAGAGATACTAAGAACCTTCTTGCCTTCGGACGCAAGATAGGGCGCGTGATCTCTCATCCAGCAGTTGTCGAGTAATAGCCTGTCTACGATCTTCTGAGAAGAATTGAAAGTGGTTTGTGAGGGCTACGAACCCCTCGTTTCTGATACCCTTCCCGAGAAGCCATTCTGGAAGGTTGACGTATCTCTTTCAGCCGAGCCCTTCGAAGAAGTGGATCAGAATCCCTTTCGGTCTACTTCGATTGTCTTGCACAGGGAAGGTTGCCGCTATCTCTCTTCGAGTATCTTGATGATATGCCATCCGAACTGGGTCTTCACGGGTCCGACGGTTGCGCCCTTCTGTCCGTTGAACGCAGCCTCCTCGAACTCCTTCACCATCTGTCCTCTGCCAAACCAGCCGAGGTCCCCACCTTTCTTGCCTGATGGGCAGTCCGAGTGCTTCTTCGCGAGATCTGCGAAGCTTTCTCCGCCATTCACCTTCGTGAGGAGCTCCTTCGCCTTGTCCTCACCCTTCACAAGTATGTGAGCTGCGTGAACCTGTTTTGCCATGGCGCGAGAAAAGGGATAGCTGGATAAGTAGTTTGTCGAGGAGTATGTAAAAGCACAATAACCCGCTCGTCTCTGTTCCAGGCATGGACGAATGGACGTACTTTGCCTTTATCGCCGGAGCTTTGACTTCAACGGGCTACATTCCGCAGATTATCAAGGGGCTGAAAACGCGGAAGTTGGATGATGTCTCGCTTCTCATGCCCGCAGTGCTGGGTCTCGGCATGCTACTTTGGCTGATCTACGGCCTTGCCCGCGAGGATCTGGCAATAATCGTCGCAAATGTCGTGGGCTCGTCGCTAACCGCGGTCCTTGTAGGGATGAAACTGCGGTATGCAAGGACTGCAGCACCGAGCTCTGGATGACCTCCCAGACTCCCAGGTCTACCGATCCTGACCTATCATCTTCCACAGTCGGTTCAGGTCTGATTCTGTGATGACACCATGGACTCGTCCTTTCTCGGCTCCACCTGAGTATGATGCGATGGTCGGAATCTCATCGAGCGCCCACTCCTTCCATTCTTCTCCGCCTCTGGGCACATCGATTCTGAAGATCGGGGCTTTCTTCCCTGAAATCCAGCGATCCCATGTTGGTTCGAATGCCTTGCAGTCACCGCACCAACTACCCTGGAAGAGCACAAGGGCGGGCTTCTTGTCCTTTCTGATGATTGCTGCAAGTTCTTCCGATTGAACGCTGGTCAACACCTTGGTTACACTCCGCAGGGCTGTTCATCGATTCGCCGTGATTTAACTTTGTCCCAACATCTTTGTTCTGGACTGCAGACTGTGGCGGAAACAACCGTTTCAACGTCTGCGCAGAAATGATGGGAGAATGAGAAAGGGTTTCTATGAGGGGACTCCGCAAGCCTCCCAACCCGTGGTTCCGGAACCTACTGGGCTCCTTTCTTGGAGTTTCTGGACACCACGAGCAGAACGCCTGCGATTCCGATCACTGGAAGCAAGAGCGTTGGGAACTCCGGAATCGCAGTTGTGCTCAGCGTTCTCACGTCCTGGTTCCAATGTGAATTTGATTTTTGGCCCTCGCCATATACAGCCCAAGTTTCGATCTTGACGCTGCCCGAAGATGGCGCAGTCCATTTTACCGTCCAGCTCGCAACCGTGTCGACAAGCGTGTGAGCCTCGGTGCTGTTGCCTAGGACTTCGACGTTGGGATCAGAGGAGGCCAATGTCCCGGCCGAGACGGTGATATCGAATGCGTTTCCTCCCGTTGCTCCGTTTGCATCAGCGATATTGATTGTGATCGTGTATGTCAAGCCCGGAGTGTACGTGGATGTCGGCATGTTCGAGAACGAAAGGAAAGTCGAGGTAGGGGCAGGATGGCAATCGCTGCAAGGACCATCCGCGAGCGTGTTGGACGAGTGCGCGCTTCCTTTCAGCGCGGGGACAAGGACAACCGTCAGCACTGCAATGGCACCAATTGCGGCCATCACGGCCTTTATGCCCTTTCTTCCGCCAGGCATTTGAAGTGGCTTCGGTTTCCTTCTGATCACCCTGATAGATTCTCCAGTGAACCCTATTCCGCTCGTCATGCCTGAGACGCCATCCCCAATTGTGCCCTTCGAAGCCATTGCATACACCTTTCTGGTTCCGTTTGCTTCTGCTCCAGACGTAAGTCCTTCAACTTTGTGCTTCTCGCGGACCGAGCCAACAATCTCAACGAGCGGGTTACGTACCCGTGGCTCATTGTTTTTGTTGAAAGAGAGAAAGCGGTTTGTGTCTACTTGGATTTCCTCGTTACCCTGGCTGCGATCACCACAGCGAGACCGATTCCGACTACCGGAATCAGCATGGCTGGGAACTCGGGTATGGCAGAACCATCGGTAAGTGTGGTCGTGATTCGGTCGTAAGGTGGAGTTCCTGCTATAGCCGTTTGGTTCATGACCGCCGTGATGTTGATTTCCACAGTTCCAGAGGCCGGTGCGGTCCATACTGCGGTCCACTCAGTCGCCATCATCGGCGACACCAAATCGTTTGCCGAGGCATTCTGGTTGGTGTTGATCTCAACGTTCGGGTCTGTCGTAGTCAGCACGCCTCCGGCCCATGTAGATGTCACGAGGCGGATGCTGAAACTGTTCTCTCCAATCGCGGGCTCCGAGTCGGCCACTGTCACCGTGATCGGATATGCCAATCCTGGAGTGTACGATCCGACCGGCAGACCGCTCACCGTGAGAAAGCTCGTAGTTCTGTATGTATGGCACCCACAGCCTCCCTCTCTGTCAGGGAAGGCAACGGTCGTGTTAGATGCGGGAACAAGGACGACTGCAAGGAGAGCGATCGCGCCCACAACCACAATGAGAGTGACCTTACTTCGTGCCTTTTGCCCTGCTGCGGCGTTGGCCATTCTCCTCAGAGATCTCCTCCCGCTGTCGGTCATTCCTGTTCTGTTTGTCAAGCCAGACGTTTCGTTCCCTGATGTTCTCTTCAAAACCATAGCATCCACCTGAGTTGTACCATTTGGGCCAGTCGCTGGATTCGTGATTGGCCCTTAACTGCGTTATACTATATAACGGTGTTTATTTCACTTACGATTGTCAGCTTTGTTTCCGACTGCCCTTCGCCCGGAATCTCCTGCCTCAGGAAGATCGTCTGGAGCATGGGAGGACCTTGGGTTCGCTCGTCCAGTTCGAGACCTAGCCCTTCACAAGGACTTCCGCAATCCTCTTAGCGATATCTTCGGACGCATCATCTGCTGGGGCGATGTCGATGTCGTCTGCTCCCGTAGCTCCCAGACCAAGTTCAGCCGCTCTCTTAATCTGATCCTGCTTGAAAATCGGCTTGACGTCTATCTTGCGGGTGCTGCCATGCATCTTCAGCGCAGCAACTCCAACGGCATCGATCGCGACCCTGTCCGTTGCTGCGAATGTCAGATCAGCTTTCCATCTTGACCCGGACATCGGCCCACCGGTGTAGAACGCCTCTACTCCGTCCATTACCAGCAGAACAGGCTTGTAAGGGTAGTTCATCTCGGCGATCATGTTCCTTTGGTTGATGACCGAAGTGTGCAGCTCAGTCATGTTCCTTCTGTGAACCATCCCGGTCGTCAACTTCAGAGACATCGTGAAATGCCCTCCGTACTGGTGTGTCTTGAGGCAGCATAGACCTATGACGGCATCCGCCTCGAGAACCGGCTTGGCGAACCAGAATCCATTTATCCAATGGCTCCCCGGTGGTTTCACCTTCACGTAGTTGCTCTTTGGCATCTCGTCGAACACCAGGCACTCGAATCCCAGTTCCTCCGCCAATGCGAAGACACCCTTTTCCTGAAAGACCTTGCTTGTCTTCTCGGGGCCGCTTCTGTCCCCGACGATCATCTTCTTCGGCGCCTGCTGCTTGATCATTTGGATAATCGTTCTGAGAGTGTCGATGTGAGTTGACCCAGGCGCCGGGTCGGCAGTATTGAAGTTCGGCTTGACGAGGACAGTCTTCCCTCTCAGGTCCGGCATTCCTAGAGTCCCGACCGCTTTTCTAGTTCCGCTCGCCCTGTCTGGGTCAAGAGCGATGACGACTTTCGATTTGGGCATGTGAAATGATATCCTTCGGCAATGAATCTGAGTGAATGGACTGCTATTACCTTTTCGCAGAAATTACGCTGAGAGCTAGATCGACAGCCTTCTTGGGGCTGTCAACCTCGATCAGGTCCGGAATCGCCCTGGTGTGTGCCTTCTCCAGCTTCCAAGTGCGCAGGCCGATGACGGTCTTCCCCGATTTCAGAGCATGAGCGATCTCCGACAGCGTGCCGAACTCCCCTCCGACCGCGATGACAACATCAGCCGTCTTCACGAGCATGACATTCCTACCCATCCCCATGCCAGTGACAATTGGTATCTGGACATACGGGTTTGCGTCGTCTCTGCTGTCAGAGGGTATTATCCCGATGGTGAGGCCACCCTCCTTTCTCGCACCTTTGCACACGGCCTCCATGACACCCGTGAGACCGCCACACACGACAGCCGCACCTCTCTTGGCTATCTCGGAGCCTACCTCCTCCGCCAATGCCAGTATATCTGGATCGGCCTTGCTGGAGCCTATCACACCGACTATCTTGAAGCCCACGGAGGGGTCTAGCGCGCTTCCAGTTCATAAACACAATCGAGCTAGATTCCCAGGAGTCGGGTTTTCCATCAATATCTTTATAAACTCTCATAATTGATATTAGCCGACTAAAGTCGGAGGAACCCCCCGATGCCAGACATTAGAGAGAGAGTTGAAGAGGACAAGGGAATTCTGAA
>Ga0315286_10006685_pt1 | contig 11233 bp, 8 predicted proteins | sample YL17G10_0_MG_FD_205038 | JGI IMG/M metagenome (GOLD analysis project Ga0315286, IMG submission 205038) | Sediment microbial communities from Yellowstone Lake, YNP, Wyoming, USA - YL17G10_0 | ecosystem: Environmental > Aquatic > Freshwater > Lake > Sediment | place: USA: Wyoming | collected...
CTCGGGATTTAGAACCGTGCCTGCCATATTATTGGGAGCGATTATAGATGAAACTCCGCCGTAGCTAAAAAACCAGGGGTTTTTAGTGTCATCAATCGAGACTTGTGCCCCTGCCATCGAGGCAAAAGCCCCCACCAAAACTAACGTTAAAACCAGTAATTTTTTACTCATCTCTTTTCCTCCTTTTGACTTTTGGTCTCTAACCTAAAACAGTAAACAAACTCTATTCCGGAGATCGTCTCACCTATCACCTCCTCTCGTCCAAATTATGCTCCACTACTCCAACATCCCCTTCATTTTACAGCCTGTAACCGACTTCTCAATACCCCTTGAAATCGAGCTTTACCCCTACCCCTGTGCCATTGATCCAAACCCACCTCATTGGCGGCCTGAATTTCCAGGGGGGTTTTGCCGGAATGACCCTGACCAGCTTCAATAACTGAAATCCGGTCTGCTTGTAAAAACCAAACTTGTCCGTATGTACCGGGGGTCTCGCAGGCACTGGCGCTACTCCACCAGGGGCCATAAAAGCGACTGTCACCCCGCTGATCGGAACCGAATCCGATAACCTCAAAATAAATCCCGTGATCGCAGCCGAGGTCGCCACTGCAGCCTGACCACTCTCGTAAACCGCACCCCCGGCCTGTACATTCACATAGTATTGCGTCATCGCCCCCGCAAAAAGAGGCACGCTGACCGATTCGATGTCAAAGGCATATCCGGGCTTCTGGATCTCCACCTTGAACGATGCCCCCTCCGCATTGGCAATCAGATACTCCCCCTGCCCGAGGTCAAAAACCTTGCCCGAGGAAACCGAAAACTGAACCCCCTCGATCCCCTCACCCGTCATCTCGTTATTGATCTCGATGTAAACCTGGCCCTTCTTGCCATCGAAGGCCTCTCCCAGGTTCCTGTATAGACCCTGAACATTGGCCTCGGAGCCGATCCAGAACACCACCCCGGAGTCGACATCCGCTTCCGAAAAACTCCGGACATCGTACTGCGTAACGTAGCCGGCCTTGGTCAATTTGACAACAACCTCTTTCCCAAGAGGAACGTTCCGTAAAACACAATCCCCGTCACTCCCGGTCACAGCCGAAGAGAACCGGGCCTTATAGGCGTATCCGCCAAAGACTTCGACCTCCCCTCCCAACAGGGCAATAGGACTATTGTCTGATCCATTCTCATAGACCTTTGCCGTAATGTTGGCCGCCCAAACCCCCATGGGCAACATCAGTAAAATCGCAAGACCAGCAAAAATAAACCGTTTGATCATAACCTCCTCCTTTCTTTTCCTTCTTCTATCGTCACGCTCATCATCACCCCAGATCAAAAAATGCCTTCGAATCTTTCCTCCCGTTATTCACCCCCCTTTTTCAGTTTTTTCAATCTAACCCTTCTTCTCATCTTCAAATCCCTGAGGAATGCGGTACCACACCCCCTTGATCTTAACCCAATTCTCCTTCTCGGTCTTCGTGAGATGCTTATTCATGAGCCGGCTGAATAACATTATATAGGTGGTTTTGACCTGAGCCTTCCCCTTTTCTCCCTCTACCTGGACCTCTGAAACATTCGCTTCCAGATATTTCATGATTTTGTACGAGTTCCCGTATTTAAGGATAGAGGTCTTTTCCCTGTAAGAGGGAAGCTCAAACTGAAACGCCTGTTCGATCTTTGCATCGACGCGATACTGCCAATACTCCTGAACTCTCTCCCTGAAGACCTCTCGCTCATCTCTCCGGGTCACCTCGGGCTTGGTGGCGCAGTGGGTCAAAAGAACGAGACTCCCGATAATCAGGGCACTCCATCTTAAAAACCGAAAAGACCGAATCATATTCCTGCTCACTTTAAAACAGATTGAAGACTTTATAATCAAATCCATCGACTTTGTCAAGAGAAAAATTTATTTTCCACTCACTTGATAGCGGTGGAGAAACTGGCCATAAACATTCCAGTTGCCCAACGGCCCTGTGGCCTGCCAGACAACCAGCACCCCTTCTCCGTTGCTTGAGACGGCGGGGTACGCGGCGTTATCATACCCATAAATTGAAACCAGTCTTCTTTCACTCTTGATCACATCGTTGGGATCGGCCGCAATCGAGATTCCATAAATCTGGTTGTTTCCCTCCCTGGAATCCTCCCAGATGAGGAGATGGTCCTGACCATCCCAGACCATTGCGGGGAAAGTCTGGGCCGCCTCGTTATTGTCCTGCAGAACAAAACCGAATAAATCATAGATCTCGCCCGTCGGACCGATTCGTTTTCCTTGGAGCGCCCCCTGACCAAGATCATTTGCGTTCACCCAGACGAGATAATAGAAAGCCCCATTCCAGGAAATGTCCGGCTTCCAGCGGTTTCCCCCTGACTCCCGTTTTTCGATACTGATGGGAATGGCTTTTCTATCGATGACTTCCCCATCAGGAGATATCCTTGCGCCATAGATATCCCAGAAAGTCCCGCTTCTCTTATCCTGCCATACGACCATATAATTCTCTCCGTCAAATGCCACTGACGGAGAGGCTTGATCCCTGAGCGAAGGGCTGATCAGAACGGGGCGGTCGTCCAGGATCTCTCCCTCTATCGAGATTCGCGTAAAATAGAGGTTATAAATTCTTGAGAGCCGTTTTCCCTGCCATACAACGAGGTAGTTCTCTCCGTCAAAAGAAAGGCATGGCGAAACATAATCATTGGTTAATCTTCCAGTCGCAATGGGAAAACCATCTGGAACGGTGACTTGCCCGTCAGCCGTGACCCAGGTCCCGTAAAGATCCCACCGGACGCCGCTTCGCCTGTCCTCCCAGACGACAAAGAAATTCCGGCCATCCCATATCGCCTTCGGAAACATCTGGTCATTCTGCGCCGAGCAGATGGGAAAACCGCCTTGATCCTTTTCAAAAAGCCTGCCCGCTTTGGTCACCCGCGCTCCGTAGACGTCATAGCCGGATTCCGTTCTCCTTGTCCATAGAATCAAATAGATCTGATCATTTGAGGCAACAGAGGGGGCAAAATCGTCTCCAGACTCATTTGAAATCTGGAAGGTCAACCCGTAATAGTTCCAGGGCCACCCCATCTCCTGGGCTTTTGCACCCGCCGGGGCCAGAAGCGCTGCAACGAAAAGAACCGGCAGGATCACCTTTAAACTTCTCCTTTTCACAGCCAATGAACCGAGCACGAAAATTCTCAGCTTAATAGAGATATAAAGGGCCGTCAGTTTAACCCCGTTCAGAATTTTTTTTCCTCTTAATCCAATCCACATTCCCAATTTTCCCTTTTCCCCTAAAACCTCTTGATTTGAATGCGACATCTTAACCCCACCTGTTACCTTTCGAAACATAAAAACGACAAAAAATGAAAAAGCTTATAAATTTATAAGGTTAAGCCTGTTACAAAACGAAACAGATAAATTTGTTTTTGGCCATCTATTGATAAAAAACTTTTAAATTCTAAATAGTTAGCGTGTGTTTCGATCGGTAACATGACAATCCTTCAAAAGCCCTTTAAAACCCAGAAATGATAAGTTTGATTCGAAATCTTCAATGGTAATTTATATAAGCAAAAACAATACCAAAATTGAAATCATTCCGTTAAAAGTTTCCTTTTCTGTATTCTTGTGCATCAATATTATGTTTTTTCAATAATTCGTAGAACCTCTTCCGATTATCCTTCAGGCCGACCAGCCTCGTCGCCCTTGAGATTTCGCCGTTCGCCAGCAAGAGGGCTGTTTTGACACACTTCATTTCCGTTATGTTGTAGTGGCGCTCGAGATTGCACTCCTCGGATGAGGAGAATTCTTCGACACTCCATTGAAAATCTTTGGCTGAAAGGTATCGTCCGACGGAGAAGATCACAGCGCTCTCAATGGCATTCTCCATTTCCCTTACGTTTCCAGGCCATTTCCGGGTCAGGAGAAAATCCAGGGCGTTCTTTTCAAACCCGACGATCATCTTCCGGTGTTTACGGCTGTACTGTTCCATAAAATAGTCGGCAAGAACAGGGATATCCTCGGCCCTTTCCCGGAGGGGTGGGAGTTCAAATTGGACGACGGCTAACCGAAAAAAGAGATCCCGTAAATATTTTTGCTCCTCCACCAGGGTCTCGAGATTTTCATTCGTTGCCGCAATGATCCGGACATCGAGGTGCATCAGTCTGTTGTCCCCGACTCGTTTCACCTCTCCTTCCGTCAAAAATCTCAGGAGTTTATTCTGAGATCCGATTTCCATCTTGCCGATCTCGTCCAAAAAGACGGTTCCTTCATGTGCCTCCTCGAAGATACCGACCTTGTCTTTGACGGCGCCCGTAAAGGAACCCTTGACGTGGCCGAACAGTTCGCTTTCAATCAGTTCTTTCGGGATGGCCGCACAATTGACGGGAACAAATGGGGCCTGTCTTCTCTGACTCATCGAATAGATGTACCTCGCCACCAGTTCTTTTCCCGTTCCTGTTTCTCCCGTCAGGAGGACCGTCACATCGGTCTGGGCGACCGTCTTTGCCTTCTTCAGAATTTCTAACATCACGGGAGAACGAGTGATAATATTGCCGGGGGAGACCCTTGGTTCCTGAGACTGGAGCCGTTTCAGTTCCCGGACGAGATCAATCTTCCCAAGGACTCGATCTACGATGATCGAGAGCGTATCCCGGGTAATGGGCTTCTCGAGATAGTCATAGGCGCCATGCTTGAGCGCCTGGATTTTGGCGCCGACTCCCCTCACGACGCTGATGACGATCACTTCGACGGAGGGATCGATGGCTCTGATTTTCGAGAACAGGTCGAGTCCGGTTTCTCTTTCGCCAAACCGGAGATCGAGGAGGATGAGATCCGGCTTGATCTGCTGGTATTGGGCAAAGCCAGAAACATCGTCCTCGGCATAGAAGAGCTCGCACTGCTTTCCGCTCAGGACCTCGCTGTAAAGCGCCCGGTTGTATTCGTCATCTTCAATGACAAGAACCTTGTAGTCCATGATTAAACCTTCATAAAGACAGAGTGTCAGTGACAGTTTATTATTTCACTGGATCGGCAGCTTGATCATAAACAGAGCGCCTTGGCCTGGCCTGTTCTCTGCAAAAATCGATCCCTGATGGGCCTTCAGGACCCTCTGGGCCCGGAAGAGGCCAAATCCCGTTCCATCCTTCTTCGTCGTATGGAAGAGGTCATAGATGCTTTCAATCGGGGTCTTGATCCCAGGTCCTTCGTCCAGGAAGGAGATGAGGATATGCCCCTCCTCCTCCCTCGTCCCAATGGTCAAACTCCCCCTGCCCTCCCCCATGGCCTGATAGGCATTGACGATGATATTGGTGAAGACATCCTCCATCTGGGATGGGTCGACCCGGACCGGTCGCACCGGAGCGTATTTCTTGATGACCTGGACCCCTTTCGGTGGAGGGTTCCTCTCCAGCGAGAGATCCAGGAGATGGGATATGCTGTAAGGCTCGAAACGGGGTTCTCCGGGGTCGATGTTTTTCGCCCTCAGGATATAATCCTTCGCCAGGTAGAGCTGCCGGAAGATCTTTTCAAAGTTCTCCTTCACATCCCGCTGGATCTCGATGTTTTTGACCCATGTCTCCACCGGGTTCAAGAGATTTCCGATCCGGTGAGCAATGCTGAAGGCTCCCTCCCCCACCGCAGACAGAAGCCTCGTCTCCGCAAGCTCTTTGTGGGACTGAAGGAGCAGTTCCTGCTTATGCCTGAGGTTTTCGAGCATGGATCCGAAGGCCTTGGAGAGGTCCTCAATCTCGTCTCCGGTCTGAATCGGCACGATCTTATCGGTTTTATCCTCCTGAATCTCTTTTGCGTTCCGGGTCAGTTCAGCGATCGGTCTCAGGACGGATTTCCTGAGAAAACCGTAGAGAAAGAAGATGAGAAAGACGCTGATCAGGCCGATCGAAATCGTCTGGGCCCAGATCTGCTGTTTCAGATTTTCGATCGGTTTCAGGGAGAAGCCCAGCCGGAGGATATGGACATAGACCGCCCCTCCCATCGAGATGGGAACAGCAATCTCTCGGATCGCGACCCTCTTCTCCGGGTCCTGAAATTCCCGTATAAAGATCTTTCGGGTCTCCAGGTCGTTCAAATGGAGAAGGAGAGATTCCGTCTGGGAATCGTCGAGGTTCTTCCCTAAAAACCGGTCATCCGTATGGGCATAGGCGTATCCCTTGTTATCCATCACAATCCCGTAATAAATCTTATGCTCCCCTCCCTCCTCTTTGAGGTTGTTGAGCACATCCATCATTCGGGAAAAATCGGCGTCGTAGGCCATATCGGAAAGGTTGGTCGCCGTAATCTTGATCAGGGAGACCTGATCGCTCTTCTTGCTCAGGCTGACCTGTTGGAATTGACGGTTGATCAGGTAGGCGTTGATGATCGTAAAGGAGAGGACCAGGAGAACCATGACAAAGGTAATTTTGAAGACGACCGATTTTCGCAGGGGAAGAAGGAACCGGATCATTTAATTCCCAGACTCTCCTTCTTGGCGATCAGGGCTTTCACGGGCTGAAAATCCTGATCGGCCACCTTGACAAAGCCGCTCATCTTTGAAGCAAGAAGGATCTGTTTTCCCTCCGGGTCATTCGGCATTTCGCTCATGACCTTGATCAGTTTTTCAACCTCTCTCCTCGCAACACCCTTTCGGGCGAAGAGCGGGGCCTCCATGAAGCTTGCCGCCGGGATTGAAAGGGGAAGCACCTCAGCCCTTTCCCGGATGGCATTGGGGGTCAGTTTTTCCTGAGTGATATACTCGAACTCGTGGGCGATGGCAAGGTCCGCTTCTTTGACAAAGAGGGAGTAAATCCCTCCTCTCTTGGAGGCAGGGATGAAGAACCCTTCGTCCGGGTCCCTTCCTTTTAAACTGAGAAACTGAGCGACGTCTTTGACCCCGAATCTTTCGGCGACCCAGACCTTAAAGACGAGCAGCTCGAAGCTCCACTGTTCATCTCCAAGATAGGTGAGGCGCTTTCCCTTAAAGCCCTTGAAATCACCGAGGCTTGGGGCCAGATCCTTGGTGGTGACAGCAAACCGTTTGAAGAGGCTTCGTCGATCCTCGCCGAGCGTAGGGGTGAGGATCGGCAGGAGGGGAAACCTCTGGCTCAGTTCCACCGAGACAAGGAGCCCGTAGCCCCAGACGAAATCGACCTCCCCCTTTTCAATCGCCTGGGCGAGATCGGGATACGTCAGGGCCTTGAGCCGGATCTTGAGGCCTGCCCGCTCTTCAATGTATTTCCCGATGATCTCCTCAAATTTTTCAAGGGCCTTTGCCCTTCTCTCGTCATAGGACTTCGTCATGACCCCGGCCGTGTAGGTGGGCAGGGATTGGGCAAAGGAGAGAGGGCTTATCCCCCCCCAAAGCAGGAAGCCTCCCAGGGCAAGAAAGAAAAGAAACGGCCTGATTTTCATGGGTCCCCCAGAATGAATTCGATTTCCGACTTTGTCACCTGGTAGAGGAGGAGGCCCTGGAGGTAGTTCGATTTCATTTCCAGCTCCGTCTTCTGCGCATACAGGACTTCATCGAATTCCGTGATTCCCGCAGCATACCCCTCGGAGGCAAGACTGACCCGCTCCTGGGCCTCCTGGATGGCGGCCCGGAGAAGGTCCATCCGTTCCTTGACCTCCGTCAGGTTCAAATTGAGATGATCGATCTGTACGGAAAGGCCTTTCTCTAAAACGAGTTTTTGCCCCTGAATCTTCCGGAACTGGGCCTCTGCCTGACCGACCTTCGCCTTCGTCAAAAACCCGTCGAAGAGGGACAGCGTTATCCCGACGCCCGCATACCAGACGTTATTGTTTCCATATCGGTCTTCAGGGCCGATATACTGTCCGAAGATTCCGATCTTCGGAAGATACTCCTTGCCGGCGGCCTTCCGTTTCGACTCATAGAACTGGACCCCCAGATCGACGCTCCTTAAATCAACGTTTTTTGACAGGGTCTTCTCTTTCATCTCCTCCAGATTCCATGAAACCCGCGGAAGTCCTTCCAGGGGAATCTTGGCGAGAGTGAGGGAAGCGCTGGAATCGAGCCCCATGGCCATCTTCAAACCCAGTTCGGCCAATTTCAGGTTTTTCTCCATTTCACCCAGCTTGACCTTGATTTCAGAGAGGAAATTCCTTGCCTTGAGATAATCGATCCGTGTTGTTCCTTTCTCCTCCTTTTCAGGGACAGCGGTTTCATAGGCAATCTTGACCATTTTCGAAACGACACTGGCCCGGGTTTCACCTTCCTTAAGGAGTTGAACCATCTCTCTTGCCGCAAGGAACTGGCAGTACATCTTTTTCACTTCAAAGACGACCTCCAGGCCTTTCTTCTCCTTCTGGGTTGTAGCCAGGGAGCGCCCGATCCTGGCCTGTTTGACCGCCTCATCGATCCTCCCGAAGGTGTAGAGGGGTTGAGCAAGATCGAGCGTCACAGCCGACCAATTCGTCTGTCCTATCGGAAAACGCTGCTCAAAAAAGGCAGGAAGCTCAATCCCATAGGCAGCGAGGATAAAAGGGTTGATGGGAGCGACCAGCGAAGTGAGATTGACCGTGGCGTCGATGATGGTGGGGCTGCTGAAATGTGTGTATCCTGCATTCATCGTAAGGTGAGGATAATAATAAGACTGGGCCTCCTTGACCTGAAATTCGGCCTGGGCGATGTCGAGGGTCGAGATCATCAGCTCCGGCCGCTTCTTCAGGGCGATCTGGATGCACTCTTCGAGGGTCAGGGGTTTCTCTCCGGGGGCCTCCTGTGAAAAAACCAGAGGCTGTCCGATTCCTAAACATAAGAGAAGGCAAAGGGCGATTCGTCTTTTCATAGGGGATTACTTCGTCCTCCATTGCTCTCTCCGGATCCCATCAACCCTCTCTTTAAACTCCCGGGTGATGGCGTTGGATTGATAGGTGTCGGAGATCACGTGAGGCGTCAGCAGCAGCATCAACTCTGCCCTCGTGGTTCCATAGTCGTGATAACCAAACAGGGCGCCTAAGAGCGGGATCCGGCTGATATAGGGGACCCCCGATTTTTTGACGTTCCCGGTCTCCCCAATGAGTCCTCCGATCACAATGGTCTGAGCCTCTGAGACGGAGAGGGTCGTCTTCGCCGTCTTCTTCTTAAAGACCGGGACATTGTCAAGACTCCCGAGTTTGGTTGTGTCCACCGAGCTGACCTCGAGCGAGATATCCATGGTGACCAGCCCGCTGTCGCTGATCCGGGGGGTGACCGTGATGATGATTCCCACGTCCTTATACTCGATCGTCCCTTCGACGGTGCCTGTGGTTGTTCCTACGCCGGAGGTGGTGTAGGTGTTCGTGAGGATCGGCTGGGACGTGCCGATCTGGATCTTGGCCTCCTTATTGTTCGAGGCCAACAGATGGGGGGAGGCAATGATCTTTAATCGGTTATCCGTCGCGGAGGCATGAACCGCCGCAGTCAGCTTGTCCGTCGCTTCAATGGCATACCGGATCCCGGTCGTGAAATCAGCCGGGGTCCCTGTCCCCCCCATCCCAAGGGACCATTTATAGAGCTGTCCCCCTTTCGTAAAACTGTCCGTAAACTTCGAAAACTCCAATCCATATTTCGTCGTGTCATCGAGCGCGATCTCTGCGATGAAGACCTCGATCAATACCTGTTTGGGATAGAGGTCCAGTTTTTTGATCGTCTCGAGGACAAATTTGTACTCTCTCGGAAAAGCCCGGATGAACAGGGCGTTGGTCGTTTCGTCGACAACGATATTGATCTCTCCTGTCGGAATCCCTCCTTCCTCGCCGGAAGGGGGAGGCGCCGCTCCGGTCATGGGTGGAGCAGGGGCGGGTCTGACACTCCTGGGCTGTCCGGGAGGCGTGGTGGAAGGGGTCGGAGTCGCCGGAGTCGTCGTTGTCGTGGAAGCAGGCTTCTTCTCCTTGGACGGGGTAAAGATCTGCTTGAGCACATCCGCCATATCCTTTGCTTTTCCGTTCTGGACGTAATAGACAAACACCCCCATTTTCGCATCGTCGGTGGGCGTCCGATCAAGCTGCTTGAGCCATCCCTCCACCTTCTCGAAGATATTGGGGATGGAACTGACCACGAGGAGGGCGTTAATGCGCGTCACGGGCGTAAAGGTGATCCCAATGCCCCGGCCTGACTTGGTCGAAACCTCAAACGAGGCGAAGATCCGCTCCATCTCCTTCGCAATCTCATTGACGTCGGAATGGGAGATCGGGTAGATCCTGACCCTCAGGTCGGTAAAGAGATCGATATCGAAAAGCACGATGAGATCCAGAACCTTTCGGATATTGGAGGCGATATCGCCGACGAGAAGAATGTTCTGGGAAGGATGCTCCACCAGATCCGCCCCATCTGAAAGGAAGGGTTTAAGCATCTTGGACACTTCCGAAACCGGAATATAGTTCAAGGGAACAATCTGAATGACATATTTTTCATCAGAAAGCGATTTGCCGGAATCCTCGATTTTAGAAAGGGGCGTATACAACTTTTTGGCATCCCCAAACGGAACGATCTCATAGATTTGCCCTTTTTTGACGGCGGTGGCCCCATTGAGTTTAAGGATCGATTGAAAGACAGGGAAGACGTCATCCGAATTGACCTGTCCTGAGGTATGAATGTTGACGACCCCTCTGACCCTCGGGTCGATGATGTAATTCAGTTTCATGACCTCTCCGATGACTCGAATCACCTCATAGAGATCCGCGTTGTCAAAGTTGAAGATGAACCCTGAACCCCTTGGCGATTCTTGAACCCTCTGGACGGGCGGAGGCGGCGGAGGCGGAGTGGGGGGTGCGGCCGATGGCGCTGCGGAAGGGGCTTGAGGCGCTGGAGTTGGGGGAGTGGGATCAGAAGATACCGTTGAAGGTCGCGCCGCAGGGGGCGGAGGGGAGGCAGAAGGGGTAGTTTGCTGTTGCGGACGAGGGGTTTGAGCTTGATCCGGGGAATGGTCCCGCCTGTGTCCTTTCCCGGACGGGGCAGGAGCCTCTCTCCTTGGGCCCAACCAGGGACGAGGTTGGCTCGGCGTTTGAGCAATGCTGAACCTTCCGTCCTCTTTCCAAGGAACGTCCACCTCCTGAAACAAGGTTTCTCGGCTGGGCTCTGCCCGAAGTGCCGTTTTATGCTCGGGGCAGACAAACGGGGCTCCGATGAAAAGGAGGAATAGGAAAACTATTCTCATCCGTGACCTTCGCTTCTCTCTCATTCCAGGAAAACTCCTTTCTCAAGTAGGTCTATTCTCCGCCCGGAGTCCTTGGACTAAATCGTCGGGTGCGAGAACCGGT
>Ga0315286_10006686_pt1 | contig 11232 bp, 8 predicted proteins | sample YL17G10_0_MG_FD_205038 | JGI IMG/M metagenome (GOLD analysis project Ga0315286, IMG submission 205038) | Sediment microbial communities from Yellowstone Lake, YNP, Wyoming, USA - YL17G10_0 | ecosystem: Environmental > Aquatic > Freshwater > Lake > Sediment | place: USA: Wyoming | collected...
TCTGCCGCGTGTGTTCCGCGCTGCCCATCTCGCAGATCAACCACCACCTGCAGTCCTTCGTCCTGCGCCGCGAGCGCGCGTCCGAGGACGAGGTGGCGGTCGGCATGGATCTCCTCTCGCGCATGATGCGCTATGCGATCGAGCGCACCGGCTACGACAGCCTGGAGGCTCTCTCCGCGCGCCTCGCCGATCGGTCGTGGCGCGGGCGGATCGTCCGCGGCGCCACCCTCCCCGCCAGGAATGCACGCTACTGGGCCAACTACCGGGCGACGCTCGTCCTGGACCCGCGCGACCACTACCGTCGGCTGCGCATCCCGATCGTGGTGCTCTTCGGCGAGCGGGACGAGCGCCTCGAGGTGGAGCGACACCAGGCCGCCTACGACTCGCTCGCTCGCCGCGGGGTGGACCTCACGCTGTGGGTGGTCCCGGAGGCGTCACACGGCCTGATGCTCGGCGTCAACAACTCCGCGGGGTACCCGGCCGGTCTCCACGAGCGCCTGGCGCATTGGGTGGTGGCGGCGGCGGGTCTGCGGGCGCCGTAGACATGGCCGCGGTCGAAACGGCGTTCCTCCGGCGGACCGTCATCGCCCGGACGCCCCAACCTTCGTACGGGGATCATGCGCACTCCACTGCTGCTCCTGCTGCCGCTGGTCGTGATGGCCGCCCCCGCGTCGGCACAGATCCCCGATACGACCTTCCTCTCTTCCGCACGCGCCGACGCCCTGACCGGCCTCTACGTGCTCGAGGACGGACGGGTCCTCCATGTATTGGACTTGCGCGACCAGGTCGCCGGCTCTGTGCTGTCGGTGACGGAGTACGCCTCAGGCCGCGTGCGCGCGCTGTACCCGATGGCCGACGGCCGCTTCGAGGCCGGCAGCGCGTGGTTCCACAGGGACTCGATCGCCTATCGGGTGCGGTTCGACGAGACGACGCGACCCGCGCGCACGCTCACGTGGGATGAGGGGGGCAGGACGCTGGCAGGCCGGCGGGCGCCGCTCGTCGAGCGGGAGGTGAGGATCCCGGTCGGTGACGTCCTGTTGGCGGGAACGCTCGTGCTCCCGCCTGGCCCTGGCCCTCATCCCGCAGTCGTGATGGTCTCCGGATGGGGGCCGGAGACCCGCCGCATCTCACGCTACGTCGGAGACCTCCTGGCGTACCACGGCGTGGCCGTGCTGGTGACCGACAAGCGCGGCAGCGGGAGTTCCACCGGGAGTTGGCGCGATCTGACGTACGCCGGCTGGACATCGGAGGTGGAGACCCTGCTCGACTTCCTCCGCACCCAGCAGGGCGTGGACCCCGACCGGTTGGGCCTCTACGGGAACAGCGAGAGTGGATTCGTGGTGCCGGTGGCGGCGGCCCGGCGGCGCGACGTCTGCTTCCTGGTCTGCCGCGTGTGTTCCGCATTGCCCGTCTCGCAGATCAGCCACCACCTGCAGTCCTTCGTCCTGCGCCGCGAGCGCGCGAGCGAGGCCGATGTGGCGGCCGGCATGGATCTCCTCTCGCGCATGATGCGCTATGCGATCGAGCGCACCGGCTACGACAGCCTGGAGGCCCTCTCCGCGCGCCTGGCCGATCGGCCGTGGCGCGGGCGGGTCGTAGGCGCCACCCTCGCTGCCAGGAATGCACGCTACTGGGCCAACCACCGGGCGACGCTCGTCCTGGATCCGCGCGACCACTACCGTCAGCTGCGCATCCCTGTTCTCGTGCTCTTCGGCGAACGCGACGAGCGCCTCGAGGTGGAGCGACACCGCGCCGCCTACGACTCGCTCGCTCGCCGTGGGCTGGACCTCACGCTCTGGGTGGTCCCGGAGGCGTCCCACGGCCTGATGCTGGGGCCAGGCAACTCCGCAGGATACCCGCCGGGGCTCCACGAGCGCCTGGCACACTGGGTGGCGGACGCGGCGGGGGTGCGGTAGCACAACACGAGGCTACGGCACGCAGCGGTTCGGTACCAAGGCGATCGCACGAGGGCGCCACCCTTGGCGCATGGCACCCCCTTGCCTTCTCGGCCGCCGAGGACTCATCCTATGGCCATGTCCGTCCCGACCGCTGTCCGCCGGTACACCGTCGACGAGGTGTACGCCTTCCCCGACGACGGCAACCGCTACGAGGTCGTGCACGGGGAACTGCTGGTGACGCCGGCGCCGCGGTCGGTGCACCAGGCGGTGGTCGCACAGTTTCTCTTTCGGCTGGAGCACTATCTCGCGCCGCTCGGGCTCGAGCGAACCCTCTTGCCCGGCCCCGCCGACATCTTCTGGGGCGGCGACATCTGGGTCCAGCCGGACCTCCTGGTCGTGGTACCCGAGGAGGTCACGACCGACTGGCACACGTTCAAGACACTCCGGCTCGTCGTGGAAGTGCTCTCCCCGTCAAGCGCGCGCGGCGACCGGCTGGTGAAGCGCCGCGCCTACCAGGAGAACGCCGTCGCCACGTACTGGGTGGTGGACGCCGACCGCCGTGTGGTCGAGGTCTGGCACCCCGGTGACGAGGTCCCGGAGTTGGGGACTGACGAACTGCGCTGGCGCGTCAGCGCCGACGCGCCGGAGTGTACCATCCCCCTCGGCGAGGTCTGGGCGGCGCTGCCTCAATAGTCTCTTCCGGAGTACGCCCGTGACAATGAACCGCCTCGCGACCCTGCTTGCGGTGTCGTTGGCCGCTGCGGCCTGTGCGCCGCGCGCTCCCGTCATCCCGGCCGACTGGCCGTTTGCGAGCGACACCACTCCGGTGCGCGCGGAGCACGGGATGGTCGTCACGACCGACGGCTACGCCTCCGAGGTCGGCGTGGGCATCCTGCGCGCCGGCGGCAATGCCGTGGACGCCGCCGTGGCGACTGCCTTCGCGCTGGCGGTGGTCAACCCCGAGGCCGGGAATATCGGCGGCGGCGGTTTCCTGCTGCTGCGCCTGGCCGACGGCCGGGCGGCCACGCTCGACTTCCGCGAACGGGCACCGCTCACGGCGTCCCGAGACATGTACCTCGACGCGGACGGACGGCTCGCCAACGGCTCCGTCGAAGGACATCGCGCCGTCGGGGTGCCGGGCACGGTGGCAGGGCTCTGGGAGGCGCACCGGAAGTACGGGACGCTCCCCTGGGCAGACGTCGTCGCCCCCGCCATCCGGCTCGCGGAGCGGCTCGTGGTCCGCGAGCGCCTCGCGCTCTCCTTGGCGATGATCGGCACGAAGCTGAACGACTTCCCGGCCACGGCGCGCATCTTCCTCCCCGCAGGCCGGGTGCTCGGTGTCGGTGACACGCTCGTGCAGCGCGACCTCGCTGAGACGCTGCGCCGCATCAAGCGCGACGGGAGAAACGGCTTCTACGCCGGAAGGACGGCCGAACTCGTCACCGCCGAGATGCGGCGCGGCGGCGGACTCATCACCAGCGAGGACCTCGCCGCCTATCAGCCCGCGTGGCGCAAGCCGGTCCGCTTCACGTATCGCGGGGACACGGTGCTCTCGATGCCGCCTTCCTCTTCCGGGGGCGTGACGCTCGCGCTGATCGCGGGGATCCTCGAAGGCTACGACCTCGGGGCAATCCAGTGGCACTCGGCTCGCCACCTCCACCTGCTGACGGAAGCGTTCCGCCGCGCCTACGCCGACCGCAACGCCGTGCTCGGCGACCCGGACTTCGTCACGATGCCGCTCGCGCGGCTGACGTCGAAGGAGTACGCCGCGGAGCGACGGGCCACGATCTCCCTCGATCGCGCGACGCCTTCCCGCGACGTCGGCCCGGGAGCGAGCACGACCGCGGAGAACCCGCACACCACCCACTTCTCCGTCGTGGACTCGGCCGGCAACGCCGTCGCCGTCACGACGACGATCAACTCGTTCTACGGGATCCGCGCGGTGGTGGAGGGGGCCGGGTTCCTGCTGAACAACGAGATGGACGACTTCTCGGCCAAGCCCGGGTCACCGAACCAGTTCGGCCTCGTGCAGGGCGAGGCGAACGCCATCGCGCCGGGCAAGCGCCCCCTCTCTGCGATGACGCCGACCATCGTGCTCACCCGCGAAGGTCGGCTTCGCCTCGTCCTCGGCTCGCCGGGGGGCTCGACGATCATCACCAACGTGTTCCAGAACCTCTCCAACGTCCTCGACTTCGGGATGGGCGTGGCGCAGGCGGTGAGCGCCCCGCGCATCCATCACCAGCACCTGCCCGACGAGATCGGCTACGAGCCCGGGTCTCTCAGCGCGGCGACGCTCGCAGCGCTCCGGGCGATGGGGCACACCGCCAGGGTGCGCGGCTCACCCGACGCCGCGTACCCCTACATCGGCGACATCCAGGCCATTCTCGTGCGAGCGGACGGGGTGCGCGAGGGCGCGTCAGACCCCCGCCGCCACGGGGCGGCGGTCGGGTACTAGCGCTCGAGGGAAGTGAGCGACGACCGGGGGCGGTGGACGAATCGCCCGCGGCCGGGTTCGCCGCGCACATCGCCTTCCATCCAGATCACCTCTCCACGAGAGATCGTGACCACCGGCCAGCCCCGAACGACCATCCCCTCGAACGGCGTGTAGTCCATCCGGTCGTGCAGAACCCCCTGCGTGACGGCGACCTCACGCTCCGGGTCCCACACCGCTAGGTCCGCGTCGGAACCCACCTGGATGCAGCCCTTCCGCGGATACAGCCCGAAGAGCCTCGCCGGATTGGCCGCCGTGAGGTCCACAAAGCGCTCGAGGCCGATCCGGCCCGTCCGCACGCCCTCCGAGAAGAGCAACGGCATCCGCAGTTCGAGCGAGGGCACACCGTTGGGGACTTTGGTGAACGGCGCCTGTTCGCCGTGTGCCTTCTTGCCCTGCGGATCGTCGAAGCGATACGGCGCGTGGTCCGAGGAGAAGACGTCGATGGCGCCGTCGGCGAGCCCGGCCCAGAGCGCCTCCTGCGCGTCCGGGTCACGAGCCGGCGGGCTGAACATCCACTTCGCGCCCTCGAAGCCCGGCCGGTCGAGGTCGCTCGCCGTGAAGACCAGGTACTGCGGGCAGGTCTCCGCGTGCACGGTCACGCCGCGGGCCCGCGCCCGCCGGATCTCCTCGAGCGCCCCGCCGCACGAGACGTGCACGATCAGGATCGGCACGTCCACCAGCTCGGCCAGCATGCAGGCGCGCGCGGTCGCCTCGCGCTCGGCCGCCTGCGGGCGGGCCACAGGGTGGTACTTGGGCGCGGTGCAGCCGTCCGCCACGAGCCGGGCGGTGAGCCAGGCGATGGCGTCGTGGTTCTCCGCATGGAGCATCGTGAGCGCGCCTTCGCGCTTCGCGACCGAGAGCACGTCCAGAACCTGGCGGTCCGTCAGGCGCAGGGCATCGTAGGTCAGGTAGACCTTGAGCGACGCGTACCCTTCGCGGATCAGCGCCGGCAGCTCGGCGCCGAGCACGTCGTCCGACGGGTCCGAGACGATCAGGTGGAAGGCGTAGTCGATGAAGGCGCGCGGCGCCGCCCGGGCGTGATAATCCGCCACCACCCGCCGCAGCGACTGCCCCCGGTGCTGAGCGGCGAACGGGATGATGGTGGTGGTGCCGCCGCAGGCCGCGGACACGCCGCCGGTGAAGAAGTCGTCGGCGGTGGTGAGCCCGGTGGACGAGACCTGGTCAATGTGGCAATGCGCGTCCACGCCGCCTGGGAGGACGAGCCGGCCCGCCGCATCGACCGTCCGGCGCGCGGGCCCCAGCGCGTCGCCCAGCGCCGCGATCCGGCCGTCGCGGATGCCGACGTCGCAGCGCACCGTCTCGTCCCTGGTAACCACCGTCCCGCCGCGCACGAGGAGATCGAACGGTTCGCTCATCGGGACCTCACGCCTTCAGCCGGCGCTCGAGTCGCGCCAGCAGACGGTCGAGCTCGGCCACGTCCGCGGCACTCAGCTTCGGGCCCGGAGCCCGCGCCGCCGCCGAGCGGATGGCGCCCTGGCGACGCAGGATCTCCTTCCGCACCGCCAGCCCGATGCCGGGCTGCAGTTCGTAGGAGACGAGCGGCAGGTAGGAGTCGTAGATGTCCTCGGCGGCGGCGAGGTCGCCGGCCACGTGCCGGGCGTAGACCTCGACCAGCATCCGCGGCAAGCCGAACCCGGTCATCACGCCGTCGGCGCCGCGTGCCAGCGCCTGGGGCAGAAGGAGCCCGCCGTTGCCGGCGAGGATGCTCACCCGCCGCTGCCCCTCCTCGCGCTCCGCCCGCCGGATCGCCGTGATCTTGCCGAGGACCGGGTTGTCCTCCGCCTTCAGCACCACGACCTGCGGGAAGTCGCGCGCGATGCGGCCGAAGAGCGATGCCGAGAGGAAGACGCCGGTGGTGGGCGGGTAGTCCTGCCAGATCAGCGGCACGTCAGGACCCAGCGCCTCGCAGACGTGCCCGGTCCAGGTGTGGATCTGGTCGTCCGTGCGCAGCCCGACGATCGGCGCGACCATCACGCCCGCGGCGCCGCCGTCCATCGCGGCGTGGGCGAGCACCCGCATCGCCGTGAGCGACGTGCCGCTCGCACCCACCACGACCATGACGCGGCGGGCCACCCGGGGCAGGCCGTGGCGCACCACGGCCAGCCGTTCCTCGTCGGAGAGCTTGTCCGCCTCGCCCATCATCCCCAACAGCGTGACGCCGTGCACGCCCTGGGCAACGTAGAAGTCGAGGGCGGAGTCGAGACTGTCGAAGTCGATCCGGCCGTCGCTGTGGAACGGCGTGACCGAGATGACGAAGACGCCGCTGATCGCCATCGCCGCCGCCTACCGGCGCCCGAGCGCCTGACGGAGCAGGGCGTTCTGCGGGTGGTCGGGGAACCACTCGAACTCGAGGAAGTACCCCTCAGGATCGATGGCGACGAAGCCTCGCGTGGGCTGCCGGGTCCCGTCGCGCAGGGGGGCGCGCATCCGGACCCCGCGCGCCACCAGGTACTCGTACCAGGCGTCCACCTGCTCCGTCACGAAGGAGAGCGTGACCGGCTTGGCGTCGGAGGCGCGGTGCAGCCCCTGCGTCTCGTCCACAAGGCCGACGAAGGACGTCGGCGAGATCTGGTAGATCTTCGAGTAGCCCTGATCCACCGTGAGCCGCAGCCCGATGACGTCCTCGTAGAAGCGCTGGGCCGCGGGGATGTCGCGGTAGTAGAGGAAGACGATGTTCGCCTGCACGCCGAGGCCGGCGGGCCGCGGTGCGACCTGCTGCGCGGCGGCGCCCGCGGGCACGAGGCCGACGACGAGCGCGGTGAGCAGCGGGCCGACGACCGACGTCGACCGCAGACGAACGGGGTGATGACTGATGCGGAGCGGGTTCATGTGCAGACCGATTGAAGGGGTTGGGAGCCGGGTCCCGCACGGGCGGCGCGCGTCCGCCGAGGCTTCCACGCCGCCCGTCGACGCCGAAGATACGGGTCGGCGGAGGCGGACGCACGCCGGTTCATCCCCGCACCAGCTCCCCGGCGATGCGCGCCGTCACCGATTGCGCGGCAAGAACAAGCTTGCCGGTCCGGGCGGAGAACGCGCGGGCGTAGTCGTCGTCGTGGCCGAAGCAGTCGAGGACGACCAGCGCCAGTCCGGGTTCGCTCATCCGCGCGCACGCCGCCTCGATCTCCCCGGGCACCATCGGGGAAGCCCAGGTCACGACCGGGTCGAAGCCGTCGCTCGACCACTTCCGGAGCGCGGCCGGCACCTGGGACCGGATCGGCGCGACGACGCCGATACGCCGGTCCCGGGTGATAGCGGACACCACCGCCGGCAGGATCCTGCCGGGCAGCAGGACGGGGACGTCGCAGGCGACATCCGGGAACCCGCCGGCGCAGGCCACCACCACCGCCCTGGCGCCGAGGGCGGACAGACTCCGGGCCCGTTCCGAAACGAGCGGATGGATCTCCTCGAGCGGGATCTCGCGCGTGCTGCCGCCGGCTAGCCGGACCAGGAGCGGGTAGTCCGTCGGCCGTGAGGCGAGGACGGCGATGTCTTCGTGGCCTAGACCGTCCAACGCGCCGCGAACCAGGACCATTGCGCCTTGGGCGTGCGATTGGAACGCCCGCTCGAGGTCGGGGCGCGGCGTCTGTCCGATGGTGACGACTCCGAGGACCGGTCCGGTGTGCATCGCGGAGAACCCTCGTTCCTTGCCCGCACCAGATTGGGACGTCCGCACCAGGTCGAGCGGGGCACGTCGTCCTGGGCGCGCCCCTGCTCCGCCGCCGCAGTTCCTCAGCGCCCGGTGTATTTCAGCAGGCCAGTGAAGTTCGTCTGGCCATCGTACTTCGCCATGACCATGATGTCTCCGGAAACCACCGCTACGGCCGCGACCCAATCCTCGCCAGCACGAGTGAGGTGCGTCCACTGCCCGCCCGCCAGGACCGCCACGTCGAGCGCCCCCGGTGCGCGGAGCCGGAAGCGGTACGCCCGGCCCGCCCGCAGCAGTCCGGTCATCGGCTCGAGGAGTGTGGCTCCTCGGGCACCGAAGCTGCCAAACGCCATCGGGAATACAGCCTCAGGCGCGCCCGCCGTGGCCTGCACCCGGTAGTCGAGGATCCAGGCCAGTGAGCCGTCGGCGCCGAGCGGCTTGGCGAAGACGCGCAGCACGTAGTCGCCGGCGCGGGGGAAGACGGCATCGATCCGCGCTTCGGCCTGGCCCACCTGCACGAACGTCAGCTCCCCCTCGAGCGAACGGTCCGAGGCGGCGTCCACCACCCGCGCCATCAGCTGCACTGGCTGCGTGACGCCCAGTGTCACGGTTGTCCGCCCCGCCGCGGTGATGCGGGCACGCTGGTGACTCCCGATGCGGAAGCCCGCCAGGAAGAACATCGGTCGCAGGTAGACCAGGTCTTCATACTCCGCGGCCGAGACGGGCCGTTCGAGCAGTTGCCACCGCGGGTCCTGCGGCAGGTGGTCGAAGACGAAGGCATCGGGCGCGGTGAGGAAGTAGTGCTCCTGGAAGCGGCGCACGAACTGCGAGTGCTGGTCGAGGTAGCCCGCGCCCCACGTCGCGTCCATCAGCCGCCACTGCCCGCCGATGCGCACCGCATTCCAGGCGTGATTGGTGGCGCCGTCGAACCGCTGGCCCGAAGTGTAGCCGTAGCCCTTGGACCAACCAGAGACGACCTGAATCTGAAGCCCCATCGCCGCGCCGAGCGCCTCGGCGAGGCGGGCGTAGCCCTCGCAGACCGAGGAGCGGCTGCGCAGCACGCCGTCGGGGCTGATGTCGCCGTAGCTCCCGGACCGAAAGGCCGCGATGTCGTACGCGATGTGGCCGGCGATCCAGCGAAAGAGCGCGCGGGCCCGCATGAGCTCGTCCGGCCCTGCCTGCGCCAGGTAGACGGCGAGCGCCGCCACCGACCGCTCGGCGGCGGCGGGCGCCGAGTCCGCCAGAGCATCCGCCGCGGCGTAACGGCCCGCCTGCGCCGCAACCGCCGGGGCCGTTGCGACGACCGGGTGAACGGCCGGCGTACCGGACGGCGGGCCGACCGGCGCGCCCGGCACCGGCTTGGTGGTCGGCTTCTGCGCCGGCAGTAGCCTGGGCACCGCGCAGATGGCGAGCGTGACGATCAGACCCAGCCCGACGCCCCGAAGGGTCGGCCCACCGACCGCAGGGCCGAGCGGGGCTGGTGCGCGCCCCACGTCACTCCGTCTCCCCTGATCTCTCACCTCTCGCCCCCTCACGCCTGGCACCGTCACGGCTCGATCCCGAACGGGTCGCCGGGAGGGGCGCGCAGTGCTGCGCTGGGCTGCGGCAGCTCCTGGCGCTCCAGCCAACGCGTGAAGTCGCCGGCAATCGAGCCCCAATGCGCGCGGGCCGCATCGGTTCCGGTGCGGGCGAGGAGCCGCGCCCGGTCGCGCAGCGCCGCCAGCTTGTAGTCCACCAGCGCCCGCACCTCGGGCGCCGCGTCACGGTCGGCGGCGAGGAGGAGCAGCCGGTCGGCGACGGCTCGCGCCGCGGTGCGCCGCAGCGCGGCGTCGTGCTGGCCCTGATCCGCCCGCCACGTCCGCGCCACCAGCGCATCGATCGTCTCGCCGAGCGACAGCGCGTCGCCGCCCTGCGCGGCGAACTGGACGAGACGCGCCGCCCGCTCGCGCTCCAGGATTCCGTCCACGACCATCTGCGCTAGCGTGCGCGCAGCGCCCAACTCATCGAAGGCCGGCTGCGTGCGGCTGCCGAACATCTCGATCGCGGGGCCCGAGCCGGCGAGCCGCGGGCCGATGAGGGTCAGCACGGTGTCGGGAACAGCCAGCTCCGCCGGGTCCAGCGCGCCCAGGAGCTGCGCCAGCGCGGTGCGCTGCTGCGCCGCCGGCACCGGACGGGTCGCCTGCTGCCCGTCACCGCGCACGGCGTTGGCATACTCCATCCCGCCGATGGTCTTGGAGAGCGCGTTCATCGCGAACCGGTGGAAGAAGTACAGCGGCGCGAGCCGCTCCTGCAGCAGGGCGAACGGCTCGCCGGGGCGGATGTTCCGCTCGCCGAACCGCGACAACGCCACGCGGCGCACCGCCATCTGGCGGCGCAGGAACTCTCCCGGCGTCGCCGCGTCGTCCCAGAGGCTGGTGCGCGGGTCCGACGCGTACTCCGGCCGCGCGTCCCCGTCCGACAGGTACAGGAAGCCGCGCCGCAGCCCCTCGGCGACGATCGCGCGCAGAGAATCGGCCTCGTGCTCGGGCGGGAAGATGCCGTACGCCCAGTGGATCGCCCACACGTCGTAGGCGCCTGGGCCGGTGCCGTACGCCTGCGAGAGATCGATGTTCCCGCTCGCATCCAGGCGGATCCGCGGCGCCGGGTAGTCCATCAGCGAGCCGCGCTCGTAGCTCGACGCGATGTAGTTGTGCCCCATCCCGAGGGTGTGGCCGATCTCGTGCGCCGTCACTTGGCGCACCCGCGCGAGCACGAACGCCGTGTCGGCGGCCGCGTCGCCGGCACCCATCAACGCGGCGTAGAGGTTGTAGGCGGTGCGGGCACGGTGCGAATCCATCCGCGCCATGGCCTTGAGGATCTCACCGGTGCGCGGGTCGCCGATGGAGCCGCCCACCGACCAGCCGCGCTCGTTGCGGTTCTCCCATTGCACGACGTTGTAGCGCGCGTCCATCGGGTCGGCGCCGTCGGGAAGGTCCTCCACCCGGAAGCCGCCGGCCAGCCCCGCCATCGCGAACGCCTGCTCCCACCACTTCGCGCCCTCCACGCTCGCGGTGCGCATCGGCTCGGGGATGCCGCGATCGATGTAGTAGACGATGGGGTCGCGGATGGGACTGCGCGGATCGCCGGGGGCCACGCGTTCGAGGCGGTGCCGCCCGATCCAGTGCTGCTCGAGG
>Ga0315286_10006688_pt1 | contig 11231 bp, 11 predicted proteins | sample YL17G10_0_MG_FD_205038 | JGI IMG/M metagenome (GOLD analysis project Ga0315286, IMG submission 205038) | Sediment microbial communities from Yellowstone Lake, YNP, Wyoming, USA - YL17G10_0 | ecosystem: Environmental > Aquatic > Freshwater > Lake > Sediment | place: USA: Wyoming | collected...
GCCAAGAAGGCCGGAGACTTCCTGAGCCAGCTTGGATACGCACACGTCGAGGTGAAATGCGGGGACGGCTTTTTTGGCTGGCCGGACAAGGCGCCCTTTGACGCGGTCATCGTGACATGTGCCGCCCACCATGTTCCGGAGCCCCTCTTCGCCCAGCTCAAGGAGGGCGGCCGGATGGTCATTCCGGTCGATAGAACCGAGGGCGCCCAGACCCTCCTGGCCATCCGAAAGGTCAGGGGCAGGATGGAAACTGAAGATGTCACGCTTGTCCGCTTTGTGCCGATGACGGGGGAGAACCGAAAGATCCCCGGGCGCTACCATTGACACCGCCATGCGGCCGGCCGGTTCCTGGAAGCGCTGGCCGAGTATGCCGAGGCGGTGAAGATCGTCGACGAAACGACGGCCGGGTCCATCAGGCTGAGAGTCGCCTCCCTCCTCAAGGACAATCCGTATCTGGCCGAACTGCCCGAGGAAGCCCGGAAGTACGCCCTGCGCGGGGACGTCCTCATCAAGGACGGCGGATTCGCGGACGCGCTCGCGGAATACCGGACGGCCCTCGGCATCGCACCGTTCAACGCCCAGCTCCATTTCAACACCGCCCTGATCCGCGGACAGCTCAAGGATTACCCGGGGGCCATCAAGTCCATGAACGTCTATCTCCAGCTGAGCCCCGACGCTCCGAACGCCCGGGCAGCGAAGGACGAGATCTACAAGTGGGAGTTTTCCTTGGAGAAAAAGGGGAAGAGGTAAATGAGTATTCTCAAGCGTTCCAGTCTCATCGGACTGGCGCTGGTGATTCTTCTTTCCGGCGGCTGGACCTCCGCCGCCCAGGAAACGAGCCAAAACGACGGTTTCCTGCTCAGCGCTCTCTTCCGGACGCGGGGCCTGATCGACAGGACAACGGCGGATCTGCAGAAGATCGACCGGGAGATCCAGGAGAACGACCGGGTGATCAAGAGGGCCGAGGAGATCATCGTCCTCGCCGGGCAAAGGAACAACAAACAGGCGGAGTCGGTCGCCCGGGACGCGCAGCTCAAGGCCCGGGAGGCCAGGAAGAAGAACGAGGATACCAAGGTCCGCTTGGAGCTGGTCAGGAAAAGGGCCACGGCCTCCAATGGAGCGCTAAAGAACAGGCTCGCCTCGAGCCTGGGAGGCGGGGTGAACCCTCCGGTCAAGGGGATGGTGTCGGCTTACTCCGGAAGAGTGCAAGTATCCAAGAAGAGCGGCGAGACCTTCGAACTGCGGGCCGATGACCCCGGATTGCTCGAGGCGGGCGATGCGATATTGACGTATGGCTCGAGCAGCGCCGAGGTCCAAGCCCTCGACGGGCGCGGAACAGTCCAATTGGGCGAATATTCCGAGCTCAAACTCCAAGAAGACACTCCGGAGAAACAGGTCCTGGAGCTCGTGCGGGGGAAGGTCTATTCCGCCGTCGACAAGGCCGACGATTTCGCGAATATGCTCCAAGAAGAGACGAAGCAGTTTGGCAGCGATTTTCTGACCGTCGCCAACGTCAGCGAGAAGGAATACGAGGCCGTCATCAAGTCTTTGAGAGCGCGGGCCCAGAAAAAGTTCGAAATCCGCGCACCTTCTTGGGTCATGGCCGTGAGGGGAACGAAATTCACGGTCGAGCTCAAGAACGGCGAGACAACAGAAATGACCGTCTTTGAAGGGTCGGTCGAGGCCGGCGACTTAAGGGGCGAAAAGCGGGTCCTCGTTGAAGAAGGCTTCAAGGTTATCATGACGAAAGACGGGATCTCCGGGCCGCAGAAAATCGCCGACGTCGAAAAGTGGTGGGATAAATAAGCCGGCGAAAAAGCCCTCAGTTCCCGCCTAAACCGGCCAGGCGCTTCTTCGCGTCGGCGGGCTCGGGCAGATTCGCGTCGGCGTCTTTCCACAGGTCGAGGAAGAGGCGGTATTGTTCGGCCGCTTTGTCCTTGAGCCCCTTCTCCTCGTAGAGCCTCCCCAGTCGATAGTGATAGACGGGGATGCGCATGCGGCGGTCCTGGCCCGCCGGGTCGAACGTGAGGAGCTTCTGGTAGACTTCGATGGCCTTGTCCAGGTTCCCGAGCTTTTGATAGGCGCGGGCAAGGACGTCCTGCTCGAGCGGCATATTATGCTGCATGAGCTCGGGCGGGTTCATGCCCGGGGTCGACAGGACGAATTCTTTTTTCATGGCGGCGATGGCTTCCCCGGCCTTGCCTTCGGCAAGCAAAATCTCGGCCTGAACGATCATGGCCAACCACCGCGCCTGGGCTGCCCAACTCAGAGTTTCATTCTGCGCTTGGGTCAAAAGCTGGCCCACCTTATCGAACCTCAGTCCCGCCGCTTCGACCCGGCCTTGTTTCACATCCAACAAAGCAAGATAGTTTTCCAGCAAAGTCGTGTTTAGCCGGATCCTTGGAGGGTCATAACTTTTGTTGAAATCGAAGTATTCCTGCATGAGCCGCCGGCCTTTGTCGTATTCTCCCCGGTCATAGCAGAACCAGGCCTCGAGCATCTTGACCACGGTGACGCCGTAGGGATTGATAGCCCCCCAGCCTTCTATGGACCGGGCAGCCTCCTCCATGGCCAGCTCCCGTTTGCCCACCATGTGGTCATAGTACGCTCTCCACATTCGCCCGCGGGCCTTAAGTCCGCTGGAAGGCGCGTTACGGATATATTCGTCAATGGCGCGGAGGGCTTCGGGATATTCCCCTTTGACGGCCTGGATATAGGCGATCCACTCGTCCGCGCCATAGTCCGGCTTGATCCTCAAGGCTTCCCGGTAACTGACGATGGCCGCGTCGAGATCTCCCATTCGGAAGGCGAGCTCGCCCAGGGAATCGTAGGGATTGGCATCTCCGGGATTGAGCGCGGCGAATTTCCTGAAAAATTTAGCCGCTTTCTCGTAATCTCCAGATTCCATGTAGGCATAAGCCAAATTGTTAATGGCCGCGCTGTAGTCAGGATCGAGCTCAAGGGCTCGATCAAGCGCCTCGATCGCCTCGGGAAACATTTTTTTTCCCCTGTAATAGTTGCTCAAGGACACGAGGGCGCGCTTCTCCCGCGGGTACTTGGCCGTTAGCTCCAGCAGGATTCGAGACCGTTTCTCTAAGTCCTTTTCAACCACGCTGGCGTAGGACGCTTCGATGTAGAGCCGCTCTTTTTCGTTGATTTTGTCGGAGAAGGCCTTGGCCTTCTTCAAGGACTCGACCTGGAGGGCCACGTTTCTAAGGCCGCCCTGGGTGTTGGCCATGATGAGATAGGCGCTGGCGAACCGGGGGTCCCGGTCGATCGCGCTCTGGAGGGCTTGGCGCGCTTCCTCCAAGTAGCCCTTATCGTAGAGCTCGCGGCCCTTGAGAAAGTCGTTGTAGGCGTCCATGGACGCCGTCGTGAACTCCGCGACCGACGGCGCGGCCAGGGCCACGGAGAAAGACCAGTCGAGTTTCTGATAGACGCGGCCGGCGAGATCGTCGATCTGCGCAAGGAGGATGCTCTCCTCGCCCTGGCCCTGGGACGAGGCGCTGGCGAGCGAGCGCTTCGTACCGGCGTCGAGCGCCTTGATGTTGGTGACGAAAACGTTGCCCGCCTTGGTCACTTCCCCGGTGACCAGGACGGCGATACCTTCGCGGCGGCAGACCTCGAACCCGGTCTCCTTGTCGATGGGGACGTCAGGGTCCTTGCCCATCTGCTTGAGGAGGTCGCGGAGGCGCTCCCAAGAGGCCACATAGGGAATGCCCATGGCCTCGAACTTGGTGATCATCAGGTTGGGAACGGCCTTGATCAGACCGTCGTGCCTGGGGTCCCCGGTCAGGTTCTCGAACGAAATGACGGCGATGGAGTGCTCGACGAGCGGCGTCGCGACACCGGTTTTATTGGAAGTCCACGGGTGCCAGAGGAAGATCGCGGCGACAAGGATGACCGCGAGCGCGATCGCCGGGACGACAAGTTTTTTCGGAGTGAACTCGACCGTGATCTTCTTCGAGGTCGCCGGTTTGCGCATGGGAGCGGTACGTTCCGTCGTCGGCAGGGCCTCGCCGACCACGGCGAGCGCGGCTATGAAGTCCTCGCTCGTCTGGTAGCGCTTGTCGCGGTCTTTCTCGAGCGACCGGAGAATGACGCGGCCGAGCTCGACCGGGATCTGGGGCGCGAGGGCGCGCGGGTCGGGCGGCGGGTCCGTCTTGTGCATGACGGCGACGGCGAGCGGCGTCTCGCCTTCGAAAGGCGGGCGGCCGGTGACCATCTCGAAAAGGATGACGCCCAGGGCGTAAAGGTCCGCTCTCTGGTCCACTGGCTTTCCTTCGACCTGTTCCGGGGCCATGTACTCGGGCGTGCCGATAATCGCCCCTTCCCCCGTTCTGCCCTTGGTCGCAGCGGTCCTGGCGATGCCGAAGTCGATGATCCGGGCGCTCCCCTCCCGGTCGATAATGATGTTCGAAGGCTTGAGGTCCCGGTGGACGACCCCGAGACGGTGGGCCTCGGCCAGGCCTCCGAGGATCTGCGTCGCGATGGAGACGGCCTTGCGGGCGGTCAGCTGACCGGTCTGCCGGATGAGGCCGCGCAGGTCCTGGCCGGCCACGTATTCCATGGTGATGAAGTGGACGCCCTTCTCCTCCATGAGCTCGTACATCCGGCCGACGTGCCGGTGGCTGATCTTGCGGGCGATCTTGAGCTCGTTCCGGAAGCGTTCCAGGGTACGCTCGTCGAGGGCGATCTCGGGCCGGATGAGCTTGAGGGCGACTTCCTCGTTGAGTTTTTTATCTATGGCCCGGTAGACCCGGCCCATGCCCCCTTTGCCGAGTTCCTCGACGATGTGGTAGCGGCCGGCGAAGGTGGAGCCGGTGGAGAGCTCTTCGGGCGGGGTTTCCAGGGTCTCGGTGAACAAAGGGAACTTTTCGGCCACGCGTCGCCCTCCTGGCTCTCGGGGGAAGGATATCACCGCTCAGGGGGGCCGGTCAATTTGAAAAGATTGAGGGGGCGGCCTATACTGGAGTCGTAGTTTAATAAGGAGGCTTCGCCATGAAACGCTCTCCCCTGACACTTTGGATCCTCCCGCTGGCCCTGGTTCTTGCGGCCGGCGGCTGCGCCACGAAAGATAATCCGCCGAACGCGGACCTCATCGTCAATTCCCTGGAGGACAACGCCGCGCCGCCGGCAGGCACAGTCACCCTGAGGTCGGCCATCGCGAACGCCGGCGCGGGCGACACGATCACCTTCGACGACTCGCTCGACGGCGAGACGATCCTGTTGAGCATTGTCGGCGCGGAGCACTCGACGCTCAAAGGCGAAGTCTATGTCAATAATGCGTTTTCGGGCTATCAGGAAAGGGATTATGGCCGATCGGCCCTCTACGCGGCCAACAGCCTGACCATCGACGCTTCGGACCTGCCGAACGGGATCACCCTCAAATGGGACGGGGGCGGAGCGAGCCATGCCCGTGTGCTGGCCGTATACGGAGACCTGACCATGAGGAACGTGACCATCTCCTCCGGCTATTCCGAGGCGGTGGCGATCGCGGGCGGGACCCAGGCCTACACCCTGGCCAGGGGCGGCGGTCTCGCGGTCTGGGGGACGGCTCGGCTTTACGACTGCACGATCGCCGGCAACACCTGCTTCGGCGAGTCCGGGTCGGCCCGGGATCGCGGCACCTACGGCGGCGGCATCTACGCCAACGGGCTGGACCTCAACGACTGCATCATCAGCGGCAATTCGGTCAGCGCTTACGGCGCGGGAGGCGGCGGCATCTATTCGGTCGGCGGCGGCGACAACACGAACAGCCACGGCAACGACACGTCGCTGACGCGATGCACGATCAGCGGCAACCGGGTCACCGCTCAACACGCCTACGGCGGCGGCATCTTCACCTTGTCCGGCGGACCGAACAACCTGGCGACGATGTTCCTGACGAACTGCACGATCGCCCGGAACCTCGTCCAGGACCACCCGGACTTCCCTAATGTTGGACAGTGGTTCAATCGCGGCGGCGGTATTTACATGGGCGGCGGATCGCTTTGGATGTCCGGCTGTACCATCGCGGAAAACGCGGTCACAGGCCAGCTTGCGTACTTCAGCGGCAAGCCGAGCTCGGCCGGCGGCGGCGGATGTGCCACCACCGGCAACGCCCACACCGTGGAGACCGTCTGGCTCCAGAATTCGATCGTCGTCGGCAACACGCTGAACGGCGCCGCCGAGGACTGGTTCCCGGGCGCCATCCTCGATCTCTTCAGCCAGGGCTACAACCTCGTCGGGCGTATCGACTTCAGCTGGATCCTCGTTCCGGTCCCCGACTGGATGATGTCCAGCCGCAAGCGCTGGCCGAAGGTCGGCGACCATGACGGGGTCGCCCTCGCCGACGCCCTGAACGTTAACGGCGCCCACTATCACGGCTCCGTCCTCTCGGCGGGGACGGACGCGGGCCAGCCGGCCATCCTCTGGTATCCCCCGGCCGACCTCGCGGCCGACAAGATCCCCAACCAGGAATACAACGTCACCTACGTCAACGCCGGGTACTCGGGCTTCGGCCAGCCCACGGACGATTTCCTGAACTACGTCATCCTCCAGCTGAAGACCCATTACGGCGCGATCCTGGGGGCCGATTTCGGGGATACGTTCGGAGACATGACCGGGACCACATGGTACGGCCCGGCCGTGACCTGGCCTTCGAACGCCCAGAACGCCGCCTGGATCACGTTCTGGCACAATCTGGACACCGCCATCGGGAACAGGCTCGGCATGGCCATCCTCGGCGACGACTTCTGGGACACGTTCACGACCGGACCGCTCGGCAGTCACGTCAGCATCACGGTCAGCCACAATACGAAGCCCTTCAGGATGGAGACGACCGACCAGCGCGGCAACGCCCGGCCGAACGGCGCGACGGGCGACATCGGCGCGATCGAAAGGTAGGTCCCGACAGCCCCCGGCTACGGATTAAAGCCGCTGGATATCCTTGTCTTTGATCGCCCCGCGTTGATCGAACAATAGGATCTCGATCGAGCGTGACACAGCTATTATCCGGAAATAAACCCTGAACCTGCCGGACCTCAACCGATAGATATCCATTTTCCCCTTTATCCTCTTTACGTCTCCCAAGAAGGGGTTCGCCTGAAGACCCTCGAGCTCGATCAGGATCCGTTCCTGGGCTTCCAGGTCGAGTGATTCTATGGCTCGACGAGCCTCGTTAGCGATCTTGCTTATGCGCCAGCTTTCTCCGGGCAAGGTCACGCTTCATCTCCTCGAGCGTGGCGTAGCGGCCTCGTTCGATCTCGCGAATTCCCTCGCGGACCTTTCCCCATTCACCGGCGCTTAGTTCGACCTCATCGATCTCCGTTTTGACCATGTTCCTGATGAACTCCCTGATCTTGCCGGTTTTGCTGTAGCCTTTTTCGTTACAGACCGCCGTAAACGCCACATACTCCACTTCAGGAAGACGAAGCGTGATGCTTTTTTGTCTCATGGCCTCCTCGCTATGCTCAGCGTGCATTATATTTAATGCTTTTTAATGTTCTTGTCAAGAGCTATATGGCGCTGAAAATTGGTCGTCACTCAGAACTGGTTCGAGGAGCTCAAGCGGTTAGCGCCGGCCGGGAAGAAATAGCGTGGCAACCGCTTCTAATCTGCCTTTGATTTCGGCCCGTTCAGGACTTTGTATTTTCTGACCAGGATGTTCTCGTCTTTGTCTTTCTCAGTGACGTAGATGAAACCGCCGTCGGCAAGGGCCAGGCTTCCGTCGACATTCAGGTAAAAGCTGTCGAGGAACCGGCCTTGGGGGTCGAACACGTCGAAAAGCATCCCCTTGTCCTTCACCGTTGTGGAGGTTTTCACCCACAGGTTGTTGTCGCACATAAACAACGCCGAGATATCGTTCTCGAAGTCCTTCTTTGGGGGGCTGTGTTTCTCGTAGAAATCTTTCGCGTCCTTGGGAATAGAGAACTTGATCCGAGGGTAATCACGCGTGAAGCTGATGACGATCTTCCGTTTGAGCAGGTCAGCCCTGATAACCTTGTATTCACAAGTGTGCGAGACATAGAGCGAACCGTCGCGAGGATTGAAAGCCTGCATGTAGCGATCCCAATCCATGACGAACTCGTAACCCTCGTATGTCCGGCTGATGAACCCGACGATCTTTTCGGCGGAACCGCCGTCCAGGGAAATGAAATTGGTCATGGATTCGTTCTCTTTGAATCCGACGCCCCCTCCCGGGGGAGCATTCGTCTGTTCCTGCATGAAATAGCCATTATCGGTCATACCAAATATTCCGGAGAAACGCCCCGCGGTCGGCTTGACCTCACCGAGGAGCTTTCCCTCGCCGTCAAGGCGGATAATTTTCGTGTAGCGCTCATATATGTAGAGCTGATCCTTGAAATTAAAATAACTCACCCTCCCTGAATTTGAAGCTATTTCGCCCGGGCCCTGCCCCTTTTTATAGAAGTTCCTGACGAACTTGCCCTCGGGCGAAAATTTCAACAACTGGTCTTCGTCCAGGATGTAGAGATAGCCCCGGTCATCCATGTCGAATTTGTTGGGATACTTGAAGAAGAACTCCCCCGACGCGTCCGAGATCTCGAACACGGGCTCGAGCTTCAGGATCCTTCCGGCTTGCGGGTTCAGCGGCTTGGCCGAGTTACGGATGAGCTCCTGGGAGAACCCGGAAGCGGCCATGATTATGCTCAAGAAAATAAATGCGGTTCTTTTCATGCGCCCCTCCCATCACGACTGATCTTCGATCGGACTATAGCCTTTCGGCCGGTCGATGTAAAGGCGAAAACGCGCCCGTTGCTTCAAGAATATTGGCGGCGAGGAGGTCGATATGCGCGGGCTTTATCAGCAGCTCGGCATGGAGCTCAAGCCCAAGGCGCCGGCGGGGAAGAGATAGAGCAATTACGCGAGTATCATCCGGCAGATTTCTCCATGAATTGTCCCGAAACGAACTTGTGGAGAACGCTCGAGATGAACGTCTGATAAGGGAGGCCTTCTTTCACCGCCCTCCTTTGGAGCTGCAGGAGGTCCTTTTCTGAAATCCGGATGTTGATTCTCTTGTCCTTTCGAAAAGCCGCCCGGGCATACTTCTGGTAACGCCGGGATTCCTTCTCGGAGTCGAGGATCGCTCTCCATTCTCCGCGTTCCACGGAATCAAGAAGCTCTTTTTCGTCCTTATCTTTTTTCACGGCTCTTCTCTCCTAGGTAGATCTTCGTCATTTTCCGGCTGGGGATAATCGTCTTCAGAAAAATGGTCTTTTCGTCCTCCACGAAAGGCACGATATAGACATATTCGTCAATGTCCACGATAAAGATCCTCTGACCTGGGTATCTCTTAGGATTCGAATGCTCGATGGTATCCAGCAACCCGTCTTGGGAAATGCTCAAAACGACGTCCTCGAAACAGACACGCCTATGGGCCTTGAGCTCTTCATTTTTCCGCAAGCTCCAATCTAAGAGCTTCATGATACATATATATGCTATTGTGTGCCTTTTGTCAACACTCCGGCGTCTTGGATTTGCCTTTTCCGGGACCCGGCCATATACTCGAAACTGGCCGCAGACCCATGAAAGAAAATATCGCGGGCTCGGGGACGGCGATAGGCATCGCCACGCTCATGGGTTTCCTAGCCGTGACCTGTTCCGGCGGGAAAGACCCCCGGCCCGGCGGCAGCGCCGGCTCCCCCGCCGCTCAAGATCAGCCAGCCATCATGCGGGCCGTCGACGGGATCCCCGGCTGGACGCCGGCGGGCGACGTCGAGACCTATACGAAGGACGGCCTCTACGGCTACATCGACGGCGGGGCCGAGATCGTCTTCCAATACGGCTTCCGCGAGCTCGCGGTCTTCAAGCTCAAGCCAGCGGCGGCTTCGGCTCCACCCACGCAAAAGGAACTCGTCCTCGAGATCTACCGCATGGGATCGGGCGAAGCGGCTTTCGGCATTTATTCGACCAAGCTCGAGGGCGAGGAAAAAGGTTGGCCGGGCATCAAGTCGGACCACTGGGTCAGCCCGGGCCAGGGCGGGCTCGTCAAGGGCGAGAACATGGTCAACATCCTGGCCCCGGAGTGCACGGACCGGGAGATCGGCGAGTTCGCGGCGGCCATCGAGCCGAAGATCCCCGGAAAAGCGACGGTCCGGCCGAAGGGCATGGCGTGGCTTCCGCGCGACGGCATGGTTCCCGGAAGCGGGCGATACATCAAGGGACCGCTCGCGGCCCAAAACGAATCACCCTTCCTCGACGGGAATTTCTGGGGTTTCGGCGCCGGAGATGGGACGGGCGCGACCGAGGCTTATTCGGCCAAATACGGCGTCGCTCCCGCCGTTTCCAAGCTGGTCATCGTCAAATTCGGGAAGTCGCCCGCGGAGAATTCTCTCGAGGAAAGCGTCTTGACCGTATTCAAAGAGTATCTCAAGGATGTCCGGCGCGACGGGGAAACGCTCGAGGGCAAGAACGAAGCGGGGCGCTGGTTCCTGTTCGGGCACAAAGGCCGGTTCGCCGCCCTCATCCTGAGTGAGCCGGACCGCAAAGCCGCCCAAACCCGCCTCGACACCGCCCTGACCATGGCCCTCGCCTCCCGCTAGGGGCATTAACGCCCTTTTTACCGAATCTTGACATCTTCGTGACAACTCCGTTCCGGGGAATCCCTATCGTTATCCCGGAAAGATGCCATGACCAAGAGCTCTCCGGACCGGTTCAACAAGTTCCACCTGTCCGACGTCGATGTCCGGATGGGCCGCGAGGAATATGCCGAGCCGCCGGCGCTTGTCGGGTCCGACCGGTTCCCCTTTTATAACCTCGTGGTCATGGAGCTGCGATGATGAGCGCGGCAGAGGAGTATCATCTGCGGAAGATCTCCCGGGAGTGGAACTGGGAGATGCTCCGGATCCTCGGCGAATCCCCGGTCGAAACCCCGGCACTGAGCATCGTCTTCGACCGGCAGCCCGATATTTTAGCGATCCCGCGTCTCTTTTCGGAGCGGGTGGAGTGCGTCGGTTTCTTCCGCGGGGCGAGCCTCGCCGGCTTCGCCATGCTCATGTTCCAGAGCCGGTATGTCAACGGGGAGCCCCGGACCGTGGCCTATTTCGGGAACGCGCACGTCAAAAAGGAGGCCCGGGGCCGGGGATTCGCCAACAGGGCTGCGGGCTATCTCTCAAGGGAGATGCGCGGCGTGTGCGACCTAGGCTACGCCGTCGTCATGGCGGGAAACCGGGCCGCCGGAAGGTTCATCGGCAGAGACTGGCCTGGCCAGCCGGACCTCGTCCGCTCCA
>Ga0315286_10006690_pt1 | contig 11227 bp, 10 predicted proteins | sample YL17G10_0_MG_FD_205038 | JGI IMG/M metagenome (GOLD analysis project Ga0315286, IMG submission 205038) | Sediment microbial communities from Yellowstone Lake, YNP, Wyoming, USA - YL17G10_0 | ecosystem: Environmental > Aquatic > Freshwater > Lake > Sediment | place: USA: Wyoming | collected...
TGGCAAAGCCGAACCATCTGTGAAAACATCTTCGGCACTTCGTTCGCAACAACAGAGACAACACCGTCGGCGCCGAGTGCCACCATCGGCAGCGTTAGCGCGTCGTCGCCCGACCAGACTCCGAAGCCTGGCGGACGACCGCGGAGAATCTGCATGATCTGCCCTAGATTTCCAGAGGCCTCCTTAACTCCTGCGATGCTCGGTATTTCTTCAGCAATCCGCAAAACCGTTTCTGCTTCGATGTTACCCGATGTTCGACCCGGTACGTTGTAAACAACGACCGGCACATCGACTGCGTTGGCAATCGCAGCATAGTGCCGGAAGTAGCCGTCCTGCGTGGGTTTATTATAGTAAGGTCCGACTGAAAGAACTCCGTCGGCGCCTGTCTCGGTAACGATCTTCGCCAAAGCAATTGCCTTGTGTGTAGAATTGCTCCCGGCTCCAGCAATCACCTTCACCCGACCGCGCGCCTGATCAACCACCGTCTCGACGACGAAACGCAGCTCATCGTCGCTCAACGAAACGCTTTCGCCTGTTGTCCCGGTCGGCAGCAACGCTTCGACGCCGCCGCGAATCTGGAAGTCTACCAAACGCCGCAGCGCTTTCTCGTCGACCCCTCCGCCGTGCTTGAATGGCGTCACGAGCGCAGTGCCCGTTCCCCTAAACAATATTGATTTCTTTTTCATATGTGGGTCTTATTCAGGATAGTAGATTATGAAGTGAGAACATCTTTCATAGTGAACACTCCCTTTTTCCCTTTCAGCCATTCGGCCGCGATGAGTGCGCCGAGAGCGAAGCCGCGGCGATTCTTCGCCGTGTGAACAAGCTCAATGCTGTCGGCCTCAGAGTCGAATACGACCGAATGCCGGCCAAACACATGACCAATCCGTGTTGAGGAAATATGGAGTTGGTCGGGCTTTATCCTCCCGTGCGCTGTCTCATGCAATATCTCTCGCTTGCAATGGAAATGCTGTATGATCAGGTTCCCAAGAGCCAGTGCGGTGCCGCTCGGACTGTCAATCTTCTCCCGGTGGTGTGTTTCCGAAAGAGCGACGTCGTAGATATCGAACCTATCGAACACGTGTGCTGCCGTTGTGAGAATCTGGAAGAAGAGATTGATGCCGAGCGAGAAGTTGGGCGAATACAGAAGCCCGACCTTCGTTTGCTTGACCAGCTTCTTGACCTCGGGCAGCTTGTCGTACCATCCCGTTGTCCCGACGACGATGCTCTTGCCGGCATCGACAACCGCTTCAATATTGTCCAGCACAGACTCCGGTGCCGTGAACTCAATACAAACATCGACGCCCTTTAGGGAATCGGGGGTCAATCCTAACCCGTTCTCGTTGTTCTCTTCCGTGAAGATCTTCTCGACGTGAATCTTGCGCTCGCGTGCGACCGCTTCGATCTCCTTCCCCATGTTTCCGTATCCGATAATCGCAATGTTCATGGCTTCACCTCCATGACCTTTGGTGATGCAATGGAAGAGTTGGCTTGCTTCTTGATGCGGAATGCCGTCAGCTGGTCGATATCCTTCGATCCAACAAGCGCCGCTTTGAAGCCCGCAACGCTATTTGCGAACTCGACGGATTGCAAAATGTCTTTCGTCGTCAAGAACTTGGCACAGTAAGCAGCCCCGAAGACATCTCCGCAGCCTGTTGAGTCGATCTGTCGGTCGATTGCCGCTCCCGAGAAGTCGTGCTTCGTGATATGTTTGTGCCGATCGATGAAAACCGTGCACCCCTTTGCTCCTCGTGTGAGGATAAACGCGGGCGTGTTCAACGCCGTGATCTGCTTGGCGAATTGCTCTTCGGTGAAACTCTCCTGCGGAAGGGCCGCCGCTTCCTCTTCGTTCATCTGAACTGCGTGCAGCCAGAACAGCCAGCGGCGCCAAGCCGTCAGCGTACGTGGAAACCGCACACAGTCTTCGTCAAGACCCAGTGCGAGACAATGCACGTCGAAGTAGATCGGCGTGTGGTCCTCACGAACAGTCATTCGTATCTCATCAAGTGTCTCGAGCGTGACATCGTACCCGGAGATCATGTCGATCAACACCATGTCGGCATCGAGAAATGGCTTGATCCGCTTGAAGGGGATCGGATCGGCGATGTGCTTCGAACATTCCGTTCGGCGTTCGTCGCCATGGTAAGCGAGGCGCACGGCGTTTGTTGGGCCGTCGAACTTGTAGATGCCTGCAGTGTCGACGTTCGGATACCGCTGAAGTCTTTCGATCAGTGCCGGATATTCGTTCTTGCCTACTCCAAAAACCGGAGAGATTGTTGCTTCCGCGGGAGCGATGTTCGCAAGTGCTGCGACCGAGAAGAAGATTCCCCCATAGCTCAACTCTGCGGGCGGTTCCGCTTGTACCGCGTCGGCTGCAGCCAATGTCCGATGAATCGTATCGAGGCAGATATGTCCGACGACTGTGATCTTCATATGAAAGCAAGCGGGTTACTGGACTTTCGCAGTGTATGGAAAATCTCCCGCTTCGCAGATGCGCCACAGACTCTGGCACGAGAACTTGTTGGCGTAAAGGGCGCGGCCGATCACCACAGAGTCCACGCCGAAAGGTTCAAGCTCTTGCAGCTTCAGGAGGTCGTTCAGTACTCCGATGCCGCCGGAGGCCGTCACGCGCATTCCGGATTTTTGCGCAAGCTGTTTGATGGCCTCGAAGTTCGGCTCGCGCAGCGTTCCCTCGAGGAGGATATCGGTGTACACAATGCGCCGGAAGCCGAGAGCCTTAGCATTCAGCGCGACGGAAATGGAAGTCAGGCAAGACGATTCCTTCCAGCCGCGGGTCTTGACAATCCCCTTCTCTGCATCGATACCGAGGACGACCTTGCTCGCTCCGTAAGCTTCCACGATACGCTGCGCTTCTTCGGGATTCTCGATAACTACCGTGCCAACCACAACCCGATAGGCACCCAATTCGAACGCCTTGCGCGCCTCTTCCATGCTGCGGATGCCGCCCCCAAGCTCAATCGGGATGTCCACGGTCTCAATTATACGACGAATCGAGTCGATGTTGACGAGATGTCCCTCCAAGGCTCCCTCGACATCGGTCACGTGCAGAGTCTTAGCGTTCTCCTTGCGCCAAAGCTTGGCGATTTCCACCGGATCGTCCGAGTAGACGAATCCCTCGGCGCCTTGCACCGTTTGCACGCACTTGCCACGCATAATCTCAACCGCAGGGATTACCAACAACATACGCACTGAAAATGCAGAAATTTTTCATCAGATTCAAACCCCGACTTCTCGATTGCAGCGTTGGATGCCGCCAATACTCCCTTGCTCCGCCTGACTTCGGGGTGTCACCCACTCGGCCTGTTGCGTCATAACTGAATGCGACTGTGCATGATGGTAGGTTTTCTTCGGGAGACTTGCAACGGTTGACAACTCTCGACGAGTCGATCTACGATCCCGTAGGGAGTCGTCGACAACTCGTTGAGGTGTGGGTCGGTGGAATGGAGCGAGACGGAAGATGCGTTTAGTTTCCAGACTGACTTGGCGCTGGAGAGAAAACAGGTTAAGGGGTGAAGTACTTGAGCAAGGGCCAATTCAAGAACACCGAACCGTTGTCACAATCGAAGCCTCGAACAGGAAAGGGTAAGCTTTCTTCGATACTCTGGATTGCCTGAAGGATTCCGGGTTCACCCTTGCCCCAAGAAGCCCGTTGTTTGGTCCAGCCGTGGCAAAATCGACGGTGTCGATGGCAGAAACAAGTTGTCCAGCCATTGAACTGCTGCAGTTTGCGACACTGTCGGCTTCGAGGAAGTCAAACGTTATCTGGACCCGCCAGTTGGTCTTCGCCGGGACGTGTGTTTTCAACATTGGCCATGTCCTGGTTGGCGGGGCTGGCTTGGGCATTGCCGTGGGTCCGTCGGCAGCATGTTCAATAAGCGAATAGCGTGCTTGCGGTTGTAGCCGCAGAGTCCACAGAATTCATTGAGCAGGGCAGTCTGTTGCTTCCGCGCCGCTTCCCAATACCTCGCCCGGATCTCCTGAAAGCACTCCCGGCGGGCTTGTCTGCTCGTCATCGGCAACTCTTTCGTCGGTGGTTACCTATATTATAGGCAACGCGCTTACCTGTGTTCCGATTGACTTTCACTCCACCGTTTCCTATGTTCTCGATGTGCCACAGGGAGAGGGACGGCAAAGACTCAACGTCGGGATTTGCACGCATCGCGCACTTCTCTACCACCATCATCCGAGGACCATTCCTTGCCACTTGCTTTTTTGTCAAATCTTTTGAACAATAGAGCGGTGCCGACGGGGCGCGGACGAGTGAGTCCGATAACCCAACTCACTTTCGAGGAAAAACAAACATGTCAACCAACATTCGGCGAGTCGATTACTTCTACACGACCGTAAAGGATCAGCCGGGAGAGGCGTACAAGCTGCTCTTGACGCTGACAGACATGGGCGTCAACCTGCTCGCGTTCACGGCAGTCCCCGTCGGCCCGATGCAGACCCAGCTCGCGCTGTTCCCCGAAGACTCCGGCAAGCTGGTCGGCGTGGCCCGAGATGCAGCCTTGAGCCTGGACGGACCGCATCGTGCGCTGTTGGTTCAGGGTGAGAACAGAATCGGCGCGATCGTCGACGTCCACATGAAGCTCTTCGAGGCGGATGTCAACGTCTATGCCTCCAATGGCGTCACCGACGGAAAGTGCTGCTTCGGCTACGTGCTATACGTCAGGCCCGAGCAGTACGAGGCAGCAGCGCAGGCGCTGGGAGTATAAGAAGCAAATCCGAAATTCAGAACTTAGGTTTTAGGATTTTCTTCCGATTTCAACGCCGGCAGTCAATCCGCAGTCTCGACGCCGGAGATGACTTATGAATCAACCACGGAACCTTCAACGATTTTAGAAAGGAGACTCAATGGACGCAGCAACTTCTCAAAGCGCTTCCCGGCGGATTCTCGGCCCGGGTATCAGATGGGTTCTCATCACCGTTTGCCTTTTGATTGCCTTCCTCTTCATGGCACTCACCTGGCAGATCGCCTTCTTAGTTTTTCCAGCCCAGAGTTTCGACAAGGAAACTGTCTTTTACGAACGGCTGACCCAGGCAGAGCAATCCTACCAGACTGCCCTCGATCCGAAACTGCCGGAGTCGGCCAAAGCGGTGAAGTTCCAGGAGGCTAACTACGAGGCAATATCGGCGCTCATGGAGCGCACAATCCTCATGCACCACGATGAGATGCGGCTGCGGCAAGAGGTCGGCATCCTCTTCAAGGGAGTTGCGTACTCCGTGTGTGGAATTCTGTTTGCGCTGATGGCGCTGCTTGTTGAGCGGCTTTCAAGGGCTTTTGTGAGGCGGTGACTCGATCGCCCGAAGTGCCTGCAGGTGTGAACCCTTCAAGGGCAAAGAGGAGAGGGACCTAGCACGGAGGGCTTGATATAGGAATCGTGCCGGCCTATCGAGCGGCGGCAGCAGGAATCAGCCACTTGAGCAACCCGCTGCCCGGCTTGATAGGCCTCGCTATTTCTAAGCAGCACAGACTTCCTTTCTTCATGTCTACTTCGGCCGTCAGGTTTTCTGCCACCATGAACGCAACGAGTTGACCGAGAAGCGGCTCGTGTCCCACGAGAAGTATGTGAGCGCTGTCGGGCTGCTGCTCGAGGAGGCGGAAAAGTTTCTGCGGATCGGAACCCGGAATGAGGTATTCCGTTGTCACGATCTTTGAAGGGGATTGCGCGGTTCCAACGACGATGTCTGCACTCTGGCAAGCGCGAAGCAGGGGGCTTGTGAAAGCGGCGTCGAACCTCAACCCCAACCTGCCAATTAACGCCGCAATGTTGCGTATCTGCCGGATACCGTCGTCCGAGAGTGAATGGTTCTCGCCGGGTACGGATGGGTCGGTCTCCGCATCGCCGTGCCGCAAGAAGTAGAGGAACATAGGGATCGGTTGACGGTTGTCAGTTCACAGTTGTCAGTCGACGGTTTACCCGACTTGTCCCGGCTCCTTGGGACGATGTCCCCGTTGTTCGGGACGCAGTCGGGGCTTGTCATTGGTCAGTAGCCATTTGTGATTTGTAACTCGTAACGTGTAACTCACATCCAGCCTCTTTCCTCTTGCCTCTGGCCTCCTATTTCTTCCTTCTCATCTTTCTCTTCCAACTCCGCACTCCTGATCTCTGACTACTTCTCTATGGTTTCCGAGTCTTTCCCGCCCTTTGCCGAATCGACCGTAATGGTGAACGGTCCCTTGCCGTCGAGAATCCAACGGACATAGACGACGCCCATTCCGGGAATAGTATTGACTTCAAGCCGCTGAGGATTGCGTTTTTGTTCAGATGCCTGTCCGGTGAATCGGTTCTCGAGGATCGTTCCGGTTAGCACCCGTCCGCCGGAGATGGCGACGAAGTCGGGCCTGGTGATCTTGTTATCAACGTCGAAATCCGTATGAGTCGGGATGACACGCGAGTTCTTGATCGCGGCGGTCACTTCCGTTAGTCCGCCTGCAAGCTTCTTCACTTCAATCGTGTCGATGGAGACTTTCGGCGTATGGTATCCGTGAAAGAGGGTGAAGGCCATGTTGCGGTGACACATTTCTTCGAGCATGAACGACGGCGCCGTTCGGGTCCAGGCTTTCTTCACACCTCCGATCTCGATCTTTCCGTACTGCGGATGGTCGACGGGCTTCCAGTCGACTAGGCCCTCGCCGAATAGCAACAGCTTGTCGAATCGGTAAGTGTCTTTCTGATTGTCCGAGAACACTACCCGATCCGGGTCTCGCTTCTTTCTGAACAGATCGAATGACGTCCAGAGCTCGTTGGAAAAAGTGATCGCGCCGCGCATCGCGTGAAACCAATCAAGCTCGCTGCCGTACACCGTGTAGAGGTCTCTGTAGAGCGTCATGTAGCGATACCCGGGCAGCATTTCCTCGCCGATCTTTCCGATGAAATCATAGACCTGGGCATCGCGAGGTCTGTATGTCTGCAGATCCTCTTTGAGGCCGGGGCCGCGCAGGATCATCCCGCCAGAGTTGTGATAGGTCTGCGCGGCGGCAATGTTGTCGTGCTTCGTCACGAAATCCGCAACCGCGCGCGACTCAGGCAGAGAGAAAGGATACTCGTCCGATCCGTACTGCACGTAGCGCGGGGCCCACATCCATGCCCAGTTGCGATTCGGATCGTAGAAGCCGGGGCCGTCCTCGTTTACCAATCCATCGCCGTCGTTGTCGATCCCTTCCCATCCGAGGAGCGTGAACATTCCCGGTTGGTCTGGTCTAGCAGGAATCAGCATGCGGGGATCGTCCGGGTCGGCAACCCAGCGACCGTTGGGATCCTTGATGCGCATCTGGACGATGTTACCGTCGCCGTCGAGATCGTCGAACGGATCCTCGTCGACCAATCCGTCGCCGTCATCGTCCCGCGGGTCCATGCCGCTCCGTGGCGAATGCGGTGTATTGGGTTGATGAATGAAGTAATCGCGTGCGTCCGGATTGATGGTTGGGACGATGTAGAAGGTCTTTTCATCGAGAAGCGTCGTGATCCAATCGACATGGCCGTAGGTCTCCGCAAGATACCATGCCGTGTAGAGAGCCACCTCGGCGCCTTGAACCTCGTTCGAATGGATGTTCCCGTCGATGTAGATAGCCGGCTTCTGATCCGGATCGCCCGACTTCTGGTTCGAGATCGTGAGCAGCCAGATGTCGCGGCCTTCCACAGACTTCCCGATGCTTCCGAATCTCGCAAGCGTTGGATATGCCTTAGCAATGCGGGAGCATATCTCTCCGAGTTCCTTCCAATCGTAGTAGCGATTCCACGTGACCTCGACTTTGGGATTGTTCGGCGCCCCAAGAGCTTTTAGAGAGCTAGAGGTAATCTCCTTCTCGCCGGCGAAAGAGGACGCCGAGGCGAAGAAGACTCCGGTGAACGCGATCAAGGTCAGAGTGCGCATGACGTCGTTTCTCACTTCAATCTGATTGTCTGCGTCGCGCTTCCTGCTGTCGGGCTTTCTGCGCTCAGTTCGATCGTGCCCCCTCCCAGTGAAACGACGAGCCAGCTCATTCCCTTGCTCCCTCCGCTCCCGCGTATCGGCTGCAGAATGTTGACCGCCTTGCCGCTTGCAAGCGACTGGTCTTTCGAGAGCTTCATCGTGACCTTCACGTTGCGCGGCCAGACAGCCTTCACACCCATCGCGCTGTTCGTCGGGAAGTAGCCCCTGTTGACGATGTCGGCCCGCACGCGGAAAATCCGCTCGCCAACTCGTTCCACATTCACGTTCTGGATATTAATGCTCGCAAGACTCCTCCCGAGTACAACAAGGAAGTTGTTGAATTTCTCCGCAAGCCCAAGGATGCTATCCGCCGGAGGATTCGTCAAGACGTGCGGTCGGAAGCCGCCCACCTCAGCCGTTTGATCGGGAAAGTCCGGGTGTTTGATCGGCGACCACGCAACGAATGCGTCCTTTGGTCCGGCAGCATCGATCCACTTCAAGGCCTTCTGCTGGTCTGCCAGAGGGTCCGGCTTCTCTTCTCTCTTCCTGCGTTCCTCTCCTTCCGCCCTTCCGCGCCGCGTTGTGTCATTCGAAGCGGTGTCTTTTCTCTCTTCCACTACTGGCGGCCACCAGGGATGGGCAGCAAACGACCATCGTCCAAAGTGGAAGTACGCCCATTCCGAGAAAGCTCCTTCGCCCTTGACGCTCCGCGCGGCGACTTTCATCTTCGTGATGTCCTGGAATTGCTGGGCGACATGGGCAAAATATTCATCGTCGTCTTCCATCACAGACTTGATGAACCGAGGAGGCTGATCTTCTTGATCTTGCGTGGCCTGTCCCGCCGAAGTCATCTCGTTTTGCGCTCCCCTCAGTCTGTCGGCCTTCCATGGGGAATTGAGATTATCGTTTGAGGAGAAGGTGAACACAGCGGCGATGTTCGGATGAGAAAAGGCGAACTCTGCAACTGCGCGTGTCTCGGCCTCCGACATTTGATGAGGACCTGCACCATCGGAGAAGTAGGTGTAGTTGTGAGCGAAGTTGTGGTTGAAGTCCACACCGCCGGGTCCATCCTCATTCCACTGCTCATCCTTGTCGTTGTCGACTCCCTCGGTGTACAGCTTGTATGTGCCTCGCTCGCCTTTTGCAGGGTCGGCCTTTCGCATGAGGCGAGAATCATCCGGGTGCACAATCCACTCACCCCGATTGTCGCTAACCCGCATCATCGTAATTAGCCCGTCGTTGTTGAGGTCTTCAAATCCGTCCTCATCGATGGCACCGTCCTTGTCGGTGTCGACAGGCCGTGTGTTGACTGTGCGCTCATATTGGGGCTTCTCAAAGAATGCCTCCGCAGCATCCGGACTCACGCGCGGGATGACATAGAATGTCGTAGTGCTGAGAAGCTGTGTGACGCTATCGACTTTTCCGTAGTTGGTCAGGAGGAATTCGATGAAGTGAAGGGCCAGTTCGCTGCCGATGATTCTGTTGGCCTCTACTTCGCCAACAATCATTACGGCGGGCCGCGCTGCCGCATCCTTGCCGCCGACGGTAAGCACCCACACATCGCGCTTCTCGAGCGTCTTGCCGATCGACTCCAGCCTAGCGATGGAACGATGCTTGGAAGCCCACTCCGACAGCGCATTCGACATTTGTCCATACGTGTGGTAGCGGTTTCCAAGCGTCTGCGCAGAGGCCAGACGGAGAAACAGGAAAGGCATGGCAACGAAAAGCAGTACGGTGATCCTGAGACAGTTCATCGTAGCTGATCCGGCTGGAAGGACATTTCTGAAATATTGTGTTGAAAAACCGTTGTGGGTTTGTCGAGTCATTTTCGGAAGTGATCCCATCCACCGACGGGAAGCGGCTGCCGTTCGCCGCTCTCACGGACAAGCTCAACGCCCCGCTGCAGATCCACAATGCGGCCGATAACGGTGACGTCGTTCGTCAATCGCTCCAGCTTCGCGAACTCCTTATCGGAAAGCGTGAAGAGCAATTCATATTCTTCGCCTCCGTAGAGGGCGAGCTCCGTAGCACTTTTCGAAAGCTCGCGCGCGATCAACTGGGTGACGCCCTCGACGGGAAGATTGTGCTCCCACACTTCGGCTCCCACGTTGCTGCTTTCGCAAACGTGCCGCACTTCCGACGCCGCGCCGTCGCTGACATCTATCATTGCGTGGATCTTCACGTTGTCTACCAGCAGTCTCGACATGTCGAGACGCGGTTCCGGCATCAGGTAGCGCTTCAGAGCGAACTTGTACGGCTCGAGGTTCGGTTCGAATGCTTCGGGGTCGGGTGCCTTGACGAATCGTTCCTTTTCGCGCAGCAGAATCGAGAGGCCGGCGTGGGCAGCGCCCAGGTGTCCGGTTACGCATATCAAATCCCCCGGCTCGGCGCCGCTGCGATAAACTACTTTGGCCCCGTCCGCTTCGCCGGTCATTGCAACGGTTACCATCATGTTGCCGGAAGATGCTGTTGTGTCGCCGCCAACAATAAGGCACGAGTATTTCTTGCAAGCGAACACCGCGCCTTCGTAGAACTCTTCAACCATTTCCACGGACATTTTCTGGGGGAGTGAAAGGACGACCGCCGCGTAGCGCGGCACACCCCCCATGGCCGCCACGTCGCTGATGTTGCAGACCATCGCCTTCCATCCGAGGTGCTTAACAGATTGGAAGGTCAGGTCGAAATGGACACCTTCGACCATGGCGTCGGTAGTGAAAATCTGGACTTTGCCCGGTGTAGGACGGTATACTGCGGCATCGTCGGCAACGCCACGGACAAGGTTCTCATGCAGGGTTGCGTCGTCGACGTGAAAGTCAACCAGCGTGCGAATGCGGGCGATGAGCCCGAATTCACCGATGGTATGAAGCTCGGTTCGTTTCGTTGGCATGAACCTACTTTGTGGGCTTCACCGCAAGTACGGGGCAGGCGGCTCGCCGAACGATCTTCTCCGCCACACTCCCAAGAAGCATGTGCCTTACGCCCGATCGCCCGTGTGTGCTCATCACAATGAAATCGACTTTCTTTGCCTTGGCAACGGCGAGGATCTGATCGGCCACGTTGCCTCGGCGGACCACTGCGTTCACCTTGATTTTCCTGCCGAACTTGCGCGCGATCCGACGAATGGACTTCTCAGCTTCTGCCAGCATTCTCTTCTCGAACAGCTGCGTTGAGAGGTCAAGCGCGTGAATGGCCAGGATAGGTGTAGGCTCCATTACATAGGCGAGTACTACGTCTGCCTTGTGCTGCAGCGCGAGGGAGCTTGCATAGGGAAAAGCCGCTTGAGATGAAA
>Ga0315286_10006693_pt1 | contig 11225 bp, 9 predicted proteins | sample YL17G10_0_MG_FD_205038 | JGI IMG/M metagenome (GOLD analysis project Ga0315286, IMG submission 205038) | Sediment microbial communities from Yellowstone Lake, YNP, Wyoming, USA - YL17G10_0 | ecosystem: Environmental > Aquatic > Freshwater > Lake > Sediment | place: USA: Wyoming | collected...
TCGCTCCGAGCGGGGAACGCCACGGATTCCTGAGGGCGCGGCCAACCTCAGCTTCGGCCCGCCTGACGCGCGCGTATCCGCGCCGCCACCTGTGGCGGACGACGAGCGATGAACTTGGACGTTACACCGTTCGCGTCAAGGCAGGCAACACGACCGCGTGGTCGTCGCCGACGGCCACGGCGAGGAGGTGCCGGCACGCAGCGGCCAGAAGATCCAGTAGCTGGGCGACGACGTTATCTGCGGCGAGGCCGTGCCGGCGAAAATCAGTCGCGTGCCGCTCGGGCGACCCTGGCTGTAGCCTTCGGCCGCGCCGCGCGGTTCGTGGGGTGCACCAACTTCGCGGTCTGACGCCTCCGCCCGTCCGTCCAGCGGCGGAACGACGCGGCACTCTCCCCGGACGGGAGGCCGCGCAGCAAGGCGTCGACCGAGATGTCCTCGTCGAGGCCCGGCCAGTGAATGCCAGAGCCTGGCCCTACCAACACCCACGCGCGCCTCTCCCGTGCGGACCCAGCCGCCAAACGAGGGTACCACGCGATCGGAACGGACACCACCCGCCCGTCCACGAGTTCGATCGTCAGGGCCTGGTCAGTGACGCGGACCTGCCGGATCGCCGCCGCTCTCGCCGGGGATGCCGAAGTACTCATGCCACGCCTTCCGGATGTCGGCCTCGTGTTCTTCCACAAGGCCCACCAATCGCTGAATCTCGCGCGCTCCGAACCCGTCATTGGTCGCGACCCGGACCGGTCCCATCCAGAACTTCGCCAGCTTGCGGTCCCGCGCCACGTGGACGTGCGGCGGCTCGGACCTGTCGCTGGAGAAGAAGAAGAACCGGTACGGACCGCTCTGGAGCACTGTCGGACTCACGGTGACCAGATCTTGCCAGTTTTCCAGCCGAATGGCCAGACGGCGAAGCGCGCGGCCCGCGCGCTAATCCGGCGTTGGGATATACTTTGGCCGCCCCATTTACCTGGAGACGGTTTCATCACCAAGGACTCCGCCATGATCCGTCGCGCTTCCCTGCTGCTGCTCGTCATCCTGGTTGCCGCCGCGTTCGCCCTCGCGCCGGCCGCCCAGGCCCAGCCGGCCGCCCCGAAGGCCCAGGCGCCGGTGCTGGTCTCATCCTGCGGCCAGAGCCCGGGCCCGCTGAAGATCACGGTGTTCCTCAAGCGGCTCGGGATCGACTTCGACTACAAGTCCGACGCCACCGTGAAAGACCTCGCGGCGAAGCCGTACAAGACGCTCGTCATCGTCACCGGCGCGAGCCTCAAGGGCATGGGCGCCGCCGGCGTGTCCATCAAGGACGAGCTGACGCGCTCGGGCGCGCTCATCGACGCCGCGAAAAAGGGCGGCGTGCTGGTGGTGGGCTCGCACATCGAAGGCATGGCCCGCCGCTCCCAGGGCGCGGAAGCCGGTGACACCTCCGACGAGCAGTCGATTGACGCCGTCTGCCCGAAGTCGCAGGTCCTCCTCATCCGGAAAGACGGCGATGAGGACGGCCGGTTCACCGCCATCGCGAAGAAGCAGAACATCCCGATGCTCACCTTCGAGAAGAACCTGGATCTCGAAGGCGTGCTGAAGTCCTTTTTCGGCAAGTAGGAGCCCGCCGCCGTGAGCATGACAACCGAGGCGGGGCTCGTCCTCGGCGCGATGGTCGGGGTTTACGCGCTGGCGCGGGTCGTGCGCCTGTCGACGGAGCTCGCCATGGTGGCGGCCGCGCTGGGCGGCGCCATCGTCGGCGGCTACTGGTTCCCCGCACGCCACGTGGCCGAAGGCGCCGCCACCTACCTCGACATCAACCTGATCTTCATCACCGCCACGCTCTTCATGAACCTGCTGAAGGAGTCGGGGGGCGTGGTGTTCGTGGTGCGCCGCATCATCCGGCGATTCCACCGCTATCGGGCGCTGCTGCTCGCGCTGCTGAGCCTGGTGCTGCTGGTGCCAGGCGCGCTCACCGGCGCCGGCAGCGTCACGGTGCTGATTGTCGGCGGGATGGTCGCGACGGTGCTCGGCTACATGGGCATTCCGAAGGTCCGCGTGGCGGCCATCGTGTTCATCATCGCGGGCCTGAGCGCCGCGGCGCCGCCGGTCAGCCTCTGGGCCATGATGACGGCAGCCGGCGTGAATATGCCGTACGTCGGGTTCTTCTGGCCGCTGCTCCTGCCCTGCGTGCTGGCGTCGCTCTTTACCGCGTTCTATCTCGGCTGGTCGGGCACGAGCACCGGCATCGATCAGGCGCTGGCCGAGTTGCCGGAGGCGCCGGCGGGCATGCGGTGGTGGAAAGTGATCGCTCCGTTCGTCGTCTTCCTCGGCCTGGTGTTCATCGGCCGCCAGTGGCCGCACGACACGCCGGTCGTCGGCCTGCCGCTGATGTTTGCCGCGGCCGCCCTGGTGTCGTGGGGACTGTCGCCGGTGCGCCTCGACGTGGGCCGCATCTCGCGCGACACGATCGAACAGCTGCTGCCGCTGCTGGCGACGCTGACCTGCGCCGGCATCCTGGTGCAGATCATGACGCTCACCGGCGCCCGCGGCCTGTTGGCGGTCACGGCCGTCACCCTGCCGATCGCCGTGGTCTACGCGACGCTGTTCCTCGTGCTGCCGGTCTCCGAGTCGGTGCTGATGTGGGGATCGGCCCCGGTCATCGGCGTCCCGCTGGTGCTGCTGTTCAACACCATCGGCCTCAACCCGATCGTGGCGCTGGCGGGCATGAGCCTGATCTGGCCGCTGGGCGACGCGCTGCCGCCGACGGCCATCATCGGGCGGCTGACGGTCAACGTGGTCGGCTACAACGGCCCGTACGGGGCGTTCCTGAAGGCGTGCGCCGTGCCCGCCATCATCATCGCCATCGTCGGCACGTTGATGGTGATCTACAGCGCGCGCCTGGCCTGGCTCACGGGGCTGTAGCCCGGCGAGAAACTACTCCCGGAGTTGTTTTCAGCGTCGAGAAACTACTCCCGGAGTTGTTTTCCACATCGTGGAACGGGACTTCGGAAAACTACTCCCGGAGTTGTTTCGGGGGGGGGCGACGGGGAGTTGGCATGATTTTCTTACAGCAGATCATCACCGCGCTGTACTACGGCCTGACGGCGTGGGCTGCCGTCCTGCTGGCGGCGAGTTTCTGGCGCGCAAAGACCTGGGACCGCGAGGTGCTCTACCTCATCGTGCTCGTCCCCTTCGTCCTTCGCGTACTGCTGATCAAGTGAAGGGACGCCGATGACGACGACCGCCGGGAGCGTTCGCGCGCGAAAGACCCTGCTGGTGATGCTGGCCGTGGTGTTCCTCGGCGTGTCGGGGAAAAGCTTCTACGATCATCGGCACCTGCGCGAGCCGGTGGTCCTCGGACCCGGGGTCACGCGCGTGACGACCCTGGGCGACTACGAACCGAGCCTGCGGGGAACCGTCAACGACAGCCAGGTCTACGTGCTCGAGGGCAAGGAACCGGGCGGCACCGCGCTGGTCTTCGGCGGCACGCATGCCGAAGAGCCGGCAGGCCGGCTGGCGGCATGGCTGGTGGTCGAGCACGCGGTGGTGGAGCGCGGCAGGCTGATCGTGGCGCTGAGCGCCAATCGCAGCGCCTCGCTGGTCACACGCCCAGGCGCCGCCTATCCGCCCACCTTCACGATTCCCACCGCGTGGGGCGGCCAGACGTTCCGGATGGGCGATCGCTGGACCAGCCCGCTCGACCAGTGGCCCGATCCCGAGGTCTACATCCATGCGCCCAGCGGCCAGTACCTGGCCTACATGGACATTCGCAACCTCAACCGCTCGTTCCCGGGCCGGGCCAACGGCACGCTCACCGAGCGGACGACGTTCGCGTTCATGGAACTCATCCGCCGTGAAAAGGTCGACGTCGCCATCGACCTGCACGAGGCCGAGTTGCAATACCCCGTCATCAGCACCATCGTCACGCACCAGAAGGGTCAGGACATGGCCACGATGGTGTCGATGACGCTGACCGATCTCGAAGGGTTCAAGATCGGCACCGAGTTCTCGCCGCTCAACCTGCACGGGCTTTCCCATCGGGAGATCGGCGATCACTCGCAGGCGGTGTCGCTGTTGTTCGAAGCGCCCGAGCCGTTCCTCGATGCGACGCGCGGCCGGACCAACGCCGACGTCCTGCTGACGGGCAAGGACGAGTTCGTGATGAAGGCCGGCAAGAAGGGCCTGCTCTTCGAGACCATCGACGAGACCGGCTGGCCGATTGCCAAGCGCGTCGGGCGGCACACCTCCTCGATTGCCCAGACGCTCGAGACGTGGACGGAGGATACGCCGGGGCGCGCCATCAAGGTGCGCGACATCCCGCGCTACGTCGACGTGGTGGCCCGGGGTGTGGGCGCCTACCTGCGCAATCCGGCGTCGGTGCCGCCCGCCCGCCTCTCGTACGAATAGGCACCCGCCCGCGCTCTCCGGCGCGGGCACTCCTCTTGCTCAGACGAACGATGGTAGAGGGCTCGCGACCCGGGACTGACCGATTTGTGAGCGATACCGGTTCCCGGATGCCCGACGGGCTCCCGTGTCGCTGACAATTCCGAAATCGGGTTACACTTCTGAAATCGTGATGGCCAAAACGCCGGATAACCGCTTCTTCCGCGACATGGTCGCCAGCATGAGCAACGGCGTGCTGTCGATCCGTCGGGACGGCGGCGTGGTTCTCATCAACGACGCGGCCCGGCGGATCCTCGGCCTGCCGGACATGCCGGGCGGCTGGCCCGGCGGCGACGACGTGCACTACTCGGAACTGCTCAAGGATTACCAGGACCTGGTTCGCCTGTTCGCGTCGGCGTTCGAGATGAGCACGCTGCCCAACCGCGCCGAGTTGCGCCTCAAGCCGTCGGGCCGCGTCATCGGGTACACGGTGTCGCTGGTGCGCGACGATCGCGGGCGCGTGCACGGCGCGTCGCTCTTCTTCAAGGACCTCACGCTGGTCGAACAGGCCGAAGAGCGCGAGCGGTTGCGCGATCGCCTGGCCGCCCTGGGAGAGATGGCCGCGACGATCGCCCACGAAGTGAAGAACCCGCTGGCCAGCATCGAAGTGATGGCGGGCCTGCTCCGACGCCAGGTGGCCGACCGCGGCGACCTTCAGGGCATGCTGACCGACATCATCAACGAGGCCAAGATGGCCAACGCGATCGTCTGCGAGGTACTCGAGTTCGTGCGGCCGATCCGGCTGCAGGTGGATCGCACGGAGCTGTTCAGGGTGGTGGAGGACGCCATCCCCCTGGCGGAGCGCAAGGTGGCGCGGCGGGACACGCTCGTGGACGTGATCGTCCCGAAAGGTCTGCCGGTCATCAACGGCGATCACTACCAGCTCTGCCAGGTGGTCACCAATCTGCTCATCAACGCGCTCGAGGCGCTGGGCGGCGGCGGGGCCATCCGAATCCGGGCGCAGGCGGTGAAGACGGACCGGAACGAGCTGCCGCCGGCGGTAGAGCTGCGCATCTCGGACGACGGGCCGGGGATCCCGAACGACGTCAAGGAGCGCATGTTCAACCCGTTCTTCTCGACCAAGCCCCAGGGATCCGGCCTGGGGCTGGCGATCGTGCGCAAGATCGTGGACGCGCACGACGGCCGGATCGACGTCACAACGGCACCGGGCGCGGGCACGACGTTCACCATCGTCCTGCCCATCGCGGTGCCGGGACAGCTTGGGTTCTAGGGGAGAGGGAGTACACGCATGGGCCGCATTCTGATTGCCGACGATCACGACGCGCTGCGCCGCGCGCTGGCGCGCGCACTGACGGAAGCCGGGCACGAGGTGGACGAGGCGCCCAACGGCAACTTCGCCATCGAGCGGCTGCACGAGGGCGCGTACGACGTCGTGCTCAGCGACCTGAAGATGGGCGGCAGCGACGGGCTGGACGTGCTGCGCTCGACGAAGGCGCTGCACCCGGCGACGGCCGTGATCCTCATGACCGCCTTCGGGTCGGTCGGCACGGCGGTCGAGGCGATGAAGATCGGCGCCTTCGACTACGTCCAGAAGCCCTTCGAGATCGAGGAGATGGAACTCAAAATCGAGAAGGCGCTCGAACTGCGCCGGCTGCGCCACGAGGTCGAGTATCTGCGGCACACGCAGAAGGACATCTACGAGTTCGACGCCATCGTCGGCAGCTCGGGCGCGCTGGGCAAGGTGCTCGGCATCGTGCGCAAGGTGGCGAAGAGCAACACGACGATCCTGATCTGCGGCGAGACGGGCACCGGCAAGGAGCTGATCGCGGGGGCGATCCACCACAACTCGCTGCGCGCGGGCCGGAGCTTCGTGAAGGTGAACTGCGCCGCCCTCCAGGAGAACCTCCTCGAGTCGGAGCTGTTCGGCCACGAGAAGGGCGCCTTCACCGGCGCCGACAAGCAGCGCGTGGGCCGGTTCGAGCAGGCCGACGGCGGCACGATGTTCCTCGACGAAGTGGGCGACATGAGCCAGAACACGCAGGCCAAGATCCTGCGCGTGCTGCAGGAGCACGAGTTCGAGCGCCTCGGGGGCACGCGCACGCTGAAGGTGGACGTGCGCATGATTGCGGCCACCAACCGCAATCTCGCCGCGATGGTCGCCTCGGGCCAGTTCCGCGAGGACCTCTTCTACCGGCTGAACGTCGTCTCGGTGGACATGCCGCCGCTGCGCGATCGCAAGGACGACATCGTCCCGCTCACGACCTCCTTCGTCCGCAAGTTCTGCGGCGAGCTGAAGAAGAAGATCGACGGCGTCTCCCCCGAAGCCCAGAAGATGCTGATGCGCTACCACTGGCCCGGCAACATCCGCGAGCTCGAGAATGCCGTCGAGCGGGCCGTGCTGCTGACCGACGGGTCGGTCATCACGCCGGACGACCTGCGGCTGGGCGAGACCATCACGATCGGCGGCGAGCCCGGCTCCGTCGCGGCCGTGCGCGTGCCGCCCACCGGCATCGCCCTCGACGAGATCGAGCGCCAGGCGCTGCGCGAAGCGCTGCGGATGTGCAACTGGATCCAGAAGGACGCGGCCGAATTGCTGCACATCAGCCCGCGCGTCATCAACTACAAGATCAAGACGCTGGGCATCGAGATGCCGAAGGGGCGGCGGCCGATGATGGGGCCGGAGATCTAAGGACCGGCTGATCCCACGCTGCCGCCGGGCCACGCGCCAGCCCGCGCGACCGCGCGCGGCACCGGTACGGGCTGCCGGGCCGCGTGCGCATCGTCTTCCTCTTCCTGCTCCTCGATCGGTTTCGCGAGCGTGAGCAGGATGACGAAGATCATCGGCACCAGATCGAGCGCGATGCCGCCGGCCCAGGCGTAGAACACGTCGCCCTTGTATACCCACACCGCGCGCGCGGCGGGGATCATCGTGAACGTCTGCGTCCGATGCTCCTCTTCCGTGACACGCGCGCCGGAGATCTGCGCGACGACCTTCACGGCCGCGTCCTTGAGCCCCTCGAGGCGCTCCAGCGCCTGCTTCTGTTCGATGGTGTCGCCGGGACGCGATGTCGTCGTGAGCGACCCGAGGTTCTGGTTGACGACGCGCACGTAGGCCGTCGACGTGGTTTCGCTCATCCGCGTGATGACGTCGTTGGTCTCGCTCAGAATACGGCTGAACGCCAGGTTGTTCCGGCGGATCCGGTCGCCGTCGCGTACGTCGGCGGCCTCCGTTTCGGCCGCGACCTTGCGACCTTCCGCGGCCAGCTCCTTGTACCGGTCGTAGAGCGACTTCTTCTCCGTTTCGACGCTCTTCACCGTCCGGCTGAGGTTGCCGAACATCTGCGACATGTTGCGCAGTGTGGCCACCACACTCCCCTCGCCCCGCAGGCCCGAAAACGCGCCGCGCCCCTCGCGGCTCGCCAGGTCTTCATACTGTTGCGAGAGGCTGGCGAGCTGAGGCGCCAGGTTCGCCTCGATCGCGCCCTGCCGCAACTGGCGCAGCGCGATGTCATCCGATTCATCCAGCACTCGCTGCATGTGGATCGCGAGGGCGTCCTTCCCGCCCATCGCGATCACGCTCCACTGCGTCGAGAACCCGAACGCCAGCACCATCACGATAACGGCGACGATGCCGTAGCCAATCTGCCGCGGCCGGTCGGCGTACGGGAACCGCCACATCAGGAACAGCGAGAAGACGAACAGGAACGCACCGCCCGCCATCGCGACTCCGACCGACACCAACAGGTCTGACGTCGCCGTGGCCAGACCCTGCTGGGTCGTGTAGGCGCTGACGGCGCACGCCATCGCGCTGACGATGGGCAGCATGATCTCGAGCTTATGTCGTCGGGTCACGGAAACTCCTCGTGGAAAGGCATCGAACGGGCCGGTCACTCCACGGTGCGCCTTGCATCCGTCACTGTCAACGCCGAAATCCGCCGGCAATGGTCTGAAACCCGAGGCGGCGCCTGACCGTTAGTACATAGATGGGTGCGCCTCGGCCGGCGCATGCGGTACGCTCGTGTACATGAACGCAGCGGACCTCGGTCCGGTTCCAGCCGGACAGCGGACACAGTCCGGCCTGACCCTGTTCACGATCTTCGCCGGCGCCAATATCGTGGCAACAACGCTGCAGGTGGGGGCCGCCCTCTCGACGGGCGTCACGCCCACGGCGGCGATCGTCTTGATCGCGGTCGGCGCGACCGCGGGGTCGTTGCTGGTGGCCGCCCTCGCCGTCTTGGGTCCCAGGCTCGGCGTGCCGTCCGTGGTCGCGGCGCGCGCCGCGCTCGGCATCCGCGGGGCCGGCCTGCTGGCGGCGCTGCTCTACGTCACCAACTTCGCGTGGATCGCCGTCAACAACGTCATCGCCGCATCCGTGGGCGCGCAATTGCTCGGCGGCCCCTCGTCGCGGCCACTCTGGGTGATTGGGCTCGGCCTCGTGTCGACGGGGGTGGTGGCGCTCGGGCCGCGCGCCGTCGGCCTGGCCGACAAGATCGCTGTGCCGCTGCTGCTGCTGGTCGGGGGCATCATCACGTGGGCCGTCATCCAGGCGCCGCCAAACCTGGCCGCCCTGTCGGCCGCCCCGGCCGCGACGACCTCGTGGCTGACCGGCCTCGACATCGTCATCGGCTATCAGGTGTCGTGGATCCTGATGTTCGCCGACTACTCGCGGTACACGAAGTCTGAGCGCACCAGCGCCATGGCCGTGTTCCTCGGCCTGCTGCTCACGAGCCTCTGGATGATGCCGCTCGGCCTGGCCGCCGCGCGCGTGGCCGGCAGCCAGGACCCCGGCGCGATGATGCACGCCATCGGCCTGGGCTGGGCCGGCGCCGTGCTGATGGTGCTGGCGACCATCACTACGAACTTCGTGAATATCTACATGTCGGGCCTGGCGTGGAAGAGCCTCTTCCCGCAATCGGGCGATCAGTGGTCCGTCTGGTCCATCGGCATCATCGGCACGGCGCTTGGCCTGGTCTACGGGGCCTGGCTCAATCGCTACGCGGACTTCATGGTGATCCTCGGCGGGGTGCTCGTGCCCGTCGGCGGCGTGCTCCTCGCGCACTTCAGGCTGGGCGGCGCGAAGACGGAGGTCGCCGACCTCTACGCGCCCGACGGCCAGTACCGCGGAGTCATTTTCGCCGGCGTCCTGGCCTGGGCGGCCGGCGCGGCGGTCTACTACCTCGCGCGGCCCTGGGGCGGCACCCTGCCAGGCCTGCTGACGTCGGTCGTCGTCTATCTGGTTGCCGCGCGCCGCCGGCCACTCCGTTAATTGGGGACTGTCCCTGAATCTCCTCCGTCAACTCCCGTCATTGGGGACTGTCCCCGTTCTTCTCCACTATCTCGAAGCGGCTGTGACAGTTACGCAGACAGGGCCGATTGGGGTGAGAAACTGGACCTACTCGAATTGGTAATTGTACCTGTCCCCAATTACTGTTTGGTGGCGCGGGGGTGGGCCTTGCGGTAGACGTCGATGAGCTGGGCGGCGCTGACGTGGGTGTAGCGCTGGGTCGTGGACAGCTGCGAGTGGCCGAGCAGTTCCTGGATGGATCGCAGGTCGGCGCCGCGCTCGAGCAGGTGCGTCGCGAAGGAGTGGCGCAGCGCGTGCGGGCTGATGCCGAACCGCGCGCTGCAGGCGGCCACGTGCTGCCGCACCAGCCGGTGGACGCTGCGGCCGGTGAGACGGCCCCCGCGGAAGTTGAGGAAGAGCGGGCTCGATGCGGCCGATCGCCGCGCGGCGCGCACGGGCGCGTGGCGCGCGCCCGCCTTGGGCGGACCCTTTCGCTGGCGCAGCAACTCGCGCTCGAGCTGCGGCCGGTCCTTCAGCCAGGCCCGCAGCGCCCGCTCGGTGCTCGTGTTGAACGGCACGACGCGCTCCTTGCCGCCCTTGCCCAGCACCCGCACCATCCGCGCGCTCAGGTTGACGTGGTCCAGGTCGAGCCCCACCAGCTCGCTCAGGCGCAGGCCGGACGCGTAGAACAGTTCGAGGATGGCCCGATCGCGCCGCCCGAACGGCGTCGACAGATCCGGCGACTCGAGCAGCTGCGTCATCTCGTCGATCTCGAGATGGGCCGGCAATCGATCTTCCACCTTCGGGGTCGAGACCATCGCTCCGGGATCGGACTCGATCTGCCCCCCGCGGCGCAGATAGCGCGCGAACGCCCGCACCGCCGCCAGCTTGCGCGCGGCAGACTTGCGCGAGCGGTGCGTCCTGTACAGCTCCGCGAGGAACGAACGGATCGCGCCGACATCGCAGTCGGCCGGCGTCTGCGCCTGCCGCGCCTTGCCATTGTGGACGGGGAGGAACGCGAGAAACTGCGACAGATCGCTGTCGTAGGCGCGCACGGTGTGCACGGAGGCGCCGCGGTTGAACCGCAGAAACTCCAGAAACGCCTTCAGTTCGTCCTGCACGGGCTGCCCTCGATCCACGCCTCCAGCGCCGCCAGCGCGCGTTCGGCGATCGCCGTCTTGCGCGCCAGTTTGTGGCGCGGCGCGTCGCGAAGCGGCTCCATGATCCCGAAGGTGATGTTGCTCGGCTCATAGCCGCCGGCCCGCGCGTGCGACACATAGTACGCCAGCGCGCCGATGGCGGTCGTGCGCGGGGCGGGCCGGGGTGTGCCGCCCGCCGCCAGCGCCGCCGCGCTGATGCCCGCGAGCAGGCCCGACGCGGCCGACTCCACGTACCCCTCGACGCCGGAGATCTGCCCGGCGAAGAGGAGGTCGGGCCGGGCCCGGGTCTGCCACGTCTCGTGCAGAATCGTCGGCCCGTTGATGTACGTATTGCGGTGCACCATCCCGAACCGCACGAACTCCGCCTGCTCCAGGCCGGGAATCATCCGCAGCACGCG
>Ga0315286_10006696_pt1 | contig 11222 bp, 7 predicted proteins | sample YL17G10_0_MG_FD_205038 | JGI IMG/M metagenome (GOLD analysis project Ga0315286, IMG submission 205038) | Sediment microbial communities from Yellowstone Lake, YNP, Wyoming, USA - YL17G10_0 | ecosystem: Environmental > Aquatic > Freshwater > Lake > Sediment | place: USA: Wyoming | collected...
GGGGCTGCGGGTGTCTTCTTCCTCACGGCGACTTCTCCTTCCGTTGCGGGCACTCGGCCCGTGGTGGTGGTTAGCCACCGGAAGGTTACGTCGCCTTCAACCTTTTACCCACCCCCTGAAGGTAGCTCGTCATTCGCATCTCCTTGCGAGAGGGGTTGTGAATCTGCCAGCGGAACGTAGCGGGTCAACTGTCTTCTCGTCCTGCCACAGAGGTCATCCACTGCCCGCAGAAATAGCACGCCAATCGAATCACCTGGTTGAGCCCTCACCAGAACGAGCCACTGACCATCTGGCGAGGGGGCGTCCCACGGTCCCAGGGAGTACGGCCACGGCAGGGGACTTCCGGTCCGCGAGTCGATCAGATGCGTGGTCATCTGCGGCCCGGTCTTCTCAATGAAGAGCAGACCGTCCGTGCGATGACGCGGGTTGGTGTACCAGTGCAGCCAGTCGTAGAGCGAGCTGGTTGTGCCCATCAACATCGTGGCTGCCGTGTCCCCGAAGCTATAGACGGATACCGAGCGCCAATAGCCCGGTGGGGCATCGATGAAAGCGAATCGGCTGGCATCCGGGGACCAACGCATAGGCCAGCCGGCGAGTCTGTGGCTGCCAGCCCACACGGCATGGTCCTCACCAGTCAGGAGGTCGAAGATGTGGATGCCTGAGGAGTCAGGCGGGTAGTCCCCCTGCGTAGGGCCACGGTGGTAGAGGATCCGCCTCCCATCCGGCGACCAGTCCGGATTCCAGACCCCGCTCTCCGTGAAGAACGGCCAACTGATCGCCCCCGATCCCGCATCGAGGATGGCGAGTTGACTGCGCCAAACCCCGGCGAGCCGCCTGCCATCGGGCGAAAAGCATAGGTAGCGGGGGCCGGTCCAGTCCCCCGCGGCCAACAGCCTGACTGTGTGCGACCGCAGCGAGAGCACATAGACGCCGGGCGGCCCGTAGGTGCTGGGAAACGCGCGATGGAAGGCGATGGATGCGCCATCCGGGGCCCAAGCCGGCGAATCGTCCGCCATGCCGTGTCCGAGGACTTGCGGATCGAGTCCCCCGCGAGGTCCACTATCGGAGCCCGACGAGATGACCCGCGTGACCTGCTTTCCGCACCCTGCGGGCAAGATACAAAGCAGAATGAAGACCAGCCGCACCACGCTCGACAGCGCCATGCGGCACCATGAAGAACCGGGTAGGCACACAGGGACTCCCAACTGAGCTTCGCCGGGGTCGTCCGTCCGGACAGGCCAAGCCTGAAGGATGGGGCGATGGTTGCTTCGAGAATCCAGCCCGCTCACGTGCGAGTAGACACCCGAAGGGCGTGGTAGGCAACAGGAATCTCGGGATGGCGCAATGCTCGCCCCGAATGCCTCCGCTCACACAACCCCGTACACCGCACGCTGATACATGACTCAGCACGCAATCCCTGAATCTCAAGATCGTTCAAGTCATCAACTTCGACCACCTTCGTCTGAGTTCTCCGCTCCTCAAGACCACCGCGTGCGATGTCCACTGATCGCAGGCCTTCTCCGAGCTCTACCTGTCCAAGGTGCGGAACCGCGGGGGCTGCCGGTCCGAAGGACCACCGCTCCTCCCGGGCTACCCTTTGGCTGCCCCTTCAATGTCCCAACGTGGCCATTCCTGGCCATCCGAGTCCAGCCGAAGACGAAGACGCCCCGCGAGGTCAATCCCGTGGGGCGTCTGCTATTGCGTTCTGGCGATTCGTGTTCCGGCGACCGTCGGCGTGCTAGTCGTTAGATGGCTTGATAGAGTTTTCAAGACCGCCGCCTTCAACCACTCGGCCATCCCTCCGCGTTGCTAGGCAACAAGTTGGCGCGAGTCTCGAATGGCGCAGGTATACACCGGGGTTACCCCTCAGCGACATTTCAAGGGGCGCACCTTACCATCGGCTCGGCGGTCCGTGCAACCTCCAGCGCGAGCCCGCCAATCCACTGGCCCTGCTGTGGATAACCGACCCTGGACACCGACACCGAGGCCGACGTCCGCGCCAAACTCCTCTTCCACCTCATCGAGCAGAAGATCGCACTGCACATCAATCAGAAGTAACGAACTCCTCGAAGTGGTCGTTCTTCCAGTAGAAGAGCGCGCCGGCCTTTCCCCAAATGTAGTCGTTGAAACTGTCGGTGAAGACGGACAGGGACTCGTCACTGAAGTTAGTGCCAATTTCCCCTGGAGCCATGAACTGGAGAGCGGAGCCGGCCAGTTCCGGAGTCTTCGGTCGCGGACGCGAAGCCAACTTCATAGCCCTGGCTCCGCCTTCACCGCCCCAGACGCAGAACCGAGAACAAGTCGTCGAATCCTGTCCGTCGATCACGAGATCGCACCAGCCGTCGCCATTGAAGTCGCCAATCACCGCCCACGGCGCCTGGCGACTGGTCATGCAGTACTCCTTCTGAATGTCCGGCGAATAGTCGGAGAGCTTCCAGGGCGTGAAGCCTGGGTCGGCCACCTGGAGCGCCTTCTCGAAGCTGCTCGGGATTAGTAGCTGATAGCCGCCCTTCGTGTGCGTGATCCTCGGACATGGGCCAGCCCAGACATTGGAGCAGAGGAAGACGGCAATCAGCCAGAAGCCGCCCCGTTTCCAGAAGACCGTGGACATCGGTGCCCTCCTTCTTGTTCTCCGCATCCTACCACCGGCGTGGGTATACACTGGGGTTACCCTTCAACGTCCTTTCCTGTCTATTCGTGTCCACCCGTGACCCAAAGAGCAAGCCCCTACGTTGATACGTAAGGGCTTGTGGTGACGTTCGTTGTGGGTCAGTTGATGTGGAATGTTTCAAGACCGCCGCCTTCAACCACTCGGCCATCCCTCCGCAGGAAGGCCGAATCGTCCGCGGACGGGGGACTATAACCACTTACGCGGACGGGTTCAACTCCTGGCGGCTCCCACCAATGGCCCGGACGGCGGTGTTTTCACCCACACCAAAGCCGGAAGAGCCACAAAGGTGGTCACTGTTGCCAGACGGTCGGGCGCGGTTAGCGGTAGAGGGACTTGATGCGACCCCATGAAGTGGACCGCGCGGGCACGGGCATGTCTGGGGCGTACGTAACTCCAGCAGGAAGATAGAGGTCCAGTCCAGATGCGCCGCGGAGCTGGTAGTAATCGATCCAGAAGGGATGCTTGCCCGCGGTCAAGAAGATAGTGCCGTACACGTTGTAGTTAGGTTTGTCCCACCAGGAGTTCACCACCAAGGTGCTGTCGATAGAGAGACGGCTGCCATCGTCCGAATTGAGCGTGAACGTATAGTCGCCGTCGGCGGCGACATCAAATGCACCAGTCAGGAGAGCGGTTGACCAATCCCAATAGGGCCACTTCCAATTCGTGTTTGTACCAAACATGATATCGGGTGACTCGAAGTCCTGGTAGGCAGGGAGTATGGGGAGCCACACTTGAACGCGCACGGCAGTGGCGTCGGGCACATGCACAAACAAGGACAGCGACACTAGAACTAGCCCCATGACACAAACCAGACTGGCTGAACGCTTCCTGCTCACGTTCTCTCCCCTAGGATTCGGCATGTCGGCGCCGGCCTCTGCAAACGTCTTGAGAATCACTGAGTAAGAGATGGTTCTTCCCGTGACCGACCTGATTGTACTCTGAACGAAACCCAGTGTCACCAATAATCCGCTACTTCGTGTCCTTTGCTGGCGGCGCGTACTTCGCCTTGAGCTGGCCGATGGAGATGGCTCATGCGCCGGAGCAGCCTTGCGGCCCCTCAGGTCAGCAGACGGCGGCAGCTATGGACGTCGTACCGGGAAGCGCCTCCCCCAGTGCCCGAGAAGTTCCGAAAGGGCCCTGTCGAAGTCCGGCGCTCTGCGCATGTACGCCGTGGACAGCGGAACGCCCCATTCCCCCCGGAGTAGCGGAGTGACTTCGGCCAGCTCGGCTTGAAACTTCAACGACGTCTGGGCCGAGTTCTCGCCGATCGCCGTCCACAACACGGAGCCCCCCGAATCCACCAGCGCACTGCGCATGGTCACGAACGCCCGGGTGCGCCTGGTATTCCACGTCTCAAGCCGTTCCCAGCGGTCGATGCGGATGCACAGCACGCTCTGGACCTGGAGTTGCCGCGCTACATCACCTGCGGTGAACGAGTCCAGGCGTCCGCTGATCCAGACCTGGCGCGTGAGCGAGTCGAGCTGCGTGTATGGATGCCGGGTCCGGCGCTCCAGCTTCCGCCGAGCCTCGCCGGGCAGAACAAAGCTCACCCGAGTCCGTTCGCAGAAATAGGGACCGAGACGATCTTCGACGAACAACGACGGCCGGGCATCGTCCACCACGTTGACTACTGGCAGAATCGCGATTTCCCGAATCGGGTGCGACGCCAGGTCCGCGCAGGTCCACACGGTGTCCCGCAGCGCCAGCGCGGCGCGCACGGCCGGAGCGAGGAGCAGGAAGCTCCCCGCGCAGACGAAGAAGAACGCTCTAGCCTTGTGCATGACGGCCTCCGCTAGGGTCACTCCATGTCACCGGTACAGCGACTTGATGCGGCCCCAAGTCATGGACTTCGCGGGCGTCGGTGGCACGCCGAACTTCTGGATTCGCTGGTTGCCCATGTCCGCGATGTATACGTTGCCGCTGCCGTCCACCGCCACGCCGCACGGTTCATAGAACTGCCCGTTCCCGGTGCCCCTCGTGCCCCACTGGGTCAGGTAGGTGCCGCTGCTGGTGAAGACCTGAATGCGGTGGTTGCTGTAGTCCGTCACGTAGACGTTGCCGCTGGCGTCCACGGCCACGCCGGAAGGGTTGTAGAACTGCCCGTCCCCGGTGCCCCTCGTGCCCCACTGGGTGATGAAGGTGCCGCTGCTGGTGAAGACCTGAATGCGACCTCCGAAATCCGCCACGTAGACGTTGCCACTGGCGTCCACGGCCACGCTGGCCGGGGGCGAACCACCGTTCCACTGGGTGATGAAGGTGCCGCTGCTGGTGAAGACCTGAATTCGACCGTGGCCCCAGTCCGCCACGTAGACGTCGCCACGGGCATCCACCGCCACGTCCCGCGGGACGTCGAACTGCCCTTCCCCACCCCCGTACGTGCCCCACTGGGTCACGTAGACGCCGCTGCTAGTGAACTTCTGGATGCGGTAGTTCTGGCAGTCCGCCACGTAGACATTGCCGCTGCCATCCGCCGCTACGCCGGTAGGGTTGTCGAACTGCCCGTTCCCGGTGCCGGACATGCCCCACTTAGTGAGGTAGGTGCCGGTGCTGGTGAACACCTGAATGCGGTCGTTGTTGGTGTCCGCCACGTAGACGTTGCCGCCGGCGTCCACCACCACACCGAAAGGGTTCCAGAACTGCCCGTTCCCGCTGCCGTACGTGCCCCACTGGGTGATGTAGACGGGCGGTTGTGCGTTGCCCGTCGCGGGAAGCAGCACGGCTGCGAGAACGGCGACGAGGAGGACGGGCGCAACGAGGAAGCACTGCTTCATGGCAGCCTCCGAAGGGTGAGGGTGACGGTCACCGGTACCGCGACTTGACGCGGCCCCAAGTCGTGGACTTCGTGGGCACCGGCAGAGAACCGAACTTCTGGATGCGGTTGTTGCCCATGTCCGACACGTAGATGCTGCCGATGCCGTCCACCGCCACGCCGTACGGGTAGTAGAACTGCCCGTCCCCGCTGCCGGGCGTGCCCCATTGGGTGAGGTACGTGCCGTCGCTGGTGAACGCTTGGATGCGGCTGTTCCCGTAGTCCGCCACGTAGACGTTGCCGCTACCGTCCACCGCCACGCCGTACGGGTCGCGGAACTGCCCGTCCCCGCCGCCGCTCGTGCCCCACTTGGATATGAAGGTGCCGGTGCTGGTGAACTTCAGGATGCGGCCGTTGCCCATGTCCGCCACGTAGACGTTGCCGCTGGCGTCCACCGCCACGCCGATTGGGGCGTTGAACCGCGAAGTTGAATCGCTCCCGGTGCCGTTAGAACCCCACTTGGTGAGGTAGCCGCCGCTGCTCGTGAACTTCTGGATGCGGCCGTTGTAGAAGTCCGCCACGTAGACGTCGCCGCTGGCATCCACGGCCACGTCGAACGGGTAGTAGAACTCCCCGTTCCCGTTGCCGGGCGTGCCCCATTTGAGCAGGAAGGTGCCGCTGCTCGTGAACTTCTGCATGCGGTTACCTTGAGTGTCCGCCACGTAGACGCTGCCGCTACCGTCCACCGCCACGCCACGCGGGTAGTAGAACTGCCCGTCCCCGCTGCCGGGCGTGCCCCATTGGGTGAGGTACGTGCCGTCGCTGGTGAATTTCTGGATGCGGTGGTTGGAGAAGTCCGCCACGTAGACGTTGCCGCTGGCATCCACGGCCACGCCCATCGGCTCGCGGAACTGTCCGCTGTCCATGCCCAAGGTGCCCCACGTTCCGCGGTAGGCAGGCGCCTGCGCGCTAGCCACCGCTAGAAGCAGCACGCTCGCGAGGACGACGACGAGCGCAACGAGGGAGCGATGTTTCATGACGGCCTCCGAATGGTGGGGTGAGCGCAGGCTGATTCAGCCGTCCGCCGATTATAACCGGGCCTCGTGGCCACCGCTACGCCCCGCTGGGGGCGGCACCCGACCGCGAACCCAGACCCGGGCGTCCCGGGTCTTGCGACACTGCTTCTCGACCCGGCGCTTCCTTGGCCGGTCGAGCACCAACCCTGCGGACATCGTGAGACCTCCTTGTCTCCTGGCGCTGTTGCGACAACCTCAACCAAGAGATATAAGGCAGGTCTCACGAGTTTCAACCGCCTGATGGCTGGCACCGTTGCCGAATCAGGCGAAGCTATTTAGAAGCTGAAGAGCGCGTAACCGCGATCATGATACTCCATGAGCACGATAAGGGCATCGCTGGCAATGGTAACCGCAGGCGAGAGTGAATTCGGGTCCATGTGTTCAAGCGCAACGTTCTGACCGCAGACGAAGAGCTCCACACCGGCCTTCTTCATCTGCTCCAGGACGGGCAGGTTTGGGTTGCTGACCCCGAACTTCCCCTTGTAGTGCGTATCGTTGAGAAGCCCATCCATTGCGGCGCCGCGGAAGACTACGGCGAACTTGACATGGGCTCTGGGAACAGCGGCAACCGCGAAAGCATTCAGCTCGGAACCGGCCATGTTCAGGGCCGGTACCAGCTGGTCCGGCTTGTCGGGCCCGCTCTTCGCGTCGAAGATTGCCCGATAGGTGTGCGCCCCATCCGGTGGCACTGCGACATCAGGGATGACTACGTAGCCATCTGCCGCCGGGATCGCGGGTGCCTTTGGGCCAGGCCATTGGGCCATCGCCAAGTGAGCGACCATGGCGGATAGAGCAATGCTGAGAGCGAGAATCCGGCGGTTCATGAACGGCCTCCGAGAGGTGAGGGTGACGGCTCCGAAGGTGAGGGTGGACGCTGGCTGAGTGAGCCGTGCCGTCAGTATAGCCCGCTTCCCCAGACCGGTCGCGGGCTGCTCATGCACGCCCTCGCGCCCCGCTGGAGGCCGAACGCTGGTGCCCGTGGCTGCCGGATGGCTCACACCCGTCGCGGGGTTGCCACTCGCCGGGGACGATTCGAACCGGCCTCCGGCCCCCTGCGCGGATCGCGTGGGGGGGATACGCGTCGAGCCCACGGTCCAGCTCCCCGGTCGTTCAACCGGGGAACTGGACCATCTTCGGCCGGTCCGCTACTTGACCACCGCGACCCTCTGGGTCATCACGCGCGGACCTTGCGCCAGCCGCAGGAGGTACACGCCTGCGGCCAGCGTGGCTTGCGGCCTCAACTCCACCATGTGGACGCCCGCACCGAGGGCGCCCACGTCGAGCTTCTGCACCTGCCGCCCGGACACGTCGTACAGCGCCAGTGATGCGGGAACCGCACTGGGCAAGGTGAAGTGCACGGACAGGACGCCGCCCTCGGCCGGGTTCGGCCGCACCCCCTGTAGCGCGAAGCTGAGCGCCGGCACTTCCACCCAGGTCTCCCCCGCGCTCACCTCGCCCTGGGCCGTGCGCAGCCCCAGGCGATAGCCGTAGCGACTGCCCGCGGTGACCCCAACGTCCTCGAAGGCCAGGTAGCCGGCACCATCCGGGCTCCGTTCGCCGAGCCTCGTCCAATCCGTGCCGGGGGTCTGCCGGTAGACGGCCGTGCTTCCGAGATCGGAGCCACTGACGTACCAGCGCAGCAGCACGCGGCCGCCCTCGATGCGCCAGTCCGCGAGCGAGGCCAGTGCCGGCGTGGGCAACTCCTGGCAGTCACCGTTCGGGCAGACCGTGCCCTTCCGCCAGTAGATCTCCGGATTGCCGTCGCGATCGTCGCTCCAGGCCAGGTAGATGTAGTCGCCCGTGCACACGATTCGCGGAGTCGACGAAATCCCGGCCGCGTCCGTGACACGCTCGGCGGGCAGCCAGGCGCCATCCCAGATGCGGTGGTAGATCTCGGCGTTGCCGTCACACGTGTCGCACCAGACGACGTGCACGCGGCCGGCTCCATCCACGCTCACGTCCGGTGTCACGGAGCTGCCTTCGTCGAGCGGACTCACGACGAACTCGGGATCCCACGTGGTCCCGTCGCCCGAGCGGTAGTAGACCTCCGGATGGCCGGAACGCGTGTCCGACCACACGACATGGACCCGGCCCAAGACATCGACCGCGACCGCGGGTGACGTGGCATCGGCCGACAGGGCGTTCACCTGGACCTCGGACCCCCAGGCGTACTCCCAGGCCTTGTAGTAGACGCCGAGGGCGCCCCCCTCACCACCCAGCCAGACGGCATGGAGCCGGTTCTGCGAATCCGCCGCAAGATCCGGATGGAGTCGGCTGGCCCCCTGGGAGACGATTTCGTCCGGCTCCCATGCGGAGTTCCAGCGCTTCTGGTAGATCGTGCCCTGGCCCGCGCCGAACTCAGACCAGATCACGTGCACGTCATCGGCGCCGTCGACCACGATCGAAGGATCCTGCGCGGTGTTCTGCCCGGTCCGCAAGCACTCGGGCGCACCCCAGGACCCGTCGCACCTGCGGTAGAAGATCTGCCCGGTCGCCGGCTCTTCGTTGTGCGCCCAGGCCACGTGAAGCCTGCCCTGCAAATCGACCGCAATACTCGGGCTGTGGCTCGAGGGAGACCCGGAGAGCGCGGTCGCCGGCTGCCAGGCCATGGTGTCAGCCGGCCACTGCCTCGTCCCGCGGCTGTAGTCCACATCCCAACTCGCTGCGCTCTCGGGTCCTTCCTGCCATACCACATGGACCCCGGAGGGAGTCACCGCCAGATCGGGGGCCTCGGAGTGCGGGGTGTCGTGGGTGATCCGCTGCTCGGCGCACCAGATCATCTCGTCGCGGACCGCCGCGATCGCGAAGGCCATGTCGCTCCGGTCCTCGCCCGTGTTCCCGTTGCCGTCGTGCGCGACCACCTTCAGATAGCAGTCGCTGCTCGCCGGGCCCGTGACCATCCACGGGTGGGCACCGCTGTTCGGGATCCCGGTGGCCAGCGAGGTGAAGGTCCCCGCGGGCCCGTTGCGCGAGAGGTAGAGGTCCACGCCGGTCACGCCCGCCGAGCCAGTGGCGGTCCAGCGTAGAGTCTCAGTCGCGCCGGCCATCAGCGTCTCGCTCCCGTTCGGATAGACGACTCGAACGACGGGTGCCGGCACGTCGTCCACATGGACGGGCACGTCGCAGGAGGCGCTCAGTTGATTGCTGGACGCCGTGAAACGTGGCAGATAGTCACCGCTCTGGCTGCGCGAGGGTATCCAGCGGAAGACGCCGCCCTCAAAGGTTGCACCCTGTGGCAGGTTCTGGCCGGTGAACGTAATCGAGTCACCATCCGGGTCGGAAGCGGTGACCGTGATGGTGAGCAGGACGCCCTCGCTCGTCGTCTGGCTCCCCGGGCAGCTGATGACAGGCGGTCGATCCAGGTTCGCTACGTGAATCGCCACGCAGCAGCCACTCCCAGTCACCCACGGGTCCGAGGCGGTGAAGCACGGCTGGTAGTCACCGGCCTGCGAGTATGAAGGCGTCCAACGGAACGTGGCCCCATCGAACGACGCTCCCGCCGGCATGGAGCTCGGGCTGATGGTCACCGGATCACCGTCGGGGTCTGAGCCCGTCACTGAGAAGGCAAGCTGCGATGCCTCGTTCACGCCCTGAGCCCCTGGGCAGTAGGCGAGAGGCGCACGGTTGGGACTGAGCATCCAGGGACCAGACGAAGCGGTCGTGACGTTGCCCGCACGGTCATACGCGTGGACATAGAGAGTGTGCCAAGAATAGTAGCCACCTGCCGAGCTGATGGCTGTAGATCCGCTCGATTGCCCGACGCACGCAGAGCCCGGCGGTGTCGGGTTGTCCCACTGGGCGCAAAAGCCGCTCACGCCACTGTGGGCGTCCGAAATGGAGAAGCTGATGCCCTGGTCCGTCCTGTAGTTGGCTGGAGCGGGCTGGGAGAAGGAGATGCCCGGCACCACCGGATCGTAGTAGAAGGGCACGCTGCTCCAGTCTCCTGGATTCCCGGCTCCATCCACGGCTCGGACCGAGAAGGTATGGATCCCAACCGACGATGCGGCGATCGATGACGTGCACAACGCCCCGACTGGGACCACGCCGCCCCCGTCCACCTGGTACTCGTAACGGCTCACCCCGGAGTAGTTCGGCGTCCCATTGAAGTCGGTGGTCACCGCTCCCCAGCAGAAGCTGAAGCTGTTGGCACGCGTCCACCCTCCGGGGCTGGCGTAGAGCCCCGGCGGGGCTGCCGGGCGATCCGGGTCCGAGAACATGTCCACATAGCTCCAGTCCCCCGGTGCAAACCCGACGACATCGACCGGCCGGGCACTCAACCGGTGTTGCCCCTTGGGGACAGCCAGAGTGAACGTCTCGCTCGCGGTGCCCTCGATCCAGTCGGCGTCCGTGTCCAGGTCCGTGAGACTCCCCCAATCGGGCTGCCGCTGGAAGTAGTCGACTCCGGAGGCATACTTGTCCGGATTGACGCCAAGTTGCACGTCCGATTCATACTGAGGAGCCGGATCGCTTGCGCTGACTTGGATCGTGAAAGTCGATTGATTGGTCCAACTGCCGGCGCTCGTCGCCGGCGACGCGGTCATGCTTGTCATCGTCGGGACCCGGTCGTCAACGCGTATCACAATGAAGTCCACGTCAAAGTCGGCTCCCGTGATGTCGAATGGATCGATCCGGATGCGCTTGACGCTGCCGTTGGCAGGCCAGTTCGGGATCGCCGACATGTTGACGGTCTTGTAACGCCACGAGCCCGTCGAGTTCGCACCGGTGG
>Ga0315286_10006698_pt1 | contig 11221 bp, 11 predicted proteins | sample YL17G10_0_MG_FD_205038 | JGI IMG/M metagenome (GOLD analysis project Ga0315286, IMG submission 205038) | Sediment microbial communities from Yellowstone Lake, YNP, Wyoming, USA - YL17G10_0 | ecosystem: Environmental > Aquatic > Freshwater > Lake > Sediment | place: USA: Wyoming | collected...
AGGCTTTTTTTGTACAGAAGCCAAGAAACACTACCGGTCATAAAAAAAGGATTGAAATGCCGGTGTGCGGATATCAGAAGATCTTCTTAAAAGATCCCGCTGCACTACCAAAACGCCGGGAACAAATGAAAAAACTGGTGGAAGGTTATCCAGTCATTCCCATGAAGTCCATAGCGTCTCTTCGCGCTTTATCGGTATTTCCGTTGACCGATATCTTTGCACCTTTCTCTACCACTTGCATTTATATGGGTGGGAAAGAGAATAAGTAAGGTAAAAACGCGCCTCGGTAGGGTAGTGGACATCCTAGAAGCCTCCGGAGCTTTTGACCCGGGTTCAAATCCCGGCCGAGGCGTTTTTATTTTTTGATTTGACTTCCAAAAACGCACCTGTCAGGTATCTCTTTTTATGAGAACCTGCACCAGAATATAACCATTCCCCGGAATACCCTCTCTCCTGCCCATGGGGCATAAAACCCGCTCCCCCGTATGTCCCCCACGCGCCAGACCCCGGTGCCATTGGACCAGGATGCCAATACCCTTATATGAACAGAAGTTTCTTCGAAGAGTATGAAGATCCTGATCGCGGTTGCCCCGGAAAAATTCAGGGACGAGGAGCTGGCAGTGCCGGTCGCTGCATTCAAAAAAGCCGGAATTGTTTTCGACATCGCATCCACGCGTCGCGGGCCCTGCACGGGAATGCTGGGGGCAAAGACAACAGCGACACTTACATTTGGAGAAGTCGATCCCAACATCTATGGATGCCTGGTTATTATCGGGGGCGGTGGTTCCCAGATCCATCTCTGGAATGATACCCTGCTCAGGAAGTTGGTACAATCGTTCCATGCATCACAAAAGATTGTCGCTGCAATATGTCTTGCCCCCGTTGTGCTCGCCCATGCAGGGATCCTGAAAGGGATAAAGGCGACTTTTTTTGAAAGTCCTGACTCTGTACGGGAAATGAAAGCCGGCGGGGCAGTTCCCATCAACAAACCGGTTGTCGTCGATGGACGGATCATCACGGCAAACGGCCCGTCAGCCGCACCGGAGTTTGCAGGTGCAATCCTCAGTACCATCGCGGAAGTTGAAAAGTAAGCAGGAGCCAGGAATCATTTCAGCAGGCCACGGCAACGGGCAGGATCCCGGCAATGGCAACATCTTCTGACTTCATGTGCATCACTTTTTTTTATTCTTTTGCCGGTAATATGAGGCTTCCGGGTGATCACCACTCACCAGAATCCTTATTAATCCCTTACCCTCCTCACAAGTACTGAGGAATACCGGTTATGAAACTCCTGGTCCTGTATTATTCTATGTTTGGTCATGTGCACCGGATGGCAGAAGCCATAGCAGAGGGAGCACGCGAAGTGCCGGGCACGGAAGTTATCCTGCGCAGTGTCCCCGAGACCCTGCCAAAAGAAGTACTGGATAAAACGGGTGCTGCAGAAGCCCGGAAAAAATTTTCCCATATCCCGGTCTGCACCCTGCAGGATCTTTCAGATGCTGATGCGGTGATCTTTGGTACCCCGACACGGTTTGGTAACATGTGCGGCCAGATGCGGCAGTTCTTTGATGCTACGGGAGGGATCTGGAAAGCGGGATCGCTGGTGGGGAAAGTCGGGAGCGTATTTACCAGCTCCGCGACCCAGCATGGCGGACAGGAATCCACGATCCTGAGTGTCCACACAACACTTCTCCACCACGGCATGATCATTGCCGGTCTTCCCTACACGTTTGCCGGGCAGGCACGGCTTGATGAGGTCACCGGCTGCTCTCCTTATGGTGCATCGACCATTGCAGGAAACGACGGGCAGCGGTGGCCGAGTGAAAACGAGCTGGCGGGAGCCCGGTTCCAGGGCAGGTATGTCGCCGGGATTGCAGCAAAACTTGCACGGTAAATCCCTTCCACTGCACAAAAGAATCAATCCCGGGGTTCATTACATAATTTTTATGGCTCTTTGCTAAATCGAATGGGTAACGCAGGTATTGGATAGATTATCAAGATTGGGGCTGATGCCCCCATACCCCCGAATACTTTTGAACGCCGCCGCCCCTCAAACGGACGCCCCCGCGTCGGTTTTAATGACAACAAATATTAAAACCTCCTTGGCCCGCCGTGCCTCGTAGAGGCCCTGAGGCGGGGGAACATCACAAACAAAATTTTAGTAACCTGTCTTACCCGCATGAAACAGCGATGACCCATTTTTATACTCATGCCTGAAGTACTATCCTTTTTTTTACTTTCACACCGCTCAGACCTGATCCTTATCCACCCCGGCGTGGGAGTGATCCGTTGCTATGCTGATCGAACTTCGCAGGGGAATGACGCTCCACCCGGGCACCTTTAACGCGGTGATCGCACCTGAAAAGGTGATGGTCTCTGCGCTCAACAGCAACACGGATCTCCAGCGTTTTCTCTTCCTGTACGTGAGCGGCAATTACTCGCGCCTCCTCTCTTCGATCAGCCGGTCATCCAAAAATTTCGAGGTCCGCAGGGCGTTTACCGCCCACCAGCTCTTCACGATACTCAAAGAGATGAGCCACACCGTCGTGCTTGTTGAGCACGATCCGACCCTCTTTGAAGGGGCAGAGACGATGATACCGCAGATTGCGGGAATGCTCAAAGAAGCCGGTCGCGCATCGCTCGTGATCCTGTACGCGCCCTCCATCGACCGCTCATTCTCCCGGTTGATGCAACAGGCTGATCACATCATCGAGATCGCGCCGGCTGACGACATAACCGGGACCCCGCGGTATCGCAGCTCCCGCTCACCCCGCAATGGCGGGACCCTCTCCTGTGCGCAGCGGACCCTGGAGGTGTCCTGATGGGAAGGAGTTTTGAGAGCGTCCGGCAGGGCGTGAAAAGCATTGCTGACCGCTGGGCCCGCTCATCACGGGCACTCAAAAAGGAGGACCAGCAGTATGGTGAGAAGCTGGTGGAACTGGCAAAAAAACATGCGAGCGAAGCCTTCATGGCCTGTGATGATCCGCTCGAAGCTGCGGTCTTCTCAGTACTCGTCGAGACGATTAAGCGCCAGGACCAGATAGAATCTCACCTGAGGGAAGATGTGGATCATTGACTCGGCGTACCGGGACGGCGGGGTTGATCTCTGGACAAAAGATGGCACGGTCTCAAACGTCCATCACGATTACAAGCCCCCTTTTTTCCTCCACTTCCACGACCCGCCTGCTCACCACGGGATGATTGATGCCCTCAAAGAGCGGTATGGTGCAGAGGAGTGCAGCATCCGGACCATCTTTGGGGACGTTGCGGGGTACTCGGTATACGCAGGCCGTGATGTTGCAAAAGCTATCGAACAGCAGGCACAATTTGACGTGCAGCTCTTCAATGTGGATGTGCGCCGGGACCAGCGCTTCATGGCGGAGAACGGGCTCTTCCCCTGCGGTGCAGAGCAGGATTCGCGATACGCTCCGGAATTCTTACACGATCTGAACATTATTGAGCTTAAAGTCCACGACAATCCTGCACTCTCCGCACTCTGCTCTGATGTCGAGGTGATTCACGAATGCACCGAGCGGCTGACCGGGCAGACCAGTGACGTGCTTGCCGATCTCTTCGTTCTCGTCAGGGCACTCGATCCTGATGTAATCCTCATGCCGGATGCCGATACCTGGATGCCCAGGATCCGCAAAGAGGCACAAAAACACGGGCTCGCTATGCCTTTCTCACGAAACGGGAAGTACCGGCAGATGGATGCCCGGTCCTACTGGAGTTACGGGAGGGTGGAGCACAAAGAAGCTGCCCTCATCCCGGATGGGCGTATCCTGATTGACACTGAACAGTCGTTTGTGTACCGGGAAGGCGGGCTTTCAGGGGTGCTCATGGCGGCCCGGCTCTCCGGGCTCCCGCCGAACCTCGCATCCCGTTTCACGCCCGGCACCCTCATCAGCAGTTATGAAGTCTATGAAGCAGTGAAGCGGGGAATAGCCGTCCCGTTCCGGAAGAGCGACCCGGAGATGATCCGGCATATCTCCCGGCTCCAGGCTGCAGACCGGGGAGGGATGATGTTCCAGCCGGCGCCGGGCATCTATGAGGATGTGGAGGAGATTGATTTCACCTCCATGTATCCGTCAATTATCGTGCAGGCCAACCTGTCACCCGAGACGATCGGGCATCCTCACCGTGCGGGTTTCCTTCCCGCAGCGCTTAAACCTCTTCTTGACCTGCGTATTACCACAAAACGACTGAAGAAGACCGATCCCCGGTTTGCCGGCATCGATTCAGTCCTGAAGTGGATGCTTGTCACCTGCTTTGGGTATACCGGCTACAAGAACGCGAAGTTCGGGAGGATCGAAGTACATGAAGGAATCACAAGACGGTCCCGGGATATCCTGATCCGCACGAAAGACCGGGCCGAAGAGATGGGTTTTACCGTGCTGCACGGGATCGTGGACTGTCTCTGGGTCCAGGGATCTGGTGTTGAGATGCTGAAGCAAAAAGTCGAGAATGAAATAGGAATTCCCACGGAGATCGAACACTTCACCTGGATCGTTTTCCTCCCGCAGGCAGACGGGTCGGGCTCCTATAACCGCTATTACGGGAGGTTACGTGACGGGAGCGTGAAAGTCAGGGGCATTGCTGCACGGCGGCATGACACGCCGGAGTATGTACGAAGGATGCAGGGCACAATGCTTGAGGTCATGGCGGGTGCCGGAAGTATTGCAGCGCTCAAAGACAAAAAAGAAGAGATCAGGACTATTTTCCGGGAGACGGTAAGGCGTCTTCCTGCTGCAGACTTAAAAGCATTGGTGATCAATCGCAGGATCAGCCGGCTTACCTATGCACACCGCTGTCTTGAGGGAGCAGCAGTGCAGGCATACCGTAACCGTGGCATTGAAATTGCACCGGGAATGAAGATCGGGTACATTGTCCGTGACGCACGGAGGTACGCAGTGGATACCGGATGGGATGCTGCAGGTTTTGATATCCCTTATTACCACACCCTGCTGGAAAAAGCATCAGAAGAGATTGCATTTGCATTTTGCACACCTCCTTTGCCAGGGAACTCTAAAGAGCAGGAATTGCCTGCTCCCCGTGAAGCACCTCTCGGCCAGTAACATTCATTGCTTATACAAACACTCTCACGTATACGGGATGATGGGATGCTGTTTTCACCGGGAAGTAGTGAGATCGATAAAGAGGCGCTTGCCCTGCACGCGAAACACCACGGAAAACTGGAGATCCGCTCAAAGGTTCCGCTGAAGAACAAACAGGATCTTTCCCGGGCGTATACCCCGGGTGTAGCTGAAGTGTGCCGGGAAATTGCCCGGGACAAGAACCTTGCCTACAAGTATACCATGAAGGCCAACACGATTGCGATTGTTACGGACGGCTCTGCCGTGCTCGGGCTTGGCAACATCGGTGGCTATGCGGCAATACCCGTTATGGAGGGAAAAGCGATCCTTTTCAAGGAGTTTGCCAACATCGATGCGTTCCCGATATGTTTTGAAAATTATGAAACGGATTTTACCGACCAGATTAAAAATATAGCGCCGGTTTTTGGAGGAATCAATCTCGAGGATATCGCTGCCCCCAAATGTTTTGAGGTTGAAGATGCCCTGCAGGACATTGGTATTCCGGTGATGCATGATGACCAGCACGGGACCGCAGTTGTGGTTCTTGCTGCGATTCTCAATGCCTGCAAAGTGACCGGAAAAAAATATGAGGACCTGAATGTTGTCATATGCGGAGCCGGTGCAGCCGGTTACGCCATCGCCCGGTTACTCAAATGTATCGGGTATGATCCCAATGTCTGTACAAAAGTGCACGAGATCGTCGTCTGTGATACGCAGGGGACCATCTTCCGCGGGCGGGAAGGACTGTACAAAAACAAGTATAAGTTCATCCTTGCAGAGGAAACAAATCAGCCGGCGCTTGCGGGATCACTTGCAGACGCGATGACTGGCGCCGATGTCTTTATCGGCGTTTCGGCACCGCAGATCGTCACCGGAGAGATGGTCCGGTCAATGAACAGGGACGCAATTGTTTTTGCCATGGCAAACCCGGTGCCGGAGATATGGCCCGATGCAGCGAAGAATGCCGGCGCTGCGGTCGTGGGAACCGGGCGAAGTGATTTTCCTAACCAGATCAATAACGTGCTTGCATTTCCGGGCATATTCCGGGGGGCGCTCGATGCGCGTGCCACACGGATAACCGATGAAATGAAGATTGCTGCAGCTCATGCGATTGCAGATTACCTGCCAAAACTAACCAAGGAGCGTATCCTGCCAAATATTCTCGATAAGGACGTGACCCGGGCCGTAGCAAAAGCTGTGGCAGAGGCTGCGGAGAAGTGCGGCTGCAGCAGGAAAATATGAAAAAATCCGGTTTTTTAAAAGCCTTCGGCGTTGTGGCGTTGTGCTGCTTCGCCGCTTTTCAGGCAGAAATCATGATATTTGAGTCCGAGTTCTTCGGTAACCGGACATTTCCTGCAGGTGCAACCTTTATCTTCTAAAATACAGAGCATACTTTTTCCGGCGATACAGTAGAGCAGCTCGTGATTTTCCCGTGCGCAGCGGTTGTAGGAAGGACATGCCGGGCAGGTGCACACTGCCCGTTTTTCATGGGTTATTTGCTTGTGTTCTTTCGCATTTTTTTCCCATGACATGTTCAGCCATTGTTCAAATGCATCCATTCAGGTCACTTCCTCTTCTCATAAGCTCACCCGTATCCCGTGATGTCATAATTTACGGGTGTGGAATTCTTTGCACATTCTTTTCCGTGAATGAGCACTTCATCGATCATCTTTTTGAGCAGCGCCGGGTAGATTGCGCCTACCATCTCCTGCACAGGTTTTCCGTTACAGAAGAATTTGAACGTGGGGGTGCTCCGGACGCCGTAGCGTTCGGCAGTCCACTGGTTTGCCACGATGTTCATGCGCACGAATATGACAGAATCCTTGAATTCCTGTGCATAACTCTTAAAGTACGGTTCCATCTGGTGACAGTACGCACATGTGGGACTGTAGAACATGACTGCTACGGGTTTTTCTTCTTTCTCTACGGTGTTTTCCCAGATGAGGTCATTTCCTTCAACCAGCGGGTCTTCTTCCATGGGAATACCTTCTCAGCCAGACATTAGGAGATGCGGAAGATATAGTTTGTCCTGCCAGCAAGCATACGGCTGGTAGATGGCTGTTGACTAAAAGATCCCAAAAAAAAGATGCCGGAATTATCGTTTTCTTACCGCCCATCACGTCATTTTATTGCACAGGGATGCATATCACGATCAATAACACGGGAGTGACAAGGGAATGCTGATGCGGATTGGCGGGAAAGACGGGGAGGGTATTGACGGGCGCTGGATTGAGGTGAAAAATCCTGCAACCGGTGAACTGGTGGACCGCGTGCCGGCCGGGACAAAAGAGGATGTGTCCTCTGCAGTTGATGCTGCTCTGGCGGCGTATGGTGCATGGGCAAAAAAGTCCCAGCGTGAGCGCGGGATGATCCTGTTCCATGCCGCCCACATGGTGCGGGACCAGCATAAGGATCTCGCACGGCTTCTTACGCTGGAGCAGGGCAAGCCAATACATGAGTCAATTGACGAGGTCCGCGGTTTTGCCAATATTTTAGAGTTCTATGCCGGGATCTCTGCACACTCTTCCGGTGAGGCAATCCGGCTGGGTCCTGCCGGTGACTGTATGGTGGTCCGTGAACCCCTGGGGGTCTGCGGTGCAATCATCCCGTGGAATATGCCGGTGATTATCATGGGCTGGAAGGTGGGGCCCGCACTCCTTGCCGGCAACACCCTTGTGCTTAAACCTGCGTCCACTACCCCCCTCACGACCCTGAAACTTGCAGGGATCCTCGACTCAGCAGGTCTTCTCCCCGGGGTGCTTAATGTCGTGACCGGCAGCGGGGAATCCGTGGGTGAAGCGATTGTCCGGCACCCCCTGATCCGGAAAGTCTCGTTTACCGGCGACTGCATAACGGGCAGTAAGATACGGCAGATGGCATCGGGACATGTTAAGGATCTCACGCTGGAACTGGGGGGTTCGGACCCGATGATCGTGATGGACGACGCTGATATCGATCGGGCTGTGGAAGGAGCGCTCCGCGGGCGGTTTTACAACGCAGGGCAGACCTGCACAGCAGTAAAGCGGCTCTATGTCCATGAAAAAATTTCGCCCCGTTTCATGCAGAAATTAAAAGAACGTGTCGATGCCCTGACTGTAGGAAACGGGTTGGGATCGAAGATCGATATCGGTCCGATGAACAGTGCAAGACAGCGGGAGAAAATCTCGCAGATGGTAGAAGAAACCCGGGAAAACAAGGAAGGGACTATCCTCACTGGAGGTTATGCCCTGAAAGGAACCGCATATGAGAAGGGATATTTCTATCGTCCAACGCTAGTCAGCAATATCAGCCCGGATTCACGGCTTGTAACCAGTGAAATTTTTGGCCCGGTTCTACCGGTCATGACCGTCCCTGACCTAGACACCGCTATCAGTGAGGCAAATACTACCCGCTTCGGCCTGGGAGCTTCTGTCTGGACAAAAGACCTGGCCACAACAAAACGGGTATTTGATGAGGTGAAAGCCGGGATCATCTGGGTGAACCGTCACCTCACCGTGCCGCCCGAGATACCGTTTGGCGGGATGAACGAGAGCGGGATCGGGCGGGAGAACGGGCAGCACGCGCTCGACAGTTACTCCCGGACAAAGACCCTGTTTTTAGGCTGGTAAAATCTATTTTTTTGTTCGTATCCGGGCACCGGCTGCCAGTGCGATCGCGCAGGTAATCATGGGGAGCGAGAGTGGCGACTTCTTTTCTGTATGAGATTGGCAGGAACGGGTTGCTGGCAAAAAAATATGTTTTTGCTTTAACAAGTTCAACAGGTAAAGCGTTGATTTCTGGTATGGGAATCTCATTCCCATTTTCTGGCAGAGTCGGTCGATCTAATCGGTGATCGCGAGTTCGCGACCCGCACTTCTGGTCTTTGAGTTCTGTACGAAATCCGTCATTGGTTTTGGGGCTTCCGCCCTTGGACCCTTGGGCTGAATAGTACTCTGCCGGAGGCGGAGATTAGGTGTAGCTGATAGGGGAAGGGAGTGGATAAAAGAAAGGAGGCAGCTATTCTGATAGTGTCAATCTCAACAGGTTTAACGTCACCCGGCACAAGATCATTAACCGTGAGGGCGAGGTATGGGTGTTTTCAGATACGATAATAAATATGCTGCTCCCTCAAAGGAGCAGCGGGAACGATATATGAAAGGGGAGAGTGAGGAGCTTCATTTCGGGCCGGATGGACAGATCGTGCTTATTCTCTATCCTGAAGCAGCATACTTAAAAGACGACATTGATAACGTCCGGATCCTTTTCACCGGCTTCAAAGATAAACAGAAGGTGCAGGAAGAGGTGAGGAAGCTGGTCGAGTATCATCAGCAGAAAGACAACCGCACGGGATCATTTACGACCGGAAGCAGGGTCTGATCTCGTCATCATTCAATCGTGCGTTCAATCGTATCTCACCTCTACGTTGCACGTGCATTTCAAAGAACTGCGTCATAGAATACGACTGCTTTGGTCCTTATTTCCATGGTCGTTTCATCCAAAGACACCTGTTCGGAGCTCTTGAAAGCGGACATTAACTATGTCACTATTGAGGACAGAAACTCTGGCACGCTGCAAGTACTATCGGTGTTTTTTGTAAAATTTCCCTATTCTATTTATCTGTGTGCATCAGAGTGTATTTCGAATGATAAAAGAGAGAGCTGCACGAGCTATACCGGCAATGGTAATCCTGACCCTGTTTGTTGTTCTCTGTACCGGCTGTACAGACAGTCCTTCGTATGAAAAACCGTATGAAACCGGGTCCTCGTCCTCTTTTTCAGATTCCTACGACAAAGAGAATGTTATTCCGTTCCTTCAAAACAATCAGGGTACGGTCACGGAACCTCCAGAATCACTATCCTATTTACCCGGGGATCACCCCCTGCCACCGTTTGATCCGGTCGGGGCTGATTATTCCGGGATATGCCCCATCACCATTGCACGTTATGATGCCCGCAATCCGGAACTGGTAGGCATGATGGGCGATCCCAGTTTCATTGCCCAGATACCTGCCGGCTCAGAGATACCATTCCTTATCGACCCGGGTATTTACAGCAAGGCAACCTGCCGGGGGGCCTGCGGTGAAGACTGCCCGACGGACCGGTGTTCTCCCGCGGAGGATATCTCCGTTCCCTTCATGTACCAGGGCATCAGTGGCTTGTGTGTCTACCGGCAAGTTATCGCATGCCCGTCGCACCAGGGATGCAGGGACCATGATGCCTGCTATGATTATTGCACCGAGCAAGTGAAAGAGACAGATATCATGGGAGCCTGCCATGATGTATGCAACCAGCGATGCTATGCAGAATACGGCGTTGATATGTGCGTCCGCTGGGCGGATTTGCCAAAGATTATTCTTTCAGAACAGATGGGAAACACTGCAGGTCATGCCGTAGACTGGGCACGTCCGCCCCTGTATGATGCTTCGATCCTCTATTCTGCCTCCCCAACGTTTGAGATCAGTCTTCCGACGACAGCCATCCCGTCCTACACACCAGCGGGACCAAATGTGCCCCGGGGAGTATACGATGACTATACTGCAGGACCGACAATCAATCTCGGGAAGCTCGCGGAATAAACTACCCCGGTCTCATTTTTTCCCCGGGATATGATAACCTGAACGGCTGTCATTTTTTAGTAATGAGGGTATTTCCTACCCCTGAGTGATTGTATCTCCCTGATTGTTTTTTTGAACAGTCCGCAATCAATACATCACCAACCACATAGTACGAAAGTAGAATGAAGTCTTTTGGAGACTCTTTACATTTTGGCACCGTATTTTGGGTGCTGTCCAAATTATTTTCTTTTTAGTATCAGTACACAACCAAACAATACGAATGATACAACGATTGTCGCAGACGAGAGCGGTGACTTCTGCGTAGTAGGAGCAGGTCCAGGCAGGGTGGCTGGAAGCGGGGATAAGGCCGGGACCGTGGTTGCCGGTGCCGGTGTTTTTTGCGTTGCCGGGCGTTTCTCAACGATAGTGAACGTGGTTGATCCTGTCACATCTATCGTGATCCCGGAAACTTTTACCAGGTATTCATCCGGCCTGAACGTGGATGCATCGATAGCAAACGACCAGCGGTTATACCCGTTTGCTCCCGGCATAACTTTTATCGTGCCCGTTGAACCGGAAAAACCATTTCCCTGCA
>Ga0315286_10006701_pt1 | contig 11217 bp, 8 predicted proteins | sample YL17G10_0_MG_FD_205038 | JGI IMG/M metagenome (GOLD analysis project Ga0315286, IMG submission 205038) | Sediment microbial communities from Yellowstone Lake, YNP, Wyoming, USA - YL17G10_0 | ecosystem: Environmental > Aquatic > Freshwater > Lake > Sediment | place: USA: Wyoming | collected...
GGCGGCGAAAGCGAGGGATCGGGCTGGACGATCGACGTGCCGTCGGAAACCCCCGCCGTCCGGATCATGAGCATCCATAAGAGCAAAGGCTTGGAGTTTCCCGCGGTTCTTTTCCTCGCCTACGGCGAGGGATTTCAGTCGTCGGATTTCTATCTCGGCGAGGACGCCTCGACGGTCCGGGTCTTCAAGCTCAACCAAAATCTGGAAAAAGCCGACGCGAAACTGTCCGCGATTTATAAAGAGGCTCGATCCAGGGACCTGGTCGAGCGCTTGAACCGGCTTTATGTGGGATTGACCCGGGCCAAGGCGGAGCTCTATGTCATCGCCGTCAAGGGTGGGCGAGACTCGTATCCCTTCGACCTGCTGAACTCCGCCGTGGGAGCTCTCCCTTACGAGCTCCTCGGCGAACGACGCTGGGCATCGTCCCGGGCCAAGCCGCCGGCCTCGCCTGAGACGCGGCCCACGGAATCGCCCGATGCTGAAAAATATCGGGTTTCAGGCCCCTTCGATCTCCCGCCCAATCGCCGGGAATCCCTGGGCGGCAAGAGCATCCACCGCGGCGAGATCGCCCACCGGATCATGGCCGGTCTCGACTTCATCCGCGCCGGCTGGGAACCGGACATCGCCGGCGTCATCCGGATGCTCGCGCCCGGGGAGAGTGAGGTCCCTCTCTTCGAAGCGACGGGACGCTCGCTCATCCGGTTTTTCGAAGACTCGCCGCTCCGGGATCTTTTCCTGGAGAAGGCCGGCCGCCGCGTCCTGCGGGAGTTCGATTTCTGTGATTCGACGGGTGCCGTCTTGCGGATGGACCGGGTCGTCATCGATCCGGCGGTCGTGACCGTCATCGATTTCAAGACCGGCGCGGAGGCCGCGACCCCGAGACAAGCCGAGTGGGAACAGGGTGACCGCGAGCAGGTCGCGGCCTACCTCCGGATCCTGAAGGACATCTTTCCGGAAAAGTCCGTCCGGGGCGTCCTCGCCTACATCGACAAGAGCCGATGGGAGCCCGTCGGATGAGGATCGAGCTCGTTTCTCCCAAGGACGATCTCATCGCCGCCGTCGCTTCTTGTCTATGTCGTGAGGGAAAAGATTATTCCCGGGCCTGGGTCGTCTTTCCCGAAAAGCGTCCGGCCTATTACTTGCGCAAGAGGCTCGCCGGAGCGGAAAAAACCGGATTCATTCCCCCCCGGATCGATTCCTTGGACGCCTTCGTCGATGAGATCCATGCCGGGCGACTCGGACTCCGCGATCGACCGGTCGATGTCCTCGACGCCGTCGCCCTGCTGTTCGAGATCCACCGGGCCTCTCCCCGCCCGTTCGGCGGCGGCCACTTCATGACCGCGGACCAGTTCTTCCCGCTCGGGATCAAACTGTTCAGGGACCTCGAGGAATTGAACGCCGCGACCGTCGGCCGGGACGACCTCGTCCGGCTGGATCATTGGACGGACGAATCCCTCCCGCCGAAGACGGCCCGGAATCTGCAAGCCCTATCGTTCTTTTATGATCGTTTCTATGAGACGCTCGCGGCACGAGGCTATTCCACGTCTTCCATGCGTCATCGCCTGGTCCTGGAGCGGATCGAACCCGGGATGTTCGCGGACATCGATGCCTTCGTCTTCGCCGGTTTCTTCGCTCTGACGAAAACGGAAGGGGATCTCCTCAAGCGCATCCTGTCGTGGGACAAATCCAGGCTGTTTCTTATGAAAGGCAGAGGCGGCGCGGCCTGGCTTGATCAATGGGGCGTCGGAGACGCATCTCTCCGGAAAGAGATCGAGGACCCGGGAACCGTCCCGCCCCTCGAATTCATCAAAAGCGCCGACACCCACGGCCAGATCTTCGCCCTGAACAAGGTCCTGGAAGAAAAGCTGAAGGACCCCCGTTTGTTGGACGAGACACAGGTCATCGTCCTGCCCGCGGCCGAGACCCTGTTCCCCCTCTATCAGCAAACCCTGTCCAAGCTGTCCGAAGCGGATTTCAACATCTCCCTGGGATACCCTCTTTCCCGGACGCCGATCTACAGTTTCTTCGAAAAGCTGCTCGAGCTCATCCAGACCAAGGATGACGAAGGCCGGATCTACGCTCCCAATTATCTTCGCTTCGTGCTCCATCCCTACGCCAAGAACGTTTATTTTCCCGGGCCCGAAAAACGGGCGGACCTGACCCGCATTCTTTTTCACGCCATCGAAGAGGAACTGACCCGGCGGCGGACCAAATCATTCTGGTCGGTCGCGGAATTGGAGACCGATGCCGCCATCCGTGACCGCGTCCAAGACCTGGTCCGGAACTTGGAAAACGCGCCCGTGATCGCGGCCTTCGCCGAACATCTCCGCTCCATTCACGCCCACACCCTGGACTTCTTCACTGAGATCAAGAACGTCGGCGATTTCGCCGAGAAGCTCGGCCGTGTCCTCACCTATATTTATGAGAACAGCACGGCGAGACTGCATTTTTTCTTTCATCCCTATGCCGAGGCCTTCCTGTCCCGCCTGGACGCTCTTTCCCGTTCGCTCCTTCGAGAGACCGTTTTCGACGATCCCATGAGCTATTTCAACCTCTTCCGCAGGGTGATCTCCGCCGGCTCCGTTCCCTTTTTTGGAACGCCGCTCCGGGGTCTCCAGGTCCTGGGATTCTGGGAAACACGGGGCATTCCGTTCAAGGACGTTTATATTTTAGACGCGAACGAGGAGATCCTCCCGCCCAACCGGCGGGCCGATTCGCTCCTGCCCTTCGCGGCCCGCGCGGCGCTCAAGCTCCCGACGTACCGCGACCAGGAAGCCCGGATGGAATACTCCTTCGACACGCTCATCCGCGGAGCGGCGAAAGTCCATTTCTTCTTTGTCGAGAACAAGGAGCGGGAGAGAAGCCGCTTTGTCGAAAAGCTCATCTGGGAACGGCAGAAGAAGGAACGGGAACCTAAAGCCGGATCCTACGTGAAGACCGTCCGGTACAACGTCGCCCTTCAGGCCGAGGAGCCGCGGCCGGCCGTCAAGACCGAAGCCGTCATGGACTTCTTGCGCCGGCTCACTTACTCGGCGACGTCCCTCGACATGTACCTCCGCTGTCCCCTCCGCTTCTATCACGCGTACGTCCTGAATCTCCGGGAACGGGAGGAGGTCGGCGAAGGGTTGGATCGGAAGGACATCGGGACGTTCGTCCATTCCATCCTGGAGGAATATTTCAGAAAATTCGCCGGCCGGCGGCTGCGCGCGGCGGACCTCAACGCCCATGAATTCGAGGAGCTGATCGACCGGCGATTCGACGAGTTCTTCGGCGGCGACGCGGCCGGCACCGCCTATCTGATGAGGCTCCAGGTCCGTCGCCATTTGAAGGATTTCCTCACGGAGTATCAGATTCCGCTCATCCGGGATCTCGAAACGAAAGGAAAGCCTCTTCGGCTCCTATCCCTCGAGAAGCGACTCCGGGCGGAGCGAGTGGCCGTCAACACGCCTCTCAAATTAACGGCGAAGGTGGACCGCATCGAATCCCGGGGAGACGACGTTTATATCCTCGATTATAAAACCTCGGCCGCCACGAAATATCTGGGGATCAAATTCAACAAGCTGGATTTCGCGGAGAGGGAGACTTGGGCCCAGGCGGTCTCCAGCCTCCAGCTTCCGCTCTACCATTGGATCTATGCCGGGACGAGCAAGGTTCCCCCGGCCAGGATCCAGGCCCGATTTCTGATGTTGGGGAAAAACAGGCTTGGGCCGAGCTCGGAGTATTCGCCTTACGAGAACGACGATGACGACATCCGCGGGGAACAGATCAAGACGATGGACAGGTTCATCGATGAGCTCTTGTCCGAGATCATCGATCCGCGAATTCCGTTCGCGCCCTGCCGGAACATCGGCGGAGCCTGCGAGGGCTGTCCCTATGCTTATATCTGCTGTCGGCGATAAGGATTTCTTTTAATGGCCGTCATTTGTCCGAATTGCCACCGCCAATATGACGTGACGCTCTTTCAGTTCGGTCAATGCTTGACCTGCGATTGCGGGACCCAAGTGGATCCCTTCGGATCGGCCGCGGTGATCATGCCCATCGACGGAGTATTAGACTTGCATACGTTTCGGCCTGCCGACGTCAAGGACCTCGTTCCGGAGTACCTCGAGGCCTGTGTCCGGAAGGAGATCTATCGAGTCCGGATCATCCATGGCAAGGGGACAGGGAGTCTGTTGCGCACGGTCCATGCGGTCTTAAAAAAGCTCCCCGAGGTCGAGTCCGTCGAACCGGCGGGAGAGGACGAGGGCGGCTGGGGGGCGACTATCGTCCGGCTTCGTCGCGGTTCGGAATGATCCGCTAATCGTCGTCCTTGGCCCGGGCCGAGACCGCCCATTCGGGATAGGGGACGGACCTGCCCTTCATGGCCTGCCAGAGGATCCGGTTGAGGACATCCTCGGGGCAGGCGTCCACGCGTTTGAAGTTGAGCCGCGCCGACATGGCGGCCATCTTGCGGAGGAGGGGATCGGCGATCTTTTTCTTCAGCGGATTCATTTGGTCGAGGGGGACCTGGTTGGGAACCGCTTTGAACGGAGTGAAATCCGGCGTCTCCGTGAAACAATCGGACATCGGCTCGGCCGCCGCGTCGAACTGGTTCATCGGGGGCAGGCCGAGGATCTGCTCGATCGTCCGGAGGAGACTGACCGTGTTGTAGCGCGTGCCGACGACCTGGCCGCGTTTCGTATAGGGGCTGATCACGTAGGCCGTCGTGCGGTAGCCGCTGACGTGGTCCCAGCCGTTCTGGGGGTCGTCCTCGATCCCGAAGATCACGGTGTCCTTCCAGAAAGTGCTTTGGGCGACCGCCTCGACGATCCGGGCGAAGGCCAGGTCGTTCTCGGCCGCGTAAGAGGCCGGCGTCGGATTCCCCTCCCTGGTCCCGCTGGTATGGTCGTTCGGCAGGCAGATGAGGACCAGGTTGGGGAAGGCCCCCTTTTTTTCGAACTCCTTGAGCTCCTGGATGAAGGTACGGGCTCGAAACAGGTCGGGTACATCCATGTTCCAGCCGACCGTCTGTGAGGCCAGGTACGGACGGAGCGATTCGATGGCCGGTTCGCTTCCGAAGATGATCTTGCCCGAGGGATTGTTGAACTCCCGCCAGCAGTCGGTCCAATCGGGATCGCCCTTTCGTTTCGGATCGGCCCAATGGACGGTGTGCATGGTGAATTCGCCGTAATCGCGCAGCGTTTTGCCGCGGCGGAGGGCGTTGTCCCAGAGGAAACCGGTCGGGGCGTAGGCCAGGGCGTCGATCTCGTCCTCGCCCATGCCGTCCGGGTAACTGCGCGGCCATCCCGCGAACGACTTTTCTATATAATCCGTGGCGAAGGCGGTCGTCGACCATTGGTGCCCGTCCGCGCTCAGGATGCTGCAGCAGTACATGTTGTCGAGGAGGACGAAATCGCGGACCATTTTGTGCTGATTGGGCGTGATCCGCTCGCCGAAGATGCACAGCGAGGGGTCGCCGTTCGCTTCTTTGATATCGCCCAGCACCTGGTCGTAAGTCCGGTTCTCCTTGATGACGTAAATGACGTGTTTGAAGACGCTCGGCTCGCCGATTCGCTCCGGGATGGGGCGGGCCGGCTGGCCGGGGCGCGGAGGAAGAAGGGCCGCGGCGATGCGGTCCTTGTGAAAATTCTCCCAGACGAGGGCCGAAAGCCGGGGCAGTTGGGATGTCTTGGGAACCGGCACGAGCGACAGAGAACCGTGGTATTGGTGGGAATTGAAACCCATGCCGCCGCTGGCCTTGTCCTGCCCCTTGGCCGTTTCCAGGCCTTTGATGTTGGCCACGCAGAGTAGATCGAGCCCTTCGTGATAGAGGATCGCTCCCGGGAACCAGCCGACGGGGATGAGGCCGAGGAAGGCCGAGGCGCGGCCGGCCGGCTTGAAGCGGATGACGGCCACGGCGTTCTGGGTGCCGTTCGCGACGTAAAGATATTTGCCCTTCGCGTCGAAGGCCAAAGCGTTCGGCGAAGCGCCGAAAAGATCGGAGGGATTTGGCTTGGCCCAAATGGTTTCGACGACCGTATCGGTCCGGGTATCGATGACGCTCAGGTTGTCGCTGGCGGCATTGGCGCAGACGACGTAGCGGCCGCCCGGGGATAGGGCCAGGGCCGAGGCATGGAGCTGGACGAGAATCTCCGCGGAGGGCCGGCCCGACTCCAGGTCGATCACGCTGACCGATCCTTCATTGGCGATATAGGTCGCCGGATCGACCTTGACCAGCGTCCCCCGGCCGGCCGGACCGGTCACATCACCCGGCCGCGGCCGTCGTCCTCCCCAGTTGCTGACGTAGGCCTTCCTGCCGGCGAGGACGACATCGAACGGCGCGACGCCGACGTCGAACATCCGGAGCAATCGGCCGCTCGCGGCTTCGAACTCGCCGAGACTGTTGGAAAGATTCAGGGCCACCAAGAAGCGGGCGCCGTCGGGAGAGACCGCGATCCCGGCAGGGATCTCCTCTTTCCGTCGAGGCGCCCCGGCCGGGGGGAGAGGGATCGAGACGAGACCCGTGATGCCGCCGTCCGGGCCGACGTCGAACACCTTGATGGTTCCGTTGACGTTGCTCATATAAAGGCGCCGTCCGTCCGGCGAGAAGGCCAGCCCGGTGTAGCTGACCTGGCCTTTGTCATCGGGTTTGAGGATGTTCTCCGACGGGACCGGCGGTTTGGTCGCGTCCGGAGGATCGGGGGGAAGAAGGACGCGCTGCCGGATCCCGCCCGTCGCGGGGTCCACGACCACGAGCTCGGCCGTCTTGCCGGATACGACGAGAATCCGGCCGTCGGGGCTGAGGGCCAAAGCCTGCGGACGCAATTTGGGCAATTCCACCTGACGGCCCAGAGGGGTGACGACCTGGTTCACGGGAAGCGTCGTCCCTTGGGCTGATAAGGCGGCCGCCGTCGGTTCCTTCGTGCCGTTGGAGCAGGCGGCGAGGAGGGCGGCGGACAGGAAAAGAATCCTGGCCGCGAATGGACGACGCAGGGCCAAGCCTGATCCCATCGGACCGCGATTTCGTCGAAAGGATGATGGAACCGAGATTATTTCAATTTTTGCCAATAGACGCCCGTCCAATCGATCGTTTTCAGTTCCTCGGTGATCCCGAGCTTTTTGCGGAAGTCCTCGGTCGCGTTCTTGGCCGGGACGATGGCTCCGTAGTCGTCGATGATCACGTACCCGCCCACGGCGACCTTGTCGTAAAGGAATTGCAGCGACTGGGTCACGGAATCATAGAGATCGCAATCGACCCGCAGGACGGCCACGGTCCCGATCGGGGCTTTCGGCAGAGTGTCGATGAACCAGCCTTTGAGGAAGATGACTTGGTCATCGAGCAGTCCGTAGCGGGCGAAGTTCTTTTTGGCGTCCTCCAGGGCGACGGCGACTTCTCCGCCCTTGAAATACTGGATGTCGATGGCCTGCTCGGGTTTCGGCAGTCCTTCAAAGGAATCGGCGACCCAGACCTTCCGGTTGACATCCCCATACGCCTTGAAGATGGACCGGACGAGAATGCAGGCGCCTCCCCGCCACGCGCCGCATTCGATGAAGTCTCCCGGGATATTTCGCTGAAGCACCTCCGTCACCAGGGTTTGGAGATTGTCCAGACGTTTCAATCCGATCATGGTTTCGGCGCTCCGGGGATGATCCCGTCCTTCTTCGCGCACTTTGGTGTCGAACGGGATGAGCCTGAACAGCGGGGAACTCCCGAAAAAGAGAGGGATGAACTTGCCCAGCCGGCCGTCGGGATTGATGATCGGCTTTATATCGCCCTCCAATCCGTAACGGGTGAGGAGTGTTTTCATCAGCTCGAGGTAGAGTTCCTGGGGGGAACTCGTTTGGACGTTGGTCCGGACGAACTGAATGGGTTTAGCGGACGGATCGACTTTTTGCGATGGGCTGAAGATATGGAAAACGAAAAGCCAGATCAGAACCGTTGCGAGTCCGACCAGAGCGAGGAGGACGGTGATGGCCTTGAACAGGAATCGACCGAAGGTCCCTTTTTTTTGATCGTTCATGGGTCTTTCTCTTTATCCTTTCGATTCAAATCGGCCATCGAGGACGGACGCATGCCTCGTCTGGCGACAGAGAGGAATTTCCTTTTCCGCGGGTTTCGTTTTAGAAGCTCCCGCCTAGAATATAGCGGGGTGGAGAGGACGATGTCAAGTGGCTTGAGCGCCGTCCAGGCTACGGACGGCTTGAGAGGGATCCGCCCGGGCTTTCCTCAGAACCGCTTCAAGATCCGGTCCCAGCGCGTCTTGGTGAAAAGGCCGAGGAGGAAATCTTTAAGCCGGGCCGGGGCGCTTTTGCCGAGCATATCCGCCGTCGTCGTTTTCGTCGACCAGTAGTTCCGCCAGGGCCGGCCGACGATGTCGTCGGCCGGCAGCGGTCCCCAGATCCGCGAGTCGGCGCTCAGGTTCCGGTTGTCGCCCATGCAGAAGAAATGTCCGTCCGGAATTATAAAAGCCGTCCCGAGCGGCGTATCGACGAGTGATGATCGATATTCGGGGGGAAACTCCGGCGGCCAGGCGTCCGGAGACGCGGGCGGAAAGTCGGGAGAGACGGAGACGGGGGCGGAGAGGTTTTTGTAAGGTTCATCGATCGGTCGGCCGTCGATATAGACTTTGTTGGCGATGACCTGGATCGTTTCGCCGGGAAGGCCGATGACCCGCTTGACGTAGAAGAGCCGGCTGATGTTGCGCGCGGCGATCTCCGGCGGCGACTTGAAGGCGACCTTCACCCCCCGCTCGATCCGGACCTGGGGCAGGATGAGGCCGTCGATTTTGCCGAGGGAAGTGGAAAAAGCCACTCGGTCGACAAGAATGTGATCGCCCACAAGCATCTCATTTTCCATCGACGGGGTCGGGATGGCGAACGCCTGGACGAGGAAGGCGTTGACGAAGAACACCAGGACCAGGACTTCCAGGATCATCTCCACATTGTCCACGAACGTCCCGGAACGCGTTTTTTTCTCTTTCGGACGGCTTGATTTTTTCATAAGGGCCCCCCAGCGTATTTTAAAAGAAGTGGATGAACCAGCTGGCCAGTATCACCCCGCCGGTCATATAGACAAAGTTTTTGAGGGCGAAGCGGACGATTTCCCGTTTTGTCTCCCGCTTGAGACAGGCGAGGAGGATGGAGACGATACCGGCGAACACGACCATGGACAGGAGATAGCTCCTAAACACGGCCGGTCTCCCGGGCTTTCTTCCAGGCGTTGACGGCGATCAGGACGTTCATGAATCCGGCGGCGGCGATATATGTCGAGCCATATTGATAGGTGAGGGCCGGGAGATCGCCCGCTCCGAGTCCTCCCAGTTTGGCGGCCGCGTAAAAGATCCCGTTGCCGATGCTCCCGAGGAACGTCAGGACGGTCAGCGGTTCGAAGGCGGTCAGGGCGCCGAACCCGCCCCCCATGATCAGGCCGAGTCCGAGCAGGGCGAGGACGCCCGACAGGAATATGGCCCCTTTCCACGGCTTTTTCAGGAAGAAGTGGCCGAGGCCGGGGACGAGCAGCCCGGCCGCCATGAAAACGTAGGGTTTTGCTTTGGGCGGGACAGACATCTTGCGTGCTCCTTCATCATTTCATACGGACAAGGGTTCATGGAGTTCAAGACAACTTGTGAGCGGAAAAAATATCCGCTAGAATGGGCTTTTACGATCGATCCTCCTGTCATGGATCAAGGAAAGAGGAGGCCTTCATGAAAAGATTTTTAGCCGTCTTGTGGATCCTCTTGTGGCCGGCGCTCGCTCCCGCCCAAACCCAACCGAACTTCGCCGATCATTTTCTCGACAAGGCCCTCCGGCTCGATCTTTATTATTGCGGCGACGCCAAGGACGAGCTCATCACGCTCGGCCGCATTTACCAGGAAGGGATCTGGCCCGAGACGTTCACCCACCTCATCGATCCCTTCGATTACGGCCGGTACGTCGTCAGAGTCTATGACATCGCTTCGAACCGCTTGATCTACTCCCACGGCTGCGACGGCATGTTCGGCGAATACAAGACCACGACTCCCGCTTTAAACGGCGTCAAGCGGGTCTTCGAGCGCTCCGTGCGGATCCCCTTTCCCAAGAGGCCCGTCCTTGTCGTGATCGAGTCGCGCGATAAAAAGAACATCCTCCACCCCCTCACCAGCGAGACGATCGACCCCGCCGACTACCATATCATCAAGGAGACGACGGCCGCGGGCGATTTTGTTTATGAAGCGCGGAAGAGCGGCGATCCGCACGAGAACGTGGATTTTGTCTTTATCGCCGAGGGCTATACGGCCGAGGACAAGGACAAGTTCAAGGCCGATGTGGACCGGTTTGCGGCCTATCTGTTCGGCGTCGAGCCGTACAAGAGCGCCCAAACCAAGTTCAATATCCGCGGCGTTTTTCGGCCGTCCCCCGAGCGGGCGATGGACGAGCCGCGCCAGGGCGTCTATAAAAAGACCGTTCTCAACGCTTCGTTCAACGCCTTCGACCTCGATCGCTACATGCTCATCGAGGAGGACCACCGGATGCACGAAATCGCCGCCCAAGTGCCGTATGACGCGATCATCGTCCTCGTCAACAGCAAGCGCTACGGCGGCGGGAGCATCTCCCTCGATTATTGCGTCACGACGACGGACAACGCCGCGAGCCGGCAGGTCTTCGTCCATGAGCTCGGCCATTCTTTCGCCTATCTCGCCGACGAATATTACGCCTCGGAGGTCGCCTACAACGATTTCTACCCCAAAGGGGTCGAACCGCTCGAGCCCAACATCACCGCCCTCCTCGATCCGGCGGAGGTGAAATGGAAAGCGCTCCTCTCGCCCGGCATCGCCGTCCCGACCGATTACGGAAAGGACAAGATCGAGGCGCTCCAGGCCGAACGGCAGGCGAACCGCAAGGCCCAGGCGGCGGAGATTGAAGCGGCGAAAAAGAGGGCCGCGCCGGAAGCTGAGGTCAAGGCGATCCAGGACAAATACCGCGGCCTGGATCAGGCGGTCTCCAAAAAAATGGAGGACGCGCGCAAGCCTTACGCGGGCTTGAACGACAAGGTCGGCGTTTTCGAGGGCGCCGGATACGCCTCCAAAGGCCTGTACCGCTCTCAGGTGTCTTGTTTGATGATCTCGAATCTGAAGGACGAGTTCTGCGCGGTCTGCCGGCAGGCCATCGCCCGGATGATCGATTACTACAGCGGCAAATAGGCCTTGTTTCGATCCGCGCTTGACCCGGACCGGAAAAAAATATATTTATTCATTCATC
>Ga0315286_10006702_pt1 | contig 11217 bp, 8 predicted proteins | sample YL17G10_0_MG_FD_205038 | JGI IMG/M metagenome (GOLD analysis project Ga0315286, IMG submission 205038) | Sediment microbial communities from Yellowstone Lake, YNP, Wyoming, USA - YL17G10_0 | ecosystem: Environmental > Aquatic > Freshwater > Lake > Sediment | place: USA: Wyoming | collected...
CTTGAACAAGCTGGCCCGGAATCTCTATTGGACTTGGAGCCAGGACGCCCAGGATGTTTTCTACGAACTCTCGCCGCGCGGCTGGCAGAACCTCTATCACAACGCGGTGGCCATATTGCACGAGGTGACCGACTACGAGTTGCGCACCCGGCTGCAGGATCCTAATTTCGCCCAACGGGTTCGGGCGACGCTGGGGCAGTTCGAGACCTACCTGAACGAGAAGGACACTTGGGCGCGGCAGCACGCCCCGGTGTTGCTGCGAAATCCGGTGGCGTATTTCTCGGCCGAGTTCGGCTTTCACGAGACGCTGCCCATTGCCGCCGGTGGTTTGGGAGTGCTGGCGGGAGACCACGCCAAGTCGGCGAGTGATCTGGGCCTGGGTTTAGTCGGCATCAGCCTGTTCTACCGTGAAGGCTATTTCATGCAGGAAGTCAACCAGGACAACTGGCAGACGGAATACTACACCCTGCTGAACCCCCGGAATCTGCCGCTCGAACCCGTCCTCGACGCTCGCGGTGAACCGGTGGTCTGCGCGGTGAAGATTGCGGCGGCCGTGGTCAGCTTCCGCGCCTGGCGGGTCAACGTGGGCCGCGTGCCGGTGTATCTGCTGGACTGCAACCTCCCGGAGAACGAGCCGCATTTCCGGGACCTCACCGCACGCGTGTACGGCGGCGATACCTCCACCCGGATCATGCAGGAGGTCGTGCTCGGGGTTGGCGGGGTGCGCTTGCTGCGGGCGCTGGGCGTGACGCCATCGGTGTTTCACATGAACGAGGGCCACGCGGCCTTTCTGACGCTGGAACTCGTGCGCGAGAAGGTGGCCGCCGGCCAGTCGTTTTCCGAGGCGCTCGCGGCCGCCAAGGCCGAGTGCCTGTTCACCACGCACACGCCGGTCGAGGCGGGCCACGACCGCTTCACGCGCGACTTGATGAGCTTCGCCGCCGGCAAGTTCCAGACCCAGCTTCGGTTGTCGCTGGAGGAACTCATGGCGTTGGGCCGGGTCGATCCGGCCGATCCGAACGAGCCGTTCTGCATGACGGTGCTGGCGCTCAGACTGTCGCGCGCGGCCAACGCCGTCAGCGAACTCCACGGCCAGGTCAGCCGGGAAATGTGGCGTCCGCTCTATCCCGGCAAGGAGGCCAAGGACGTGCCCATCGGCCACATCACGAATGGCGTTCATCTGCTTGGCTGGATGAAGGGCACGGTCCGGCGGTTTTGGAAGCAGCGACTCGGCGCCACTTGGGAGCCGGAGATCAACACGCCCGAATTCTGGGCGCGGCTGGCCGACCCGGCCTTCATTTCCGACGCGGAGCTCTGGGCGTTGCGCTATCTTTTGCGCCGCGAACTGATCGAGTTTGCCCGGCGGTGTTTGCTGTTTCAAGGGCAGCGGGTCACGCAGCGCGACTTCATCGCCTTCGACCACCTGCTCAACCCGGATGCGCTCACCATCGGCTTCGCGCGCCGGTTCGCCACCTACAAGCGCGCCCCGCTGATCTTCCAGCAGTTCGAGAACATCGTGAAGCTCGCGCACGACAAGCAGCGCCCGGTGCAGTTCGTCTTCGCGGGCAAGGCCCATCCGCGGGACGACGCCGGCAAGCGCTACATCCAGCACATCATCCACCTCAGCAAATACAGCGAGCTCAAGGGCAGTCTCGTCTTCATCGAGAACTACGACATCCACGTCGCCCGCCAGATGGTGTCGGGCTGCGACATCTGGCTGAACAATCCGCGACGCCCGCTGGAGGCCTCCGGCACCAGCGGCATGAAAGCCAACCTCCACGGCTGCCTGAACCTCAGCATCCTCGACGGCTGGTGGCGCGAGGGCTACGACGGCGCCAACGGCTTTGCCATCGGCCCGGATTCGCACCCGGAATCGGTGGAAGAACAGGACCGGCTCGACAGCGAAAACCTGTATCGCACGCTGACCCAGGAGGTCATCCCGACCTTCTTTCTGCGGGACGCGCAGGGGCTCCCGCGGAAGTGGATTCAGATGATCCGCCGGGCGATGTCCACGTTGGTGCCGCGCTTCTGCACCGGACGGATGGTCCGGGAATATGCGGAGAAGTACTATCTGGCCAAGTAGGTGGCGTCCCTTCGGCGCCCGCTTCTTGGTCACCGCTCCGTGAAGCCGGACCTCAAGTCTCTTCGCCGGGAGGAGCTGCAGGCGCAATTCGCTCAATGGAACGAGCCCGCCTATCGCGTGGATCAACTCCTCCGTTGGCTCTACCCGCTTCGAGCCACTGCTTGGGAACAGATGACCAACCTGCCCAAGCCGCTCCGGGTGCGCCTGGCGGAGCAATACTCCCTGCACAGCCTTGAGCTGGTTCGCCGGCAGGGGGCCGAAGCGAGCACGCGGAAGTTTCTTTGGCGGCTGGCCGATCACGCCTTGATCGAGAGCGTCCTGATCCCTGCCAACCCGGCCTTCTACGGCGAGGCCAGCGACCGTCATACGCTCTGTGTCTCGACTCAGGTCGGCTGCGCCTACGGCTGCAAATTCTGCGCGAGTGGCCTGAACGGCTATAAGCGCAACCTGGAACCTTGCGAGATCGTAGAGCAGGTCCTCGCCGTCGAACGCTGGCACGCCGGGACGAAGTCCAAAGTCCGCAGCGCGAACCCCGAAGCCGAGGCGCCCGGAGCAGGAACGCGGAACGCGGAACCCGGAGCGCGGAACCCGGAACGCGCGACGCGCCTGGTGGACAACCTCGTCATCATGGGCATGGGCGAGCCGCTGGCCAACTATGATCACCTGCTCCAGGCACTCACCATTCTGAACGCGCCCTGGGGCGGAGGCATCGGCGCGCGCAAGATCACCGTCTCGACCAGCGGCCTCGCGCCCCAGATTCGCCGGCTGGCCGACGAACCCTTCCAGTTCAACCTCGCCATTTCCCTCCACGGCGCCACGGACGAGGTCCGCAGCCGCCTGATGCCTGTGAACCGGAAGTACGCGTTGAGCGAACTGCTGTCCGCCTGCGAATACTACCGCGCGCAGAAGGGCCGGCTGCTCACGTTCGAGTACATCTTGATCGCTGGCGTGAACGACGGGCACGACCAGGCCAAAGCCCTCGCCCCGCTTGCCCGCCGACTGAACGCCAAGGTGAACCTGATTCCCTACAACCGGGTCGAGGGCTTGCGTTGGGAACGGCCGGACGAAGCCACGCAGGAGGCCTTCCTGGCCGCGCTCGAGCGCCAGGAGGTGAAGGCCACGCTGCGACGCGAGAAAGGCCACGACATCGACGCCGCCTGCGGCCAACTGCGCCTCAGAACGGAACGGGAGTTGACGGAGAACGGAACCCGGAGTTAATTGCAGGCACTGGGTTCCGCTTCATGCTTGGCAAGGTCCGTAAGGCATTGGCCACGCAAAGGCCGGTAAGACGGTACATCGCTCTGGCCGTCGGGGGTGGTCTGCTGATCTTCTTCGTGTGGTCCGCGCTTCGGGTGGAGACCGTAGAGCAGAAGCTCCGGCGGCTGGAGCAGGAGTTTCAGACCGAGGACTCTTGGTGGCGTCGTAAGAGCGTCGCCCTGTGGCAGGCATTGCCCTCGGCGGTGCAAGGCGTCCTCCCGAGCGGGCTGGCTCCCAAGACGATCGAGGATCTGAAGTTCGATGTCCTCTCCGAGCTACGGGAGTTGGGGCCGACAGCAACACCCTGCCTGACCGCCAGGTTGGACGACCCGGGAGACCACACGTTTGCGCTCTGGGCGATTGGATCACTTGGCCTCGATGCCGAGGCGGCGACACCCAGGCTGCTGCGAGCACTCGAGTCTTCCTTGGATGGAGCGGCAACGAAGACCTGGAACCGTGTCGAGCTGCCCTTCGTGGTCCAGGCACTCGGTGCCGTTGCACCTCCAGACCCGCCTGTCGTGGAAAGACTGATCGAGTTCTGTTCGGAGCGATGGGGAGAGGATATTGGCACTTCGGCGGCCGACGCCATCGTCCGACTGGCGAGCCGAAGCCGGCATGGCGTCGAGGTCCTCGAAAAGGCCGTGCAGCATCCGGGCCCTTGGCGCAGCCGGCTGGTGGAAGGCCTCGCCGGGTGTCATGACAACACGGAGCGGATCCTCGCGGCTCTGACGCACCAACTTGAGATCGGTGACGAGAATATCCAATTGTCCGCGACTCGGGCACTGGGTCAGCTTGGTCCCCGCGCCGCCCCTGCTGTCCCAACACTGATCGACTTACTACGAACTCAGCGGGGTAAGCCCTTGGATGAAGGTGAATTCTCTCCCCGCCGTCAGGCGATGCTCCTCCGGTTTGCTTTGGTCTACAGTTCTCCGATTGGCTCGCTCCGAGGAGAGTTGATCCGGGCCTTGAGCCGAATTAGCCCGGCGGCTCCGGAGACCGTTTCCGCGCTGGCTGAAGAGTACCAGGACGTTCAACATACACTGCGCTTCGAACTCGCCGTGGATCGGTGGCGCATGGGTGCGGCGGTCCGAGAGATCCTGCCGGTTTTCACCGAGGGTTTCGCGGCTCCGGATCCCAAGGTCCGACTCTTGGCGCTCCATGCATGGGCACCGTCCGTCCCGTCATTGCCGGACATCCGCTCGCTGTTCATCCAAGCTCTGTCTGATTCAGCCCTGGAGGTCCGGCTGGCGGCACTTAAGGCGTGTGCGCCGCTCGTCCCGTCGGAGCCGGAGATTCGCTCTCGGTTCGCCAAGGCTTTGTCGGACCCGGCCGCCGAGGTCCGAGCCGCTGCAATTCAGGCGTGGGGGCCGCTGGTCGCGTCAACACCGGAGCTCACCCTCGATTTGACCAACGCCATGGCAGACCCAGCCCTCGAAGTCCGGTTGGCTGCGTTCCGTGCGTGTGCGCCACTCGCCCCGTCAAGGCCGGAGATCATCCCCCTGTTAACGAAGGCGCTGTCTGACCCGGTGTTCAAAGTCCGGCAGGCCGCGCTGGAAGGGTGTGAGCGGCTGGTCCCCTCCGCACCCGAGATCATCCCCTCCTTGACGGATGCCCTGTCGGACAGTCACGGGTCGATCCGACGCCAGGCGGCTCGCCTGCTGGGTGGTTTTCGGTCGAACGCCTTCTCCGCGGTGCCAGCTTTGACCCGCCTGCTCATGGACACGAACTACTTAGTCCGAACCGAGACCACCAATGCGTTGGCCGCGATCCGGGACGATCGCCGCGCGATCCCGCCGCCTCGCACCAGTAGCCCCAAGTGACGGTCGCTCAGGCAGGCTGACCGAAGTGCATCCCCAAGTTGTCGGTGGGGGTAGGGCGCGTGTGTCCTCACCGCGCCGTTGGGCCATACCCTTACCCAAGGCGGCGGACTGAGGACAGATCCGCCCTACCTTCCGGTGGGGTCGCCAACGTCGGGATGCACGGGACTGACCGCAGAGCGCGCGTTCCCGCTGGACCGCTTGGTTGGTCCTGCTAGCCTGCCGGCGTGATCGCGTTGATCGACTACGGCGCGGGCAACCTGCGCAGCGTCCACAAGGCCCTGAAGCACCTCGGGGCAGAGGTGCGCCTGGTCACACAACCCGACCAGATGAAGGGCGCGCGAGCCGTCGTGCTGCCTGGCGTCGGCGCCTTCGATGACTGTCTGAACGCCCTGCGGCGCCAGCTCCTGATCGACGCGTGCCGTGAGGCCATTCTGTCGGGCCTGCCCTTCCTCGGCATTTGTGTCGGTTACCAGGCGCTGTTCGAGCGCAGCGAGGAGTTCAACAGTTGCGCCGCCGGCCTCGGCGTTTTCGCGGGAAGAGTCGTGCGCTTCCCCGAGCGACCGGGCCTCAAGATCCCGCAGATCGGCTGGAACCAGGTCGAGCCCACGCGTCCGGAGTGCCCGCTGTTCCGCGACCTCGCGCCCGGCAGCTATTTCTATTTCGTTCACAGCTTCTATCCACAGCCGGCCGACCGGTCGATCGTCGCGGCGGAGACGGAGTATGGCGGTCGGTTTGCGTCGGCCATCTGGAAGGACAACGTGTTCGCGACGCAATTCCATCCCGAGAAGAGCCAGCAGGCCGGGCTCCAACTTCTCCAGAACTTCCTGGATTGTGCGGGCTGAAACCGGACACGCCGCTGCCAGTTCGGGCTTCCGGTTCCCACGCGCTGGGTCCTCGTCGTGCATCTCCGAGTTGTCGGTCCCGCATTGGGGTAGGGCGAACCGTCCTCGGTGAGCCGAAGGGGTACACCCTGAATCCGCAAGCGGCTCCTCGAGGACGGTTCGCCCTACCCGCACCGCCAACTTCGAGATGCACCGGGGTTCTCGCGGAAGCAGGCTTTGCGCTGGCGCTGGCGGACAAACCGGGGCATTCTGCCATCGGTCTGGCAACCGCGTTGATGAACAGCGATCCACAAACCGGCCGGGAGCGCACCCTCCCGACGAGCTTTGGGTCTGGCCCGACCCCAGCGAACCGGCGGCGGCCCGATCTCCCGAGCTTGAGCCAGGACGTGTTGGACGCGCTCCTGGCTCAATACACCGGCCTCTACGACTTCGCCCCGGCGGGTTACTTGACCCTTGATCGGGACGGGGTGATCCGCAAGCAGGACGTTCCCGGCGCGCTCCGGCCGGCGCTGGGCGATTTCGTTCCCGCGTTGTCCGCCGAGCGCCGGCCGCGGCGGTTGCGGGAGGAGGGCCGAGACAAGCTCAATCTTCGCGAACTGACCGAGCAAGTTCTGCTGGAGCATTACGTCCAAGCCGGCGTGCTTGTCAATGGACGCGGGGAGATTCTCCATATCGCTGACCAAGGCACGACTTATGAAAGACAACAAACCCAAGAACATGACGCGTAAACCGTCCCGCAGCCCCTCGCTGCCCAAAGCGCCCACCGGCATTCAGGGACTGGATGAACTCACCGGCGGCGGCTTGCCCCAGGGGCGGCCCACGCTGTTGTGCGGCAGCGCCGGCTGCGGCAAGACGCTCCTGGCCATGGAATTTCTCGTGCGCGCCGCGGTGGATTCCGGCGAGCCGGGCGTCTTCATGGCCTTCGAGGAAAACACCGAGGAACTGGCGAAAAACTTCGCCTCGCTCGGCCATGATCTCCACGCGCTGGTCGCGCAGAAAAACTGGCGCTCGACTTCGTCCACATCGAGCGCAGCGAGATCGAAGAGACGGGCGAGTATGACCTCGAAGGGCTGTTCCTCCGGCTGGGGCACGCGATTGACAGCATCGGCGCCAAGCGCGTGGTGCTCGACACCGTCGAGGCGCTCTTCTCCGGGCTGAGCAACACCGCCATCCTGCGCGCCGAACTGCGCCGCCTGTTTCGCTGGTTGAAGGAGAAAGGCGTCACCGCCATCATCACCGGCGAACGCGGCGAAAACAGCCTGACCCGCTACGGGCTGGAGGAATACGTGGCCGACTGCGTGATCATGCTCGACCACCGCGTGGACGGGCAGATGGCCACGCGGCGGCTGCGGGTCGTGAAGTATCGCGGCTCGACCCACGGCACGAGCGAGTATCCGTTCCTGATTGACGAGGGCGGCATCTCCATCGTGCCGGTCACCTCGATGGGGCTGAAGCACGAAGCGAGCACCGAGCGGGTGTCGTCGGGCATTCCACGCCTGGATACGATGATGGGGGGCAAGGGCTACTATCGCGGCAGCACCGTGCTGGTGAGCGGCACGGCCGGCTCGGGCAAGACGAGTGTGGCGGCGCATTTCGCCCACGGGGCCGCCGCGCGCGGCGAGCGGTGCCTGTGGTTCGCCTTCGAGGAATCCGCCAGCCAGATCATGCGCAACATGCGCTCCATCGGCGTTGACTTGGAACCGGCGGCGCGGCGCGGGACGCTGCGCTTTCACGCGGAGCGGCCCACGATCTGCGGCCTGGAGATGCACCTGGTGACCATCCACAAGCTGGTGAACCAGTTCAAACCACGGGTCATCATCCTTGACCCGATCACCAACTTCGCCGCGCTCGGAAGCGAGACGGAGATCAAGGCGATGCTGGTGCGGCTGATTGACTTCTTCAAGATGCAGCAAATCACCGCGTTGTTTACGAGCCTCACCTCGGGCGGCACCTTCATGGAAGCCACCGAAGTCGGCGTGTCGTCGCTGGTGGACACCTGGCTGCTGCTGCGGGACATGGAAAACGGCGCGGAACGGAACCGCGTGTTGCACCTGCTGAAGTCGCGCGGCATGGCCCACTCGAACCAGGTCCGCGAGTTCCTGCTGACCGATCACGGGGCGCAACTGCGGGACGTGTATGTCGGGCCTTCGGGGGTCTTGCTCACCGGCAGCGCGCGGATGGCGCTGGAGGCGCAGGAGAGAGCTCAGGCCCTCGTGCGCGAGCAGGAGATCGAGGGCAAGCAGCGGGAGCTGGCGCGCAAGCGGCAAGCCCTGGAGGCGCAGATTGCCGCGCTGCGGGCCGAGTTCGAAGTCGAGCAAGCGGAAGCGGCCAAGGCGATTCAGCAGGACGAGGCGAGCGCCGGGGTGCTGGCCGGTGACCGCGTCCAAATGGCCCGCCTGCGGCAGGCCGATGCCGCCGCCGCAGGAAAGACAGCAAAACACAACTAAGGAGATTCACGATGAAAACCAAGAGCAAGACCGATTCTGCCAAAGCGACGCATGCGAAACCCGCGGACGTTTGGAACCTGCGGCTCTACGTGGCGGGGCAGACGCCCAGATCGCTGGCGGCGTTTGCCAACCTCAAGCGCCTCTGTGAGGACCGCCTGAATGGGCGCTACACGATCGAGGTGATTGACCTGGTGGCGACGCCCCAACTGGCCAGAGACGACCAGATTCTGGCCATTCCCACCCTGGTGCGGAAACTCCCGCAGCCGGTGCGCAAGATCATCGGCGACCTCTCCCACACCGAGCGTGTTCTGGTGGGGCTGGATTTGATCCCCGCGCCCAGCCGCCGGGTCGGGTGACCCGGCCTACCTGCGCGGTTGTAGGCCGCGTGACCCCACGCGGCGGATGCAGGTAGCCCTTTCGCCGGAGAAACCCTTATGAAAACCACGAAAGCAAAGAACGCAACGGCCGCCTTTGCGCGATCCTTGGCCAAGCCAGGCAGGCCGCGGTATGTGCTGCGTTTGTATGTGACGGGCATGACGCCGCGCTCCGCCCGCTCCATCGCCAACATCAAAGCGATTTGCGAGGAGCATCTGACGGGGCGCTACGACCTCCAGGTGATTGACATCTACCAGCAGCCGGTGCTGACCGAAGGAGAGCAGATCATCGCCGTGCCCACGCTGATCAAGAAACTGCCGCTGCCCTTGCGGCGGATCATCGGCGATCTCTCGGATCGCGAGCGGGTTCTGATCGGGCTGGATTTGAAGCCGAAGCCATGACGGGAGGGACCGCGTTATGACAAACAAGCCTTCAGGACCTGAACTCGCGGCGGAATTGGAAAGCCTCCGCGCCCAGTTGGCCGAAGCCGAGGACGTGTTGCACGCCATCCGCAACGGGGAAGTGGACGCGGTGGTGGTCACCGGCGAGCGCGGCGAACAGGTCTATACCCTGAGCGGGGCCGACCGCGTTTATCGGCAACTCATCGAGACGATGAGCGAGGGCGCGGTGACCTTGTCCGCGGACGGCGTCATCCTCTACTGCAACGTCCGTTTGGCGGAGATGTTGGGGTGGCCGCTCGATCGAGTCTTGGGCACCGCCCTGCGGAACCACCTGCCGCCCGCAGACCAGCCGGCGTTTGACACCATCCTCGCGCAAGCCCGCACCGCGCCCAGCCGCCGGGAAATCAACCTGAAGACCAGCGAGGGCCGTTTGGTGCCCGTCCATCTGTCGGCCTCGCGCTTGCAGAGCGAAGGGGCGGAGATGGTTTTCTCCCTCGTGCTTGCGGACCTGACGGTACAAAAACGCCACGAACAAATCGTCGCGGCGGAGCGGTTGGCCCGCTCGATCCTGGAACAAGCCGCCGAAGCGATCATCGTGTGCGACGAGCAGGGCCGGGTCATTCGCGCCAGCCAGGCGGCCCAACGACTCTGCCCGGAGAACCCGCTCCTGCGACGGTTTACCGAGGCCTTTCCATTGCGGAGCGACGGCCCAAGTCCTTTCTCCCTCGCGCCGGTATTGCAGGGGGAAACACTGAATCACGTTGAGGTCGAACTGGAGCGCCAAGGGCAGTCCTGGGTTCTGCTCTTGAATGCCGGTCCGCTCCTCGGCATTCAGCAACAAAGACGCGGCTGCGTCGTCACCTTGACCGACATCACCGAGCGCAAGCGGGCGGAGGAGGTGCTGAAGAAAGGTGTTCAGCTTTTGAGGGACACCGGAGTAATGGCCCAAGTCGGAGGTTGGGAGCTTGACCTCTCGACCAAGGAGGTCTCGTGGACGGAAGAGGTTGGTCGGATCCACGGAGTCGAGCCGGGATATCAGCCGAAGCTGGAAGAAGCCCTGAATTTCTATGCGCCCGAATCCCGGCCAGAGGTAGAGGCAGTAGTGAAGAAAGCCGCGGAAACGGGCGAACCATACGACTTTGACGCTCTTTTCATACCGCGAGGCAGCCAAGACAAAATTTGGGTGCGGTCGCTTGGAAAGGCTGTTTACAGCAGCGGTAAAATAGTAAAACTTGCTGGGACATTTCAGAATATTGATAAATACAAACGGGCGGAAACGGCGCTGCGTGTCAGTCTGGAAGAATACCGGGTGCTGTTCGAGTCGTTCCCCTTGGGGATCAGTGTCACGGATGCGGCGGGTCACCTCCTCGAGGCCAATCGGGAATCAGAACGGCTGTTGGGCCTCCCGCGCGATGAGCATGCCCGGCGCAAGTATGACGGACCCGAATGGCGCATCGTGCGCCCAGACGGGACGCCTATGCCGCCCGATGAATATGCCAGCGTGCGGGCGCTCAGGGAAAAACGCCGGGTGGACAATGTGGAGATGGGCATCGTCAAAGGCGGCGGGGAGATCACGTGGATCAGCGTTACCGCCGCGCCCATTCCCCTCGAGGGTTACGGAGTGGCTATTACCTACGGAGACGTCACCGAGCGCAAGCAGGCGGCGCAGAGGATGCGGATGTTCTCTCAAGACATCATCGCCGCGCGAGAGCAAGAGCGGAAACAGGTGTCGTCCGCTTTGCACCACGATGTGGGTTCACTGGCGGTGGGGATTTCAGCCCATCTGGACGCGATTGAAGCCGAGCTCCGCTCCAGGAAACCCGCGGAAGCGCTCAAGTGCGTGAAGCGGATCCGGAAGCTGTTTGGCGAGTCGGTGGTCCGGCTGAAGGGGCTGGCCGTCCAACTTCGACCGCCCGAACTCGATGTCCTCGGGCTGCCCGCCGCCTTGCGACAACACTTCGCTCAGGTCACCGAGCGCGTGGGCGCCCGGAT
>Ga0315286_10006703_pt1 | contig 11217 bp, 11 predicted proteins | sample YL17G10_0_MG_FD_205038 | JGI IMG/M metagenome (GOLD analysis project Ga0315286, IMG submission 205038) | Sediment microbial communities from Yellowstone Lake, YNP, Wyoming, USA - YL17G10_0 | ecosystem: Environmental > Aquatic > Freshwater > Lake > Sediment | place: USA: Wyoming | collected...
TAAGCCTGAGATCGTGGCTTCACTGGTGGGAATCAAGAGTAACGAACGGGTGTTGGCCGTGACCCCGGTAGGTTATGCACTCAGATTCGAATCACTTGAAGAGAAGTTAATGACCGGTTTCGGACGCACTCACCGGCGCGTCCCAATTTCCAGGTTAATTAGCAGCCTGACCCAGGATAGTTTGCTTGAATGGATAAGGGCATCCATTCAAGCTGCCAGACTTGCTCCTTCTGCGGTAAACCGCCAGCCCTGGGGATTTGACGTGCAAGACGGCAGTATCACAGTTTACGTAAGGACCGATGGTCCAGAATTTAATGTTTCCAAGCGTCTCGATTGTGGTATTGCCATGCTGCACATCGAAGTGGCGGCGTTGAACTGCGGGGTAAGAGGCGAGTGGCAGTTCCTGAAATCTCCCCAGGTAGCCAGGTTTAGTGCTTTAGCGTAGAAAGCCTATGACGAACCCGAAGCATAACCAACCGGAAATAGAAATCAACGAACAGTTCCGTCACGCCCTTGATATCATGGAGAATAGCGACAGGAGCATCTTCATCACGGGCCGGGCGGGCACGGGTAAATCAACGCTGCTGACCCTCTTCCGCCGCGTCACAAAAAAGAAAGTGGCAATTCTGGCGCCGACCGGTATCGCCGCACTGAACGTGAAAGGGCAAACCATCCACTCTTTTTGTAAGTTCAAACCAAATATTACTCTCGACAGCGTGAAAAAACTACGCGGCAACTCCGCCAATAAAAGCATCTACGAAAAGCTGGACGCCATTGTCATTGATGAAATCTCTATGGTACGCGCTGACCTGCTGGATTGCGTGGATAAATTCCTGCGTCTGAATGGGAAACATATCGACCGCCCGTTTGGCGGCATCCAGATGATTTTTATCGGCGACCTTTACCAGTTGCCGCCGGTCATCAACAGCCAGGAACGCGAGGTCTTCAAAACTCTTTATGACACTCCCTATTTTTACGGCGCGCGGGTTTTCAATGAATTTCGGATGGAATTTATGGAACTGGAAAAGGTTTACCGCCAGCGCGACCAGGAATTCATCAATCTGCTGAACACCATCCGCAACCGCACCATTGAAGACTATGGATTAAAAATCCTCAACGAAAGGTATTTACCCCGCTTTGAACCACCGGTGGGTGATTTCTATGTGTATCTCACCACAACCAACGCGCTTGCGGAGCAAATCAATAGAGAGCGTCTGGCAAAACTCAAAGGAAATATCTGCACATTTACCGCCGAGATTGACGGTGATTTCGGGAAAGAGTATCTACCCACCGGAATTGACCTCAACGTCAAACCCGGCGCGCAGGTAATGATGCTGAATAATGACTCCGAGGGACGCTGGGTGAACGGGAGCATTGGGGAGATTACAGAAATCATACAGGATGCGGAAGGAAAGTCTGTCATTCACGTGGTGCTGGCAGACGGCGAAACGGTAGAAGTGAGGCCGTTTACGTGGGAAATTTTCAGCTACTTTATCGAAGGAGCACAACTGGCATCAAAACTGGTGGGCAGTTTCATACAGTATCCGTTGATGCTGGCGTGGGCAGTCACCATTCATAAAAGCCAGGGCAAAACTTTTGATAAGGTGATTATCGATTTCGGACGCGGCACATTTGCCCACGGGCAGGCTTATGTAGCATTGAGCCGTTGCACCTCTTTGGAAGGCATTGTGCTCAAGCAACCATTCCTGAAGCGGCACATCCTGATGGATTTTGATGTTATTAAATTCCTGACTAAATTACAATACGACAAAGCGGAAACCGAGTATTCCAGCGATGATAAGGCCAAAATCATTGCGCGGGCAATTGAGAGCGAAACACTGTTAGAGATAGTGTATCTAAAACCTAACGACGAGAAATCGAAACGGGTGATTGTCCCCAAATCAATTGGGGAGATGGAGTTCAAAGAGAGAAAATATGTTGGTGTGCGCGCTTTTTGTCTCACCCGCGGCGAAGACCGCACTTTCCGTCTCGATAGGATATTGGAGATAAAAGAGGTGGAGAGGGAGTGGTAAAACCTCTTTTCTGAAAGAGGCTACGAACGAAAAGTGTCGGCAATAAGTTGCCCTTTTACGTCAGGTAAAAAGAACGGAACTTGGTAAAAGAGAGAAAATCATCCAAAGACGTCTGAACACTGAAATTCGAAGGTAAATTGATTATGTATAGGATACTGGTTGACGCTGATGCGGCTCCTGTTAAGCAGGAGGTTTTCCGCGTCGCTTTACGTTACGGAATTAAAGTCATCTTGGTGGCCAATTCTCCGATTAATATCCAGGAGGAGGACTGGCTGGAATTGGTGGTCGTCAGCGGCCAGTTTGATGCTGCGGATGACTGGATTGTTAAACATGTTCAAAAGAATGATATTGTCGTCACCGGAGACATCCCTCTGGCGGCGCGGTGTTTGAAAAAAGTCGCACGTGTATTGGATTACCGGGGCCTTATTTTCACGGAAAATTCTATTGGCAATATGTTAGCAACACGTGATTTGATGGCTCATCTGCGTAATATCGGGGTCAATACCAGCGGCCCGAAAGTCTTTGTAAAAAAAGACCGTTCCCGATTTCTCCAGTCTCTGGATACCATTATCCAATCAATTCGTAATGGCAAGTAACTCAGTTACATAGGAGGCCGTTCCCAGTAATGGCATTTATTTAGCTTTCTTTTTCACTTCTTTAGCGGCTTTCTGCTTTTCTAAATCTTCTTGACTTAGAGGCTCGCAAAGCTGTACTTCTCCATTTTTAACCTTTATAGTAGAAAATGCTTTGCATTTCCAACATTTATAAGGTCCCTGGAAAACTTTTTGGTCGATGAAAAAACCGCCGTCCGTTTTACAGGACGGACATTTGATATTAATCTGCATGGTTACTGCTCCCTTTCCACATCTGATTTTATGGTATTACTACTTGATCGCTTTAACAATTTCCAACATCGAAAAGCAAATGCTTTATACTATTTATATTACAGATCGGCCTATGCCCTTTACAAATCCGCTGGCAGGGCTACACCTTGTTCTAGTAAATTGTGACCTAAATTGCACAGGAGGGCGAAATGTGCGGTAAATTTTGGGAAGATTGTTTATTCTTATTCTGAACTTAGCTGGAGTAACAAAACGGATTCACCTCTTGAAAGAACACGGATCGCTTTTACAAAGCAAAGAATGCAAGACAAACAATGTTCCACCCTTGTGTCGATCGTAGCTTGAAACGTGACATAATACGAAGTTAACTGTAAAATGTAGAAAACGCGATCTTAGCAGTAGAAGGACATATTCGAAGGGACATGAAAAGGAATAAAAAGCTAATAAAAGAAGTGCTGGGTGATTGGCGTGGTTACCCACTGGCTATAGTTTTTGTAGCCATAGCGACTTGGTTGAAGTACCTAGCACAGCCAGATATTATTCCTGCTGATGTGCCGATTCTTTATTTTTTAGCAATCGTTCCTACGGCTATTTTCTTCGGGCTCGGCCCATCAGTCTTAGTCTGTATCCTCAGCTTATTGGCGTTTGATTACTTCTTTGTTTTTCCGATTCACACCTTAAATATAACGCACATTTTAAACGCGCCAATATTGCTAATATTTCTTGCGGTGGGAATATTATTCAGCTATTTATCGTCAAGCCTCCGCGAAAAAAATCAGATAGCGAACGAGGAAATAGCTGCTCGTAAACAAACTGAAACGGAACTCGTTAATTACCGCGACCACCTCGAAGACATGATTAAACAAAGAACAAACGAATTAGAAAAAGAGAGACAATTGCTACAAACCATCATGAATAGCGCCGGAAGGTCACACCTGGTATATCTGGATCGAGATTTCAACTTCATTCGAGTAAATATTACCTATGCCAATACTTGTGGGTATAAGCCCGAGGAGATGATCGGGAAAAATCATTTTGCTCTCTATCCAGATATAGAAAATGAAGCTATCTTTACCCGAGTGAGGGACAGTGGCATATCTGAGGAATACCATGACAAGCCATTCGAGTTTCCTGACCAGCCTAATCGTGGTATTACTTATTGGGATTGGACTTTAATACCGGTAAAAAATTTTCAAGGACAAGTTGAAGGGCTAGTTTTTTCTCTGACTGAGACCACTGAGCGTAAGAAGACGGAAGAATTGCTCCAAGCGTCAGAGAAGCGGTATCGCTCTTTCATTGAAGTGACCGGTGAGCTGGGTTGGGTTACTAACAGCGGGGGTGAAGTGGTGGAGGACATCCCTTCATTCAGGCACTTTACCGGACAGACCGACGAAGAGGTCAAAGGATGGGGATGGATTAAAGCTCTTCATCCGGATGACGTCCAGCACACGGAAGAGATTTGGACCAAAGCGATCAAGGAGAAAACCACCTATGAGGTCGAATATCGTTTACGCAGACACGACGGGATCTATCGTTACTTTCTAGCCCGTGGCGTCCCTGTATTTACCAAGGATGGAGAGGTGGACGAGTGGGTTGGCACCTGCATCGATATTACCGAACGAAAGCAGGGAGAAAAGATGCTTAGAGAAAGCGAGCAATTGTTGCGTGATAGCGCACAGCGCTTGAATCTTGCGCAAGAAGCCGCCAATGCCGGGGTCTGGGAGTGGGACCTGCGCACGAATAGAAATTTCTGGTCTGAGGAAATTTGGAAGTTGTACGGACTAGATCCCCATAGTGTTGAACCATCTTATGATGCATGGGCAGAGACGATCCACCCGGATGATCGACCAAACGTAGAGAAAGCGGTGCAAGAAGCGGCAGATAAAGGAACAAGACTAAGTACGGAATGGCGTGTAATTGGGCATCCTGGGAGCGAACGCTGGTTGATGTCGGTTGGTCAACCTGTATTAGACGACTATGGTAATATTACACGCTACATCGGCATTGTCATCGACATCACTGAGCGTAAGCAATTAGAGCAAATGAAGGATGAATTCATCGGCATGGTATCTCACGAGATCAAAACACCCATCACCGTGATTATGGGTGCCATTTATACCGCTATGAGTGAAGGGATACCTCAAGAAGATATCCGCCAGTTGTTGGAGGATGCGGCATCGTCAACTGAGTCTCTGTCACGCATAGTGGACAATCTTCTAGAACTGTCACGAGCTCAAGCTAACCGTTTAGTGATACGAAAAGAACCGGTGAACATCGCAGAGACGGCACTTGATGTGGTAGAGAAACTGAAGAGTCAGTCAACAAGACACCAACTAATAGTTGATATGCCCATCGACCTCCCCAGAGTGTCTGCCGAACGGATCCGAATCGAGAGAGTACTTTGGAATCTAATCGAGAACGCTATCAAGTACTCTCCTGACGGCGGTAAGGTAACCATCTTTGCTCAACCAAAAGATGATTGCTTAGTTGTCGGTGTACAGGACATGGGTGTTGGTATCTCAGCGGAAGATCAAGCTAAGCTGTTCAAACCCTTCCAGCGACTTGAGACTACAAGTGGAATAGCTGGGGTCGGACTTGGACTCAATGTGTGCCGCCGATTGGTAGAAGCCCACGGTGGTCATATGTGGGTTGAATCCGAGCCGGGCAAAGGTGCCACTTTCTTCTTCACCATGCCACTCGAATGAGAGCAGATGGAATTTAATCTGCCTGTTCGCCTCTTTGGGCTATGACTTTCTTGATTATTGTCACGAGCTCATCCGGTATAAACGGTTTAACTACGAAATAATCCGCTCCCAATCGCAATGCTTCTTCAGAGGCATATTCATTAGCGCTAAACACGATCACTGGCAGATCTGAGTAGGAGCGTAGTCTCCTAAGCACCTCAAAACCATCTATGACCGGCATCAGAATGTCCAAAAGCATTATGTCTGGCTCGTCTGATTCCATGAGCCTTATTGCTTCTTCCCCGCTTGTTGTGGTGGTGATATCGTAACCGGCTAACGTGAGACTCGAACGAAGGAACCTAAGTATCCTGACGTCGTCGTCAACCACGAGTATGTGCATGTTCGAGAATACCCCTCTCTCTTATCCACATGTTATTACCAACATAGCAATAGATTATCAAATACTAATAAAATTATGCTCGATTATATTACAGAAATATATCATTTTTGCGCTAATTCTCTGGGAGTCGTTAGAAGGCTCACCTGTTTTTAGAGTTCAGGATACAATCACTTGCACAAACGTCCAGATCTTGGCGTGACAGACGAAGAGGCTAGATTATCCGCCATAAGCGATACAACCAGGTCTCTTCATTAAATCTTGCTTTACTCGAAAAAACTAGGTTTTACCAATTCTGAACATCTTGGTTCCGCAAGTAGGACACACACCTTGGGTTGCGGGTTTCTTATTCTTCATAGTGATAGCCTTGGCATTTTTCATTTCCTTCTTGGCCTTACATTTTACACAGTATGCTTGCATGTGTTCACCTCTTTCTTGCTACAAACGATAAACCATTCGCTCCACACTGTCAATGGTGAAAGATGTTAGCGTCGAGGATACAATAGCTTGTTTTGTTACCTTTCAGACGGGCAATTATCCTAATGCCGTTACTAATCGATAACTAAGCCAACAAGAACAATAATTCTCTCGGGTACTGTTTATGGGGCTGTTTCCCTTTTTCTCGGGCAAGCAAACGCTTTATTTTCGCTGTAAGAGGTGTGCGTTTCGGCGTTCTTTTATTCATTTATACAGTATATACGCTCAAAAACTGGTTGTTATGTGTCCCTTATGGTACTCTTATGACGGTCTTATGGCGTCCTTATGGCACCTTATGGCATCTTATGGGGCTTTATGGTGCTCTTATGGCGTCCTCAAATACCTATACAGCACCTTATGACCCCTTATGGTCTCCTAATTACCCATTAGTGTAACCTTTCGTTCTTTATACGAGTGAATGGCCGGGACAGATCTATCTTCTCACTCTCTGCTAAAAAAACTTATTAATATCATATCCTTTGGATTTTGCCCATCTTCTCAACATTATGATGAATTGTTCAAACCAGCCTCACTTAAAACTAAGACACAAGGTTAAATTTCAAGAACTAGAACGTTTATCACCCTCCCCCGGACCGAGCGTGGAAATCAGCAAAACAAAAACGCCGAACAGACATATCTTTACTTTGGAGTTCATGTGCACCTGACAATAGCTTGCTTATTTCGTTGTTATGATTAGTAATGTTCTGATAACTTAGATGACTTCTGGTTAACTAAGGATGAGGCGAAAATGGACCATGAGGACAGAGTAATTTCCGAGAAGATACCAGAATTGCTGACGACAAAGGAAGCAGCACGCTTGCTACATGTGCACGAAAACACGCTACGAAGGTGGAACGACAGTGGCATAATACAGGCATACCGTATCTCCACACGCAGTGACCGAAGGTTTCGGAGAGATGACATCATTCACTTATTGCCTGAGCTGTGCTGATTTCAGTAGCAGTATGCACCCTGTATCCCGGCGCCACAAACCTCTCGGTGAAGCACTGTATAGGTATTTTGGTACCGGTCAACTAATCTAATCGATGGCAACTAATAGCACCCGACAAAAAGGGAGGCAACACTAAAGTATATCAAGGAGGTGTTCTACGATGGTAGTTAAGAAACGCGAATCTGAAACGTTGGGAGTTCTGATGATTGATTTCAGTCCAGTTGTTCGTGAAGGTCTCCAGGCTATCCTGACTAAAGACGAGAGAATTAAAGTGATTGGAGATGCTTCAGATGAGCATCAAGCTCTTCAGCATATTAAACGAGCAAGTGACCGGGGACAGCCTGTCAACGTAGTGTTGACCGAGACTCGGAGCGACAAAGTGGATGGCGTGCAAGCCACGAGACTTATCAAGGATAAATTCCCGGAGGTAGCCGTCCTGGTGCTGACGGAGAATCCCAACGATTCATATGTAATTGATGCCATCCATGCGGGTGCGGGGGGATACATCTTCCTCAAGGACATGTCACCGGAAGTGTTGCTGCAGAGCGTCCATCGTGTGCTCGAAGGTGGCACCCAGATGACGACGGTATTGCTGCAAACTGCCATAGAGAATTTACTTCAAAATGGACGGAAGACGCTTGCCGAGCGCACAGCTGAAGCGGCTCACCTCACCGATAGAGAAGTCGATGTGCTAAGGCTCATGGGGAATGGAGACTCGAACAAGATTATCTCCGAAACACTGGGTATTACCCTGGACACTACCAAAAAACACGTCCGAAACGTCATCGACAAGCTGGAGGCACGTAGTCGCACTCATGCGGCTATTATCGCAGCCCAGTCAGGTATCGTGGGCAATCCTATCATTCCTGTCGCTCAAGCCAAATCTGAGCCAGGGTCAGTTGCCTGAGAGTCAGGCCGTAATGATTTGGTGCGGTCTATTTTTTATTTGACAGATACGCTACGGAGACACCGGTGGGGTGATTCGTTACTCACAACGTGCAGCAAATCCTCAAACTCATTTGGTGGCAGTCAACCAAGCGCCGGAGGACATCACCACACGAACAGATACATATACCTGAACAAAAATAGAGAAGCCTCAGAACCGGACAAGCCCACAGTTCCGAGGCTCAGTATGTAGTGCAGCGATGAGGGCTACTCTCGCATACTACCTAATTATGTTGCCAGGTCAGGGGTTGATAGTTTCGTTCTCGGAAGATTTCACTTGTTTCGATTTACCCTGTGTATCAGACATCGTTTTCCCCATCATACCGACCATCATTGCTGGAACCATTAAGTTCATGAGAGTTGAAATATCAATGCTGCTGGTTTGCTGAACACCTGTCTGCATACTGTTAATAGAGGCGGCTTGTTGGGGTCGTATTCTTGGGACATGCATTACTGTTGTCATATTTTGTTCTTCAATGGCATATCATGCTGAATCAAAAAGTTGCTACAAAACTAGCTAATACTATTTTGGGTTGTTTTAACAAATCCGTAAACCTGTAAAAGCTATTGCCATATTGTGATAGCGTTGTATCTGACCTTAGTGTGAAACTTTATTCGGTTAAGTTTTTTCATAGGTTGCTCGTGGGCAATGGATAAACCAGCATTACGGCAATTCATCTCACAGATTAATCCTCTTTGGTCTTTAAATTAGCCCGCTTGGGTGATGTGCCGTGTTCTCGAAAATGGTTAGTCTTTAATTGGTACTTCCAGAAACAAACTGAAGAGGGGGCGGAGCGATGAGGAAGATAATACGTAGAATTATATTCCGTATTAGATGGCTGTTCATGTCCGAAAAAAACAGATACTCTTATCTCTGGGCACGCACTAAAGAACTGTCACGAATAGAGAAGTTGTCACTTGCGTCAATGACAGGATCCGAATTGACCGAAGAGTCAGGGGAATAAGCGATAGCATGTATTTTATAGCCATAACAAAATAGGAGCCCCCACAATCAATGTAGGGACTCCCATCTATTAACAGCACCAACCAGAACTTACGATAGTCTTGGTACTTTAGTAAATTGTGAAGATTTGTTAGCTATGATGAAGTAACGATCCTTGACTAGCTTAATACACCGCAATAGGATAGGAGCGCAAGTAACATTAACTACAACTTTCACTGGTATTTCACAGTTATTCAACACTTCAGATACCAACCTTATTAAACTACGGCATCATGGTCGATGAAGTGATGAAATAAAAATAATTTAAGGAGAATTCATAAAAAATGAAGAGGTTATTTGCCTTAGCCATGGCGATGGTGATGATCATTACTTTGGCGCCAGCATTAGCCCTGGCTCAAAATGACGAGACCGGAAATGGTGCTCCTAGTGGACAACATTTCAACCTAAACATTATTGGTGCCCCCAACGCGAAAAATGAGAACTTTGATGGGGGTAACGGCAGCAGAATCTTTGTAAACAGGACTGGCCAGACTCAATTCTACGTGCATGGTGGAACTTCCTACGCAATACTAGACCATGACGGCACCGATGGAAAAGTAGGCACAGGTTTAAATGATCCGGGTATCATATTCCCTTATGATGCTACGATCACGGATCAAACATGGAGAGTTCAAATCTATGTACGCTTACTGGGACCGAAAGGTAGTGAAGTAAATTGGACAAGTTATTTCTATGATACAGTCGGTGGTGTTTATGTTCTCTGGGATGAGTTTACTCTGACTAAAGATACGAAATTCACAGAGAAGACCGGTGCGCTGCTCGCGAATGGATACCAGGATATGTTATGGGAACTGGATCCAGTGACTAAGTTCAGAATCTGTCAAATGCGCATATATTTACTGGACTGATAATAGAGTCAGCGATACCATTTTATCCTGTTAGGAGACTTATTAAGATAGGCTGGGGGCTTTTACCCCAGCTTATCTTTTTGTGTAGACCGGTAGCTTATGAAGAAAAACAATTGATGCAGGCACTTGATACCTCGACATCAAGGTTATAGCAACACCAAGGCATAAAATCCACTAACGTCAATAAGATGTGGTACTGGTGGATAAAAACCGGCCATCGCACGTTTACCTGCCGCTTACCAGGAAACCGCTGATGATACGCTGTCGAGATGTAATCCCAATCGTCACACACCAAACCTTTAGTAGTGAGTTTATATACTTTCCGCATGGCGATAGTGAAAAATATACTAACCAACGTTAAGGCAATGTGTGCGTCTATGCCTGAAGTAGAACTTTTTTAGTAGTTTCCTGCAGCTCATTTTTACTGTATTTTGCATTATAAAACGTGCAGAGGCTCTCAATTTCGCTTAACAGAAAAAGCTGCTCGACTTTTCCGTGACAAGTTGCTCGACCATAAGAATTACATTTACACGCATGGCGAAGACTTGCCTGAAATTCGCAATTGGAAATGGAGTCTGGGTGCCGCAGAAAATAAAAGCGTGGAATGAATAACTAGGACGTTTGACTCAATGATAAATTTAAGGGAAGGCATAATATGCCTACTGATATAAACCTCCCGATTAAGCTTATGAAATCAAGGCAGCATATTATAAGAATGAATACTAGATGTTTCTTTAAAGATTGCCATAATGTAAAGAACTTGGATGAAATTGTTTTTTCTCTGAACAAAAGTCGAGGTTTACCTGCCATTTTATGCGCGGCTCATACGAAGGGTGTTTATAACTGAGGCTTCAAAGGCACTGGTCAGTTGTAAGCCGTATGTTCTAGCTTACATTTAAAGGCAAAATCCTTCTGGATGAGCTAGTTCAGATAGATCCCGTACACTACAATAGTAAGGTATGAGGATAAGAAGTGTCTTAGCCCCGGGTAGCATCAAAGTTGGTCGGAGGATAGC
>Ga0315286_10006704_pt1 | contig 11216 bp, 10 predicted proteins | sample YL17G10_0_MG_FD_205038 | JGI IMG/M metagenome (GOLD analysis project Ga0315286, IMG submission 205038) | Sediment microbial communities from Yellowstone Lake, YNP, Wyoming, USA - YL17G10_0 | ecosystem: Environmental > Aquatic > Freshwater > Lake > Sediment | place: USA: Wyoming | collected...
GTTGCAGCCACCAAAACGAAGAGCAGTACTACCGTTGGCAACAAGATTGCCCGAAAGGTTGGTACCGTGACCGCGTAAGGTAACCCAAGGACCATAACCATCACCATCACCCATCCAGTTGCCTATGATGGTGGTGCCCAAAGAGTCATAATCTAAATCTTGAAGAATAGCGTTCTGTGATGCAAAGCCGCCGGAACTAGTCTGAAGCGGCTCAAAAGTACAATTAATGATAGACCACGCTTCGCCGGGATTTCTGATAGAAGCGCAGGTTCTTGGTGCAGGGGCGTTTGCAACGGGTACACCATCACCAAGTTTGTGGAATGTGCAACCATCAATTAAGATACTGTTTGCATATCCTAAAAGGTTATCGTGTCCATCAATGCCAATTAAGCATGCCGTGAATGTGCAGTCATGAACTCGTACATTGATAACGTTTTTAAGTGACAAGCCCGAACGAGCATGGTGATTACCAATAACGTCATCAGTTCCATAGAATGAGCATCTATTAAAAGTAAATTCCGCAGAGTCATTGCTATGCAGTATACCCCTACCAGTTTCTACTATAGCCCCGGTAAATGCCGCATTGGAGTATGTAAAATGAATATCTTCAAAGATCCAAAGCCCGCAACCTAATAACTGTAAGAATGGCTGATATCCATCACCAGTAAAATGAAGATTGGCTGGGCCCTTGAAGTAAATGGCTTGTTTATAATCAAATAAGAGCCTTCCGGCACATGCATATACTCCGTTGTTTGGGAAAACAATTCTTCTTGCTCCAGTAATTTGGTCAATAGTTGCACCCGGATCAAGTGCAATGGCATTAATAGCCGTCTGAATGGCAGTAGTGTCATCAGTAATGCCATCGCCTACAGCGCCGAATCTCGTTATATCATATTCAATAGAGCTGCCTGCGGCGGCAGGGTGCCAATAACCATCTGCTAAACTATAAGTAAGCACATAATCATCGTTGGGGGTTGTTGCATTAACAGGAACATTCTGAATAGCAATAACTTTTTGTGAAGTAATGGTACCACTTAAATCTCCACCAGCTGTGAAGGTGCCGCTTCCTGCAGGCATCCAAGCGGGTGTGCCCGCATTAGTGGTAAGTACATAGGTATTGGTTCCTGCCGCTAATTTAGTAACATCAATAGCTGCAGCAGGATCTATATTTACATCAGAAATAAGACTATAAGCAATTCCGGGAGTAGGAAGTCCTGTAGAAATTAATGCTGCGTTTGGGTTAGCCATTGCGCTAGCTAAATTAAGCCCAGTGCCGCCCCTAATAACATCTAAAACACCAGTCAAATTAGCATCATTAATATCAATAGGTCCACCGGTGATAGTAGCTCCAGGACCAACTCTACCTTCTAATACAGATAATCTAGTCGCAACATCCGAATAAATACCAGCAGGATCTAATCCTAATTCAATTTCAACAGCAATTATTGCGTCTTTAATAGCATTGATTGCAATTACATATCCATCAGAGCCGGGAACATCTGGCAGTTGTAAGGTAGAGTCTATACCATCAGGATAAAGTGTCATTTATTGCCCATTGTAGATAATGAATATCAATTAAATGCCTTGATATTCAGTAAATATTTTCGCATAGAAATATGAAATTTCGCATTATACAAGCTTTAACTACAAGTACAGCATTTTTATATTGGATAGTGCGATTTATGCAAAACCCTATGCACCCTCATACGACTATGTTAATTATGGTAATTGCCGTGGCAGTTGTTTCTGAATTTAGTTATCAGGCTGGTAAATTAGAAAAAAACAAAGAACCTAAATTATATTAATAACTCTTTATAAATATGAAAATTAATGATCAAATATCCTGCATCTATAGATAGTTCAGTAGAATTACCAACGGTTGTTGATAATGTTACTCCCATTAATGGTGCCCTCCTTAATAATTTAAGAGACGCTATTATTGCAGTCGAAAAAGAATTAGGCATCAAACCCAGCGGCATTTATGGCACTGTAAGGGCAAGATTTGCCGCATTAGAAGTAGCTGTAGCTGCCATAGTATCTGGCACATTCAGTTTGGGTGGAGATTTAGCAGGAACTAGCGGCAGCCAAACCGTTATCGGATTACAAACATACCCCGTTTCTTCTATCGCCCCAACTGATGGTTATTTATTAACTTGGGATAACGTTGATGGATATTGGCATCCAGCGCCAGCTCCAACAGGATTTTCTGCCGGCACCGACTTATCTGGAACAGCGACCAATCAGACTGTGATCGCTATTCAGAATATTCCCGTTAATGCTACAGTGCCTAGCGATGGATATCTATTAACTTATGATCTTGCTGATGGTTATTGGCATCCCGCTCCCGCTCCTGTCGGATTTTCTGCCGGAGGAGACTTGACGGGAACAGCCTCTTCTCAACAAGTTGTATCACTAACCGGTTCTGCGGGAATTGTTTCTGTACCAACAGCATCAATTGCTTTTGGTGCAACACCCTCAACCACGGGAACTATTCGATTAGCCAATAATTCCGACATTCGTATGCGTGATGTTGGAAATACAAATGATCGCGTGATGATGATGATGGATAGTTCCAACGAAATGTATATTGGTACTGACCCCGGATTTACTACGACACAACCGGGAACGATGCGCTTGGCAGCAGGTAGCGGACTTACTATTGGCATTGCAACTGCGCAAAATCTTTATATGAATTCCGCTACGCTTCAGTCACTACTTCCGATTATCGGTCGTTCAACAGTTTATGGAGTTCATGGTGTTGGCGAACAGGCAATGGCAGATACCAATCAAACACCAGCCAATACAATTTATTGCTACAATACAATCGTAACTACCGGAACCATTACAGCTAATAAAACATTAACTCTTCCAGCTGCAACAGATGCTGCCGGATATACTAAGATAATTAATAATACCTGCACAGGCGTATTCTCCATTATTGTTAGTGTTGGAGCTGGAACTACAGCAACTATTGCGAATGGGTATAGCGCCACAGTATTAATGGATTCAAGGGGCGTTACTCTTATTACAGATAGTCAAGTTCCTATAGCGAATATAACGGCAGGTACAGACGGATATGTTATTTCTACTGTTGCTGGCGTTCCAACCTGGACGCATCAATTACCAGCAAGATATGAATTAACTTTAGCTTCTGGATTATTTTCAACAACATCAAGCACTTTTACTAGATCTGGTGGGCGCCAAATTGATATGAGTGTCTTCCCGGCTACCATTGGCGCCTTAACAAGATCGGTTGTATTTTCAGCTGACATTGATATGACCGCTGGAGCCACTACAGTAGAAGTTCAGCTTTATGACATAACTCATAGCGTAGCAGTAACAAGCACAGATTTAACATCATCATCAACAACTAATACGAGAGTTGTTAGTAGCGCGCTTACCGTTGGATCTTCTGCGGGAAATATTAGAAGTGATGTGGCTACACAATATGAATTACAATTTAAAATGAATGGTGGCGGCGGTTCAGATGCGGTGTTCCTTACAAATTCAAGATTGGTTATTACATATGCATAATAATGTAATATTTAAAAGGAAGTACTGATGGCTTATACATTTTCAGTAAATAATATACCATTAACAGGATCTGTTGCAGTATATCAACTTGTATCTACCCTTATATCTGCCGGTTGGCTTAAGAAGATGGATTCTGATGGTACGACATATAGTTCTACTGGCGTCCAAGTAACTTCCGGTAATGTTGGTACTAATGGTTTAGGTAATTCAAACGCGTGGGTTAGATTACAATCTCCACCTACTAATGGTGGAACTATAACAAATCAAACAAGAGAGATAACTTTTCAAAGAGGAACTACAGATTTAGTTTGGAGAGTTAAATATTCGGCTTCCGCTCTATTTACCGGAGGATCTCCAGGTATTTCTCAAACACCATCATCTACCGATGAGATATTTATGTCTGGTGGTGGTACAGACGCATCACCTACATTTTTTGCTTTATTTAATACAAATCAAACATATCATTGGAATGTGGCTTGCGGCGGTTTTGCAGATGGATATTCTTTTATAGGATGGTCAGTTGCGGCTGGAAACATATTCGGTAGTGCCACAAATATATTTTTAGATGTTATGGCTGCAGGAACATATCCATCCACCGATGTTGATCCTGCCGTTATGCATTGTGATAACGCCACTTCCATTTTTAATGTTATTTTTTCAAGCTCATTTCCTACAGCTAATGTTACTAATCCGGCATTAGCTAGAGCTTGGCTTGGAGCAACATCTGCTGCAGGTGCATCTTTAACAAGCAATAGTGTAAATGTTGGCATGATGGCTCAAAGTTCTTTTGGTAAAAGTACATTCATATCAACTAATCCCTGGACAAATAAAAATAATTTTTATCCAGCAATGTGGGGATCTAATTTTTCATCTCCTAAAGGTATAAAAGGATTTTCTACATTATTTAAATTTCCCGCTATTACTAGAATTTCTTTAACTACTTATGGGGTCGCTTCCGCAAATGCTAAAGATATTATATCAACTGGTCAAATTTGGGTTCCTTGGGATGGATCGGATCCGGCACTATAATGGCTTATTCATTTTCTACAGGAAATACTCCGGCGACAGCATCACTTGCGATGTATCTTCTTAAAACCACCTTGGTGACTGCTGGCTGGACAGTTACATCAGATTCTGATGGCACTACATATAATGCGACTGGAGGGCAAGTAACTTCTGGCGCCGGTGGTGCGGGAGGTTTAGGTAATGTATTGGCTTGGATTAGATTACAAGCTCCCACGGTTGGAAGTAATACGCGAGAAATAATTATTCAAAGAAACTCCTCTGTTGCAACGGCTGCTGACGATCAACTTTGGCGAATAAAATATAGCGCTAATGCTGGATTTACTGGAGGAAGTCCGGGAGCTACACGAACACCATCCGCTACTGACGAGGTAATTATGATTGGGGCTGGAACCGACGCATCTCCTACATTTTTTCAATTTTTTGGTGCTAACGGAGGTTATCGTTGGCACATAATGGCAGGAGGCGCAGCGGAATTATATTCATTTGCAACCGTTGTTTTAAATTCTACAACTACAAACATTCAAAGTTTTATAGCTCTAGACGTTTTGAAAAGCGGAACGTATCCATCAGAAGATGTTGATCCCGCCGTATTTTGTACGATAACAGCAACAATAATAACTCACCCGCCACCATCAAATAATTCAACTAATCCCTCTAATTCTAGAGCTTGGCTCGGAGCTACTTCTGCAGCCGGGAACTCTCTAGTAAGTAATAATGTTAATGTTGGATTAGATAAATATGCACAAGTTGGCGGGGCGTCCAGTCTTGCGGTAAATCCATTTTCAACCAAAGATACATTATGGTCTCCACTTTGGATAGCTATATCTACTAATCCATCAAGATCGCCTTTTGGTATAAAAGGAGCATCAACTATATTTCTTATGGGATCTGTTGTCAGATCAAATTTAGACACTATTACCTCTGTTGGTACTAGGGATTTAATCTGTTTAGGTAATCTTTGGTTTCCATGGGATGGATCAGTTCCAACAGCATAAAAGGAATTATGGCATATACATTTTCAGTAAATAATCAAATATCTACACAGAATACAACAGCTTATGCAATGTGGTATTTAATATCCACCCTTGTAACTGCGGGATGGACCAAAGTTATGGATTCTGATGGAACAACTTACAGTTCTGGCGGAGCGCAAGTTACTGGTCCTGGAACTGGAACCAATGGGATTGATAATGCTAATGCTTGGATTCGTATGCAAGCTCCTGCCGTTAATGGCGGGTCTATTACGAATCAAAAAAGAGAATTTACTTTTCAAAGAGGTTCTTTTAATTATAATTGGAGAATTAAATATTCAGCATCAACAGGATTTACTACGTCTCCTTCCGCTAGCGCTACACCATCATCTACCGATGAGGTATTTATGGCAGGCGGCGGGACAGATGCATCTCCCACATTTTATTCTTGTTTTAATGATAATACTAATCCGTGGCGCTGGCATATCGTTGCTGGCGGCGCTGCGGAATTTTACTCATTTGCAGCTTGGGGAAATGGAACTACAAATGCAACCATTGGTGTTAGTTATAACGGCATATTTTTAGATGTAATGGCAAGCGGAAGCTATTCTTCATTAGATGTTGATCCTGCCGTCGTTTATGTTTCATTAGCTGGAACGGGAGGATTAACATCTGCTCATGGAGCCTTTATATCATCAAATCAAACTAATCCGGCATTAGCTAGAGCTTGGTTAGGTCCAGTATCAGCCGCAGGCGCCTCATTAACAAGTAATAATGTGGGAGTGGGAAGCATAACTTATAGCGCTTTTAATGGCGCTAGCACTTTTGGCACTAATCCTTGGACAAATAAAGATGATTTACACTCAATAATATGGGGAAATAATTCTTCCGTTTATCCAAGAGGTATTAAAGGAATTTCTACTTTATTTAAAGCGGGAACGATTCAACGCGGACAAATGGTTACTTGTGATACTATCTCTGCGGGATCCAGAGATAAGATATTTTTAGATAGATGTTGGGTTCCTTGGAGCGGCGCCTTGCCGATAATATAATATGGCTTATACATTCTCAGTAAATAATTCACCAGCTACCGGAGCAGTAGCTATGTATACCCTTATCTCTACTCTTGTAACTGCGGGATGGACCAAAGTTATGGATTCTGATGGTACGACATATAGCGCTTCAGGAGTACAAGTAACTTCCGGTAATGTTGGTACTAATGGTTTAGGTAATTCAAGCGCTTGGGTAAGATTAAAAGCTCCCCTCGTCGGGGGCAAACAAAGAGAAATAATTATTCAAAGAGGAACGACTAGCCTTAATTGGAGATTAAAGTATTCTGCTTATGGTGGTTTTATTGGAGGCGCCCCGGCTGCAACAGTAGCTCCAACTAATGAAAACTCTTTTGTTTATTCAGAATCCAATCAAGATGCAACAACATCATTACGTACCACATCTACCGTGGGAACTGGACAATCTTTTACTGCATTAGGAACTATTTTAGGATCAGCAAGATTTTATTTGAAAAAAACAGGCGCTCCAACAGGGTTCGCTATTGCTAAAGTATATGCACATTCTGGATCATTAGGAACAACAAGCGTTCCAACTGGTACGGCTTTAGCAAATTCAGTTCCATTTGATGTCTCTACATTGACAGCAAGCTATGCGCTAACAGAATTAAAATTTATAGGTAGCGAAAGCATTACACTTACCAATGCAACTAATTATGTTGTAACTATAGAATATAATGGCGGTTCGGTAGGTAATACCCTAGATGTTGGTAGAGATGGATCCTCCCCCACTGCCACTGGAAATTCTTCAACGTGGGATGGTGCCACATGGACTGCAGTAAGTACAAGCGATCTGTGTGCATATGTCTGTACCGGAGTTCAGGATGAAGTATTTATGTTGGGCGGCGGCACTGATTTAGTTCCAACGTTTTTTGCATTTTTTACTACTGATGCAAATTATCGGTATCACGTTGCCGCTGGTGGAGCTGCTGAATTTTATTCATTTGTTGCCTGGGCACAACAAAATGGAACAACAACAATGACGGGTTCGACCGGAATATGTTTAGACGTTATGGCTGCCGGAAGCTTTCCATCAGCTGACATCGATCCTGCCGTCATGTATTGCAGCACACTTGGCAGTGCATTTGGAGGTGATTTTGTAACAATTTCTTTTCCCACAACAAATTCAACCAATTCTGCTAAGGCTAGAGCTTGGTTAGGACCGGCATTATTTGCAGGCGCCTCATTAACAAGCAATAATGTAAATGTTGGCATAGTTTGTTATGGAAATAGTCAAGTTGGTAATGGTACAACATTTGCAACTAACCCTTGGATTAATAATGATGACTTGGTGCCATGTTTATGGGGATCTGCTAATTTTATCAATCCAAGAGGAATTAAAGGATTCTCTACTTTATTTATGTTCGGATCGATCGCTCATAGCAATGGAGATACTTGCGATTCCATTGCTCCTGGATCAAAAGATAAAATATATTTTGGCGGACTTTGGTTACCTTGGAGCGGCGCTACGCCATTAATATAATATGACATATACATTCTCAGTAAATAATTCACCAACTACGGGAGCTATGGCAATGTATGCCCTTATCTCTACTCTTGTAACTGCGGGATGGACCAAAGTTATGGATTCTGATGGTACGACATATAGCGCTTCAGGAGTACAAGTAACTTCCGGTAATGTTGGTACTAATGGTTTGGGAAATGCTAATGCTTGGGTAAGATTACAATCTCCCGCCGTTAATGGCGGATCCGTTGTTAATCAAACAAGAGAGATAACTATTCAAAGAGGGTCTTCTAATCTTTTATGGAGAATCAAATATAGTGCATCAGCTCTATTTACTGGAGGGTCTCCTGCCGCTGCAGTTACCCCATCATCAGCCGATGAAGTATTTATGATAGGTGGTGGTACTGACGCATCTCCAACATTTTATTCTTGGTTAGCGGCTGATGGCGCTTATCGTTGGCATATTGCCGCTGGTGGAGCTGCTGAATTTTATTCATTTGTTGCCTGGGCGCAAACAATTGGTTCTGTAACCGGAACGCTTACAATATGTCTAGATGTTATGGCTACCGGTAGCTTTCCAGTAATAGATGTTGATCCGGCAGTTATGTATTGTAGTACAACTAGTAATACTATTTTAGAACAAATAACCAACTCTTTTGTAGGAACAAATCAAACAAATCCCGCTAGAGCTAGAGCTTGGCTTGGAGCAACATCTGCAGCAGGAGCTTCCTTAACAAGTAATAATGTGATAGTTGGTATAACTAATTATGCCTCAAGCACCCTTGGCGGCTCAACATTTGCAACTAACCCTTGGACAAATAAAGATGATTTATTTCCATGTTTATGGGGATGTGGTAATACCACTCTTCCAAGAGGAGTTAAAGGGATCTCTACTTTATTTAAATTCGGATCTATACAGAGATTAAATGGTGAGCCAGGAGCATCCATTACAACAAAAGATAAGATTTTTTTTGGAAGCCTTTGGTTTCCTTGGAGCGGTGTTGCACCGTTAATATAATATGACTAATTTTACTGGAGAAATATTAACAAATACCTTATTATTTAGTGACGGAACGCAAGATGGTTATGGAGTAATAACCACTATGCCATCTGCTAATTTAAGTACAGATGGGTATGGCAGCGCCATATCTAAACCATTACAATTGTCCGGAACTCAAGATGGATACGGTCAGCCAAGACTAACGGCTTTGGCGTCCGCCAACATTAATCCTATACCGCGCTACAAACTATCGTGTGAAGATAATACAGGATTAAGGCATTATTGGGTAGATAATAGTATTTCATTGACGAGAGCGCCGCCAGGATTTACTTATATTTCGGCGACACTTGTTAATGAGGGTAAGTTTTAATTAGTTTTTCTCTCACAATGTTAAAATAGATGATATATACAGCATTATGGTCATCATTCGTATGTATTTAAATAAGGCAATTAATGAACAGTTCTAATCATTTCGAGTTAGGAATTATAGGCTCTGGTGTCGCTGGTTCTTTTGCCTTACAAAAGATTTTAAAAAATAATAAAAATATGAAAATCGCCGTATTTGATGCTGGTCGCCCGCCATTAAAACGGCGTCATCAGTTATATGGATTTTTAGGAGCCCTTCCTGGATCCGATGGTAAGTTATATCTTAATGATCTTACTAAAGTTGCTAATATTGCCGGTAGTAAAAAAACTATCACCGCTAATAAATGGGTAATGGAACAGTTATCAGATATCACTAATATGAAAATGGTTAAAGATAAACGACCATCTATTACGGCAGAAAAAAGATTAAGAAAATATGGATTTGATATTGAATTAAATAATTATTATCAATTATATCCAAAAGATATTCATTCTTTTTCGCGAGCTATCGTATCCGAGTTAGAACAAAATAATAATACTTTATGCAGTTTTGATAATGAAGTATTTAAAGTCTTAAAGCATAAGAATTATTTTTCTATTATTACAAGCGCTGGCGAGTTTCAATGTAAGAAAGTTTTGATAAGTGTTGGGCGAAGTGGTTGGCGATGGGTTAGTGAATTATTTTCTAATTTCGGCATCATAGAAAATAATGATGTTGCAAAATTTGGTATTCGTGTTGAAATGCCTTCAACATATATGAAAGAGTTTAATCAGTCTAATTGCACTTTATTACATAATTTAGTTGAGGTGGGTCCGCTGTCCTGGAATGGAACGATCATACCGGAAGATCATATTGATTTAGCTATTACATCGTTTAGATCAAACGAACCTCGCTGGTCATCAGATAAAGTTTCTTTTAATGTTTTGGCAGAAAAACATTTCTCTGAACGAGGATATCAACAAACCGATCGTATCGGTAAATTAACTTTCATTTTAGCTAATGATCGTATTATGAAAGAAAAGTTATCTTCTATTATGAATAAAAGAAGTAAAATTTCTATTATTCCAGAATATGAATTTCTTCTTCAAGAATTAGAAGAATTGAATGAAGTAATACCTGATCTTTTAAATAGAGGTTCATTTTATGCCCCGTGTCTTTCGCCTATGGCTCCCAAAATTAATTTAAAGAGTAATTTTGAATCAGATGTGGTTGGCATGTTTGTGGCAGGAGAAAGTGCCGGCGTGCCCGGTATATTAGGAGCGATGGTTAGTGGCTCTATTGTTGCAGACGCGATCAGTAAAGGTTAAATAAATGAAAGACAAATATAGTAGTAGTAATTTTGATACCTCCATAGATGCCGCACAGTATGGTGATGGGCAGCAAAAATTCATTAATTCAAAAGCCGATATGGAGCTATTTGATGAAGCGAAGGCTGCACCAGCAACTGTGTTTCGAGTAAAGAGAATGAGTTCGGCAACCAAAGGTGAGAGATGGAGAATACTCGAGAATGAAGAATTGAAATTTATTTTAGAGGGAAGTAAATTATCTAAAAAAGAATGTATGTTTTTACGAACTGTTGAAGGTGTTAATTTTCTAGTTGCCGAATTTAAAATTGGTTTCAAATCATTCAATGAATTACGCAGTCGTTTAAAACAAAAAATATAATAATTCACTACCAATAATTTATATCGTCATTAGACTATTGGCAAACATTCTGCCTGTAGAGGATATATGCAATTACCATTCGCGATTTATATTTTAGATACTGAAACTACTGGACTTGATG
>Ga0315286_10006711_pt1 | contig 11209 bp, 9 predicted proteins | sample YL17G10_0_MG_FD_205038 | JGI IMG/M metagenome (GOLD analysis project Ga0315286, IMG submission 205038) | Sediment microbial communities from Yellowstone Lake, YNP, Wyoming, USA - YL17G10_0 | ecosystem: Environmental > Aquatic > Freshwater > Lake > Sediment | place: USA: Wyoming | collected...
TACTTGTTCAGCAGGCATATCCTCAGTACCTACTCTTAGCTGGATTAAAGGAATTTTCTTAGCACTAACCTTAATTGTTGTTTGCAGTTTTTCATACAGTACAGAAAGGTTAACTCCTTTCGGAGGAACAACGCAGCCAGCCTTTGGATTGGGCATTTTTCCTCTTACTCCTAGGTATCTTCCAAAAGTAGCAGCTACTTTCGTCATGATATTAGCCTGGGCTATAAAGAAATCATATTTTGACGCAAGCTTTCTTGCCTGCTTCTTATCATATTTCTGGAAATCATCCTGGACAATAACAAGGTCAAATACTTTCTTGGCTTCATCACTAAGCTCAGGACCGACTAATGCGCAAACCTTGGTTTTCTTTCCGGTTGTGTGGTGCAGGTTTGCAAAGAACTCAATCTGCTGCTCAGGCTTTTTAAAATCCAGGTCCTTGAGAGCAATTATCAAGTCTACTGACTGCTTGAACTCTCTCTTCTGAGATTCCTTCTTGAGCTTGTCAAGAGCCTCTAATACTGACTTTTTATCCATTGGATTATCACACTTTAAATGTTAAATGACGCCCTTCTACGCGAGGTAGTAAAGACGAAAGCAATAATGTTCGTCGGGCCTGACATGATGGAGAAATATGCTGTTTATAAATATTATTGTTTTTTAAGCCAGACAATAAAAGAGATTTTGTAATCACTGATAAGTAGTTATAAAACGAAAAGTTTATAAATCTAGCAATATGTATACAAAAAAAGGAGGTATCGAGATGACAACAACCGGTATAAGCGGAACCATTGCTAAGATGCTGTCGTATGTAACTTTAAATGCCTTAATTGGAAAACCTGACGTTGCAAAAGAGGTACAGGCAACAAAAATAAGCGCACAGTATCGCAGTAAAACCAAAGACATCAAAATTGTTGCAAAAACAAAGAATATGGGAAAATTGGAACTAATTGTGAAAAAAAATTCAACAGGCGATTATACTGTCCAACAGGCGAATTACTACGATCATAATAAGATCGCATTTCCGATTATTCCTTAACCGAAAAATCTAATAGAAAAGATATTAGAATTTCCGAATAATTTGGGATTTTTCCGGTTTTTTAATAGGAGATTATATTAAACTGTAGCACTATTCTTTCTTTCATGAAACTAAAAGAATTACTGCCAAAAAAAACCATTGATATTCTGGTTAAGGACCGGGAACAAAGAAAAGAAGTGTTCGCCACGGAATTAAAAGGAGTTATTGATGAAAAAGGAACAATAATCAACAAATTTTATGAAAAGAACCTAAAAAGTTTCCAAAAGAAGCTAAAGCCGTATGTTTTATGCTTCATGGCAGAAGCAGTTCTGGAAGACATCAAAGAAAAGGATATGAATTACTACAACAAACTGTACTCTGACATTAAGAGTTACAAAGGAGAAACAGAAATCAAAATGGAAGCCTTGCTAAGAAAGTCAAAAAGTTTAAGAGGAATCAATCAGATCCTCGGATTCTATCATTAATACGATATCCTTGATAATCATAGAAATTATTTATTTCGCCTTTTTAAAATAGGAATTGAATAATGTTAGAATAACATTGCATGTAAGAAAAGCATAACTCCTATTTTCCTGTGCTTCCAAAGCCTCCTTTTCTCTCAGAAGAGCCTAACTCTTTCACCTCTTTAAAATCTGCTTTCTCAATTTTCTTTATATTCATCTGCGCAATTCTATCGTTACGATTGACCACAAAATCCTCTTTTCCAAGGTTTATAAGAATAACTCCTACTTCATCGCGGTAATCGCTGTCAACAATTCCAGGAGAATTAACAATGCTAATGCCCTTTTTTAATGCCAAGCCGCTGCGAGGAGTAATCTCAGCAACAAATCCTTTTGGGAATTGCATGCAAAAGCCCGTTGGTATTAGCTTTCTTTCGCCAGGCTTGATTATTATTTGTTCCTTAACAGCTGCGTGAAGATCAACAGCAGCGCTGCCAAGAGTCTGGTATTTAGGCAAACTAATGTCTTCATTGCCGGGAGTTCTTTTTATCTTGATAATAACCATTCTTAAAATAATAGAAATGGCTGAGTTTTAAATGTTTATTGCTCACACAGTATACCTGAACATGTTCAGGTAGGCTTTTATTTCTTCCTGGACTTCTTTAGCGTCTTTTATGAGCTCATTCTCATACCTGTCTGTGTATGATTTGTAGATGAACTTGTCAATCAGGGTCCTGTAGAAATAATAAGTAGGCCTGCTTTCCCATCTGCCCTCATAATCAGTCACCAATATTGCATCAAAAGTAAAATTAGCCCTACCCTTAAGAAGCCTTTGTTTTATGCCGTTAAGCTCAACTTCTACTTCTTTCAGGCTTTCAAAAACAGCAAAGATTCTTATCTCGAGTTTGTAGTAATCACTTACCTTCTTATAAGGTATCAGCTCAAAGATTACTTTCTTGCCATCCTCATATACTTCTTCATAGTTCTTGTTCTCGAACATATCATAGCCATGCTCATTGAACCATCTTACAATTATTTTGAACAAGTCCTTTAGGCTGAACAATCCTTCAAAAGAAATGAACTTGTCCTGGTAAACAATTTTTTTTTCAGGCATTTAGTTAACCTCTTTTTTATCAAGCTATAAAAGCTTTGTTTAACTTACTCCACTAGCATCTGCTTCTATCTTTAAAAGTTTTTTTATATCGGCTTCTAGCCTGTGCAGCTCCTTGTCTAATGGATCTATATGCTTCATCTCAATCTCATTCTTAAGAATTACCTTGTTAAGAAACTTCTCCATCATTTTATTAATCTTATTATCATCCTTGTAACGCCCCTGCCAATCAGTAATTACCTTACCGCTAATCTGAATATGAACCCTGCCTTGCCAAAGCTTGGTTTGTTTTCCATTAACCACAACAGGCACTTCCCGAGACTCAAAGAGATGATAGGCGACATCAACACGGTATTTATAGTATTCAGTTACTTCTTTCTCTCCCCAGACATCAACTTCTAATTCATTGCCAAGGGCGGTGTCAAGCTTGTCCTTGTAACGCTTCTCATGAAACCTGAACTGGTGCTTAACAAGCCATTCATAAACAAGCCTGTACACGCCTGTCCAGTCATATAAGCCCTTGTAACGAATCTTCAAGTCAACAGGAAAAACACTTCTTGTAACAGTCATAATATTACCTTTGCTGAATTGATTATATAAAGATTGCGGAAATAAAAACAAAACTATTGAACAGAATAAAATTTCAAAACAAATAAGAAAAATCAATAAATTCTAGAATATAAATTAATGATAGCTGTTCATAGGAATCAACAACTTGCGTTGTTGGTCCAGAAATTCTTGCGAATTTCTGAAATACTCTCAGTCTTCGTTATCAGAGCGGACCTCTGCATTATTGTTAAAATGAGAGGTTGGACTTATTAGTAGCTGCATGCTGAACACCTCGTTGCCTTAGTGCGTACACACCAGCTCTATCAACCCGATCTTCTATCGGCGTCCATGAGTGTCTCTTTTCGAGGATGGCTTCGTGCTTAGATGCTTTCAGCGCTTATCCATGTAAAGCGTAGCTGCCCGGCCTACCCTGTCGGATAACCGGTGGACCAGTGGCTTCGAGCCCCCGTTCCTCTCGTACTAGAGGGTCCTTCCTCTCAGACACTCAACACTCCCAGTAGATATCAAACAAACTGCCTCGCGGCGTTCTGAACCCAGCTCACGATCCCTTTTAATAGGTGAACACCCTCACCCTTGGCCGCCTACAGCGACTTTTGCGTTTTTGGCAATCCGGAGGATTTCACGAAGTGAATATCCTCCTTGATTTGTTTTTACCAGATTTTTCGCAAAAATCTGTTCTGCACGGCCAGGATAGGAAGAGCCGACATCGATGTAGCAAACCGCGCCGTCGATAGGAGCTCTCGGGCGCGACAACTCTGTTATCCCCGGAGTAACTTTTCGGTCGTGCCTACCCCCCATTCAAGGAGATGTAGGAGTTCGCTAGACCTAACTTTCGTTTCTGGAACTCTTCTTGTTCAAGTTCCAGTCAGGCTGGCTTTTGCTCTTGCACTCTACGTCGGATTTCTGACCCGACTGAGCCAACCTTGGGGCACTGATGATATAAAGCGAGCTTAAACGAGCTTTATTTAGCAAGCTAATGCTCATATCTTTTCATCAGTGTGCCACCCCAGCCAAACTGTCCGCCTACTGGTGTTCCAACTTTGGTAAGATGGTAAGTAACGTAAAATCAGATGAGTAGTGTTACATCGACGTCTAAACCTACACTTGCATGCAGGCCTCAAACAACTCCTACTTACTCTATACACTCAACCTCACGTCACAGCAATAGGCTACAGTAAAGTTTCACGGGGTCTTCGCTTCCCACTGGGAGTCTCTGGCCTCTGCACCAGAATAAAATATTCAGAGGGCTCTGGTTGGGGACAGTGGAAATCTCGTTACGCCATTCATGCAAGTCGTCAATCAAACGACAAGGTATTTCGCTACCTTAAGAGAGTTATAGTTACTCCCGCCGTTTACCTGTCCTTCGCTCCCTTGAAAAGGAGATTCAGATACAGGCACTGGGCAGACGTCACCGACTATTCTAGCCCTTACGGGTTTGCAGTCAGTTAAGTTTTTGTTAAACAGTCGGACCTCCTTTGTTACTGTGCCCTACAATTGCGTGCTTAGCATACAAAAGTAGGGACCCCTTATACCGAAGTCTCGGGGCTAATTTGCCGAATTCCCTCAACCAGATTGTCCCTTCACGCCTTGGGCTTCTCACCCAGGGGCACCTGTGCCGGTGCTGAGTATAGTCATAAAGGATCTTTCCATGCTTCCTTTTCACGGGCTCCAGGTATGAGCTGAACGATACTTAAGTACCGCTGTTCTAAGAGTTGCTCAGGTTCTCATCATTACGATACTCCCCTGACCTGCCCTTATTAACAATCTCGACGGAGATTGTCAGCCTAACCAGAAACGTCAGAAGCAAGGCTCGCGTTGCCGCACATACCTCTATAGTACAGGAATATTAACCTGTTTCCCTTTCCTCTACAAGCTCAAGTTATGAGCTGAGTTAGGACTAACTTACCCTTGGCTGATCTGCATTGCCAAGGAACCCTTGCCCTTTCGGCGGAACTGATTCTCACAGTTCTAAGTTCTTACTATTGCCAGGATTCTCATTCCTGCCAGGTCCACTCCTCCTTGCGAAGAAGCTTCTACCCTAGCAGGACGCCTGCCTACCGCAACCCTTTCGGGTGCCTGTGGTATCGGTGATTGGTTTAGCCCCGTCCATCTTAGGCGCTCATAACCTCGACGAGTAAGCTGTTACGCACTTTTTAAAGGGTGGCTGCTTCTAAGCCAACCTCCTCGCTGTTTTAGGTTATGAACAACCTTCACCCGTTAACACTTAACCAATACTTAGGGACCTTAACCATAGTCTGGGATGTTCCCCTCTCGTGACCCACCCTTACGGCGAGCCACCGTTTCCTGAGGTCTACGGTGCTTAGGACTTTGGAGTTGGACAAAGAGCCGACCACTTTCGCGGCCTAAGCCCTTAATCCGTAGCTCTACCTCCTAAGCAACCTCGCTCAAGGCTTGACTGCGGCCAAATTCGACAGGAACCAGCTATCGCCGCGTTCGATTGGCTTTTTACCCCTACACCGAAGTTAGAAGAACACTTGCATGTAGAACCTCTTCAGGCCTCCACCCTTCTTTAGAAGGGCTTCACCTTACCCCGGCGTAGATCACGCGGCTTCGGGTCTGGTCCGAGTGACTTAAGGCGCTTTAACACCTCGTCCCTCGTAAACTGCGGACTATTGCTTTCGCTTGGAATGCCCAATGAAAATTGGTTATTCTTGCCACTCAGACAAACTCCCTGGCCCGTTATTCAAAACGGACGACACACAACCTTAGTTGCGTGTCAATCTATATCTACTAGGTTTCAAGTGCTATTTTACTCTCCGTTAGGAGTTCTTTTCAGCTTTCCCTCGCGGTACTGGTACGCTATCGGACTCAAAACGTGTTTAGGGTTAGGAGTTGATGACTCCTGGCTTCACACTCAGTATCCAGTGAGTGCTACTCAAGATACTGCCACACCCATCAAACTACCCCTACGGGGCTATCACCCTTTATCGCGCCTCGTTCCAGAGGACTTTGGGTCGTATGATTAGGGTTTAAAAGGCAGTCTTACAAATCCACATCCCATCCCATCTTACAATGGAAGGTTCAGATTGCCCTGTGCTGCTTTCGCTCGCTGCTAATAACAGCATCCCTGGTTTAGTTTCTCTTCCTGCAGGTACTGAGACGTTTCAGTTTCCTGCGTCTAGCTAGCCTTTCGGCTTCAAAGGCGAAGTCGCATTAAGAAATCCCTGGTTCAACCCCTGCGTGCGGGTCGCCAGAGCTTTTCGTGGCTTGCCACGTCCTTCATCGCCGTCTTGAGCCAAGCTATCCACCTAGTAGAGTCTTTCTCTCAGAACTTCATCAACATAATAAATTATGTTGAGGCTCCCCTGTTTTAAAAACAGAGGAACTAACTGTAATTACAGAGACTACTCTGATTCTCGAATTATCTTATTAGATTATTCTTTACAAAGACCAGTTGTATTTCAGAAATTCTTGCGAATTTCTGAACCAACAATGTCTAATTGTTGTTTCCTATGAACAGCCTTCATTAAACATGAGTCATGTGATGAATATAAAACAATTGAAATGACTTGTGAACCCTTAAAATATGCTCCCTAAGGGATTCACCCCATGTTCTCCTGCCCTACACCCAACAAGTATTAGTTGCTGAGTTGCAAAGTAAAATATTGAATATGATTTTTTATGGGACTCCGGTGCGAAGCACTAGGAGTCGCATCCTTTTGCCAGGTTTTGTTTTGAAAACCTGTATATGGACTCGTCGGTAATCAGAAAAACTTTTTGTGTTTTTCTGGACCGCCGAGCCACTTTCGTTTCACTCAAGTGGACTCGTCGGGATTTGAACCCGAGGCCCCCACCTCTCTCAAAGCAAAAGTTGAGAGCTCAAAAGCTCGCTTTTGTTGTGCAAGGGTGGTGCTCTTTTTCGCAACGCGGAAAACTCAAAAGCTTTCCTTTTGTTGTACCGCTGAGCTACGAGCCCGAGTATACTCCCTTGTTCTCATTGTGAATATAAAGTGGTAGAAAAAAAAAGCAAATCTTTGATTTGCTTTTCCAGAAAATCCATGATTTTCTGAAAGCAAACCCAGTCAAAAAATAATCTTGTCTAAAAAATTTAAATATTTTTATAAAATTATAGGAGGTGATCCCACCGCAGGTTCCCCTACGGTGACCTTGTGACGACTTAACCCACCTCACTGAACTTAGGTTCAATACAACCAAGAAAGTTGGATTTTACCTAAGCCCTGCTCGGTTGGTTTGACGGGCGGTGTGTGCAAGGAGCAGGGACATATTCACCGGACAATGATGATATCCGATTACTAGGGATTCCAGCGTCACGAGGCTGAGTTACAAGCCTCGATCTGAACTAGGATAGGGTTTAGAGGTTTAGCTCCTCCTCTCGGAGTGGCATCCCATTGTCCCTATCATTGTTGCGCGCGTGTAGCCTAGAGCATTCGGAGCATACAGACCTACCGTAGCCTGCACCTTCCTCCCTGTTTCCAGGGCAGTCCTCTCAAAGTGCTCAATCCATCCGAAGATGTTGTTAGCAATAGAGAGTACAGGTCTCGCTCGTTGCCAGACTTAACTGGACACTTCACAGCACGAGCTGACGACGGCCATGCACTACCTCTCGGCTTGTCAGGTAATGTCTTTGGCATGACCTTCATTCTGCCGTCGGCCCTAGTGAGGTTCTCTGCGTTGAGTTAGATTGAACCGCACGCCGCACCCCTTGTGGTGCTCCCCCGCCAATTCCTTAAAGTTTCAGCCTTGCGACCGTACTTCCCTGGTGGTGAGCTTAGCGACTTCTCTTCGACACTGCGCATCCTCGTGGGGTGCGCAATACCTTGCTCACAGCGTTTACAGCTAGGACTACTCGGGTATTTAGGATTTATTTGCCCATTGTGTTTCATGACATCATCACGAACTACAGTAGATATTTATTACAAAAGTAGTTCGTGCAATCTCACGAAGTGAGTATTGCACTTAAGTGCTTTTACTCGATTTTTTTGGCAAAAAATCGATCTAATCCGTTTTGCTCCCCTAGCTTTCGTTCCTCACAGTCAGAACCGTTCTGGTCAGATGCCTTCGCCATTGGTAGTCCTCCTTGGATTAACCCATTTTACCGGTACCCAAGGAATACTTCTAACCTCTCCCGGTCTCGAGTTCTGCAGTGTCCCCTGCACGCCGACAAGTTAAGCCTGCCGATTTCACAAAAGATTTACAGAACCTGCTACGAACGCTTTAGACCCAATAATCGTGATTCCCGCTTGGGGCGCTGGGGTTACCGCGGCGGCTGGCACCAGTCTTGCCCACCCCTTATTCGCCAAGCTATTTGCACTTGGCAAAAGCCCAACTATGTTGAGCACTTGGGATCCCCTTCTCACACTTTCGTGCATTGGAAAGTTTTCGCGCCTGCTGCACCCCGTGGGGCTGGGACCAGTATCTCAGTGTCCCTCTCCGGGCTACCACTCTCATGGCCCGTACGGATCTTCGGCTTGGTGGTCCATTACACCGCCAACTACCTAATCCGCCGCCGGCCCATCCTACGGCACGAGTTTAAGGAAAGTTCCTTTCCAGGAATTATTCCCTATCAGGTCTTACCCTCACTTTCGCGAGGCTATCCCTGACCATAGGGCAGGTTACCGACGTGTTACTGAGCCTTACGCATCCATTGCTGGAGTACTTGCATGGCTTAGTCGAATCCCAATAGCAGCAATCTCCCGCAGGATAAACGGGAATTATTAGGTACATGTTGCTTGACTAAAACTTAGACTTTAATTCATTTTTTAGTCGGGTTCGTTATTTTTCTACCACTATACTTGAATGTCTAGTTCAAGCATGAAGTTATTCCATGAAATAATGCCACCAAGAACACCCCGAACATACCGTCGAGATGATGTTTGTATAGCATTGGCGCTGATCATTATAGTAGAGAATCAGTGTTTAGATCCTCGCCTTTGAAATGTGTTTTTCAAGAGAGCAATAGGATATTTATAAGCTTTTCGCTTTTCTGAAAATCCCTGATTTTCAGATTCAAAATTCATTTAATGAATTTTGCTTTTAATAATTTGTGGATTTCAACATTATTTTATTAAAGACAGATCTCCTCTTAATATGATGGGGCTCATTGCAGTAAGTTCGTCCCTAAAGATGCTGTCGGGGATTGGATTGAACAAGAATATTCTTTTCTCTGCATCAAAAGCCTGGAATATCTCAAGAAAAGTAGCTCCGCCAATGTAGTTAGTTTGCCCATTTTTTTCGAAATTTAAGACAAGGATCGCATCGTTGTTTAGCACTTTTTCTTTTTGAAGGCGAATACTTGCAGATTTCCATTTCACATGCCTTTTTTTGTCGATTTTCTTCAGTTTTTCTTCTCTTAAAGGATCATCAAAGCTATTTGGCAGAGTGATGACATGACCTGCCTTCTCAAGTTTTTCTTTCATAATAGGTATTTTACCATAGAAATGTTTGCTACAACAAATGTATATCTTCATATGCTTGTGGAAAAGGCATGGTAATAAAAAGATTTCCTTTCTTAAAAAAACCGAATAGAAAACAAGAGAACTAGCTTACTGATTAGCCTTCCTCTTTCTCTTCTCCTTCTTCATTCTCTTACGCTGCCACTTCCAGCGCATCTGTCCCTTCTTTTTCCAACGTCTACTGCTTCTCTTCATGTTTTAACACTGAGTTTTATTTTGTTTTATAAATCTTATCCTTTTATTAACAAAAAGGTCTAATGCAACGGCCGGCAAACAAAAACGAAAAAACGTTTTTGAGCCGACTGTTGCATCTAGTTTCACTCGACGCCCCGGCCGGGATTTGAACCCAGGTCCTCGGATGTTTTCGGAATGTGGAACATCCGTTCATCGTGATGATCTTCGACTAATCCTCGAAAATCCGAGATGATTGATTGCCCAAGCCTCTGCAAAGATTTCTTTGCAAAGGCTTACCGGACTACACCACCGGGGCATAGCTGAAAAAATTTGATTTTAATGATTTGAATAAATGGGCCCACAGGGATTCTCACAAACCTTTCATAACAAAGGTTTACGAAAGCATTAGTGTGGGGCATTTACTGCGTAAAGCCCCATTCCATTCGGAAAATACTGGTCCTAGAGTTTTTCCGTCAATGCGAGTCTCCTTAAATAATTTAAATGGGCCCACAGGGACTTTCACCAGATCTTAGGATTTTGGTAATTCGGAGGATTTTGCGAAGCAAATATCCTCCTTAAAAGTTTTTACCAGATTTTTCCTAAAAATCTGTTTTGAACCCCGGACCCCCGGCTATCCTAATTCGTGTTTTGTTTGAAACACGGCCTTATAAGACCGGTGCTCCAGCCAGGCTAAGCTATGGGCCCACAATTTGTAGCTTAGATTTTTTTGTGGTTGAAGTGCCTTTAAAAACTTTTTTGTTATAAAGACAAAAGAAAAAAAGTGCGCCGACAAAGCGGTGAGAATATATATTTCTATCTTTCGCGATTAATAAATTATTAATTTGGAAGCCATAGTCTTGTGATAACCAGCAATCATCAATGAATCTTTTTTCCCCACTTGAAAAGGGTTACTTAAGCAAATGTTTATAAATAATAAGCGCTTCTCCATTTTGTATACTGAACAAATTAGGGGGAGTGATTAACTAAGGGGGAAAAAACAGATGAAACCGATAAATAATAATACACAAAAAAATACTTCTTTCTCAGCTTTGCAAAAGATTGTGGTGGCGTTTGGTGCAGCAGCTTTTTTAGCATATGCTGCTCCGGCTCTTGCTCAACAAGAACAAAAGAGCGAAAAGAAAAAGGAACAACCAGCACAAGTCCAGAAAGTAACAATACCGCATTTGAAAGTTGATGTTTATAACCCGAATGGAAAGCTTTACAAATCATTCAATGACCTTCATGTTCTTGAAGCATTAAGCTCGCCTGTAACTGTTATGTACGGAGACTCCATCGACATAAGAGATGCCAGTGGAAAACCAGTAATCATTAATGAGAAATCCCTTGATGTTCTTATCCAAAAGATGGAAGACGGATATATGAAAGAATATGTTAATAATCCCAACCCATCAAAAAATAAAGGACTGCGTGCTTTTGACTCTAA
>Ga0315286_10006712_pt1 | contig 11208 bp, 11 predicted proteins | sample YL17G10_0_MG_FD_205038 | JGI IMG/M metagenome (GOLD analysis project Ga0315286, IMG submission 205038) | Sediment microbial communities from Yellowstone Lake, YNP, Wyoming, USA - YL17G10_0 | ecosystem: Environmental > Aquatic > Freshwater > Lake > Sediment | place: USA: Wyoming | collected...
AGCGCAGGAATGACGAGCTCTCGGAGCTGATCACCACTATCGAGGGCGGCGAAAAGGAGGGAGAGCACGAGGACCCGGCGGTTCTTTTTAAAAAGTCCCTCAAAGCGATGGGGCTATCGAAGGGTGCCTTCCTGATCGCCGACGACTCGGGCAGATGTTCACCCAAAACGATGTTTGGTCTCAACAAGAAAACAGCTGGGAAGCTCTCCTTCGATGGCAGCGAAAAGATCTACACCCAATTTCTCAGCAAGGGAAAGACGTTGTACATTCGGGAAAAAGTCTTTAAAAGCAAGGAGGTGTCGAAAAAATTCGATCGAACGGACTCTTTGAAGATACAAACCCTGGTCGTAAGTCCCATCCTTCAAACGGGGAATGTAAGGGGAATTCTCGTCGCAGGCACATCGAAGGGGAAGAAGATTGACCATGGAAAGATTATAAAAGAGATAAAGTCGATAAAAGAAGTACTTATAAAATTATTTGGACCTGATTTTCCTTGACGCATGTTTGCGCCTGTATTAATCTTTTACTGAAATTTTAGCTCTTTGAAAGGGTAAAAAAATGGTGATGTATATGATATTGGTCTATGCATTACCATCCCTCCTCGTTGGTTTGGTTGCAGGATATTTTCTGCGCCGTTATTTAGCGGCCATCAAGATCGCGCAGGCGAAAGAAACGGCAGAAAATATATTGCGGGAAGCCCAGAAAGAAGTTGAGGCGAAAAAGCGAGAAGCTCTCCTCGAAACAAAAGATCAGCTTATCAGAGAACGGAGCAATATCGAGAGAGAGACGAGAGAACGAAGGGCCGAGCTCCAGCGGTTCGAAAAGAGAATTCTTCAGAAGGAAGAAAACCTCGACAGACGGATCGAAGGCCTCGACAGAAAAGAGAAGCTCCTCGCTGACCGGGAGAGGATGGCAGATTTAAAAGAAACCGAGTTGAAGACGGAAGAGCAGCAGATTCGAAAGGAGCTGGAGAGGATATCAAATCTCACGGCTGAAGAAGCCAAGAACACGCTCATCAAAGGCATGGAAGATGAGGCTCGCCGGGACGCACAGTCTCTCATAAACACGATAGAATCGGAAGCGAAGGCCACCGCGGAAAAGAAGTCGAAGGAAATCCTCGCCTATACCATCCAGCGCCTTTCTTCCGACATCACATCCGAAATTACTGTGACCTCCGTCTCTCTCCCAAATGACGAGATGAAGGGAAGGATCATAGGGAGGGAAGGGAGAAACATCAGGGCCCTCGAAACGCTCACCGGGGTCGATATTATCATCGACGATACGCCCGAGGCGGTCGTGCTCTCGAGCTTCGACCCCGTGCGCAGGGAGATCGCGCGTGTTTCGATGGAGCGGCTCGTCACCGACGGGAGGATCCACCCGGCGAGGATCGAGGAGATAACGGCGAAGGTGACGAAAGAGATCAACCAGATAACCGTCGACGAGGGGGAGAAAGCCGCATTCGATTTTGCCCTCCATGGGCTTGCTCCCGATCTTGTTTCATACCTCGGCAGGCTCAGGTTCAGGACTTCCTACGGTCAAAACGTGCTCGCCCACAGCAAGGAGGTCGCAAACCTCGCGGGGATGATCGCGTCGGAGATCGGCGCTAATACTGTGCTCGCAAAGAGGGGCGGTCTCCTCCACGACATCGGGAAAGCGGTCGTCTCCGAGGGTGACGGTGGACATGCTCAGGTCGGCGGTGAGTTCGCCCGTAAGTACGGCGAGAGCAACGAGGTCGTGAACGTCATCGAATCTCACCACATGGACAAAGAACCTCTCACTGTCGAAGCTGTTATCGTTCAGGCGGCGGACGCGATTTCCGCGTCGCGGCCGGGCGCTCGCCGCGAGTCGATGGACATGTACCTCAAGAGGCTCGAGTCCCTCGAGAAGATCGCCGACAGCTTCGAAGGGGTCGAAAAGTCGTTCGCCATCCAAGCCGGCAGAGAAGTGAGAGTTATCGTCAACAACGACAGGGTCGACGATGCGAAGGCCAAGGAAGTCGCTCGTGAAATCGCAAAGCGGATCGAAAAAGAGCTCAAATACCCGGGGAGGATCAAGGTGACCCTGATCCGGGAGACAAGGATCGTGGAATACGCCCGATAAACGAACGCCGATTTCTTTTTTCGCATTTTTTAGGAGACCGCCTTCCCCGAAGGCGGAGGGGTTGCTCTGCGCAAGGTGACATTTGGACCGTAACCACGTCAATATACTCTTCCTCGGCGACGTTATCGGCGATCCGGGGCGTAAAGCCCTTTTCCTGTCCCTTTCAAGCCTGATTAAAGAGAAAGACCTGGATTTCGTCGTCGTCAACGGCGAGAACGCCGCGGGGGGCTTCGGGGTCAACGCGGAAGTCACCGGAAAGCTCTACTCGTACGGTGTCGACTGCATCACGACGGGGAATCACGTCTGGCGGAACAAGGATGTGTTCTCCATTATCGACGATGACCACAGGCTTATCAGGCCTGCGAACTACCCGGGCGGAACGCCCGGAAGGGGATGGGCAGTCCTCGAGAAGAACGGTGTGAAGATCGGCGTTCTCAATCTCCTCTGCAGGGTCTTCATGGAGCCTCTGGAGTGCCCTTTCCGGACCGCCCGCAAGGAAGTCGCGAACATCCGAAAACAAACAAAGATCGTCATCGTCGACCTGCACGGCGAGGCAACCAGCGAAAAGATTGCGATGGGGTGGTACCTGGACGGAACGGTGAGCGCGGTGATAGGCACCCACACCCACGTGCAGACGGCAGACGAGAGGATACTCCCGGGAGGCACCGCGTTCATCACCGACGCGGGCATGACGGGGCCTTTCGACTCGATCATCGGTATGAAGAAAGAGGGGGCGTTGAAGAAGTTTCTCACCCTCCTTCCCACTCGTTTCGCGGTAGCCGAAAAGGACGTGAGGATCAACGGGGTCGCCGTTTCCGTGGAGAGGGAAACCGGAAAAGCCATGAAGATCGAGAGGATCGCGATGCAAGTGCCGGACTACTAGTCCCGGGTTCTATCCCGGCGTTTCCTCCACCACGGGAGAGAATATCAGCGTTCTCGTGCACTATGAAAGAGAGACTGGATAAACTCCTCGTCCGGAAGCACTTTTTTGAGAGCAGGGAAAAAGCCCAGGGGCATATCCTCGGGGGAGAGGTATCGGTTAACGGGGAAAGAGTCCGCAAACCCGGACGGCTCGTTTCCGAAGAGGCTGAGATCAAGCTGCTCAAGCGGAACGACGGATACGTGAGCAGGGGTGGGACAAAGCTCGAAGGCGCTCTGGATGCCTTCGGGCTCGACGCGGCAGGCGCCTACTGCCTCGACCTCGGGGCCTCAACAGGCGGGTTCACCGATTGCCTTCTCAAGAGGGGCGCAAGCCATGTCGTCGCTCTCGACGTGGGCAAAAACCAGCTTGCGTACAGCCTTCGCGTCGACCCCCGCGTGACGGTCGTGGAAGAGTTCAACGCGCGGGACCTCGCGGGGCTCGAAACCGACCGTCCATTTGACCTCGTCACCGTCGATGTGTCCTTCATATCGGTCACTCGTATCCTCGCGGGTCTCCGAGGGAAGATCCACGAGGGCAGCCGCGTGATCGTCCTTATCAAACCGCAGTTCGAGCTGCAAAGACCATTCAGGGGATTCGACGGGGTAGTCAGGGATCGGGACATTCACGTACGCGTGCTCCGGGGGCTCCTCATTTTTTTTTCCGACGCCGACTACCGTACGTGCGGCCTCACCTTTTCGCGGATACGAGGCCCGAAGGGGAACATCGAGTTTTTCGCCCTTCTGGAAACGAAGGACGACGGCGGCAAACCGGCCACGGGGAGTATGAACGAAACCGGCTCGAAGGTTTTCGGCATCGATCCGGCGCGCAGGGATGTGGAGAAGATAGCGAGGGAAGCTCACGAGTTCTTCGAAGTGACAGCGGGAGGGAGAAAATGACGAAATTCATCTTTATTACGGGAGGGGTGTGCTCGTCACTCGGAAAGGGAATCGCCGCGTCTTCTTTGGGTTGCCTCCTCGAGAGCAGGGGATTCAAGGTGAACATCATGAAGATGGATCCCTACATCAATATCGATCCGGGAACGATGAGCCCCTACCAGCACGGTGAGGTATACGTCACCGACGACGGAGCGGAAACGGACCTCGATCTCGGGAACTACGAGCGGTTTACCTCCTCGAACCTGACCCGGCTCAACAGCGTTACTACCGGACAGATCTACAGCAAGGTCATCGAAAAAGAGAGGAGAGGCGAATATCTGGGCATGACCGTGCAGGTGATCCCGCACATCACCAACGAAATAAAAGGGAGGATAAAGCTCGTCGCCGAAACGGACAACTCCGATTTCGTCATAGTCGAGATCGGCGGGACCGTGGGTGATATCGAGGGGATCCCCTTCCTCGAGGCGATCAGACAGTTCAGGCTCGAGTTCAAAAAGGAGAACAGCATTTTCATCCACCTCACCCTTATCCCGGTGGTGGGGGCGGCTCAGGAAGCGAAAACGAAGCCGACCCAGCATTCGGTCGCGAAGCTCAGGGAGATCGGCATAAGCCCCGACATAATACTCTGCAGGATCGCGACCGAGCTGACGAAGGACATGACGAGCAAGATCTCCCTCTTCTGCGACGTTGAGGAGCAGGCGGTGATAGCCGCGAAGGATATCTCGGATACTATTTACGAGGTCCCCCTCAATCTGAGGAGCGGGGGGCTCGACGGGATCGTGCTCGAGAAGTTCGGAATGGACGGGCGAAAGGGAGACCTCTCCAAGTGGGAGCAGATCGTGGACAAGCTGAAATCGGCGAAAGAGACGCTAAACATCGCCGTGTCGGGGAAGTACACGGAGCTTCACGACGCCTACAAGAGCATCTACGAGGCGCTCGTCCACGGCGCGATCGAGAACAACGTGAAGTTGAACATCGTAAAAGTGAAGGTGGAAAACGTCACGGAGGAGAACCTCGAAGAAATCTTTCGGGGAATCCACGGAATCCTCGTCCCGGGGGGATTCGGCGAGCGGGGGATCGAGGGGAAGATCCTCACCGCCAAGCATGCCAGGACGAGAAGGATTCCCATATTCGGGATATGCCTGGGGATGCAGTGCATGGTGATCGAGTTCGCCCGCAACGTACTGGGTCTCAAGAACGCCAACAGCACCGAGTTCGACATCGAGACGGAGAGCCCCGTCATAAGCCTGATGGAGGAACAGAACGGCCTGGTCAACCTGGGGGGAACCATGCGCCTGGGCTCCCAGCCGGCGCTGCTGAAAAGGGGGACCAATATACACGGCGCCTACGGCGTCGAGCGGATCAGCGAGCGGCACAGGCACCGCTACGAGTTCACCAACCGGTACAGGGAGGTCATGGAGGAGAACGGGCTCGTAATCTCCGCCACGTCGCCCGACGCTACCCTCGTGGAGGCCGTCGAGTACAAGGACCACCTGTGGGGGATCGGCGTTCAGTTTCACCCTGAATTCAAATCGAAACCGGTGAAGGCCCACGAGCTTTTCAGGGAGTTTATACGCCACGGGCTGCAGTACAAAAAAAACCTGGAGCCGCATCCCATGCTCCAGGCGCAGGTGAAGTAGGCGGATGGCGAAACACGATTCCTGCGGCGGCCGATGACGAATAAAGCCGGGTGTCCCGTGAAAATAAAAAAAACCACTCTGCTTCTCGCGGCGTTTCTTCTCCTCGCGGGGTGTGAAGGGGCGGGGAAAGGCATAAGGGACCGGAGGGAAGCCGCTGCGAAGGAAGAGGCGAGCCTTCCCGAGTATGTGCTCGAGGGGGTTGTCCACAGCTATTACGAAAGGGGAACGTTGAAGCTCCAGGTCACCTTCGAGAGGGGCGTGTATTATAAGTCGGCGGACAAGTTAGCGGTTGAAAATTGCCTCTACGTGTATTATGATAATATGGGTAAGGTAATCTCTCGGGGGCGGTCGAAAAGAGCGAAGCTCTTCGGCAAAGAAGCGAGGTTGGTGGCGGAAGAGGACGTGGTCGTCGTCTCGGAGGCGAACGGCGGGGTGCTGAAAACCGGGTATCTGGAATGGTCGGGCAGGAAAAACCAGTTTACCACGGACGATTTTGTAACGATCACGCGGACCAACGGTGACAGGATTGCAGGCAAGGGCATGATCGCCGACTTGGGCCTGCGCTTTGTGACCATCAAGAGGAATGTCAAGGGTCATTTCAGAGAAAACAAGAATCCTTAACAGGTTTTTTCCCCCTCGGCCGTGGATTGGGATGCTTTTCATCCTGGCCCCATATCTCATGCTTTGTACCCCCTCCGCACACCCCGACGCGTACCTGTCGGAAGACGAGGTGTACTACGGCGCCGACTCCTACAAGGTGGACTATAATAAAGAAGTTATACAGGCCAGCGGCCACGCCTTTTTCCGAAAGGCGAACAGGTTAGTCTTTGCGGACAGGATCATGATCGAATATGCCAAGGGGGTAAAGAGGGCGGTCTTCCATGACCGGGTTCTCATGCAGAACAAAGACGAGCGGTACCGGATAAGCGGCGACAGCGCGGAAGCGAGGTTCGACCTCGAAACCTACACCGTGGAGGGTAACTCGGCCTACACCGATGACGCGCGAACGATCCGCTCCCACACCATCCGCAAGGATGGCGGGGAAGAGCTCCGCTTCTCGGGTGATGTTCGTTACGTGGACGGAACTTTTAACGTGAATGCCCCAGGTCTCACCATACTGAGAGAAACCGCCTCTTTCGGGCGTGGTGTGGAGGTGCTCGATCGGGAGCGAGGCGACAGGATCCTCTGCGACCGCCTGACCTACTACACCCTTTCGGGCGACGTTCTCTTCGAAGGGAACGTCTATTACCTGCAGGGAACGGAGAAGGGAGGGGAAGGATCGGGTAAACCCGCGGTTCTCCAGGCGGACGCCGTAAGGTATGTCCGGGACATCGACACCTTGTTACTCGCGGGGAAAGCCTACCTTCTGCGCGGCGATTTTTCGCTTGGAGCTTCCACGGTCGAGTACGACAGGAGAAACGGCCGTGTAACCGCACGCGGCGACGCGGTTCTGAGAGACGGGTCGACGACGGTGTACAGCACGGGCATGGAGTTCGACGTGGATTCCCGCGTGGTCATAATGCACGAGGAGGCAAGGGGGGTTTTTTCCTCCCGGCGAAAATGAACGTAATCAAGGTCGTCGATCTGGTGAAACACTACAAGCACCGGAAAGTCGTGAAGGAGGTGAGCTTCCACATCCGGCAGGGCGAGGTCGTCGGTCTCCTCGGTCCCAACGGGGCCGGCAAGACCACGACCTTCTACATGATCGTCGGGTTCATTCATGCGGACTCGGGCTCGATCCACCTCAACGCGGAGGAGATCACCGACGTGCCCATGTTCCGGAGGGCGAGACTCGGCATCGGGTACCTTGCCCAGGAGGCTTCGGTCTTCAGAAAACTGACTGTGGAGCAGAACATCATGGCGATCCTCGAAAACACCCCCCTTTCAAGGGAGCAGAGGAGGGCGCGGATGGACGAGTTGATCCAGGACCTGCGCATCGGCCATGTGAGAAAGCAGAAGGCCTACACCCTCTCCGGCGGCGAGAGGAGAAGAACCGAGATCAGCCGCGCCCTCGCCCTGGAACCCCGGTTTCTATTGTTGGATGAGCCCTTCGCGGGGGTCGATCCCATCGCCGTTTATGATATACAGGAGATCATCCAGCGTCTAAAGGACAAGGGGCTCGGTATTCTCATCACCGACCACAACGTGAGGGAAACCCTGAAGATCACCGACAGGGCCTACATCATGAACGAGGGGAAGATTCTCGTGTCCGGGAGCAGTGAAGATCTCGTCAACAACGAAGAGGCGAAGCGTATCTACCTCGGGATGAACTTCACGATATAGACATCGCCCCCAATTTTTCCGCCCGGCGCACGAAGGGCCGAAGATTCTTGCTTTTCAGGGGGAAATGGAGTGTACTATATTTAGACTGTAGACTGAGAGGACGGCAGAGGGGTTGTGCAGGTGGAATTAAGGCCCGAGCTACATTTAAAGCAGACACAGAAGCTCATCATGACGCCTCAGCTGCAGCAGGCCATCAAGATGCTGCAGCTTTCGAATATCGAGCTGAGTGAACAGATCGAGCAGGAACTCATGGAGAACCCGGCGCTCGAGGTCGAGGAGAGAGAGAACGAGTACGCCCGCGACGTGGAGAAGGAGATCGAGGAGAAGCGGACGCTCTCCGACGGCAAGACGCTGAGTTACGACCAGGGGCTCGAAGACGAGTACTTCTTCGAGGACCGCTCATTCTCGCGGATCGACCGTGCCGTGGGGGAGGACAAGAAGAGGGAGTTCTTGGAAGGTACGGTCTTTCGGGAGGAGACGCTGAAGGAGTATCTCCTGTGGCAGTTGGGACTCCTCAAAATCACGCCCGAAGAGCTGGCAATCAGCCATATCCTCGTCAACTGCATCGATTCGAAAGGGTACCTGTCTGTCCCGCTCGAGGAGGTGTCGGAGGAGTTTTCGGTCCCGAAGGAGCGGCTCGAGGAGGTCCTGAAAACAGTACAGAGCCTCGACCCTCCCGGCGTGGGGGCAAGGGACCTCGCGGAATGTCTTCTCATCCAATTGAAAAACGGAAACACCTCTTCGCGGGTCACGCCCAAGGGAGGTTCGGCTTCTCAGGGGGCCAGCTTTCGGCTCGCGGAGAAGATCGTGAACGGGTATCTCAACGAGATCAGGATGAACAAGTTCGACGAGATCGCGAAGAAGCTCAAGGTTTCGACCGCAAAGGTCATGGAAGCCTTTGAAGTCATAACGAAGCTCGAGCCGTTCCCTGGAAGACCGTACTACTCCGACGATGTCAAGTACATCATACCCGAGGTAACGGTGGAGGAGGTCGAAGGGAACTTCGAGGTCCGCCCGAACAACTCCTACATTCCAAAGCTCAAGGTAAACAGCTATTTACAGAGGCTCGCAAAGAAGAAGAGCGCGGACAAGAGGATCAAAGAGTTCGCGGGCAATAAGATCCAGGCTGCGCGCAACTTCATCCACTCGATTGAGCAGAGGGAGAGCACGCTCCTCAGGGTCTCCAGGACCATCCTGGAAGCTCAGAGGGAGTTCTTCGAAAAGGGGCCGAGGTACCTCAAACCCCTCACTCTGAAGGACGTTTCGAACAACCTCGGCCTTCACGAGTCGACAATCAGCAGGATCACATCGTCTAAGTACGCGCAGACGCCCTTCGGCGTCTTTCCTCTGAAGTACTTCTTCTCGAATTCAATTCCGGCGCAGGGGAACAAAGAGTACTCGGCGACGAGCATCAAGGAGATCGTAAAAGATATCATCGTGGAGGAAGGAGGAAAAAAACATCTCAGCGATCAGAAAATCGCGAACATCTTGCAAAAAAGGGGCATCACCCTCGCCCGGAGAACGGTCGCGAAGTACAGGAAGGATTTACGCATCCTGCCATCAAACCTGAGGAGGTAAGCATGAACGTCTCGATGAACGGAAGAAAAGTCAAGATCACTCCTGATGTCCGAAAGTATATCGAGAAGAACATGAAGAAGCTCGACCATTTCGTCGACCATATCGTCGATTTCAAGCTGATAATAAAGCGGGAGAGGCACACCTATTTCGCCGAGGTGAACGTCGCGGTGAAGAGGAAGACCCTTTACATATTCTCGAAGAGCGAGGACATTTTCAGCGTCATCGACACCCTCTTCGACAAGATTGAGGCGAGGCTTGCGAGGTATTGGGATAAGCTGACGGACAGGAGGGCCGTCCCGATAAAGGAGAGCGCGATCGAGGCGGAGCGTGAAGCCGTTGCGGCGCAGGGTTAGAGGGCGGACGGCTCCGTTCAACAGGGCGGGTGCGGGCTGAAAAAGACATGGAACGATCCGAAAAAATACGGTCGATCACTATAGAGCGTCTGCTCGAGATGTCGAAGGAAGAGGACGTTCTGCGCGTGAGGATGATCACGGGCGAGCGGACGCTCAAGAGGGAGATCACCAACTACGACATCAACCGCCCCGGTCTTGCCCTCGCGGGCGACTACGACTACTTCGATTACGATCGCATCCAGGTGTTTGGAAGGGGAGAGCACCACTATCTGAGAAAGCTGCTCGAGAAGAACGCGCTCGACAGCGTGGAAAGTTTCTTCAGCTATTCCGTCGCCTGCTGCATCTTTTCGAACGGAAACGAGCCCCCCCCGCTCTTTATAGACATGGCCGAGAAAGCGGTCGTCCCCATTCTCGTGTCGGCCCTTCCCACCAACCTGCTCACCGCGCGGCTTTCGAAGATCCTCGAGGACGCCTTCTCGCCAAAGACCTCGATCCACGGGGTTCTTGTGGAGGTTTTTGGGGTGGGCATCCTCATCATCGGGAAGAGCGGGGTGGGGAAGAGCGAGACAGCCCTCGAGCTGATCGAACGAGGGCACAGGCTCGTCGCCGACGACGTCGTAGAGATCCGTTCGGTATCCAATACCTTTCTCATCGGAAGCGGCGCAAAGCTCATACGTCACCACATGGAGATACGGGGGCTCGGGATAATCAACATCAACCAGCTGTTCGGAGTGGGGGCGATCAGAGACACCAAACAGATACAGCTCGTCGTGAGTCTCGAGGAGTGGGACGCTCAAAAGGAGTACGACAGGCTCGGGCTCGAGGAATCCGTGTATGCGATCCTGGGTGTCGATATCCCTCTTCTCACGATCCCCGTAAAGCCGGGGAGGAACATCCCGATTCTGATCGAGACGGCCGCCATGAACTTCCGCCTCCACAAGCTCGGTTTCAACACCGCGAAGGAACTCGACAAGCAGCTGATGCTGTGGATCGAGGAACAGAGGTCTTCGCAGAGAGACGAGTTCGAAAGGGAAGGGTGACGGGCGTTCCATGATCGAGAAAGAGATACAGATAAGAAACAAGACGGGTCTCCACGCGCGACCGGCGGCGCTCATCGTTCAAAAAGCGAACCAGTACCGCTCCGAGATTTTTCTCGAAAAGGGAGATGACAGAATCAACGCCAAGAGCATCATGGGGGTGATGATGCTTGCGGCCGCCGAGGGGTCGACTCTCAAAGTAATCGCAAGCGGCGCGGACGAAAAGGACGCGGTGGATCAGATCTGCCGCCTTTTGGAGTCGGATATCGACAAAGAGGTGAACTCATGAAGCGGGGCCTGTGCGCCCTCCTGATCGCGGCCCTTCTGACGGCCCCCGCCCTCGGTTTGGGCGTAAAAAAGGCCGCCGCTGAGGCGCCGTCAATCGTTGATGCGCCTTCA
>Ga0315286_10006717_pt1 | contig 11201 bp, 6 predicted proteins | sample YL17G10_0_MG_FD_205038 | JGI IMG/M metagenome (GOLD analysis project Ga0315286, IMG submission 205038) | Sediment microbial communities from Yellowstone Lake, YNP, Wyoming, USA - YL17G10_0 | ecosystem: Environmental > Aquatic > Freshwater > Lake > Sediment | place: USA: Wyoming | collected...
AGACTGGAGCGGGCGTCGGCGAGCTGCTGCCGAGCGTGCTCACGGTCGGCGAGGCGTTCCGCATCCGTATTACGACCGGCGAGCTCAATCGCGTGCTGCGCGCGGCCTGGGAGCGGCAGCCGCCGCCGGGCGGCAGACGGCCGCACCGGTTGTACTACGCCACCCAAACCGGCTCGGCGCCGCCACGTTTCACACTGTTCACCAGTGCCTCGCAGGAGCTGCACTTCTCCTACCAGCGCTACCTCGAAAATGCGCTGCGAGCCGCGTTCCCTTTGGCGGGAGCGCCGCTTCGGTTTATCATGCGGGTGAGGCACGAACGGAGCGGGTGATGGTCCACTTCCGACCCCAGGCGCGCGAGATCATCGTCAAGGTCGTTTACTACGGTCCGCCGATAGGGGGCAAGACGACGAACCTCCGCACTCTCTACGAGGGATATCCGGCGACGACGCGGGGTGAGCTGGTAGTGGTGCCGGCCGGCGGCGACCGCACGATCTTCTTCGACTTTCTGCCGATGGACGCAGGCCAACTGCGCGGCATGCGGTTGCGCGTCCAGCTCTACACCGTGCCCGGCCAGGTCCACTACAACGCCACGCGCCAGATCGTGCTGCGCGGCGTCGACGGGGTCGTGTTCGTCGCCGACTCGCAGCGCGAGATGATGCGGTCGAACAAGGAAGCCTGGGAGAACCTCAAGGAGAACCTGCTGCTGCAAGGCCTGGCGCTTCACGACGTGCCGCACGTGCTGCAGTACAACAAGCGCGACATCGGCGGTGTCGCCGAGCTCGAGGAGATGGACCAGCTCCTCAACGAGTACAGCTCGCCGTTCTTCGAGGCGGTGGCGTCGCAGGGGATCGGCGTCGAGGAGACGCTCCAGGGCGTGGTGAAGCTCGTCGCCCGCTCGTTGCGCGAGCGCTTCCGCGTCGGCGCCGAGGTCGGCCTGCCGGGTCTCGGCGAGATCTCCCTCGCCCCGATGAGCAGACGGGCTGAGCCGCCGCCCCCCGCGCCGGCCTTTCCCGCGGCAGCGCCGGAGCCCTCCGCCCGCGTCTTCTCGTTTGCCCCGCCGTCGCCACTTTCGGCGGCCGTTCCCGACCTCGACGAGGTGTTCACCCTTCCATCGATGCCGCGGTTGCCGATCGCGGACGACGACGGCGAGGTCACCAGAAAGGTCAGGATCACGCCGGTGCCGATGATGCAGGCGCCGCCGCTGCCGGAGCTCGATGATCCCTTCGCGGAGCCGGTCGCGGCGCCTATCGTGGCCGGGCAGCCCCTCGGTGACGACGTCTTCAAGCTGGCCATTCCCGAGCCCCCGCCCGCGCCCGAGCCGGTTTTCGAGGAGCTGCCTGCGCCGCCGGGCGAGGCTGAGCTGCTGCCGGACCTGACGTTCGAGGCCCCGATTGAGGCGCCGGCCGCCGCGGAGGGTGTGCCGGAGATCGCCCTCGAGGAGGCGCGCGAGGTCGAGATACCGCCGTTCTCCGTCGAGCTGCCGCAGGAGAGCGTGGCCGCTATTCAGCGCGTCGTGCCGCGCGCCCTCGCGCAGTACGGCGAGGTGCGCGAGCTGGAGATCGAGGTGCCGGTGCCGGCCGTCTGGGTCGGCGGCAAGCGCATGACGCTGCAGCTCCGCCTCACCCTCGTCCCGCAGGAGGATGACCATGGCGGTTAAGGTCCAGATCCCGGACAAGGACGAGTTCAAGATCGGGGAGGTGTGCGAGATCGCCGGCGTCAAGCCGTTCGTGCTGCGCTACTGGGAGACCGAGTTCCCCGAGCTGTCGCCCGCCAAGGGCGCCGGCGGCCAGCGCACCTACACCAAGGTCGACGTCGAGCTGATCCTCCGCATCAAGCAGCTCCTCTACGAAGAACGGTTCACCGTCGCCGGCGCCAAGAAGCGCCTCGCCGAGGAGCGCGCCGCGTGCCCGGCGCCGCCCGAGCCCGTGCTCGTGCTTGACACCGAGGCCGGAGAGCAAGTAGAAAGCCTCCGCCAGCTCCTCGTGGAGACGCGGCGCGAGCTGGAGAAGATCGTCACCCTTCTGAAGTAGTCCGGGTCGGGATGTGGCGCAGCCTGGTAGCGCACTTGAATGGGGTTCAAGGGGTCGGGGGTTCGAATCCCCCCATCCCGACCAAACAGCATCATGGATCAGCGTCATTGCGGCGCCCTTGGGCGATAATGGGCGGTGTGCCCGGGAGAACCTGGGTAAGGTGATTGGCCCCTCACGTTGATGCCCGATGCCGGCATGCCAGCGGGGACCGCGGTAGGGCCCTACCGCATCGTGCGGCGCCTCGGGTCAGGCGCGATGGGGGAGGTGTACCTGGCGCACGACCCGAGGCTCGAGCGGGACGTCGCCATCAAGCTCCTCGCCCCTCACCTCGGGACCTGCCAGGAGACTCGCGCGCGCTTCGCTCGGGAGACGCGCGTCGTCGCCAGCCTGGATCATCCGAATATCGTGACCCTTTACGAGGTCGGCGACTACCTGGGCCGGCCCTACCTGGTGATGCAATACCTGGACGGCCCCTCCCTCGCCGAGTTCTCGCGCGGCCGGCGGCTCTCGGTCGAGACCGTGCTGGACCTGGGCGTGCAGCTCTGCGCTGGCCTGCAGGCGGCGCACGAGCGCGGTGTGATCCACCGCGACCTCAAGCCCTCCAACATCCTTCTCGACTCCCGCCTGCGGGCGAGGCTGGTGGACTTCGGTATCGCCCGCATGGCGAGCGCCACCGAGCTCACCGCGGCGGGCTCGGTGTGCGGAACGGTCGGGTACCTGGCGCCGGAGGTCGCGCGCGGCGAGGAGGCCGACGAGCGTAGCGACCTCTTCTCTCTCGGCGTCGTCCTCTACGAGCTGCTGACTGGGCGGCTGCCGTTTGGAGCGACGTCGGCGGCCTCCTACCTCTACGCGGTCGTCCACGAGCCGCCCGTGCCGGCGAGGAGCTGTCGAGAGGATTTGCCGGTCGGGCTGGAGGCGGTGCTCGAGAGGCTGCTGGCCAAGGATCGCCGCGCGCGCTACGGCAGTGCCGCCGAGCTCAGTGCGGATCTCGGAGGCCTGAAGGCGCACCCTGACCGCGTGGCGCGGCCCGCTCGCCAGCAACCGGCCGTCGCCGTGCTGCCGTTCGAGGACATGAGCCCGGACCACGACCAGGAGTACCTGTGTGACGGGATTGCCGAGGAGCTCATCAGCGCCCTGACGCGGATCGAGGGGCTTCGCGTCATCGCCCGCACCTCCGCCTTCGCCTTCAAGGGGCAACGGCTGGACGTGCGCGAGATCGGCAGCAGGCTGGGCGTCGGCTCGCTCCTCGAGGGGAGCGTGCGGAAGGCGGGGCAGCGGCTGCGCATCTCGGCGCAGCTTATCGACGTTCGTGACGGCAGCCACCTCTGGGCGGAGAGGTACGAGCGCGAGCTCAACGACATCTTCGAGATCCAGGACGAGGTCTGTCTGGCGATCGCGGGGCGGCTGCGGGCTGCGCTGTTCGAGGAGCCAGGCCCGACTTTGGTGCCGCGCCGGGCCAGCGATCCCGGCGCCTACAAGCTCTACCTCCAGGCGCGCTTCTTTTTCAACCAGCGAAACCAGGAGAGCGTCCGGAAGAGCCTGCAGTATTACCTGCAAGCGATCGAGAGGGACCCGCGGTTCGCCCTTGCCTGGGCCGGGCTCTCCGAGGTGTACGAGATGCTCGGCTCGTGGCGCGCGCTGCCGCAGGAGGGCACGTACGACCAGGCGCGGGCCGCCGCCGCCAAGGCGGTGGAGCTGGACGAGACCCTGGCGGAGGCGCACGTCGCCCTCGCCTCCACCCGCATGTTCTGCGACTGGGACTGGGCCGGGGCCGAGCGCGAGTTCACTCGGGCAATCCAGATCAACCCGGTCTGTCCCGACGGCCATCACCTGTTCGCACACTGGTATGAGGCGATGGGGCGGTTCAGCGAGGCTCTGGCCGAGATGAACGCGGCGCTGGATGTCGAGCCGGTGGCGCCTGCGCTCCACTCCTGTCTTGTGCAGATCCTCGTCCACGCGAGGCGCTACGACGAGGCCGTGCGCGAAGGCAGAGTGACGCTCGAGATGGCACCGAATTGGACGGGCACCTACGGGTGGATGGGAGTGGCGCAATTGCTGAGTGGCAGGGTCGAGGTCGGCTTGGAGATGCTGCGCGAGGGCCTCCGCCAGCGGCCCGGCGACCCGCGACTCGACGCCCTCCTCGGCACCGGGCAGGTGCTCGCGGGCGATCGCGAGGGAGCGCGGAGGTGTGTGGAAAGGCTGGAAGCGACTGCCCTCGAGAGGTATGTGGATCCCTATTTCATGGTTTGGCCACGCGCCGCCCTGGGCGAAACCGACGCCGCCCTCGCCAGGCTCGCCCAGGCGTGCGAGGAGCACTCGCAGTGGGTTTACGTGGTCAAGGTCGACCCGCTGCTGGACAGCCTCCGCGCCGACCGGAGGTTCGGCGCAACGCTGGAGCGGATGGGGCTGGCGGGCTGATCCCTACGCTCTGTCAGTGGTGGTGCAAGTAGCACGGGCGCTCGATCGCCTGCCGACTCGCGAGCGCCGATGCGGATGCGGATGCGTGCCAGGACCGTCGTTCTTTGCGATTCATGGTAGCCTGATGCGTGCCAGGACCGTCGTTCTTTGCGATTCATGGTAGCCTGAGTGCCGAAGGAGACGGAGATGCCGCGCCGACCCCGGGTGGTTGCCGAAGATGCCGTCTATCACGTCTACAACCGCCTCGCGCGCGGGGCCGAGATCTTCGCCGCCGCCGATGAGGCCGATCGGTTCGTCGACCTCCTCGCTCGGGCACGCGAGCGCGACGGGCTCATCGTGCTCGCCTGGTGCGTCATGTCCAATCACTACCACCTCGCAGTCCGCACCGGCCCGGTGCCGCTTTCGCGCACGCTCGGCTTCCTCCAGGCACGCTTCGCGCAGGGCCACAACCGGCGTTTGCGCTCCTCGGGGCCGCTATGGCAGAGCCGGTACAAGGCGAAGCTCGTCGAGGACGAGCGCTACCTCATACAGCTCATCGCCTACATCCACCTCAACCCAGTCGCGGCGGGGCTGGTCGCCGACCCGGCCGACCATCGCTACAGCGGCCACTGCGAGATCCTCGGACGGAGCCCCGCTCGGCTCGTGGACGTGCAGGCGGTGATCGAGCTGCTCGCCGCCACCCGGCGCGACGCCCGGAGGATCTACCTTGCGACGCTACGAGCGGTTCATGCAGAACGCCTCCCGATCGAGGCGCCGGGGCGGCTGCCGTGGTGGCAGCCGGAGCCGGATCGCGCGCTCGATACCGGCGGCGGGGTCGAGCGGCGGGTTCCGGTGGTGGACCGCCGCCGGCTTGGCGCCGATGCGCTCATCACGCGGGCGAGACGGCACCTTGGCATCGACCCGGAGACGCTGGCCGGCGCGGGCAAGGGCCGGGAGGTCAGCCGGCTGCGCTACCTCATCGCTGCCGTCGGCGTGGAGCGCTGGGGGGTGGGAACGAAGGCACTCGCCGAGGTGCTCGGGCGGCGAGCCGATGCGGTGACCCGATGGGTGCACTGCGGCGCCGAGCGGCGGCAGCATGACGCGGCGTTCCGCCAATCGTACGACGAGCTGGACGCGGCGCTCGCGGGCAGGTCCGCCGATGCGGAGTAGCAGAATCGCGGAAAACGACGGTCCTGGCACCGTACCGTACAGACTGGGCGCCGCACCGGGGATGTCCCGGTGCGGCGCCTCGCATTCTCTCGATGTTACGGGAACAGCGGGAAAGGCCGCGGCGCGAAGGTGTCGTAGAACGGTGCCATCGTGAAGAAGTTCGCGTCGAAGATGGGGTTTCCCAGCGGGCCCATTCGGATGTCGCCGGACTCGCCGAGCGGGAACATGCTCTCGATGCGCACCGGACCGTTAGGGCCGTACTCGATGCACTGCGCGTAGGTCGATCGGTCGCTGTACGGCGCGCTGTGAACCGGCCCGATCAGTTGGTGCGTCATGACGATCTGCCCGCGCGCGACGTTCCACGGCTGCGGCCCGAGCTTGGCAAGGGCGTTGTCGAGGGCGAGCACGACGAGCTGCTGCGGGTCGGTGGGCTTGCCCGATGCGGAGCGGTCCTGGAACCAGTTGTACTTGTTCACTACTCCGGAGTAGGTGCCAGCGAGCGCGTGCAGCAGGACGTTGACGAGGTGCGTATCGGTCGCCACCGATGCGCCCAGCTCGTCCGCGAAGGTGAGCGTCACGAGCTGGTTGATCCACTCCCCTTCGAGCACCCAGGCGTCGGCGCGCTGCGCGCCGGCCGCCCACTCGGCTGGCCCGCCCGCGACGAAGTGCTGGTCCCACGCCTGCATCATGGCCAGCGCCGCGTTCCGGGTGTCGGTCGGGTTGGCCTGCACCGCCGCCGTGAAGTAGGGCGCGAAGAACTTCCACGGCGCGCCTCCGTGCAGCGCCTTGTTGTCGGTGGTCGCGACCGAGAGGGCGAGGTCGCGGACCTCCTCGAACGAGAGATTGTCGTGCGTGGACAGGTAATCGAAGACCACCTGCGCGCGGTGGGCGGTGCCGAACGCCCAGTCGTTCCAGTTGAACCCCTCGGCGTAGTTAGGGTTGGACTTGTTGTTCCAGCCACCGTAGAACCCCTGGGCGTTGTTGCGGTCGGTGGAGCGCGGCTTGAGCGTGAGCGGCTGCGGCCACTCCTGGGTGCCGTCGCCGCGCAAGGGCAGGCGCGGGTCAGAGCCGGCGGCGCGGACGGGGTCGTGCCCCGACAGCCAGTAGGCGATGTTGCCGTCGCGGTCGACGTACTCGAAATGGAAGCTGCACGCGAACTTCTCGATCGCCTGACCGAAGGCGTCCATGCTCTGGACGCGGGGCAGGTCGATGAACGACTTGATGTCGGCGAGCTCCGTGCCCCACTGCGAGTACTTCCACGACACCACGTAGCCGGACGCCGGGTTGGGATCGAACGGCATCGGGTCGACGATCGGGCCGTGCGGGGTGCGGAAGATCGGCAGAGTGACCGGCGCCGCCCCGGCGACGTGGATCGTCTCGATCCGGTTGAGCGTGGCGGCCGTCGGTGGGTCGATATAGAAGTCGACCGTGTGGGCGTGGCCCGTCTGCATCGCCCACGCGTGGTGCGGCGTGCGGCCGATGATGATCCCCGGGATGCCGGGCACGGTCATGCCGGAGACGACCATGCCGCCGCCGACGATCGAGCCTTCCGTGACGATCGACGGGGCGTAGGAGTTGCCCATCTGCGGGCCCGAGTAGATGATCGGGTGACCCGAGGCGGTCTTCGCTCCGGAGACGACCCATCCGTAGCTGCCGAACTTGACGTAGGCGTTGATCCGTTTCAGGTTGTCGATCACTGCGTCGTGCCGCGCGTCGATGCGGGCGGCCGCGCCCCGGAGATCAGGCAGCTTGCTGGCCGTGGCCTCGATGGAGGGAAGCGCCGCGACCCCAGATGCACCTGCGGCCGGGCCGGGCAAGCTGCGCGGGATGTAGGTGAGCGCCTGCGGGTCGTCGAGCCAGCGCAGGTCGTCGAACATGTTCATGGCGTCGGCGGGGAACGTCGCCGCTAGCGTCTGCAGCAGCACGGCGTTGCCGAGCTCGCCGGTGCCGCTGCCCTCGCCGTCGAAGTTGTGCTGCAGCGCAGCGAGCCAACTGAGGACATCGGTGACCGTCCAGGGGGCGGGCACGAACTGGGTGTGGAGCAGGCCGCCGATCGCCCAGAACTCGAACGGGAGCTTCGAGGGATCCTGCGTGACCTCCGCGATCCGCCGGTTGAAACCGTCCGCGTAACCCTTGAGAACCGTGCGCGGCTCGAGATCGAGGGCATCGTAGGCAGCCTGCAGCTCCTGCTCGGAGTAGCCGAGCGTGCGCATGAAGACGTCGGTCGGAAGCTGGCTGGCGCCGAAGACCTCGGCGAGGGTGCCGCGCGACTGCCGGCGGTAGAGCTCCGCCTGCCACAGCCGGTCGGTGGCCACGGCGTAGCCCATCGACTCGAAGACGTCGTAGAGGGTGCCGCCGGTGATGAACCACGCTCCCCGGCTGTCGCGGAACGTCTGCACCGGGATCACCTGGGTCACATCGGCTGTTGCGGCGCCGTAGACGAAGTACGCGTCGTTGGACGAGTTGACGACCACTGTCATGTAGGAGAACGCGGTGCCGTCACAGCCGCCTGTGCAGCGCACCGCCACCGAGCCGGCGCCTGTCCCTTGCGCGTTGGTGCGGAGCTGGATGACGGCGCCAGCCGGCACCTCCTCGTTGGCGGAGCTGACGACGCCGCCGGTCGAGTCGAGGGCGTCGACCACGAACTGCTGCGCCGCCGTCCCGGAGTTGGCCAGCCCGACGTTCACGCGGAAGCTGTCGGCATCCATCGGCGCCGGCAGGATCACGCGGCCGTTGGTCTGGAAGCCGGACCCGGGCGCTAGCGAGCCGGTGCCCTGTCCGTACGTCCTGGAGCCCTGCGTTGTCAACGTCCTCGTGCTGACGACCACGGGCTGCGTGGAATCCCAGGTCATCACGTACTTGCCTTCGGGGATCGCGGCGTTGACCACGTGCACAACGTCTTTGACCTGGCTGGCGCCGTGCGGCGCGGGCAGGACGATCTGCGTCGTCCAGCTCGCCCCGTCAGGGTTGAGGATGGCGAGCCGCACCTGCGCGGCCGCGGCGCCGTCGGTCTGGGTGATGTAGACGTCGCTGGTCCAGAAGCTGCCGTTCGCTCCCTTGACGTGGGCGACGACGGGCACCACTCCGCTCGTCATCGGTTGCAGGGTCTGGCCCGCTGTCGGCGAGCCCAGCGTCAGTCCCAGAATCAGAGCTGCTGCGATCACTTTCAGGTGTCTCACGAGTTCCTCCTTCTTGCTTCGATGAGCCGTTTTCCGATGGCCTGTTGCGTTCTCGACCGGTAGCCTTCCGGCCGGTTCGCCGGCGGCGAGCGCTGATCCCGGATCGAGCGATGCCGAACGCTCCGGCTCGACCGTGCGACGGTCTCGACGGTGCCGCATGTCATGAGTTCCCCCCGTCTTTTCTCCTGTCCATTATGAGAGCCGCGACCCGGCTTGTCGACCCTTCGACCAGTTCGCCCCCCTCGCGCGGCGAATTCCGGAAACCAATGCGCTGATACGCGCCCGACGCGGCCCGGAATGAACGCCGGCGGGGACCGGTTGCGGAGGGTTGTTCATAAATACCGACGGGGGCAGGCGACGTGGGCGCCTGCAGGTCGCCGCATAAAGCGCAGGGGAAGGTAATGACGAACCAATTTCTGACGGCTTCGGCCGTTGTCGTTCTTGGGGTGGGGCTGGCGGGGTGCAGGGCTCCGGTCCAGGCGCCGCAGCCGGCGCCCGAGGTCACGGTCGCGGCGGTCGTACAGCGTGACATTCGCGAGTGGGACGAGCTGACCGGCCGCCTCGAGGCGGTCGACTCCGTCGAGGTGCGGCCGCGGGTCTCCGGGCAGCTCGTCCGCGTGGCGTTCGCCGAGGGCAAGGAGGTCGCGAAGGGCGAGGTGCTGTTCGAGATCGATCCGCGCCCGTACGAGGCGGACCTCGCCCGCGCCGAGGCCGAGCTGGCACGCGCCCAGACAGGGGCCGAGCTGGCGGCCCGCGAGCTCAAGCGCGCCCAGCGCCTGGTCGACGTGCAGGCGATCTCGCTGGAGGAGTTCGACAGCCGCACCAGCGCGGTGGCCGCGGGTGATGCGACGGTGCGCGCGGCGGAGGCCGCGGTCGCACCCGCGAAGCTCAACCTGGAGTGGTGTCAGGTGCGCTCGCCGATCGCCGGCCGGGTCGGCCGCGCCGAGGTGACGATGGGCAACCTGGTCCACGCCGGGCCGCCGGCGGCGACGCTGCTGACCACCGTCGTCTCGCTCGATCCCATCTATGTCTCGTTCGAGAGCGACGAGCAGACGTACCTCAAGTACGCCGCGCTCGGCCGCGCCAACCGGGGGCCGGGCGCGACCGACGCCCCCGACCCGATCTTCCTCGGGCTGGCGAACGAGGTTGGCTACCCGCACCAGGGGTACGTGGACTTCGTCGACAACCAGCTCGACCCGCAGACGGGGACGATCCGGGTGCGCGCGGTGGTCTCCAACGAGGACCGCCTGTTCACGCCCGGCCTGTTCGCCCGCATCAAGCTGGTGGGCAGCGGGGTATACCGCGCCACGCTGGTGCTCGACCGCGCCGTCGGCACCGACCAGGACAAGCGGTTCGTGCTGGTCGTGGGCCCGGACGGCACGGTCGACTATCGCCAGGTCGAGCTCGGCCGCCTGACCGACGGGCTGCGGATCGTCAGGGCCGGTCTCGATCCGGACGAGCGGATCGTCATCGACGGGATGCAGCGCGTGCGCCCCGGGATGAAGGTCGCGGTCAAGGAAGCGTCGATGGATCCCGGCCCTGCCACTGCGGCGGCCCGACCGTAGGCGCGGCACCGGGAGAGCGATCATGCGATTCTCGCGCTTCTTCATCGACCGTCCGATCTTCGCCGCCGTGCTGTCAATCGTCGTGCTGATCGCCGGAGCGATAGCGATCTTCTCGCTCCCGGTCAGCGAGTACCCGGAGGTGGTGCCGCCGTCGATCGTGGTCCGCGCCATCTACCCCGGCGCCAACCCGCGCTCCCTCGCCGAGACCGTTGCGGCGCCGCTGGAGGAGCAGATCAACGGCGTCGAGAACATGCTGTACATGTCGTCGCAGGGGACCTCCGACGGTGTGCTCACGCTGACCGTGACGTTCCGCGTCGGTACCGACGTGGACCTCGCCCAGGTGCAGGTGCAGAACCGCGTCAGCCAGGCGCTGCCCCGCCTGCCCGAGGAGGTGCGGCAGCTCGGCGTTACCACGGTGAAGAGCTCACCCGACCTGACGATGGTGGTGCACCTGTTCTCCCCCGACAACCGCTACAACGAGACGTACCTGCGCAACTACGCGGTGCTCCAGGTCAAGGACGAGCTGGCGCGCATTCAGGGTGTCGGCCAGGTGCTGGTGTTCGGCGCCGGCGACTACGCGATGCGCGTCTGGCTCGACCCTCAGAAGGTCGCCGCACGCTCGCTGTCGGCGAGCGACGTTGTGCGGGCGATCCGCGAGCAGAACGTCCAGGTGGCCGCCGGTGTGCTCGGTGCGCCGCCGATGCCGGTCAAGGTCGACTACCAGCTCACCGTCAACGCGCGGGGACGCCTCGTCGACGAGGAGGAGTTCGGCGCCATCGTGGTCAAGACCGGCGCCGCCGGCGAGCTGACGCGCCTGCGCGACGTCGCGCGCATCGAGCTGGCGGCCGGCGACTACGCGC
>Ga0315286_10006718_pt1 | contig 11200 bp, 10 predicted proteins | sample YL17G10_0_MG_FD_205038 | JGI IMG/M metagenome (GOLD analysis project Ga0315286, IMG submission 205038) | Sediment microbial communities from Yellowstone Lake, YNP, Wyoming, USA - YL17G10_0 | ecosystem: Environmental > Aquatic > Freshwater > Lake > Sediment | place: USA: Wyoming | collected...
AAGGCCAAGTTCGAGGACAAGTCTGAAAGGACCCGCTTCGAGATCTATGGCAAGTACCCTTACAAGGTCCTGGTCGTGTTCAAGGAGCCCGAGATAGTCGAACAGGTCGTCGCATCCGCCGAGGGCCAAGCAGAGGCACCCAAACCAAAGGTCGTAGAGAAGGCCAAGGGACCCGAAGAGGTCATGCTTGTCTTTTGCACGCCAGGGGCCAAGGAGCTAGAGCTCGAGGCGGTCGAGGAGAAAAAGTTCGACATCGGGAAGTACAAGGACATCTTCAGGACCGTGGTCCTCACGGTCGAGGACTGGACCTCCGAGGAGGCCCAGGTGCTCGCCGAGGACTACATAAAGCGCGACACGAGCTGAGCGCGGGCGCCCTCGTCCCATCTGGCATCCCCAATTCTTATTACGGTCCAATTAGTTCTCTATCAGTAGACGGCCTAGCAGATAGTTCGCGCATTATGCTGTGATTCTAATGAACGCTAAGGATGAGAATGTGCTATTAAGGCTCGACATTAACGAGAAGGAGGTCGTGATCTTCACGAAGATCCTTCCAATATCGATTTTCATCGCATATATCATCATGTTGGTGGGTCTCTACAGGCCCGTGTTCTCAAAGGGTCCCTCTCTCGAGGGCGTCCTGGCCCTTTGTTCGATGTTCGTAGGCGCTCCAATCGGCTTCATCGTGATATATATCATACTAAAGAACAAATTCCAGGATATTGCCTTTCGCAAAGACGGTATCGAGTGGCCCATACCGAGCCTCTCATTGAAGGTCTGTAATAAAACTAGGTTGGTGCCGTACAGCGAAATAGGCACATGCTACATTGGGCACGACACATCCCCGCGAACAGAGATTGAATATGATTACCTTTATATCGACGTCAAAGGGGACAGGTGGCGTTATTTCATCTACCAAGAACACCTGGACCTCGATAAGATCACAAAAATATTGAACGCGAGGGGTGCGGTCTATAGTAAAGGGAGTTATACGACGGCCCATATGAAATATTTCGGTAGACCCTACTAAATCTGGTTCAAGGGCCGTGTCCTTAAATGTCGCGAAGGTGCTCGCCGAGAATTACATCAAAAGGGACACGCGCTGAAATCCACTGGATGTTCTCCAGCACCCTAAAGATTATTAGGTCCCCTGCCGAATCCTTTTTTGGTATTGTTAATGGCTCGACTCGTGGCCCTCAGGAAAATAAGAAAATCTAATCCCGACGATTATCTGATGAAGCTGGACTATAAGAAAAAGGATTGGAAGCGGATAAAAATAATATATTGGGTCTCGGTGATAATTTATTTTTCTCTTTCTTGGATAGTCCTCGAATTGTTGGTGGAAAAAGAGAAAGACCCAACTCGTGGTCTTCAGATCATCTATTTATTGACTGGGGCTATAACCGGCGGCGGTGTAGTTATACTCTTAACTTATTTCCAATTAAAGAAGAACCATCAGGATATCGCGTTTCTCAAGGATGGTATTGAATGGCCAGATTCCACCTCCCTCGGTACTATGATATGGATGACATACGTAAAGTACGGCGAGGTAAAACGATGCTATATCGGCACCGGGGTCTCTAAACAGGATAAATCCACCTATGACTATTTCTTCATGGAGGTGAAAAATAGTCCTTGGAAATATTTCGTCTTCGCAAAACACCTGGATATCGACAGGATCAGAGAGATATTGACAACGAAAGATGTTAAATTCGAAGAGGGTACCTTTGAATTGGCCCGGAAATCATATCTGGTTTGAACAATAATTTCTAGGCATCCCTTAGATGCTCGCAATCGCCAGAGTAGATGGTCCTCCGCTCGCCTGATGGCAGTTCTAGTATAAGCGCCCCAGTGGCATCCAGGTCCGTTGCGACGCCCTCGAGGTCCTCTTTCTGAGTGTGGACCCTGACGCACCTCCCGAGCGTGCCGCTCAACTTCCTCCAGCGCGAGATGATGCCCTCGATGCCAAGGCCATACAGGTCCTCGAAGGCCGAAAGTATATCCACGAGCAAGGCCTTCCTGTCGACGGGCGAGTCCCGGACCTCGAGCAGCGTGGTGGCCCTGGCCCGGACCTCCTTCGGCAGGTCCACGACCTTGCAGTTGGCGTTGATGCCTATGCCCATGACGATGTAGTTGATTCTTTCCATCTCGCCGCTCATCTCGGTCAGGATTCCGCAGACCTTCTTCTCGTCTATGAGGACGTCGTTGGGCCATTTGAGCTTCGCATCGAAGCCGGCTTTGACCAAGGCCTCGGCGACGGCGGTACCGCCTGCAAGCGTCAGTGTCGGTGCCTCGCTGGGCCTCATCTCCGGCCTTAGGATGAGCGAGAACCAGATGCCGCCGCGTGGGGAGGACCACACACGGCCGAGGCGTCCCTTGCCGGTCTCTTGGGCCTCGGACACGACGAAGCTGCCGTCGGGCCAGCCATCCTCTGCAAGCTCCCGGGCCCTCTCGTTGGTGGACCCGATGGTCATGTGGTGCTCGATCTTACTACCGAATATCTTCGTCATTAGGAGCGGCCTCAGCTCGAATGGATGCAGCAGGTCGGGGGCCCTCGCGAGATGGTATCCCTTCGGGTCTCCATCGATTACATATCCGAGCTCGCGGAGGCCATTGATCGCCTTCCAGACGGCCGTGCGCGAGACCTTCAACGACCTGGCGATGGCCTCGCCCGAGGCCTTCTCCTTCTCGCGAAGCATCCCCAGCACGGACTCGGCGGTGTTCATCGAAAGCGGATTGATGTCTGGGATAATACAATTTCGCTCGGGACCCCCTGTTCATCGAAATAAGAAATTTTATCAACACCTACTTAATCCCTCCATGCGGGAGGAAAGGAGTTGCCCCTGGCGCAGACCATACTGGCCCATGCTGCCGGTGTCTCGGAGGTCAAGGAAGGCGACACCATCGAGGCCGAGGTCGACCTGGCCTTCCTCCACGAGTCCCTTGGCAGGGCCATCGGGGCCCTCGACGAGCTCGCCGCCGTCGGCGGGAGGATCAAGGAACCGGACAAGGTCGTTGTCCTTCTCGACCACTGGGTCCCGGCGCCAAAGGAGGAATCCGCCAAGAACCACCGGCGGATCCGCGAGTTCGTGAAGAAGGTCGGCATCAGACATTTCTACGATGTCGGCCGAGGCGGCATCTGCCACCAGCTGGTCGCGGAGGAGGGGTTCGTCCTTCCAGGAAGCCTCGTCATCGGGTCCGATTCACACACAACGACCCTCGGCGCGCTCGGGGCCTTCGCCATGGGTGTCGGGCCGACGGACATCGCGGGGGCCCTGGTCGAGGGCAAGATATGGCTGCATGTCCCGCCCTCCATAGGGGTCGAGGTCGAAGGGAGATTGGCGCCCATGGTGTCCGCCAAGGACCTGGCCCTGAAGTTCCTCGAGATGCTGAACATCAACGGCGCCGAGGGGAGGGCCCTCGAGGTCTACGGAAGCGGCATCAGGGCCATTGGCATGGACGGTCGGTTCACGGTCTCCAACATGGCCGCCGAGGCCGGGGCCGTGACTTGCATCATCCCGGCCGACGAGACCACCGGGAAATATCTCAGGGGCAGGGCTAGGGGTAAATATTTCATATCCAACGCCGACCCCGCGCCGGGCTTCGAGTGGAGCGCGCACCTGAACATAGACGACCTCGAACCGCTCATCGCGGCCCCGCCCAATCCGGGCAATGTCAAGGCCGTACGCGAGCTAGACGGGACGCCGGTGGACCAGGTCTACATCGGTTCCTGCACGAACGGGCGCATCGAGGACATCAAGGTCGCCGCCAAGATTATCAAGGGCCACAAGGTCTCGTCGAGGACAAGGCTCATTGTGAGCCCCGCGTCCCAACGGACCTATATCGACGCTATCAGGTCGGGAGCACTAGAGACGCTCGTCAAGGCCGGCGCCGTCATAATCTCCCCGGGATGCAACGCATGCTTTGGCGGGCACCAGGGCATCCTTGCCAGCGGCGAGGTCTGCCTCAGCACCACGAACCGGAACTTCCCGGGACGCATGGGCGCCAAGGACGCGGTCATATATCTGGCCTCGCCGGCGACAGCCGTGGCCACGGCCATCAAGGGGAAGATAACGGACCCGAGGGACCTGAGATGAACGCCAAGATAGTGGCGCTGGGCGGGGACGGCATCGGCCCCGAGGTCATGGAGGAGGGGCTCAGGGTACTTTCTGCCGTCGGGGAGGTCGCGGGTCTCGAGTTCGATGTCCGCAACTTCAAGTGCGGCTGGCAGTACTTCCAGGATCATACGCGCCTCTGGGAGGAGGGGACCTTCGAGGCCTGCAAGGAATGGGCAGACGCCATACTCTTCGGAGCTGTCGGTTGGCCCGGGGCCAGGCCAAAGACCTGGGGCACCTACGACGGGAGCGTCATCCTCGACCTCAGGTACGGCCTCGAGCTCTATGCGAATATCCGGCCCGTGAGATTGCTCCCGGGCGTCCCGATAATGTTGAACAAGAAGCAGGTCGAGGCCTGGGCGCCCGACGATGTGGACCTCGTAATCGTCAGGGAGAACCTCGAGGACCTGTACTTCGGGGCCATTAGCACGCCATACCCGACGGACATGACGGACGTGCAGGTGGACGAGAGGACCACCTCGCGGAAGGGCTCCACGAGGATTATCCGGTTCGCATTCGAGGAGGCCATCCGGCGGGCCGGCAAGGCTGGCCGCAGGAAGGGGCACAGCTCCTCGGTGACATGCGTCGACAAGAGCAACGCCTTCCCCGGATGCGCCCTTTTCAGAGACGTCTTCGAGAAGGTGGCCAAGGAGTTCAAGAGGATGCCGACGATGAAGTATTATGTCGATGCGTTCCAGCTGGCCCTGCTCCAGGACCCAGCCAGGTTCGATGTCGTCGTGACCCCCAACTTCATCGGGGACATAGTCACGGACCTCGCGGCGCTGCTCCAGGGCGGCCTCGGCATGGCCCCGAGCGCGAACATCGGCGATAAGAAGGCGCTGTTCGAGCCAGTTCACGGGAGCGCCCCGGACATCACCGGCAAGGGGATCGCGAACCCGACCGGGATGATACTGTCGGTCGGCATGATGCTAGGGTGGCTGGGACAGAGGTCCGGGGACAAGAGGTTCACGAAGGCCTCGGAGCTGGTAAACTCCGCCGTCGCCGAGCACTATGCCTCCCCGGGCCCAAAGACACCCGACCTAGGCGGCAAGGCGACGACAAATGAAGTCGCAGGGGCAATCATCAAATTGATTACTCACTAAAAGATTATCTTCTAATGGATGACCCCCCCAGAACATATAAATGATGATGAGAACGGCCTCACTTATCGAATGGTCCGCCAATCCCAACTAAGCGACGGGTTGGCCTTTCTCTTAATACTACCATTTCCCATTATCGCCTGGTTCTTGAGGGATGTAGGGCCAGGCCCCTTCAGAATCCTACTTCCATCCGTTCTAGTTCTCTTTTCTTTTTTTCTCCTTGCATTTCTCAGCTATGAAGTTTACAACAGATACCATGTGTTCAGCTCAAATCGACCTCTGACAATCACAAAGGATAGTATCTCGTTCCACCAGATATATCGGAGAGGCATTCTCGAGAGAACATACTCTTGGCAACCGATCAAGTTGCGCGTTTCCCAGATTGATACCATCGTTCTGGTCGGGATCCGCGAGAAGACCTGCAACCCGAATGAGCCCCTGAAGGTCGTTCCTTTTGCCAGGATGGAATTCTTGATGAAATACCAAAAACTAGTCGCCTTTGAACTCGGATTATATCAGGTCGTTCCAGACCTCAGAACGATAGTGAGGTTTTTCAATGGTTTGAATATCCCGGTTATCTTAATCGATTTCACGGAATACAATTACTTCATGGAGAAGTTCAAATACGGATTAGCGGGATAGTCCGCTCTACGGGGCTGCTCTCTCAGACATCGACCTCTTCGCCTACCTTCAAGACGAGTACCTTCGTGCTGGTCTTTCCCTCAACGAGCCTCTTGAACTCGTTCGGGTCCTGCTGGACCTTGGGCCACGTGTTGTAGTGCATCGGGATGGCGATGTGCGGGTTTATCCAGGAGACCGCCATGGCCGCGTCCTTGGGCCCCATGGTGTAGAGGTCCCCGATGGGTAGCATGGCCACGTCGGGCCTGTCCACCTCGCCGATGGTCTTCATATCTTGGAACAGGGCCGTGTCGCCGGCGTGGTAGACCTTTTTATCGTTGCCGATTATGAACCCCGCAGCGCTTCCACCGGAGTGCTTGAACTCGGAACCTGGTATTCCCGACGAGTGGACTGCCTGGACCATCTTGATGGTCGTGCCCTTGACGTGCGTCGAGCCGCCGATGTTCATCCCAAGGGACTCGGTCCACTGGCCGACGTAGCTGGCGACCTCGAAGAGGGCCACGATGGGGGCCTTGGTGCGCTTGGCGATCTCGACGGCATCTCCGATGTGGTCGCTGTGGCCGTGCGTGACGCATATGATGTCGCACTCGACCTCGCTGGGCTTGAGCGGAGCTGCCGGATTACCTGACAGGTACGGGTCGATGAGGACCCTGTCCTTACCGGTTATCAGGAAGCACGAATGGCCCAGCCAGCGTATCTTCATCTCGGACGGTCTCCTTGCCTTTCCATAAATCCCAAGTCCTTGAAAAAGGTTGCGGGTCCTTGCACGGGCCCATCCTTACGTCGCCCCTAGGGCGTCCTGTCCGGCCGCTCGGGCTCGTACTTGAACCTGTCCACGAGGTGCTCGTACCTCCTCGAGAAGTCTACCCCTTCCTTGCTGTCGAGGAACTCGGCGGCCTCCTTCTGTATGAGGTGCACCTCTTTCTCGTCGAGGGTCGCCGGGTCCAGGGTTATCATGAGCCGCGAATCGCTTATCATTATCTTGTCGTTCATGAGCTGCAGCAGGTTCAGGATGGACCTGAAATTGTTCTGCGATATGAGGTATTCCAGGCCCTCAATCAGTATGATGCCGTCCTTGGTCTGGTCGAGGAACGAGACCAGGACACCGGAAAGCTCGGCGATGCCCGACGGTGTGACGCAGGTCTCCCCCTGGATGCGGTTCGTGGTGAGCCACACGATGGGGGTCTTCAGCAGGTTGTATTTCTCCCTTATGCGCTTGGGCAATGTCCTGGTTATCAGCAGGCCGTGCAATCCCTGAGTTAAAACTATCCTCGAGAAGATGGTCAGGGCCGTGCTCGGGTCCGCGTCCTTTATCAGATAGCATCTCCTCGGATCGAGGTTATAGCCGGCGCCCGGCGTTCCCTCCTCGGGGCTCGATAGCTCCCTGACGGGCTTGATCTTCAAGGAGCTCTCCAGCAGCCTGACGCTGTCCTCGAGCTTGATGTTGTGCTGCTTCAGCTTCTCGTAGGCCTGCTCAAGCTCAAGCTTGCTGCGGACGAGCTCCTGCTGCATCGCCTTCCCCTGGGTGATGTCCCTGGCGACCTCGGCGAAGCCCAAGAGCTGGCCCTTCTCGTCCCTGATGACGTTAATCGTGGATTGGATGAAGATACGCGACCCGTCCTTCTTCAGGCGTTCGGTCTCGTAGTTGCGGATATAGCCCCTGCGCTCGACCTCGGTAAGCACCTCGTCGAGCTCGATCCTGAGCTCCGGGGGGACGATGGCCGTGACGGGCCTGCCGATGACATCCTCGGTCCTGTGGCCGAAGGTGGCCTCAGCCCCGCGGTTCCAGGATGTGATGTTTCGCTCGGGGTCGATGATGAGTATGGCGTCGTTCGAGTCCCGCATGAATATCTCTATGTTGCGCTCGTAGACGCGGGCCTGGCTTATACGGGCCTCGATCTCCTCCTTCAGGAGCCTGGACTGCTGGTCGCTCTCGACCTGGGCCCTCTTCCTGTCCGTGATGTCCCGGCCTATGCCCCACTCGCCGACCACTGTCCCGTCTATGGTTATGGGCGAGCTCTTGAGCTCGATCCAGATCTTGCTCCCGTCGTTCCTTGCCAGGGCGACCTCGTAGGGCTCGATGTCCTCGCCCTTGAGGCGCCTCAAGAAGTTGTTCACGGTGCGTTCCAGGTCCTCGGGCGAGATGATCTCCCTGAAGTCCTTGCCCAGCACATCGGACGCGTCTGGGATGTTCAATTTCCTGATGGCGTTCTTGTTCACGTAGATGAACTTGCCCGCCGAATCGAGGGCGTATACGGCCTCCTGGGAATCGTCCATTATCCGCGCGAGCTGTTCCAGGTACTCCTTGAGGCCCTTGCCCGAGGCCTTCCCTTGTCCCGCGCTCTTGCTATCCTTGTGGGTCACCAGGATGCACCGCAGGTCCTAGAATTGGTTTCCGTCTTATTTAGGTATCTGTCGTGACGACCGATGGGCCTGTGGACAAAAAGATATTCTTCGGAACGGGCAGGGCCATCAGAAGTGCGGGCCCGACAGCCGCCGGAGGTCCTTTGATTTCTTGTCCTCGTAGACATGGACCTCCCTCATGAGCTGGTGGAGCTCCTTCGGGTCGATGACCTCGGGGTCCAGCGGAACGATGATCCTGGACTTGTTCAGCATGATCTTGTCGTTCAGCAGCTGCATGAGGTTCAGGATGGACCTGTAGTTGTTCTGGGTTATCAGATACTCGATGCCATCGAGGAGGACCACGCCGTCCTTTATCCTCTCCATGAAGTTGATGATGGCGGAGCTCAGGTCGACGATGTTGGTGGGCGACACGCAATGCTGGTTCGCCAGCTTGTTCGTCGTGAGCCAAAGGATGGGCGTCTTCTCGAGCGAGTAGGCCTTCCTTATAGTGTCTGGCAATATCCTCGAGACGCATAGGCCCGGGTGCCCGTGCTTGACCAGGTCCTGGAATATCCTGAATGAGGTCTCCGTCTCCCCGGACATCAACAGGTAGATGTAGCCCGGCTCGAGGTCGTAGACGGTCTCGCCCGAATCCTGGGCCTCCTTGGCGGGCTCTATGTTCAGGGTGGCCCTGAGCCGTAGGTTGTCCTCCTCAAGCTGCTTGGCGTGCTTCTCCAGCTCGGCATTGAGCCGCTCCGCCTCCTTTTTCGACCGCTCGAGCTCTTCCTGCATCCGCTTCATCTCAGTGACATCGGTTATAACCGAGAGGGCGCCCCTGTAACGGCCGGCCTCATAGAGCGGCCTCGCGCTGATGAGCACCGGGAGCATCCTGTCGTCCTTGGTCCTCAGGCTCGCCTCGTACTTCCCTTCCATGCCGAGGCTCCGCTTGCTGGCCTCCTCCCTGAACATCTTGAGATGCTCCTTGGGGACCAGTATCTCGTAGTGCTCACCGATGAGCTCCTCCTTCTGGTATCCTAGCATGCTCACGAACCTCGGGTTGGCATAGGTCATGATCCCGTTCTGGTCCTCGATGACTATACCCTCGGTGACGCTCGTGATGATGTTCTCGTTGAAGCGCCTGAGCCGGTCGATCTCCGAGATGGCCGCCTCGTGGGCCATCCTCGCTATCCCGTTGTGTATGTTCTCGAAGCTGCGGTACGTGATGTTGAGCAGTTCGCGCTTCTTGTCCTCGGAAAGCCCCTTGTAGACATCGGACGCCATTAGGCGCCTGATCAGAAGGTCCCTGTGGAGGAGCGAGCCTATCAGGAGGCTCTCGAGGTTCACCCCCTGGGCGACCCTCCGCTGGATTACCGGCCTAATGTTCCTCTCCAACAGGGCCATGATGCGGCCCTCTTCTTTTTCCGTGAGCTGGCCGATGAAGGTGTCCAGGAACTGGTCGCTGCCGGTGATGACCTCGTCCTTGGGCAGACTGGTATAGCTCTTGGAATCCAACTTCTGGAAGTTGTCGACCCAGTCCTTCACGAGGGCCGGGCGTTCCTTCTCAATGAACTTGATCAGGAGGTTGACGAGGTCCTGATCGAAGATCTGTGGGGGGCTCAATCTCTATTCACCTGTCTGACAAATGCGGGTCCAGGGTCTTATGTCCTGTTCTGATTATCCATATAAATAAATTTGCTAACAGCGTGTTAACTCAAGGAGATTATACTCGTTCAAAGGGTCTACGTTTCCTGTCAAAGGGCGACCAATTCGTATCGACGGTCAGCCATTTCAACAAAGACCGTAAGTATTTTATATGGCTATATTAATACCACGTCAGACAAGTGTCGGGCAAAAGAGGGCAACTCGACACCCGGGGAATGAACGATGAAGGACGAGCTCGATACTGAGAAGATAACCGTTCGTCTGCCCAAGGACTACCTCACAGCGATAGACTTCCTCGTCAGGGTCAAGGACTTCCCCTCGAGGTCCGAGGCCATACGGACGGCCCTGAGGGACCTGATATATCAGCGGCTGGACCTTGTCATGGACAAGGCCAAGAGGCTGCAAGATCTCAAGGACAAGATGATATCGATAAAGGCCCTGGAGGAAGAGTTCCTCAAGAAGTGACATCTCCCTATAACCCTTTCCCCCCTTTTTTTTTTCTCCCGTCGTGAGCCCGCCTGCCCGTTGGGTCCCTGACGCCGACCATGGCAAGGAAAATCAGGATTTCGTTCTTGTTATATTCACGTTTACCTACAATATTAATACGTTCAATTGGATATCCGGACGGCATGAAGCTCGAGGACATTTGCGAGGACATCGAGAAGAGCCTAAAGGAAATATACGATGTCCTCAAGAAGGCCGACCCGGAGAAGGTCGATGACATATTCAAGCTCGCCTTGGGCATGATACATTCCGAGAACATCTTCTCGGGCGAGGACATAGCCTTCCTTTCCAAGAAGGGCCTCTACGAGAAGGTCGTGGACAAGGGCGTCAGGATCGAGCTACTGCAAAAGCATTACATAGACCTCGTCTTCAAGATACTCGACAGCGTGGAAAACATCCACGATGAGAAGACCACCGAGACGATCCACCAGCTGATAGTCGGGGTCGAGAAGACGTACGATGCCAACATCGGGGTCTACAAGAAGGTCTACCACAATGTGCGCTCGCGCAGGCTCGTGGTCTACCCGATCAAGGAGATCATCGGCATGGCCAGGGCGAAGCCCATCACCGAGAAGCTCGAGATAGGGCACTCCTACATGTTCCTTCTCGACAAGTCCGAGAGGACCTTCGAGATATTCGCCACCTATGTGAAGGACGGCTATCACGGCCTTTGCATCTCGAGATACTTCCCGATGAAGATAAGGAAGAAGTACGGCCTCGAGAAGACCCCGATGCTGTGGCTCAGCCACACGGATAGCGAGGAGTCGCACCTGGACCCGAGCAACCTGGGCGTACTCACGAACATACTACGGGATTTTTTCAATAAGACCGAGAGGGGCG
>Ga0315286_10006719_pt1 | contig 11198 bp, 9 predicted proteins | sample YL17G10_0_MG_FD_205038 | JGI IMG/M metagenome (GOLD analysis project Ga0315286, IMG submission 205038) | Sediment microbial communities from Yellowstone Lake, YNP, Wyoming, USA - YL17G10_0 | ecosystem: Environmental > Aquatic > Freshwater > Lake > Sediment | place: USA: Wyoming | collected...
CATCTTGAGTTCTTGGTCTTTTTGGTTGTAATACCTCACCCTCATATCATCCAGAGCCCAGACCGTGGACAAAAGTAGGGAGACCAGAATGGTGACCCCGGTCACAGCCAAGAATCGACCAAGTTGAAACTTACCCGCCGGGAATAGGAGGGATGCGGTGACCCTCTGTCCGGTAGCGATTTGAAGGACGGTGAGGAGTTTTGTGGCGAAGAAAAGCACGATTCCAATCCCCTGAAATGGTCGCAGTAGCCAGTGCCTCAGAGGGCGAACACCCAATTGCTGTTTTGCTTCCAACCGGACGAGAATGCCTCCTCTTTCCCGAACGATCCACCCAACTACTCGGTGGATGGGCAATACCAGATAAAGCGGAAGGCATAGCAAAAGCGCGAATCGCATAAAGCGGAGAAGCCCCTTGTACATGGCCTCCCATCCCCTGAGAAAGGTAAAGTCCTCCAAGAAAATCGAAAGGACGATGGTTATGAACAAAAGAATGAAAACATGTCCCAGTTCCTTAGAGCCACGATGAAGATTGTTTGAATGTATCGATTGGGTTATGCTCAATGATGATACCCATGATCTGAACTTCATATCTTACCGCTTTCATGCTTTGATGAAATGCCATTGCTCTCAGAAAACGCTGAGGTATTCTTATCAGTTGCCATCTCAAGGTGACCCAATGAGTTCCTCATTCCAGATTGCGTAAAATCCGACAAGTAAAGCCCCTGTGAGGGAACCATTGTCTTCTACCCTACCAAACCCATGGCAAGAATAAAAGCATCAAGGTAATCTATGTGTTTGGCGGTGATTGCACGCTCGGCAAAGATTTCGATTCAGCCCAGCGCAACTCCCGGCCGCAAAAAGGGCAAAAGGTCAAATCCATCTTCTGTGGACCTGGTCGGCTGTTGAACATTTGTGAAATAAATTTGACCATTGCAATCCCGAGGCCCATCACGATCAGGATGCCCAAGAATGGGAAACCGGGAAAAATTCTTGGCCCCAAAAAAGATCGAAATTTCCACCCCCAGGCCGGATAATAGGCCCAGAAATGAAAAAAGAATTGGTAAACAATCAGCACCACTGCAACGATCCCTACGACAGTCAATCCCCTGCGAATAAAGGTGTTCATCTGTGCGCTCCTTTTTTGTTTAAAGAGAAGAAAGACGGGCGGGATGGTTTTCCCGCCCATCCGCTTTACCAGCGGCCCATGCGGCCCATCTTACCTTTGCCCCATCCCATGCCAGGGCCGAAAGAGGCCATCTGAGCCTGCTGCTCGGGTGTTAGTACTTTTCGGACTTCGAGGTTGAAATTGGTGCCCTTCTCCTGAAGTTGGGACTGCAGATTCAGGATCTCTTTTTGAAGCGCAGTAATCTTGGCTTGATCCGGTGTCTGAGTCAACCAGAGGCTCCTCAGCTCACTCCTCTTTCTTAGAAGTTCTTGCTGAAGCGGGGCCATCTGATCGAGATGGGTTTTTTGCAAAGCCTGAATCTTTGTAGATTGCTCCGGCGTCATATTGGGAATGGCAGCAGTCCCATAAGCATACCCCGGGCCATAGCCTCTACCCCAACCGTATCCGGGTCCCCCGGCCATCGCGGCAGGCGTTCCCATTGTGATCGCCAAGGCCAGGGTCAAGGCAATGATTGTTGTTTTCTTCATTTGTTTTCACCTCCTTTCTCTTTGGGTTTGTCTTTCTATATTTGCACCGGCCGTGCCACAGGTAAGGATAGTGGAAGGTGGCATAAGAACTCATTGGAAATGATAGGTATTTTTGAATGCTGTTTTCAAGGACGGGAAAAACCAAGCTACCGATGAGGCAATGAATGTCGAAAGACATTCTGGGTCCGATCAAAAAAGTCTCAAGAATTAGAGATGTTGTGGGTATGGAAAGATTTGGACGTAGGTTCGACGGAATTGTCGAAGATGTTCTAAAACCATTTTTTCAAATTGGCTCTGATGTAGGCCCAGTGAAAAGCAATATGTATTGCAATTGCGATTACGAAGAGGATAGCAGTCCACTGATGGATCCCGATTAAGAAATGCCTCAACCCAAACAAGAAACCGTGCGTTGCTTCGTAGCCTCTGGGTAGTACCAGCCAATTGATGAAACCGGTCACACAGAGCAAGATGAGAAGGGAAACGGATACCATGTTGACCAACCAAGATTTACGCATGTTTTTTCCGCCCAAATGAAAGCCATCCTATGTTCCGGGAAAAGATTGCCACCGCAGCCTTTATGAAGGGCCAAAAAGGGGAGCCGGCACTCAAAAGGGCTGAAACCCCAAATACAAGAAAAGGATCAGAAGAGAGGTTCCCAGCGACACGACACCAGTGACTATGGCTCCTGTTCGTTTGCTCTCCTCATTGCTGAAAATAGCCACGGTCCCGCCTATGACAGATAGGATGAAGGTTACGATGCACGCTGCTTGAAGGGTTAATGTAGACTCTTTACTGACATTGATGAAGAAGGAAACCAAAAAGGCAACTCCGACAACGGCGGCCATGGTTTGTTTGTCTCTATTATTGATAAACACCGCAGCCAACGCCCCAACCACAGCCATGATAAAAGACACAATGGAAATCAACTCGCCCATGTTCGGAACTCCTCTCTGATTCTTAAAAGCCGGCAACTGCCCGCGCTCAGGTCAGCCCTGCCTTTCGCAAGGCTCCGATAAAACGATCCTTGTCTATCTGATTCTTGTAAGGGGAGATCTTTTCAAGGTATTCAAGGGAGAAAAGGGGGCTTGCGGCAAGGACCCGTGCGGCAGCCTCATGGGCCTCCTTTTCATGGCCTGACAAGCTATAAGTGGCAGCCAGACCCACATGGGCCCACAGGCTCTCAGGGTTGCGATCCAGCGCTTTCTTATAGGCTTCAATTGCCTCCTCATACCGTCCGATCATAAGGTAGGCATTGCCAAGGTTGTGTAGAAGCATGGGAAGAGTCTCGGGATCTAAGCGCAAGGCCTTTTCATACACACCAATGGCCTCTTCAAATCGACCTGCATAATACAAACTCATGCCCAGCGATCCATATCCCTCGACCGAGTTAGGTGTGATCTCCACCGCGTGCTCCCCTTCGGCAATAGCCTCCTTATGTTGGTTTTGGAGCAGGTAGATCTGGCTGAAGAGGGCATGAATGCTTGGATCGGACGGATCCAGGGCAAAAGCCTTCTCGGCGAACTCCATGGCCTGAGCAAGGGATTCCTCTGTAGACGAGTTCCAGCCAAACCACACGTCACGCAGATAGGTGCGGGCAAGGGCCACGTATGCAACCGGATACTTTGGGTCAAGGACGGATGCCTCTTCAAACAACTGCCGGGCCTTTGCATTGCCGGCCATTTTCGGCTGCATGAGATAAGCCTGCCCTTTGAGGACCTTCAGGTACGCATCGAGGTTCGCCGGGGCTTTGGATCTGATCAGGTTATGCCCGCTTTCGCCGACCTTCATCTGAATCGCCCTTGTGATGTTGAGCGTGATCTCATCCTGAAGGTCAAAAATATCTTTCAACTCCCGGTCGTATCGCTCCGCCCACAGGTGAGTCCCGGTGGCGGCATCAATCAACTGAGCCGTGATCCTGATCCTATCGTCGGCCTTTTGGATACTGCCCTCCAGCACATAGCGTATGCCGAGTTCCCTGCCCACCTGTTGCACGTCTACCAGCTTTCCCTTATAAGTGAAAGTGGAGTTACGGGCGATCACCAGCAGTTGCGGGATTGCAGAGAGGGCCGTGATGATGTCCTCAGTGATGCCGTCACTGAAATATTCTTGCCCCGGGTCCCCGCTCAGGTTCGCAAAAGGGAGCACGGCGATGGAGGGCTTGTCCGGAGAAACGTTCGCCGAACTCTCCACGGAAATTTCTTGCATTGAGGGAAGGGGCCTTAAGTAAATGCCCCAGATCCCTCCGGCCATAGCCAGCAATAAAAGCCCGATGACGGCGGCAAGGACCGCCTTGCGATGCCATAACAGCTCGGCCTTTTTGAATGCACCCTGCGCAATGGAACGGAGCCCGGGCTCCATGACCACCCGGTAGACTCCGACGGGTCTGGGGATGTTCTTCAAGGTTTTTTCGCCCAAGTATTCGTAGTGCAAACCTAACTTGCCTTCGACGTGGTCAAAGGCCGTCTTCGACAGGCAGATACCGCCGGGTTCGGTGATGGATTCCAGCCTGGCTGCTATGTTTACCCCGTCGCCATAGATTCTTTTCCCTTCCTGGATCACATCCCCAAGGTTGATCCCGATTCGAAAGCGCATCTGGCTTGTGCGAGGCAATCGGGCATTCCTGGCTTCTAACTCTTTCTGGATTTCCACCGCGCACTTTAGCGCACCCACCACACTGCCGAATTCGGCCAATAAATTGTCGCCCGGAGAATCGACCACCCTTCCCCGATGCCGCCCAATAAGGGAGGACATTATTTCGCGATAGATGGTGATGGTCTTAACCGTCGCCTCGTCGTCCCGGCTCATAAGGGCGCTGTAGCCCTCGACATCGGCGCTAAGGATCGCCGCAAGTTTGCGGTTAAGGCCTTCCCCCGGGGAATGCTCCTCGTATTGGCGGCCTTGCTTTCCTTTTTCAGCGTTTTCATCCATTGAATTAACCAGAATGTCCTCAGGATTACACATCCAGATCGTGCGCCACCCTCCTACTTCTTCCCGTAAAGATCAAATATAGGGAAGGCAGCAGGAACAACGTAACCATCACGCCCACCGCTAGGCCGCCGATGGCACCGACGGCCATGGGCTGAAGCATGTCCCCGCCTTCCTCGATGTTGAGGGCTAGGGGGATGAGCCCAGCAATAAAACAGAACGAGAGCATGAGAACGGGCCGCAAGCGGATTTTTGCCGCGGTGATGATGGCATCCAGCGCCGACATTTTATCATCGGTCCTCATGGATTCGGCGAACGTGATCAGCAGAACTCCCTGATTCACCGTCAGCGCGATCACCACCAGGATGCCGATGATCAGCGTGGCGCCTATGGGAATGCTGGCCAGAAAAAGCGCTGTGACCGTCCCTGCCATGCAAAAGGGGATCACCGACAGAACGAGTACCGGTAACTTTAGACTGTTGAACTGGACGGCCAGAACGGCAAAGGCGAAGAACAGGGCGAACCCCAGGATCATCACCACCGCCTTTGTCATGTCCCGCATCATCTGGGCCTGGCCGCCGTAAAATACTTCGTAGCCACCGGGCAGTTCGAACTTCCCCATGGCTTTCCTCAGTTCGTCGAGGGCGCTGCCGACGCTCACATCGGCGGCGTCCCCGCGGATAATCACCTCTTTAACCTGATCTTCCCGAAGGATCTCGACGGGTCCGGTGGCCTGAACCACCTGGGCCACGTCGCGCAGCCGCAGATGACCGCCCTTGGAACGGCTGATGATCAAATTCTCGACATCCTGCCGGGAAACCACGTCTTTTTCCGGCATTCTTAGGCGGATATTGTAAAAGTCATCCCCATCCCTGAAGCGCGTAGGCACAGCGCCGCTCAGGAGGGCCTGCGCTGCCGAAGCGATATCTGTCACGGAGACACCAAGGCTTGCGGCCCGGGTGCGATCGACCCGAATCTGGTATTCCGGCTTCGTCAAATCCATGGACACATAGACATTCCGGAAATGCTTGAGGCCTCCCATGGTCTCCGACGTCTTCCGGGCCAGATCGAAAAGGATCTTCACGTCGTCCCCCTTGATCTTGACTTCGATGTCCGCTTCGCCGATCTTGCGCATGCCCTTCATTTTCATCTGAGCAACGATGAGATTGCCTCCGGGAACGGGGACCTTTGAGACCACGGGCCTCAACTTCGTGATGTATTCTCCGGTACTGTGGTCCCGTTTGTGGCGGGGGACAAGCTGGATGTTGATTTCTCCCTCATTGGCGATCTCAAAGGCATAAAGGCCCACCACCTTGCCGCCTGCCAGCGTGAAATAGCTTTCGATCAGAGGATCATTGGCGATTCTTCCCTCGATCTCCTGAAGAATGCGGTCCGTCTCCTGCACGGAAGCGCCCGTCGGGAGCTTTACCTTGACTAGGACGCGGCCGTCATCCACGGCAGGAAGGAACTCGCTCCCCAGCAAGGTGAAGAGCAGCGCAGCCATGATCAAGAAAGCCGAAAACGCGCTCACGACCAGCTTCCTGGTGAGGAGCGCCCCCCTTAACAGGCCCTCGTAGCGGCGTTTGAGACCTTCAAAAAACCGTTCGAAGAAACCGAGCCCGTTTGTTCGGGAAGCCCTTTCACCGAGCAGGAGGGCAGTCAGCATAGGCGTGGCCGACAGGGCGAGCAAAAGGCTGATCAAAACGATCCCGGTGATGACCAGAATCAGTTCCTTGAATAAAAGGCTGATCAAGCCCGGAACGATCAGAAAGGGCAGAAAAACGGCAAGAAAGGCCAGGGTGGCGGCGATGATGGCCGGCCCGACCTGCGCCGTGCCGGATATGGCCAGCGATTCCGTGGAATCAGCACCTCCTTCATGCCTCAGCCGGGTGATGTTTTCGACGACCACGATAGCGTTGTCCAGGACGACGCCCAGAGCCACCACGAGCCCCCCGAGGGAGAAGATATTGAGAGAAAAGCCTCCCAGCTTCATGAGGGCAAAGTTGACGACCAGGGTGATCGGCAGGACCAGCATCATGATCAGGACCTGCCGCCAGCTTCCAAGGAAAAAATAAATCACGAGAATGATAAGAAGTGCGGCTTCGATGGCGGCATTGCGGACCCCCGTGAGGGCGGCGGTGACATAGTCCGCCTGATTCTCCACGATGCCGAGACGGATATCGGCGGGAAGGGAAGGCTTAATCTCCAGGATTTTCTGTTCTACGGCCTGTGCGACTTCCACGGTGTTGGCGTCGGCCTGTTTGAGGACGCTCAGCTTGACGCACGGTTTCCCGCCGAGTCGCGTGATCACCCGTGTCTCTTCATGTCCGTCTTCGATCTGGGCCACGTCGCGCAGGTACACCTTGCCTGTGTCCCCGCCTTTCAGGACCACGGACCGGATCTCGTCGAGGGAGCGGAACTCGCCCACCGTCCGTGCGATGAATTCCCTGGGACCGACGGTGACGCGACCGCCGAATTGCTCGATGTTTTCCTCCTGAAGGCGCTTAATCACCGCGGGCAGGGAAAGGCCGTACTCCTCCAGGGCCGCCGCATTCAGGTGAACCCGGATCTCCCGTTTGAGCCCCCCGGTGATATCTGTCCCGGCCACACCCTGCACGGAGATGATCTGGTTCTGGAGCCACTTGTCCACCCATGTGCGGAGTTTGACCATATCCCACTGATCGGAGGAGACTGTGAGCTGGATCACGGGAAGCTGGGAGGGATCCGACTTGAACACAAGGGGCGGTTCGATGTCCTTGGGTAGTTTCCTCGCCACTCTCGCCATGGCCGCCAGGGCATCCTGGTATGCGGTATCGATGGAGACCCCGTACTGGAAGTTCGCCGTCAACGTGTACATCCCCTCGATCGACGAGGATTCGAGGTAGTCCAATCCATCGACCGAGGCCATCTGGCGCTCGATGGGATCGGCGACGTTCACGTCCAGTTCCTCGGGCGTGGCGCCCCTGGCGTAGATATAGACCTTGATCATGGGATAGGTCATATCCGGGAGGAAATTGGTCGGAAGCTGCAACAGCCCGTAGACGCCAAGGATCGTAAGCGTTATGACGATTATGGCCGTGGCGATGCGCCGTTTGACGGCCAGGGCGGTGATTTTCATTGCGGCGTTCCTTCGCCGGACAACGTCGCAGATTTAGCGGCGTCCTTCTTAGTGCCCGATTCGCCCTGCTTCTCCATCAGCTTGACCGCCATTCCGTCCTTCAATTTTTCATTGCCGGCGACGACGATCTGCTCTCCCGGCTTGACCCCGCTGAGGATCTCGATGGTGCTTCCTGCTTCGATCCCTGTCGAGACTTTCCTTGCAACGGCCTTTCCTTCCTCGATGACGTAAGCAACATGGTCGCCCTTTGCGTTCACCATCACGGCCTCTGCAGGGACCAGAACCGCGTTTTCATGGGTCTGCACGTCCATCCGGATCCGGGCAAACAAACCCGGAATCATGGAGATATTCTCCAGCAGAGTGACCTCAACGAGCCGGGTGCGGGTGCTCGCGTCGAGCGTCGGATAGACATGGCAGATCCTTGCCGGAAATATTTTTCCAGGGTATGCGTCGAGTCTTACAGATAGGGTCTGTCCGATACGAACGCTCTGTGAATCTGCTTCGGGAACTGAAAATCGCACCACGAGGCTTGCAGGATCGAAGATCTCGATCAGGGGGGTTCTGGGTGCCACGTAATTGCCCTGGACCACCATAACCTTGGAAACAATACCACTAAAGGGGGCAAGGATCCAATAGTCCCCACGGCTCTCCTCAGCTTTGGCCAACTGGGCCTTGGCGTTTTCGTATTTGGAACGGGCGATTTCAAGCTGGTCCCCGGGAATGGCCCCGTTTTCGACTAATTTAGTCACCCGCTCCAGTTCATCCTTCTCCTTGGTCAGATCCGCCTGAGCGGCCGACAGGAGGGCGCTGATCGTCTTGTCCCTGCCGATGCAGAGTATCTGCTGGCCTTTTGTTACATGGTCACCCTCCCGGACCCGGCAATCGCCGATAGGTCCTTCAGCAGGAGACGATATCCGGGCGAGTTTCTCCGCCTCCACCGTGCCGTCCAGTTCGATGGTCCGACTGATGGTGCCGGACGACACCGCGGTCACGGATACAACCGGGAGACTTTTGACCGGCTCCGTTGCGGTCGCTAGAGAGGTTCGTGCATATCTCCAAGCGCATATCGAAAGGAATACGAGTACGAAAATAGCGGAAAGAATGAATACCTTTTTGTTCATATTGTTGCTCCTGTTGCTAGCTTCAGTCTGGCCGTGGATATGTGATAGTCGATCAGCGCGCGATAATACGTGGTTTCCGCCTCAAGCTGGGCGGACTGGGCGTCGAGGACGTCCGTGATGGATCCTTTGCCCAGTTCATACTTCAACGACTCGATGCGAAAGCTTTCCTTGGCCTGCTCGATCGATTTCTCCGTCGCCTTGATCCGTGCATTGTTGGAAAGCACGTCGAGGGCCGCTGTTTCTGTCTCCTGCCGAATCTGGAGTTCCAGTTTTCTTAGCCGCTCCTGCGCCGCAGCAAGAGCCGCCGTCTCTTCACTGACCTTCGCGGAAACACGGCCCCCTTCGAACAAGGGTACTGTCACAACGAGGCCTATGAAACCGGCATCCCGCGTCGTTTCAGAATTTCTTCCTATGTCTTCAGGGCTCGGGGCGTTCCTCACGCCGTAACTCCCCACCAAGTTGATGCTGGGCCAGTGCCCTGCTTCCGCTGCTCCGACCCGGAATGCCTGAGCCTCCATCCGGTCTTTAGCGGCCTGGTAATCGGGGCGGTTTCTCATGGCCGTCTCAACCAACCAATCTGTGTCAACAGGAGTTTCCGCTGGTTCAAGCTTCTCGTCGAATGGGGCGTTTTCCGGGACAACGTCGATCCCCATCAGACTGAATAGTATACGTTTCTGGACGGCCAGCGCATTTTCTTCCTTGAGGAGATTCTGTTTCAGATTCGTGAGACGGACCTCCGTCCTCAGGATATCGACCTTTGCGACCTTCTGAACGTCATAGAGTTGCAAAACCCGTTTCATATTCTCTTCGAGAGCCCGCCTTGAGAATTCAAGGGAGGCGATGATCTTCTGCTGCCCGAGGATGGAATAAAAAACGCCGCTAACGCTGTAGATCAGTTCTTCCCGGGTCCGGATGAACTTCTTCTTTTCCGCTTCGGACAGCTTTTCTGCGGCCCCTGCTTCGCTGGTAATGCGCCCGCCGGAGTAAAGGTTCATTCTCCCCACAAGATCGCCCCGCAAGATATCGTTGTCAAATACGCCCAACTGCCCGTTGAACTCAGCCGCGATCAACCGCTGGTTGTCCACGTAATGCTGGTAAGCGCCTTCGATGCCCACCTGGGGCCAGAATGCAGCCCTTGCAGCGTCGAGCCTTGAATTAGCGGCTGAAATGTCCCATTGGGCCGCGGCAATCTCCGGGTTCTTTGCAAGCGCAATCTCGATGCAGCGCTCCAGAGAAAGGGGGTTTCGGATTTCCCCGGAGTCAGTGATTTTTTGCGTGGCCTGCTGCGCATTTGCTCCAGGTTCCGGCGTTTGGGCTTCGGTATTGTAGGGATGCATGGAGGATGCGGCAAAGCCAACCAGAAAAACGATGAACGATATCTTTTTTGTCATTACTCGTCTCATGAGACTAAATAATCCTCCATATTTGTAATGGGGAAGTTAGTGATGAACTTGTTGGAAAGCAAACGGAATTGGGGAGGGCAGGAAGGGAGCCTCCTCCATTCTTTCCTGCCTTTAGGGGGCGAGGGGTACCCATCGTCCATGTCGGGCGTGGATGTCAGGTCCGAGTGATCTCCTTTTTTTATTCATATCACGCTTCCTATCTTGTCGTGTTTTGTCTTTGGTATTATGCAATGGGTGTGCCAGACGAGAATAGAAGCGCATGCGATTGGGCATGTCTTTGAAATTCACAATGATTATGAGTGGACGATTGTAAGTATAATAGGAGTGAAACTTGCCACGCGGCAAAGAATGTCGAGAGAACATTTGGGGCCAACTCGAAGACCTTGGTAGCGGATGGCATTGCCCTCCCTGGAAAGCCTTTTCATCGATTCGACGGAATTGTCGAAAGAAAGACATATTTTCTTAATCAACTCACCCACTCTGGAAACCTCTTTCCTGGTTACTGACTGGATCAACCATTCTGTGTCCCGCTAACGTACAAGGCTGGCAATAACCCCGTACACGATGGGCCTCCTTTCGATTGTTCTGAGCATATCTTCCTTTGGTCAAGCGGGCAAGGTGTTTCCTCCGCCGCAATGCAGGATTCACTCCATGCTCGGTGATCGTTTCTGCTCACATCGACCCTGATCCTTTTTCCGCAGCGCAGGTGAAGACGAAATCCGATATATTTTCGTTGCTTCCGTTGTCCATGTTCTTTTTGAAAAGCTCCACGCGCTCTTGAAAACAATCCAAAAGAGGGGAAGGCAGAAAGGAAGCGTAACGGGTGGTCTCCTTCGACAAATCGACGAAACGGCCGTCTTTCTTGAGGCGCAGTTCAACATGGGGTCCCGTAGCGGTACCCGTGGTGCCGACATAGCCGATAACGGCCCCCTGCAGAACATGCGTTCCCGGGGCTATTCCCTTTTCATAGCGAGACAT
>Ga0315286_10006720_pt1 | contig 11197 bp, 7 predicted proteins | sample YL17G10_0_MG_FD_205038 | JGI IMG/M metagenome (GOLD analysis project Ga0315286, IMG submission 205038) | Sediment microbial communities from Yellowstone Lake, YNP, Wyoming, USA - YL17G10_0 | ecosystem: Environmental > Aquatic > Freshwater > Lake > Sediment | place: USA: Wyoming | collected...
GGCCAAAAAACCAGCACCTCTGGAGCAAGCCCTGCCGGATGCGCTGCCCGAGTTCGACGTGGCCGAGGGCTTGCAGCGGCTGATGGGCAACCGTGCGCTTTACCGAAAACTGCTGGCTAATTTCGCCACGCAATACATCCAGGGCGCCGCGACCATCCGCTCTGCATTGGATGCCGGCGATTTCGAGCAGGCTCACGGGCTGGTGCATGCCATCAAAGGGGTTGCCGGCAACCTGGCAGCCACGGACCTGCAGGTTCAGTCCGCGGCGCTTGAAAAGCTCGTCAAGCACGTGGATCCCTCCAGCCCGCCGCCGGCGGCGGAATTGAACCGGGCGCATGCGGCTTTCCGCGAGTCGCTTGGCCGGGCGCTGGATGCCGTAAGATCACTTATACCCGCTGCCGTTACGCCGGCGGCGCCGGCGGAGACGCCTGCCTCCCTTTCATCGGCGCTGGCGAAGGAGGCGGCCACCCGCCTGCGGGAGGCGGCTGAACTTGGGGATGTGTCCGGGCTTGCGGCCATCTGCAGCGAGCTGGCCGCCACGTCTGAAGCCTTTGGCCCCTATAAAGCAAGGGTTATGCAGCTGGCCGACGACTTCGATTTCGACGGGGTGCTGAAGCTGACGGAAGAGTTGGAAAAATAAACAGGGACGAGGTGTCAAGGGGAGTGCGGGTCAAGTCCGTTCTTCACGGCTTTTCACTGTAAGCCTTGAATCCTTGAACTGAGATGGAAGGCCCCTATGGTTCAATCGGGAATCAAACCGCATGAAGAACTTCACGATCTGCTGCCGTTCGAAAGGATACTGGCCGAAATTTCGACATTCTTCATCAATCTTCCCGCTGACCAGATAGACAACGAAATTGATGCCGCCCAGAGCCGCATCTGCGAGCTGCTTGATCTTGACCGTTCTACGCTTTGGTTAACCTCTGAAGACGATCCCGGGACGCTATTGCTTGCACATATCCATCAGCCGCCGAAGATCCCCTCAACTCCTGAGCGGATGAGTGCAAAGGATTTTTTCCCTTGGACAGCGCAAAAGGTCCTGGGCGGGGAAACTCTTGCCATTTCGAAAATGGCCGAGCTTCCGGCGGAAGCAGGCCGTGACCGGGAGAGTTACCGCCTGTACGGCACCAAGTCGACAGTGTTGGTCCCGTTATCAGTAGGAGGAGGGAAAGTATTTGGCTTGTTGACCTTTGCCGTTACACGTGATGAGAGAGACTGGCCGAAGACGGGCGTGCAACAGTTTCAACTGGTCGCGCAGATATTCGCCAATGCCCTCTCCCGCAAGCAGGCCGAGACGTCCTTGGAAGAGCGCCTGCAATTCGAAATGCTGCTCGCCGATATCTCGGCGCACTTTGTCAACCTTCCCTCAGATCAGGTAGACGGCGCGATTGAAGACGCCCAGCGTCGTGTCTGCGAATGCCTCGGGCTGGATCTGTGTGCGCTCTGGCAGTGGTCGGTCGATGCCCCGGGGTTGCTCACGATGACCCACATCTACCGATCCCAGGAAGGCCCTCCTTTTCCTGAGCCGATGGATGCACAAGAGTATTTTCCCTGGTTCCGGCAGCAACTGGAGGCGGACAAAATCATAGCTGTTTCATCCATGGTGGAACTATCGGCAGAGGCAGCCCGCGACGTGGAAAATTTTCGCTATTTCGGCATCAAGAGCTGTTTGGCTTTCCCGCTGTCGCTGGGGAATGGGCCTCCGATTGGCGTACTGGGCTTCAATACCATGCGGGCGGAACGCACTTGGCCGGAAACGATCGTGAAGCGGCTTCAGCTGGTCACACAAATATTCACCAATGCGCTCGCCCGGGAGCGCGCGGAACGCAAACTTGTGAAAAGCGAGCAACGGCTGCGCCTGATCACGAATGCCTTGCCGGTGCTCATTGCCTATGTCGATGCCGATCTACGCTACCGATTCAACAATGACGCATATAGGGTGTGGTTCGGAGTCAGCCCGGAAGAGGCCTTGGGGCGTACCATCCGGGAGGTGGCCGGGGAAGGATTCTTCCAAAGCGTTAGACCTTACGTCGAGCGGGCGTTGTCGGGTGAACACGTTCGATGCGCCCTGGATGTTGAAATGGCTGGAGGGCGGCCTTTGTCCGTGGAAGCCATATACGTACCGGACGTGGATGAACGGGCTGATGTGCGTGGTCTTTATATTCTGGTGATTGACGTTACGGATCGAAATCTCGCCCAGCAGGAGTCCAGGCGCTTGCAGGATGAGTTGTTGCATGCCGGGCGCATCTCCACCATGGGTGAATTGGCCGGAGCGCTCGCCCATGAAATCAACCAACCCCTGAGCGCGATCATGAGCAACGCCCAGGCGGCCAGGAGATACCTGGCCGCCGCGACGCCAGATTTGGAAGAGGTGAAAGAGATCCTGAACGATATCGTGAAGGACGATGCTCGGGCCGCTGACGTCATTCATCATCTGCGGGCGCTTTTGAAAAAAACAAAGACAGCGTTGGAGACACTTGACCTCAATTTTATTTTTCGAGAGGTGGTGGGGCTTCTGCTCAGCGATGCTGTGATCCGCGATGTCAAGGTTTCTTCCGAACTCGACCCCATGCTGCCTTTGGTACGAGGGGACCGGATTCAGCTGCAGCAGGTCGCCTTGAACTTGATATTGAACGCTTTCGAGGCCATGAATGAACAACCGAATGGAGATCGGCAGGTTCTGATTCGGACCGGCCTGAAGGACTCTCGGGTCCTGGCAGCCGTAACGGACATCGGAAATGGCATTCCTATTGAAGACGCCGAAAAGATCTTCAAACCGTTTTACACCTCCAAACCGCAGGGCCTGGGCATGGGATTGTCCATTTGTCGTTCGATCATCAACCGCCATCATGGCCGCCTTTGGGCTGAAAACAACCCTGACCGCGGGGCGACGTTTTATTTCAGCCTGCCGGTGTCGGCGGAAGATCAAATCGTGAGGCGGGAATGACAGAACCCCTTCCCACTGTCTTCGTGGTGGATGACGACGCTTCGGTTCGCAAGAGCCTGGCCCGCCTGCTGAAGTCGGCGGGCTACCGACCGGAAAGCTTCGCTTCGGCAGAAGAATTTATCGATCGCTGGGAGCGGGACCCGGTTCCGGGTTGCGTACTGCTCGATATCCAGATGCCCGGCTTGGATGGACTCCAGCTCCAGCAGAAGCTGCAAACTGCCACGCACGGAATTCCCATCATCTTCATCACCGGCCATGGAGATATCCCATTGAGCGTAACCGCCATGAAAGCAGGAGCGGTCGATTTCTTCCCCAAGCCATTCAATGACGAAGATCTGCTCAGAGCAATCCGTGAAGCCATCCAACGGGACGTCCAGGAACGCAGTGAACGTGCTGAGCGTGCGATCGTGGCACAACGATTCGAAACATTGACCCCGCGCGAACGCGAAGTGATGGCATTGGTTGTTCAAGGGTTGCTGAACAAAAAGATCGCTTTTGCTCTTGGAGCAAGCGAGAAGACCATTAAGATCCATCGCGGACGGGTGATGGAAAAAATGAAGGTGCCATCGGTCGCTGATCTCGTGCGTGCCGCGGAGAAGATCGGCATGCCTCCGGGATCCCCCCTGCCGCCCCACAAGTAGTCCACTCTGGGTAGTGCGTTTCACCCGCTTCGCTTCGGCATAGGACTAAGGTCTTATTTCAATACCTCCGCCACTTCTGATAGAGACATGATCAACTTGTTCCTCATGCGAAGGTACAACCGATTGTCGGACATCTACCCACTCATACACGTCGTTGACGATGACCCTTCAGTGTGTAAGGCGCTGAAGCGTTTGCTGCATTCCTGGGGTATGCAGGTTTTTACGTTCGCGTCCGGCGAGGAGTTTCTTTCCGCGATGGCTGGATCTCATATCCCAGACTGTTCAGTGATTGATGTGCATATGCCCGGCATGAACGGATTGGAGGTGCAGGCGTGCATGGCCCGGGCGAAATTGGATGTTCCGCTGATTTTTATGACCGCACACGATGAAGCAGGGGTCGAAGAACAGGCCTTGAAGGGCGGAGCTGTCGGCTTTCTGCGAAAGCCGTTTTCGGATGAAGCCTTGGTGGAGTTAATCCGGAACGGCTTGCAGCATTAACGGGAACTTGCCCTTCCGTGCGCTGATCAACATCTACAAGTCCATGGGCGGCTTCTGTAGAGGGCTTTGAGATGGCTTCTAAGGACTATCGAGGAGGCAGACCATGAAGCAAGCTGACCTGGATTTTTCCGTATCGCAACTGGGGGAATGCCGCATCCCATCTCCCATGATCAGCCGGCACTTTGTGAATGACGATGACCATGTTCTGTATCACAACAATCTGAGGGAAATCGAAGAGTATCTCAAGGCAGGAAAACCCCCACCCTTTTTTGAAAAGGCGGGTCCCAGGGAGAAGATCTATTTCGATCCTTCCAAATTGAAATGCGGGATTGTGACATGCGGAGGGTTATGCCCTGGTTTGAATGATGTCATTCGCGCCATCGTGATGATCCTTTTTCACCATTATGGAGTCCAGAGTGTGTTCGGCTTTCCCTATGGCTATGAGGGACTCAGCTGCCGATACAAGCACGCGCCCATGGGATTGACCCCCACATCGGTGGCAAGGATCCATGAACAGGGCGGAACGATCCTAAGCTCTTCGCGGGGACCCCAGGATGTTTCCGAAATGGTCGACACGCTGGAGCGGATGAACATAGGGATTCTCTTCACCATAGGAGGGGACGGCACCTTGCGGGGAGCACAGGCTATTGCCGAAGAAGCCGGGAAGCGCGGGGCTAAGATCGCTGTGATCGGAGTCCCCAAGACCATCGACAACGACATCTCCTATGTGCAGAGGTCCTTCGGTTTTGAAACGGCGGTTACGGAGGCCGGGGCCGCGATCAATTCGGCCCACACCGAAGCAACAGGAGCGAGGAACGGCGTTGGTTTGGTGAAGCTCATGGGACGCGAATCGGGCTTCATTGCCGCATTCGCTTCCCTGGCCTATAATGATGTGAATTACTGCTTGGTTCCGGAGCTTCCGTTTACCCTTGAGGGCTTTCTTAAAAGCCTTGAAGAGAGGTTGGACAAAAAGGGGCATGCCGTTATCGTGGTGGGAGAGGGAGCGGGCCAGGACCTTATGCAACGAACCCAGCAGCGGGACGCTTCAGGAAACGTCCGCTTTGGAGATATCGGGACCTTCTTGCGCGACCAGATCAAGGCCCACTTCAAGGGACTCGAAATAGAGCTAAACCTCAAGTACATCGATCCCAGTTACACCATCCGGAGCGTGCCCGCCAATGCTCACGACTCGGCGTTCTGCCTGCTTCTCGGCCAGAATGCGGTTCATGCGGGCATGGCCGGGCGCACCAATATGGTGGTGGGCGACTGGGGTGGCGCCTTCACCCATGTGCCAATACCCATGGCCGTCTCCAGGCGAAAGAAGATCGATCCGGACGGGTGGATATGGAGTACCGTTCTGGCATCAACGGGTCAGCCAAAAACGATGTGATCATCCTGGTATGCCGGCAGGGGAGTGTTTCGACAGTAACTTGGAACGGGCTATATGGCTATGGTATATCACCCTTAACTCTTTTAAAAAATTTAAAAAAAGGAGAACTCAATGGCAATCAAAATAGGTATTAACGGTTTCGGACGGATCGGAAGGCTTTTCTTTCGCGCCGCCCTCAATAATCCGGCTGTTGAAGTTGTCGGCATCAATGATCCCTTCATCGATTTAGCGTATATGGTCTATATGCTGAAGTATGATAGCGTGCATGGCCGTTTTATAGGCACAGCCGAGACAAAGGACGGCAAATTCATCGTTAACGGCAAGCCTATCAGCGTGTTTGCTGCCATGAAGGCGGAAGAAATTCCATGGGCGTCCTGCGGTGCGGAATATGTCCTCGAATCCACCGGCGTATACACGGAACTGGATAATGCCAACGCCCACATTAAGGCCGGCGCCAAACGTGTGGTCATCTCGGCGCCTTCAAAGGACGCCCCCATGTTTGTCATGGGTGTCAATCACAACAAATACAAGGGCGAGGCCATTGTCTCCAATGCGTCATGCACCACCAACTGTCTGGCGCCTGTGGCAAAGGTCTTAAACGACAACTGGGGGATTGTTGAAGGCCTTATGACAACGGTCCATGCCACCACCGCCACTCAAAAGACGGTGGACGGCCCTTCCAAGAAGGACTGGCGCGGTGGCCGCGGCGCAGCGTTTAATATCATTCCCTCCAGCACCGGCGCCGCAAAGGCTGTCGGCAGGGTCATTCCCGAACTCAAGCGCAAACTGACCGGCATGGCGTTCCGCGTCCCCACGGCCGATGTTTCGGTTGTCGATCTGACCTGCCGCTTGGCAAAACCGGCAAAATACGACGACATTAAGGCTGCGATGAAGAAGGCTTCCGAGACCACCATGAAGGGCATCCTGGGATATACCGAGGATGATGTGGTTTCTTCCGATTTTATCGGCGAATCCTGCACGTCTGTCTTTGACGCCAAGGCGGGCATCGCGCTGAATGAGAATTTCGTCAAAATAGTTGCGTGGTACGACAACGAGTGGGGATATTCCAACAAGTGCGTTGACCTCATCGTCCATATGGCCTCTGTAAAATAGGCTTCAATGAGAGCAGGGGCATAATCGGCCGGATTGTTACCCGGATCGCCAAGATGCGCTAACATTCAAGAACAGAAGGGCTGGATGACTCATGGGTGAGGGACTGGGAGCACTTCTCTATGTCGATGAATGGGAAAAGGTCGAGGGAGCGCCATGGCCCCTGGGCGCGACGTGGGTTGAATCCCGGCGGGGGTTCAACTTCGCCCTGTTTTCCCGCCATGCCACAGGCGTCACGTTGCTGCTTTATACAGAGAATGACCCGGCCAATGCGGTCTGCCGTTACACACTGGATCCCATCCTCAACAAGACTGGGCTCATTTGGCATTATATGCTGCCCGAGGAGAAGCTTTGCGGGGCAACTCTCTATGCCTACCGTGTTGAGGGACCCCACGATCCCTCAGGGGGGCAGCGCTTCGATCCGAATAAAGTGCTTCTCGATCCCTTTGCCTCGTCTGTCTATTTTCCACCGGAGTTCAGTCGTGCCGCTGCCAAAAGGCCTGGCAACACGGATGGCAGGGCACCTCTCGGCACGCTCCCTGTGCCCCGGGATGCATTTGACTGGGGTGAGGTGTCTCCCTCTCGCCATACGCACGATCTCATCGTTTACGAGCTCCACGTCAAAGGGTTTACCGCAAGGTCCAATTCGGGTGTGGGTCCGGAAAAACGCGGGACCTTTGCCGGTCTCACCGAGAAGATCCCCTATCTCAAGGATCTCGGAATTACAGCGGTTGAGCTCCTTCCCGTCCATCAGTTTGATCCCCAGGAGGGCAACTATTGGGGCTACATGACCCTGAATTTCTTCGCTCCCCACCGACAATATGCCGCCTCGGATCCAGCCCTGGAATTCCGCCAAATGGTGAAAGCCTTTCACGCGGCGGGGATCGAGGTCTGGCTCGACGTGGTCTACAATCACACCAGTGAGGCCGGCGATGACGGCCCGACATACTCCTACCGGGGCATCGATAACACGAGCTATTACCTCGTCAGGCCGGAAAGCAGCGAAGCCGTCAATGACACCGGTTGCGGCAACACCATGAGCTGTGCTCATCCCATCGTCAGGATACTCGTTCTCTCCAGCCTGAAGCATTGGGCTGAAAGCATGCACGTGGACGGGTTCCGGTTTGATCTCGCCTCGATTTTTACGCGACGGCTCGACGGCTCAGTAAACACCATCGACCCGCCTTTAGTTGCCGAGATCGGTCTGCTGGGGTACCTGCACGACCTGCGGCTGGTTGCCGAAGCCTGGGATATCAACATTTATCTTCTGGGCCGGAGCTTTCCCGGTCTGATGTGGCGGCAGTGGAACGGGCAATTCCGCGACGGCATCCGCGCCTTCATCAAAGGCGATCCGGGCAAAGTTGGCGATTTGATCCAGCGACTGTATGGAAGTGATGACCTTTTTCCTGAAGGACCGGTGGAAGTCTACCGCCCCTACCAGAGCGTGAACTTCATCACCGCCCACGACGGTTTCTGCCTCTACGACCTGGCGGCCTACAACCAAAAGCACAACGAAGCCAATGGCCACAACAACACGGACGGGACCAACGACAACTTGAGCTGGAACTGTGGCTGGGAAGGTGATTCGGGGGTTTCTCGAGAAATCATGACGCTGCGGCGACAGCAGGTCAAGAATTTCGTCTGCCTGCTCATGCTCGCCAACGGTACCCCCATGTTTTGCGCCGGTGATGAATTCATGAACACCCAGAAAGGAAACAACAACCCCTACAACCAGGACAACGAAATCACCTGGCTGGATTGGAGTCTTCTCGATCGGAATCGGGACATGTTTCGCTTTTTCCAGCTCATGATTGCATTTCGAAAAGCCCACCCATCCATCGGGAGAGGCCGTTACTGGCGTGAAGACGTCCAATGGTATGGACCCACTGCCGGAGTGGATTTTTCCACAGAATCGCGATCCCTTGCCTACTTTCTGAATGGGTCCGGTCTCAAAGACAACGATTTTTACGTGATGATCAACGCGCACTGTGAGGACCTGCCTTTTACCATACAGGTCGGCCGCGCGGACGAGTGGCGCCGCGTTGCGGATACCAGCCGTGCCAGCCCTGACGATATTGCGGAGCCGGGAAAAGGAACTCCCATTTTCAGTCACCAGGTCCGGGTGAAAGCGCGGTCGATCATGGTGTTGGAGCGCTGAAAAATGAAAACCCTTCAGACGATCAGAATACGGACGGATAACCCATGAAAACAGGAGTTGTCGGATGTGGTTTCGTCGGCAGCACGGCTGCGTACACACTCGTGCTGAAGGGGCTGGTGAGCGAGTTGGTGCTGATCGACGTCAATACCAAAGCGGCCCAGGCTCACGCTGAGGATATCCTCCACGCAACCCCGTTTGCGCGGGCTGTGCGGGTTGTCGCTGGAGACTATTCCCTCCTGGAGGGGGCTGATGTGGTCATCCTCTGTTGCGGGGTGGGTCAGCGCCCGGGAGAAACGCGGTTGCAGCTTCTCGAGCGCAATGCGGCCGTTTTCTACGGGGTAATCGGACAGGTGCTTCGATATGCCAAGGACCCCATCCTGCTGGTGGCATCCAATCCGGTGGACATCATGACCCACGTGACGCTGAAACTCTCCGGACTCCCCCCGGAAAAGGTCATCGGGAGCGGCACCATACTCGACACCGCCCGCTTCCGAGCCCTCCTGGGGGAACATCTCGGGGTCTCCCCCAGTTCCATTCACGCCTATGTCCTTGGAGAACACGGGGATTCCGAAGTCCTGGCTTGGTCGAGCGTCAAGGTTGGCGGTGCGCCGATCGCGGATTTTGCACAGCAGAAGGGACGAGACCTCACTCAGGAGATCATAGCTGGGATCAGTGACGGGGTGCTACGTGCCGCTTACCGCATCATCGAGGGTAAAGGAGCCACCTATTTCGGGATTGGCGCCGGCCTCGCCCATATCATTCAGGCCATTCGCGACAACGAGCGATGCATTCTAACCGTTTCCGGTCTGACCAGGGATGTGGCGGAGTTCAAGGGAACCTGCTTGTCTCTTCCCCGTCTGATTGGAGCCGGTGGCATCTTGGCGGAGTTCCGCCCTGAACTCTCCGTTGCGGAAGCTGAAGGGCTGAGGAGCAGTGCTGAAATTCTTAGCAAGGCGGTCAACGAACTGGCGATTGACCGTCAGGTATAGTCTTCATCTTTTCCGGAAGGAAGGGTACGTCTTTGACGTTGCTTACACGTCGGTACTGAAACGGGCCATCAAAACGCTCTGGCTTGTCCTCGAGCAAATGGACCTGATGTGGATACCGATACACCACAGCTGGCGTCTCAATGAGCGTCATTACGGGGCGCTACAGGGGTTGAACAAGGTATGAATCTGCCGTGGGAGGCATGGCATGTCAAACAGCGTTTACATCACAGGGGTGGGGCCAGGGAGCGGGAAATCCGTCGTCGTGCTCGGGGTGATGGAGTTGCTTGCGCGGCACGGTCGGAAGATCGGCTTCTTTCGTCCCGTCGTCGCGGAAGGGGCAATTCCCGATCACCTGGCAGCACTCGTCACGAGCCGGTATGAGATCACGGTCCCGCATGAGAGCATGTTTGGCGCTACCCATGCCACCGCGCGGGACTTGATCTCCAGGGACAAGGAAGACGAACTGTACAGCCAGATTCTGGAAAAGTACCGGGGCCTCGCACAGGAATGCGACTTTGTCGTCTGCGCGGGCACCGATTACAGAGCCATGAACACCGCACTGGAGTTTGAGTTCAACGTTCAAGTTGCACGGAACCTGGGCGCACCGCTCATGGCCGTTGTCGCCGGACAGGGCAGGAGTGTCGGGGAGATCGTGGATGCCGTGCACGCACTGGTGGAATCTATTGAAGCAAGAAAATGTGACGTTCTTTCGGTGATCGTCAACCGCGTCGCACCGAATGACGTGACCGAGGCGGCTGCGAGACTTCGGGAAGGCGCACCCACAGGGTTTCCCGTGTTCGTCCTGCCGGCACACCCGCTCCTCGACAAGCCCACGGTCGGCGAAATAAAGGCGGCTCTCGGAGCCGAAATGCTGTTCGGAGACGCGCAGCGGCTTGACCGGGAGGTGCTTCATTACAAGGTGGCGGCAATGGAGCTGCCCCACTTCCTGGACCATCTGGAAGAGGGCAGTCTGGTCATCACGCCCGGTGACCGCTCCGATATCATGATCGGGACTCTCGTTGCCGATGCGGCCACATCCTACCCGGGGGTTGCCGGCGTCATCCTCACCGGCGGTTTCAAGCCGGTGCCTCAGGTGCAGCGCCTCATCGAGGGCCTGAAACGGCTCCCGGTCCCCATCCTCTATGTGAAGACGGACACCTTTGCGACGGCGACGATGGTAAACTCCCTGCATGCAGGTATCGCCCCCGAGAACCAGAGGAAGATCGCCGGAGCCATTGGGGTTTTCGAGTCCAACATAGACCTGAGCCGGCTGGAGCAGCGTATCGCTGTCATGCGCTCTTCCCGCGTCACGCCGCTCATGTTCCAGCATGATCTCATCAGCAGGGCCCGGGCGAAGCGTCGGCACATCGTCCTCCCTGAAGGCACCGAGGAACGGCTCCTCAGGGCGGCAGAAATCTTGCGCTTGCGGGATGTTGTGGACATCACGCTGCTCGGAAACCCCGG
>Ga0315286_10006721_pt1 | contig 11196 bp, 10 predicted proteins | sample YL17G10_0_MG_FD_205038 | JGI IMG/M metagenome (GOLD analysis project Ga0315286, IMG submission 205038) | Sediment microbial communities from Yellowstone Lake, YNP, Wyoming, USA - YL17G10_0 | ecosystem: Environmental > Aquatic > Freshwater > Lake > Sediment | place: USA: Wyoming | collected...
GACATGGAAAAAATCGAAGGATAGAAAGGAGAATCTATGGGAAAATCAATAAAAGGCACAAAAACGGAAAAGAACCTGTTGGCGGCTTTTGCAGGTGAGGCGCAGGCAAGAAACAGGTATACTTTTTTTGCAAGCGCAGCGAGAAAAGAGGGCCTTGAGCAAATAGCAAATATTTTTATGGAGACAGCTGAAAACGAGAGGGAGCACGCCAAGGTGTTTTTTAAATATCTTGAAGGCGGAGATGTTGAGATCACCGCTACTTATCCGGCGGGGATAATCAAAGATACAAAGTCAAACCTTGAAGCTGCTGCAGCAGGCGAGAATATGGAATGGACTACTATTTACGCTGATTTTTCTAAAGTCGCAAAAGACGAGGGCTTTCCGGAAGTCGCGCGTTCATTTGAGCAGATCGGAAAAGTTGAAAAGTTCCACGAATCAAGATACAGGAAACTCGCTAATAACATAGGTAACTCAGAGGTGTTCAAGAAAAAGGCAAGCGTCAAGTGGCATTGCATCAACTGCGGCTATGTGTTCGAAGGCGCTGAAGCTCCGAAGGAATGTCCTGCATGCAAGCATCCTCAGGCATTCTACGAAGTCTTAGCAGAAAATTTTTAATAAAAATTCAAGGTCGATTGAAATTAAAAATCGGGTCTTGTAAATCTTTTTTGATGGTTTCAAGACCCGATTTTTCTTTAGAGGTAAAAAGAGATTTTTTTGAGGATTTTGCTTGCTGCTTCTTTATCCCCGGTTGCTCCAACCCGGATTTCAACGCGGGTAGCTGCTTCTGTTGTTTTCTTCACGTCAATCCAGATTGTCTTTCCGTCCGTATATTTACTCATCAGTTGAGTCACTTCAGGAGTAGCTGTTTCTTTTGTGATCTCCAGCTTCATAGACGCAAGGGCTGATTTTGTTGCCTGTACGCACCTGTCATATGGTTTGTTAAAATCCTGCGTCAGTTTTCCCTCAAGCCACACAGCTGTCCCAAGACCTCCGGCAGCTCCAGCCAGCAAAAAAATACAGCCGGACAAATTTATAGCAAGAATAACCGTTGCGATAAGAATGAATGTCTTTTTTATCATTTTAACGCCTCCTTTTGATTTATTCTACCGCAAATGTAAGAGTACTACAACAAAAAATAATTAGCTGCCCCAGTTTCAGCTTTGGAATGAAAACAGTTTCGGCTTTGGAAAGAAAACGGTTTCAGGAAATGAGCAAAAAAGACTTGAAAAATTTGAAAAATGTGCATTTTTAGGTTATATTTATTACGGTGTGGGATTTAACGTAACTTAAAGATTCACCGTGAATTAAGCAGGAATGTACGTATGGATCTGTCCATGCGGTTTTTTGTTGTCAGGTAATTTAAAAGTTTAGAAAAGGATTATAGAATGGCGAGCAAAAACCTGGAATTTAAGATCATCGTAGCAGCATGCATTATTTTAAGCCTTTTGTTCTGGGGAACAACAATTTTGAGAAGGCCTCATTCTTCAAATAAAATTGAAAAATCTGATTCAGAAGTTGTCAAAGTAAAGGCCGGACTTGAAAACGCAGATATTCCGGATTCAGGCAATGAAGAAAAGTACCCATTATTTAAAGAAACAGACAGTGAGGAAGAGAAAATCGATAAATTAATAGAATTTCTCGGAAATCCTGATATTAATATCAGTCAGGCTGCAGCTGATGAGCTTGCGAAAGTAGGGGAGCCGGCAGTCAAAAAATTGCTTAGTAAATTAAGAGAGTCGACTGAAGTCGGGATAAGAGGAGAGATCATATTTTTACTCGGAAGAATAGGAAGCAAGGAGGCTGCTCCTGAATTAATAGGAATACTAAGAGATGACAATGCTTATATCAGGCGCAACGCAGCAGAGGCTCTCGGAAAGATAAAAGACGAAGGCGCAACCGCAGATCTTGCAAGTTCGTTATTTGACGAAGACATTTCTGTAAGGGAAAGGGCAGCATGGTCCCTGGGAGAAATAAACAGCTCAGGGTCTTCGACAAATATTATAACACAGATGGAACAGGAAAAAGAAGAACGCGTAAAGGTGGCAATGGTGGATGCACTCGGAAAGATGAAAGATCAGTCAGCGACACTGACTTTGCTTAATGAATTAAAGGCGCAAAATGACCAGTTGTACAAAAACAAAGTTGTGTCTTCTCTTGGAGAACTTAGAAATCCCGAAGCGCTTCAGGACTTAAATGATTACCTGAATAAGCTTAGAGGACTTAAACCCACTGACCCGATGATAAAATTTCAGTGGCAGGAAGCAGTAAGGATAGCAGAAGAGGCGATAAATAAGATACAAACCATACAATAGAAGATAATAAACAGGGGGAAAACATGAAAAATTCTCTCATGAGATTTTTAAAAGTCAGCTGTCTTCTTTTGTGTGTTTTCTCATGCGGTCGAATGCAATCATTTGCCGCATTGCAGTATCAGGAGATATATACATCGACCGCAGGCACAAATAAAATTCTTATAGTCGTAAATTCGGCTATTTATGCCGCTGTTTATGATCCTTCTATAAAGCAATACGTTTCTGACCTTGAAGCAGAGGATTATAGCGTTAAACTTGTCAAGTTCATAGGAGGCAGCGCGGCAGATTTAAAAGGGTACATAAAATCGCTGGACGGATTAAAGGGAATCGTTTTTATCGGAGATTTACCTGTTCCTGAATTCGAAATCGCGAATGATTTCGGGATTTACGGTTATGCAAGATTTCCGATAGACCTGTTTTACATGGATTTAGACGGAGAGTGGCTTGACACTGACGCAAACGGAGTTTACGATACGCATAATGCGGGCGGAGGTACATTGACTCCTGAAATATGGCTTAGTCGGTTAACTGCCTCCACGGTATTAAACAGCGCAATGGACGAGGCTGCTCAGTTAAAAAACTACTTCGCAAAAAATCATTCGTATCGCCTGGGGAAATTGCAGATAAACAAACGCGCCCTCGCATATCCGGATGATGATTGGTATTATTTCAATGATTGCAGCCTGAAAAACGCTTACTCGGATGTCGTAATTATCAACGATAAATCAAATACAGTCAGCACAGATTATAAGGCAAGGCTCAAGGAAAATTTCGAATGGATACATGTGTGCGTTCATTCAAATCCTTCTTTGCATGCTTTTTATAACAGCGGTTCTTCGGGAGGTTATGTTTTTAACACAGATGTAAGATCAATAGACCCGACTGCGTTGTTCTACAATCTGTTTGCCTGCTCCAACTGCAAATACAATGCTGCTAATTATATGGGCGGCAATTACGTGTTTGCAAAGACTTTTGGCCTTGCAGTAGTAGGGTCCACAAAAACAGGGAGCATGCTTTCTTTTTATAATTTCTATACGCCGTTAGGCGCAGCTTCAAGAAAGACTTTGGGAGAGGCGTTTAAGGACTGGTTTAAACTTCAGAACCTTGATTCTTTGTGCAATAGGGGATGGTTTTACGGCATGACGCTTCTTGGCGATGCCACGTTAAGCCTTGACCCGCCGGTTGCAACGGTTGTGTCTATAAATCCGGCAAATGCTTTATCAGGTGCAAGCATCGCATTTGCAGGCACGGGAAAGATCTCAACAGGCTCAATCACTGCGTATAATTGGAAATCAAGCAAGGACGGCTATCTAAGTTACCAGAGTTCTTTTACGACAAACAAGCTTTCAATCGGTACCCATACGATATTCTTTAAGGCCAAGGACTCAAAAGGCCGCTGGTCATCTGAGGCTCAAGCTACAGTTGTCATAACTGATCCTAATGAAGCAAAGATTCCGGTCACAGTTCAAAATCAGCCGCCGATACTTCAAAATATCGGCAATAAAACAGGCTACCTGAAAAAGAATTTAAGTTTTTATGTTAAAGCGACAGACCCTAATCGTGATAGTATCAGCTATGCAGCATATAACCTGCCCAGCGGAGCGCAGTTTGTCACAACAACAGGATATTTTTCCTGGAAACCCAGTAAAAAAGGGATTTTTAAAGTGACGTTTCAGGCAGTGGATAAACCCGGAGCAAAGAGTGCGCCCTTGACGATAAACATAACAATAAAATAAAATGTTATAGAAGATATGTCTGAAAAAAAGCCCGCTTTAAATGCGGGCTTTTTCATTTGATTCGGATCAATAAGAAGTCGTATTTCTGTTTTACTATTGTTTTTTATCAAAAGGAAGCAGGTTTTTGAGTGTGCTGGTTGTGCCTCCTATTACTTTTTTCCCAGCCTCGACTGTGGTTTTTGCGGCATCCTTTGTTACATTTGCAGCGCCGCTCAAAGTCCCGCCCAATCTTTTCTCTAAAGGACCAAGGTCAAAATTGACTAGTTTGCCCACAGTAGTATTCATGAGGCATTTAAACACTATAATAGTCGTGACTGCGTAGGGGTCAGTGATGTTTTCAAAACGCTCGTTAAGGTTCAGATCTGATTCGGTTACTTTCGGTTCACCGCCCTTGGAGTAATCCTTATAGATGACTTTCCCCACTTTAAGTTCAAGCACGTCTATCTTAAAGGGGAGCATTTCTGCTTTTTGGGCCGGTTCTACTTTTTTCTTGGATTCCTGTACTGCCTTTAATGAGTCAAGATTGACTTCGCCTTTTGAGTTTTTCACGATTACAAATTCCTTCAGGTTTATCTTGACTTCCTGAAGGTGGATGGTTTTTTTGAGAAGAGCAAAGGGGTCATAATCGACATATATCTCTGGCATATCCAGCATCAATTTGTCTGGAAAACCCTGAGGATTATATAATTTCAGCTGCTTTATGTCGATCAATGTGTTAAAAAGGCCGATTTTTAAGCTCGCGATGTCAAGCTTAAGGCCTGTGACGAGTTTTACTCCCGTGGTGACTGCCGTTTTTACTATCATGTCCTTGGCCAGAAAAAGCCCGACGACTAAGACCAGGATCACGACACCGATTTTGACAAATAATTTTTTCATCTTGACCTCCCGGTTTTTCCTCAAAAATATCTATAGAAATATTCTATCACATAAGCTAAAATAGTCAAACAGTTGCACCGTCCCGAACGTTTGCACCGTCCCGAACGGTACAACGGTAATGTTGGCCTTGGAGGTAAAATGTTTAAAAACTGGATATTGTTTGTGATTTCTTTGCTATTTTTCTTTCCGCCAAGCTGCAGGGCAGTGAATTTTTATGACGGAGCAAGGGCTGCGAAAGGGTTGTACTTTCTCAGTTATTCCTCTTTATATTACGCTGACAAGACAACCGATAGTAAAGGCAAGACAGCAAAGAGCGGGTATGGCTATAAAAAACTGGAAGAACTTTTGCGTTTGTGTTACTACAGCCCGGAAGCTGTTTTTACTGTTTTAGCGCCTTTTGGCCGTGTGAGCAGCGGATTCTACGATAATGCATCAAAAGGGACAGGCGATATCAATCTGGGAGCCGGCTATTTTCTACCTCTTAGAAAAGTGGATATCCTGCCTATGCTGTTTGTCAAATTTCCTACGGGAGAGTATGATTCAGGCAAAATCGTCAATTACGGAACGAACCAATACGATATCAAGCCCACGGTTTTTATTTATAAGGCGCTAGGCAGGTTTAGCCTTGATGCAGCTGCAAAGTATTTCTTCAGGGCTGAAAACCCGAGCACAAATATTTCTCCGGGAGACGAACTATACCTGCAATGTCTTTTGGGCTGGCAATTTTCAAAAAAAATCAAGGCAGGGCTTTCTGCAAATTGGATGAGGAGTAATGAGCAGGAAAATGACGGAGAAAAGATAGAGGGCAGTAAAAGGGAAGTTCTCTCTCTAGGTGCAGATGTGTACTTTCGGCTGCCAACTTTTAGTCTGACTTTGACTTATCTGCATGATATCAGCTCGGAAAATTTGACCAAGGGCGATTTCTTCCAGATCAAGACCTGTTACAAATTCTAAAGAAGTATTTCTGCGGTATATAAATATCAAAACGCCCTTTGGCAGTACCTTTGCACAAAGGGCGTCTAATATAAGAAGCTGAACAGATTGCAAGAGACTAAAATCTGTAAGTGACCCCGAACGAAATGACAGGGTAATATTCAAAATCATCCAGTTCGCCTTCCAGGTCCTGTTTTTCCCTTTCAAGATTTGTGCGAAACGCAGCATTATTGCTTAATGTCCCGTCTGTGCTGAAGCTCACATCAGGGGAACCCTGGAACATCACGCCCAGGTCAAAATTAAAAGACCAGTTGCTTTCCCTGCCAAAAGGATTTCCCCATCCTAATCCGATATAGGGGGCAAAGTCATTGAAATCAAGTTCGCCCTTAAGTGTCCCTACTTCGGCAGCGGTATAAGTTGTCCCTCCGATATCATAGCTGCCGCTTGCAGTGGCTTTCATGTCAAGGTCATTGTTATTGACCATGAGGCCGCCGGTCAAACGGAATCCCTGTTCGAAAGGGAACCAATCAACCAATCCGGCAAAGGTCAAAAGCCCAAGTTCAAAATCGTACTTAATGTTGCTTTCTGTTCCGTCGTAATCATACTCAAAAATGTTGAATCCCAATCTTGCGTTAAAATTAGAGTTCAGGTTTGCCGCAGCTTCCAAACCTATCCCAAGTGTCCCAGCTTTTGCTGAAAGCGCGAATCTTCCGTCTTCAGCAAAGAGTCTCGGTGCTTCAAATGCGATAAGAAACACGACTGCCAATACAACAGCAAATTTTACCTTCATCGATTCTCCTCCTTTCATTTACCCTGATTATACCAGCATCTAAAGACAGATTCAATAAAATCTTAGAATTCTAAGTGGCTTCCACGCCCCGGTCAAAAAAACTCGCCATTTTGGCAACCGCAGAAAAAAATAGCCCGGTTGCAAGCAGCAGGGCTACTGAAAATATGGCTCCCCCTCTAGGACTCGGCGCCCTTCGTCTCGGCTCGCTTTCGCTCGCCAGGAGACTCCGGGTAGGCCACTCGCTTTGCTGTCGTTCGCTCATCTTCGTTCGCTCGCTTTTCCTCCTGTTCGTAGGCGCAAAGCTCTCTTCGAGTCCTTAGCTAAGGTAGTTAAGAAACAAAAAAGCCCGTCTTACAACAGGCTTTTTAAAATTTAACTCCTCTTGGCTCTAGTCAACAAACCATTCCAATAATCTTGCCAAATACCATTCATAGTTGTAAGAAGAAGGATTTATAGGCGCCGCGCCTGGGGGCGCTCCCGCATCTCCCGCAAAAATTATAACGGCAGGCGGTTGGGTGGCGGCAACCGCCTGCCGCAGCTCATAGGACGCCGTAAAAAATCGAATAAATCCGTACTCTAATTCAGGGTAACTATTTCAAAACAACCTTTTCACTGATATCAGTCAACATACTTAAAGCGTTTTTTCTATTTTTAGTCTTCAAGGATCCCAGACTATTTAACAAATTGGAATAGGTAATTAAATTCCAGGTATCATTCGACTTTTTAATAAGTATTGCGGAAGATTGCGAAGCTAGTTCTTTAAAAGCTTTGTTCTTAAGTTTATCTGGAATAACTATAAAGATTTTGTCTTCGGTAGCTAGTTTTGTTGCAAGATTCGCTAATCTTGGTATGCAGTTAGTCAGTCAGGTGTCTCAGAATACCACTGACGCCGGAGAAAAGGCAAAGCTGCAGGGCGTTACGGATTATCTGAACAAGATAAGCGCGCCTTCTGTGAGCATGCCTAGTCTGCCTGCAACCGCGACCACCAATCGTAATGGCAAGGTCGCTCTTGGCTTTACCTCAGGCACGCTGTTTGCCAATCAGCTCAACGAGTTCTGGGCGCAGGTGAGCTACGACGGAAAGACCGAATCCTGGAATCTGGGTACCGGTGCGCTCAGCGCTGAAGGCGATTCCATTACCATGAGGTTCAACAGGAATTTCAGCGGCAAAACCGTGACCGTGCAATTCTACGGAGTTGATGTCAACGGGAAGAAGACGAATCTCTCTAATAGTGTGGATATCTCGGTGAGCGAACGCAGGAGACGTCACTACCTCCGTTAAACCCCGGATGACCGGGATGGGTTTTTCCAGATGATGCGGGTAGGCCTCTGGATGCTTTGAAAAATCCTGTTTGCGGGTATTCCTGGTAGAGTCTGTTCTAAAGCAAATCCTTCTTCTATCGGGCAGTGAGAGTAAAGCTTCTGGGCTGCCTGATTCAGGGAATTACGGTTGGATATATGCTGCCAGGCATCCGAAAATCCTATAAAGTCTATTCCGGCTTCTTGAGCCTGTTTCCCCAATGATTCGACGAGCTGCTGTAAGAAATCTTCCGGAGCGATGGTGACGTTATTCGAAGGATTGATGACGTCGAATTTGAGAGCCGACTCATTCCCTCGCTTAAGCAGGAGGATGGAAATATAACCCCGCAGGACATCCGATCCTTCGAAAAGGATCTGGTAAAATACGTGGCCGGGCTGAAATAATCTGGCGGCAAGCCTGGATTCAGTGCTGCAATCCTCGCCGTAGATCCCGCTGAACAGGTTGATAAAACTATTGCTCGGGCGAAGGATGAGCCGCTTGATATTGTCTGACATCACCGGTTTTATCCTGGCACATTCCCGCAATGCGATCGTGCGATACTTGATGAACAGATCATTGAATAAGGGGAAAGATTTCTTCATTCTGGTTGCGAGCTTGCGCGCCTTTTTATCCCGTAACCCTTCCGTATTTTCAATAAAAACCTTGATCTCGGAGATCGACTTTAGCTGCTGCAGTTTTTCGCACAGCATGCCGGCATGCTCCGTTTTTTGTCCGCTCAGCCATTCTTGTAATGAATCCCTGAAAGCGGATACGATCTTTCCCGGAACATCCTCTAAACGGTCAAAAAACAGCTCATACAAAGCGCTCACTGCAGCAGTTTCATCTGCGCCGAAAATATAATCCTTCAATCTGGGATTAGCCTGCAGTATATGGCCGGAAAACAACCTGGCAGTCAAGTCGGCTATGTCGTGATTATAGCGGATGAGCAGGCATTTTGAGAGGATTCTAAAACCGTTGTAAGAGATTTTTTGCATCGAATCGGCAGCGATGTCGCTTTGGAACTGACGTTCGACATCCGGAGCAAAACGAAATCCGTGCATCGTGCAGACTTTGAACGCATCCAGCCATTCTTTGAATAAAGCCTGTTGGTTATCCAATAACCGCAGATCTTCTTGGATCTTGTGTATCGCCGCCGAGTCAAAAGTTTTGACCGGCTGGAACAAAGCTTCCTTGATTTCCAGCCGGATGGCGCGGGCAAATTCCGGGATCGGAGCCGTGCGGTTATTCCCGTCGATCAACTTGAACGCTGCGCGCACTATGGGCTCGAAAATATGGATATTTCGGCCTGACAATTTTTCTACCGCACTGCAGGCGATCGGCACAACCAAAGCATTTTGCTTGCTGGCAGTATAGAGTTGTTCAGCCGTGTAATGTTCTGTGTCCCGGAAGGTGTCGCGTATACGGTTATAGGTCTTGATGATTTCATCCAATGATTCATCCGGACGGCCCAATGCGAACAGCAGTAATTCTCTCTGGTGAAAAAAACCCTCTTCATGAAAACGCCGGACTATAGTTATGCAATGCAAGAGCGATTCTTTCCATCGTTGTGGCTCGGGTGCTCCGGCATCTTTTAAGAGGGGGCCAACGGCAAGAGGCTCGACCATTTCCACTACAAACCCCGGAGGCTCACTATGTGCAACAATATCGAGCGTTTCATTGACAAGCGGGAATTGAAGACCGAGGCGGATTATTTTCAATATACCGCCGTCCCTGAATTTTTTCAGGTGTTCCACATTATCGAATTCATAGTGGCGCAGGCAAATCATAATGCCGATTACGCTTAACTGGAGGCTGGCATCGGGATCGCCGCGTAATAATGTCTCTACCCGCTGGCGGCCTAACAGTTGAATGACCAAAGAAGAGCGGGGAGTCCTGTAGAACGTATTTAACTGTTTGGTCAATCCCTCGGGATCTCTGATCGCCATTTCTTTGAACGCAGTCATGCCGACATGGTGCGTCAGAATATCTTCCCAGAGCGGGATGCCAAGCTGGACCAGATGTACTGCTGCTTCGAGACCTTTTTTTTTCGTCAGATATTTTCTGAAAAAGTCCTTTCCTAGTAGGCCGGAAAGTTTCTTTGCTTCGCTTCCCAGCCTCTTGAGAAATTCCATTTTATAGACCAGCCGGTACAAAAATTTTCTGACCTTACGGTTGTCTCCGGTCACGATACTTTTCGAGACCGTTCTTCGATACGCGGCCAAGAAGGAAGGCCCGAGATAATCGACAAGAGCGGGAAGCGACGGTTCATTACACAGCGGTTCCAGATAAAGCTTCATTCCTTGCTGAAAAAATTCCATCCATCGCGCGATGATCCTTCTCGTGTTCAGGGGCCCGAGCGCCTGCATGGCTGTTTTGGTAAACCGGTCATCGAACAGCTTGTAAACGACGGCCATTTCCAGAAGGTTGATAAAACGATAGGGGTCTTTATGGAAAAGGCTCTGTACTGTTTTTTCTCCGACTAAGCTGTTTAACTTTATTAACTCGGGTTTAAGGTCGGCAGAAGCAAGGAAACTCAAGCGGAGAGGAGAAGATTCAATCTGTTCAGGATTTAAGAGGTTGTCAAACCGTGCATCCTTCAGTGCCGGCACCCAGGATGCATCAGCGGAAAGACCGGAAGTTTCTTCAAGGGCATACTTATCCGGTTTCTCAGGATCAACCAGAAAAGGAAGATCAGATTCTGTTCCGTCGAAATAATTGAAGTTATCATATGCATATGCGTCCTCATAGTCATCTTCGTAATCCAAATAGTTCCACTCGAAAATATCATAAGGATATTCATACTGCTCCATCAGAGAAGGAGGAAGCAGTATTTCCTCTTTTTCTTCCACTGATTCCTCAACCAGCGGATTTTCCAGCACCGCGTGGATAAACTCTTTTATGCGCGCCTCAAGTTCTTCGATTTTTTTCATAGCGGATTTTTTACTGATCGTGGGTAATTTCCTGCATTATAACACCTAAGGATGAACGGGACAATAGTTCTCTCTCACGTGCCAATATTAAAAGTTATCTATGTTATTTTGGCCGCCGCAGAAAAAAATAGCCCGGTTGCAAGCAGCAGGGCTACTGAAATATGGCTTCCCCTCTAGGACTCGGCGCCCTTCGTCTCGGCTCGCTTTCGCTCGCCAGGAGACTCCGGGTCGGCCACTCGCTTTGCTGTCGTTCGCTCATCTTCGTTCGCTCGCTTTTCCTCCTGTTCGTAGGCGCAAAGCTCTCTTCGAGTCCTTAGCTA
>Ga0315286_10006722_pt1 | contig 11195 bp, 15 predicted proteins | sample YL17G10_0_MG_FD_205038 | JGI IMG/M metagenome (GOLD analysis project Ga0315286, IMG submission 205038) | Sediment microbial communities from Yellowstone Lake, YNP, Wyoming, USA - YL17G10_0 | ecosystem: Environmental > Aquatic > Freshwater > Lake > Sediment | place: USA: Wyoming | collected...
GAGAAGTTTGCCCGGGAGGGAAAATCTGTTTTTGCCAAGTTCGTCAAGAAGGCGGATGATAGGCTGATACCGGGCCAGCAGGTTCTGGTAGTCAATAAGAAAGACCAGCTGTTAGCCTCAGGAGATTTGCTATTAACCCCGAAAGAAATGAAAGAATTCAAGAGAGGGGTTGCTGTCCGAGTGCGCTGGTCTAACCAATAGTCTAATTATGCGATTGCTGCTCCAAAAAGAGCGCCCACAACATATCCGGCGAATGCGGCAGCCATGCCTATGAATGCCATTTCTAAGCCGCTGCGCAGTGGATTTCCTACGGTCGTAACCGCCTTGTAGATGCCTATCCCGAACAACAGAGCGGTTGAAAAAACTAACGCTATCAAGACTGCGCTATTTATCGGAAAGAATATGAACGGCAGAATGGGCATTAGAGAGCCGATGAATGCTGAAACGCCAACGACTATCGCTATGTTGGAAGGCGTTATATCTGAGGGGAAGATTCTCAGTTCTTGCTCCATCATGACATCCAGCCAGCGCTTTTTGTCGGAGGTTATGTGCCTGACGACGTTATCGAGCAACAAGCCGCTGAAACCGATTCGTTTGTAGATGACCCTGATCTCGTTCCTCTCGACGTCAGGCACTCTTTCCATCTCACTCTTCTCTCTGGCCACCTCGGACATGTAATAGTCTTTCTCCGCCTTGAACGAGGTATAGGCAACGGCGGCCATGGAGATGGATTCGGCGCACGCGGCAGAGAGCGCGGCGATCAGTATTATCCTGACGTCGTTCGTGACAGAAATAAGGCCCAGCATGACCCCTAGGACATTGACCAGCCCGTCCTGCCATCCTAGAATGAAGTCCCTCAACCTGGAGCCTTTGTTGTGGATCTCCTGATGGGTCTTCCTGATAACCGCCTGTCTGGCCATGATAGAAATAGAGCGGTTCGATTTAAATTACTAGCCTATAATCCAGTTACCATCATCTTTTTCGAGCTTGACCTTCTGCCTCTCGAGGTCCTCTATCTGCCTTATGATCTCTATAGAGGCCAGATGGGACTTGGTGTTCTCCATCCGCAGTTTCAGACCTTCGATGTTCTTTTCTATGTCCTCTATCTCTTTCTTTTTTCCGCCCATATGAAAAACCCTGGAAATCCTAGCATCCCCTTTATCCTGGCGTACTTTTTTACTTGTACTTCTCTGTGGTCTAAGAGAACGGCCCGGATATTTATAAAGCTTTTCTCGAGCTCGCGCCAGATGGGCTTTATGTCATCCATTATAGGGGAATAAACGCCGAGATAGCCATTTTTCTTCAGTTTCTCCTTCAGCTTCCTTATCATCTTATCCGGATACTGGAGGTCTAGGAATATGGCGTCGAAACCAGACTCCCTGACTTTAGCCACATCGCCCAGTTTCAGCCGCACGTTCTTGTAACCGCGCAAGTTCTCCTTGGATATCTCGTGAAACTGCTTGTTCTTCTCGTAAGACAGGACATTAGCTCCGATCTCAGCCAGGAACATGGTAAATCCACCAGAGCCAGTGCCCGCCTCAAGCACTTTCGATCCGTGCTTTATGTCCAGCATGGCGCACATTATCCCGGAGTCATAAGGGTAAATCGGCCTGGCGCCCATCTTCATCCTCTCGACTTTCTCCTGCACGTTCATCGGAAACCACCATAAACTATTAAAAAACCCACGGCTATAACTATTATCGCACGCTTTCTCCCTGTGTTGAAGATATGCTGCTTAAGCCTATTAAAACAATACCCATTATAATTAATGCCATGCACAATAAAAGAGTGTAAATATGACGAATATCTACGAAAGCAAGCATTACAAGCTGTTGCTGATACTGCCGCTGATAATGCTCGTTGTCATGCTCTATTTCATCCCTCAAGTAAAGTTAGGCATAGACCTGCGCGGAGGGATTCTCCTGACCGCGCCTTCTGCTACTCTTATCGATGCCGTCCATCTCCAGTCGCAGATATCATCTAAATTCGACCTGGAAGACCTGAACGTTAGAACCACATCAGGAGCAACGCCCGGCGTCTATATCGAGCTCATCGGCGAAAAAAGCCTATTGAAAGCGCAGGAACATTTAGAGGCCAAAGACTTTCAACAGGTCATAGATCTCTCGAAAAAGTTCACGGGCGAGCTTAATGTCAGCGGAGACGACCAGACGAAGGCCGATGCCTATTTCAGCAAGGCCAGGGAGATTTTCAAAAACGACCTAGTCGCGTTCATCGCCCAGGAGACTGGAGTGGACAGGGCCCAGTTCTCGGTCAACGACACAGGACCTTCTTTGGGAGCTTATTTCCTGAACCAGGCAAAGACAGCCATAATAATCGCGTTCATACTGATAGCCATATTGATATTCTACTACTTCAAAGTGCCTATAATCTCGTTCGCGGTAATGCAGTCCGCAGGCTTCGACGCCCTATTAGGCTATTCGGCGCTGGCGATGCTCGGTATTCCCCTGTCATTAGCCACTATAGCGCCGCTGCTCATGCTGATAGGATATTCTGTCGATACGGACATCATGCTAACTGACAGGATGATGAAAAGGAAAGAAGGCACTCCGGCGATAAGGGCAGACGGCGCGATAAACACGGGCCTTACAATGACCGGCGCGGCCATAGCGGCGATGCTCAGCCTGTATATGGTCTCTAATTACGCTAACATAACCGTTCTCAGCCACATCTCGCTGGTGCTGGTTATAGGCCTTATAGGCGATATCATAGCCACATGGTGCACAAACGCGCCCATGGTGTTATGGTATCTAGAAAGGAAACAAAAGAAAGTGGTCTCATGAACTTAGGCGAGCTTTGGAAGGAGAGGAGCATAAAGATTCTGGTGCTCTCGATAGTGCTTTTGGGACTGCTACCTCTGGGTCTCAAGGGCCTGCAATTCGGGATGGACTTCACCGGTGGCACTCTGATCCAGGTAAAGCTGGACAAGAAATTAGAGCCTTTAGAGATGCAGACAGTCCTAACCGTCCTCCAGACGAGACTCAACGCCTACGGCCTGAAGGATATATCAGTCAAGCCAGCGGGCCAGGAGTACATCATAGTGGCTATCGCCGAGACGAACCCCCAGGCGGTCAACCAGATCCAGTCATTGCTCGGCCAGCAGGGGAAGTTCGAGACCCTGTTCAACGGGAATTTAGTCCTATCGGGCAATGACATCATCTCAGTCATATCCGACCCGCAGAAAGGCTATGGTGTGAGAGGCGGATCGGGCAATTACGAATGGATAGTGCCGTTCCTGCTTACTAACGATGCGGCGAACAGGTTCGCGCAGTCGGTCGCTGGGCAGTGCACCCCCCTAACGGGCGGAGAGCAGTGCACTGAAGTCGTCTATATGTTCATAGACAGGCCGGAGAACGCAGTAATCCTGATTAATAATACTCTTTACAACGAAGAGAAGAAGATACCTGAAGACCTGGAGAAGTCGCCGACCACCATAGCCTTAGAGGATTTGGTCAGCAATTCCGGGGCGGAGTTGATTGTCAGCAATTATCTTGACAACGAGACGATAGACAAGATAAAAAACAAGACCGTGGTGATAGCAGAGGGCTCATTCGACGCAACGACGTTGGAGCAGTACGCCTCGAAAGTGTCGGTGAAGCAGAAGAGCGCAAGCTTCTGGATAATCAATGGCCTAAATCTGGAGAATATAGTCCACCTGACGCCGGGCATAACGACGGGCAATCCCATAAACCAGCCAAGCATTACGGGCCGTTCTGACACCATAGAAAACGCAGTTAGAGAACTGAACCGTGTGACCATCCTGCTGAAGTCAGGCAAGCTCCCTGTGTCTGTATCCGTGGGCAGCGTATCCACCATATCCGCAGCATTAGGGGCAGATTTCCTCAAATACAGCGCGATAGCTGGGGCAGTAGCAGGCCTGGCCATAATGGGAATAGTGTTCATCAGGTACAGGAACATCAAGATAGCCGCGCCAATCATCCTAACCAGCTTTTCCGAGGTCTTCCTGATTCTTGGCATGGCCGCCCTCATTGGCTGGCAGATAGACTTGGTCTCTGTCGCAGGAATCATAGCGGCGGTAGGAACAGGCATCGATTACCAGATAATCATAATAGACGAGATACTGAGAAAGGAGCAGGAGGCTATCATCAGCATAACGGCAAAGATCAAGAGGGCGTTCTCAATCATATTCATGGCCGCAGCGACCATCATCTTTGCGATGTTCCCGCTGATTTTCCTCGGATTAGGCACCCTGAAGGGCTTTGCCATAACGACCATTTTGGGTGTCCTTATAGGCTTATTGATAACCAGGCCGGCATATGCCACAATTGTCAACAAATTATCGGCCAAGGAGTAATCACTTTTAAATAATCCTAAACCTTATTCTATGCATGAACAGAGTGAAGACAGGTATACCTGGGTTAGACGACCTGCTCCAGGGAGGATTTCCAGAACCTTCCTCGATACTGCTCACAGGGCCCACAGGCACGGGCAAGAGCATATTCGGGCTGCAGTACCTCTATAACGGAGCGCGCGACTTCAACGAGCCGGGCTTCATGATTACCACCGAGGACTACACCACCGATTTCCAGTGGTACCAGGAGGAGTTCAACTGGAGCTTCAAGAACCTGCAGGAGAAAGGACTATTGGTGTTCAGCAGGTACGACCCGGTCGATTTCGAGAAGTTCGGCATAAACACGCTGTACTCCGACGTGATTCTCCAGATGTCGAAGGTCGTAGACTCGCTGAAGATAAAACGGGCTGTGTTCGATTGCATAACCCCGATAGGCCTGGCGCTCGAAGACAAGTCGACGTTCAGAACAGTGTTGTATTACATATCAAAGGCGCTGAAAGAGAAGGGCTGTACCACCATATTCATCTCTGAGAAACCGTTTACCACAGGCGCTCTAACCCAGTTCGACGTAGAGCAGTTCGTGATGGACGGGGTGCTGGAATTGTCATTTGCTCAAAGAGAAGACGCGCTTGTGCAGACGGTGGCGGTCAGAAAGATGAAAGCGACCAATGTCACCCAGGCCAGGTATGTCATGGACTATTACGACGAGGGCATAAGAGTCGTTCCTTCCTATTAGCGCCTATCTTTCGGCTTTCTCTCAGGAATGGAGCGGACCTTTATTCTCCCATCCACTACACCCTTAGAGACATAAAGACCGCAATAGCATGTGCCAAATTCCTTAACATCCGGCAGCATATATACACATGGGCAGATTATGTCCAGGTCCTTCTTTCCGACGCCAGAGGCCAATCTGCATGGGCAGGACATGTAGCCGTACTTCTTCTGGTTGACCAATAGGCCCTGCGCAATTCCCAATACGAATTCCTTATCTGGATTCAAGTAGCATTTTTTGTATTTCGCGATAGTCTCTAGCTGCTTATAGAGTTTTTCCGCTTCTTCATCCTTCATTTCGACAACTTCCGTATCTTGTCTTCCTGAAAGCCAACGATGGTCTTCTTGTCATTGACTATAATGACTGGAAAATTCATGTCAATGTTCATCTGCCCGAACAATTCATGCAACTCGTGCTCTTCCGCCTTGCTGAGCAGGTCGACATCGATATAGTCGTATTCTATCTTCAATTTTTTCAGCAGCTCTTTGGTCTTCTTGCACCATTGGCATGTGCTGAGTGCGTAGACTATTATCTCCCCGACATTCTTGCCTGTCGCGTGTTTCAGACGATTCTTCAACGCCATAGTTTCACCAAGCATCGTTGCGTTCATTATCGGTTTCTTCAGTTCTTACATACTTACCAAATCTTTCACGGTTATCTATTTCACCTCTGACCCACATTAACAGTTCTTTCATTTCCTTACGAATATTAGCACGCTTTATTTTACCTATATTACTTTCTATATAAGATTCATATCCTTTTAACTCATTTAGGGAGTTCCCGGGATGTTGTACATATTCCCTAAACAGCGTTTCGTCATAAATATTGTCCAGAGGGTTTATGGATTGCATCCGTTCCGCTTTTTCCCTAGGCAGAAATTTACCATATTTTTTAATGTATTTTAACTTCTCCTGAGTATTTCTTGGTTTTTTAAAAAATTCTAAAGGAACCTGCCCGCGTCTTAAAGTAAAAGGATTGACCTTACTTGGTTGTCTTTCTTGTTTCCACTCATCCATTGCGTAGCTGTCTAGTTTTTTTCTCCATTTTTTGTGAAAAATTCTCATATCTCTTTTCCCAGCATGCAAATTTGAACTATGCTAAGGTTGCTTTTATTATCTTTACTTCCTGCAACGGCCTGTCGTTCTGGTCGGTCTTGGTGCTGACTATCCTGTCGACCACGTCCATGCCTGCAACGATCTTTCCGAAGACGGGGTGCTTGGAGTCAAGGAAGTTATTGTCGACCACGTTTATGAAAAACTGGCTGCCGCCCGTGTTAGGGCCGGCGTTAGCCATTGCTATCGTCCCCCGAGAATTGTTGTTGCTGTCCGTGAATTCATCTGGTATTGTATATCCGGGCCCGCCCGCGCCAGTGCCGGTAGGGTCGCCCCCCTGCACCATAAATCCGGCCATAACTCTATGGAATATCACGCCGTCATAATAGCCTTGTTTGACCAGCTTCTCAAAATTGCCCGCGGTTATCGGCATATCGCCGTATAGCTCTATGGTTATGTCCCCCATAGTGGTCTTTAAAAGTACCCTAGTCTGTTTTTCTCCACTATTTTGCATATATAAAACACCTGCCACGATTAGTATAATCGCCGCGGATATAATCGCGGTATTTCTGAAGTTCATCTGACCACCTGCGATCCTTTTACATAGTGCCGGGCAGATTCGAACTGCCGTCACAGGCTCCAAAGGCCCGTATCCTTGGCCACTAGACTACGGCACTACCAAGGCACTTTTTTCAGCTTCAGGAGGAACCCTATAACGTTCAGAAGCAGGTGTATTAGAGGGGTTATGATTATTAAAAATATCACTGTCTCGAGCGACGGGATATAGGCCATACTGCCCAGCGCAACAGCCCCTATAATGAAGTCGAGCTGGTCTATTATGGGCAGCATCTGGCCGCGTTTATAGCCTAATCTCCTCTTGAAAAAGCTCTTGATCAGGTCTCCGGCCATCGCCCCGCCAGAGAGGAGAAAGCCGAGAATGGTGTAGAACCAGATAGATCCGAGAGCGAATTCTGTTCCTGTAAGGGCATAGCCTATAACATTGCCGGCTGCAGCGCCGAATAGAACACCTAACGCCAGCCCGCGAAAGGTTTTGCCATCGCCTAAAATTCTGTGGTTTCCTAGCTTCCTGCCCAAATCCAGCGGCATGCCCCCTCCGAAAAGGGCGGCAGAGGAATTGGCGATATAAGCTGGCAGTATGTACAGAAAAGAGACGATTGCCAGCGTTATCAGGTCCATCATATCACAACAGGTAGCCTAAAGCCACGGCGAAAAGGCCGCCGGAGGCAGTCGCGACGAAGTTGGTCTTCCAGTTGTCGAACACGCCCCTCCTCTCGATGGTCGCTCCAACGATAGAGTCTATGGTGCAGCCGAACAGTCCGCTGACCACCGTTATGAAAATCACTTTAGCCAGATTTATATCCCCGAAGCCGTTGCTGAGGTTGAACAAGAATATGAACAGGGCGATTATCATGACGCCGGCCATCGCTGCCGCCATCCCTAAGACGCTCACCGCCCCATCAGTGCCGGTATGGACCCTCTTGAAGTTGGTTATCAGGACAGGCCTCTCCCTGGAAAGCACGCCCAATTCTGACGATAGCGTGTCCGCAGTCGCTGTCGAGAGTGCGCCCAAAAAGCCGTAGAGATTGCCCGTTATGGCCATGAGCAGGGCCATGCCGCCATTGCCTATGACATTCTCCGTGCTCCTTATCTTCTGGTAAAATCCATATCTTTTCTTGTACTCCGCCTTCACTTTGGTGGCCGCAGTCCCAACCAGGAAGAAAACGAGCAGTATTGACAGCCAGTAGATGTTCTGGAAAAAGAGCAGAGCGACGCCCATGAGCAGCGCGGACATGGCGCCCTTGTAGTCTAACGACCTGGCAGAAAGAGCCAGCAAGGCTAATCCGGCAGGCAAGAGATATATCGTTTCCATTACTTTTCACTCAGGACGACGCACTTGGATATCTCGACCCTCTTTATCTGCGTTACAGCCCGCAGTTCCTTGAAGATCTCGGAAGCCATAGTGCCGAATACCATCTTCTGTACGAGTGTTTCGAAGCTGTTCTCCTTCGCTATCTTGATTATAGTATCTAGCATGATTTTCCTCACCAGATTCTTTTTGGACGTCTCGACTTTCCAGGCGGTAAAGGCATAGACAGTGATGTTGAGCTTCTTTCCGTCAGAGGTCTCCACCTTCTTGACGACCCTTATCATGCTCCTTCTCCTTCTGACGTTCCTCCTCAGGTATTCTCTAACCAGCTCGAAACCGTCTAAGACAGTGTAAGCGCCCTTTCCCTTAACCTCAGTCACACGGAACCACATCTTGACGAACTGGTGGGCCATGTTGCCGGTGACTTCGCGTAAAGGCACTTCAATTATCCTGTTGATGAGGTTGTCTGGCTCGCTCGCCGGACTGATTCCTATCTCTTTCTCCTCAAAGCTCTTCGGCGAATAGATGGCGTACCACTCCTTCTTCTTCCATGCATCCGCTGTCTTCCTCTTTTTTACAATTGCCATTTCATCACTCTTTTACCAGCAGCGCCGCTTCTTCCGGCGTGTAATACCAGTTCTGGGCCAGTTTGCCTTTCTTCTTGTAATAGGCCACGAGCCTCTTTATCTTCGACTCAGCAAGCTTCATGGATCTAGTATTGTGCTTATCCTGCTTGTTGACAGTAACGTGTTTATGTAATCTTACTGCTTTTCTCATCAGGTTCATCAAGTCTTCCGGATACTTGGGCAAAAGCTTGTTCTCGTCAAGAATTTCAGAAATGCCCTTGCCGACGATGGCCTTGACGCTGGGTATGCCGTGCTGGTCGCGCAGTATCAGGCCTATCTTACTGGTGTTCTTTCCTTCCTTGGTCATTTGCAAGACTAATTCGACAACTTCCTCTTTCGAGTACTGGAGCCATTTAGGACTGACCTCAGCCACAGGGTGCTTTGAGCCTGATTTTCCCTTCTTTTTACTGTGCATTCGCGCCATAGTATCACATACGACAGGTCAGGACTTGTTTGCATCCTGCCTCATGTATGTTTGTTACAAATAGAAAACAATCGTAACAAGTGCTATAATTGTCTGTGCAGGGGTTTATAAAGCTTACCGACTCTATCACGGCGCATAAGAAATAAAAACAGAAGGTTTTATTACAAACAAGGGGGTTTACGGGCCCGTTGATATTTTAATCATTTATCGTTTTTTCTTTTTCTCAACTTTCTTCTTTTTTGCCATTGTAACTCACTGATAAAATAAATTCATTTTTTATATTTAAACCTATTTGTTTATAATTTCGCCATCCTCGAGCACGACCATCTTCCTCTCTCTAAGCTCCTCGAAGAACTTGTTTGGCGGCACTATGCCCTCCGGCGCGTAACTTCCCGGCTTCTTGATTACCCCCTCTTTGATCATCTGCGCCAGTATGGCCGCCGGTCGACCAGTATCGACGTTGCAGCCGGAGTCTTCCCATCCTTTAGTGGTATTAGCAAGACATTCCATAAGGATCTCTCTATGCCTGCCGTTGTGCTTGCCCTCTATCCACACCCATAAATTCTCCTTTTCTTTGTAGCCCTCCGGCGGCTCTATGTCCTTCAATAGCTCGGTAGAAAACTCAACCGGCCTTATCTTCGAGTGCCTGAAGAGCATGTCATCCTTCCCGCACATGCCCAACTCGATTATAGTGCAAATAGTCTGGAACGAGTGTTTAGGAAAGCTCGCCCAGAACTTGATGTTTTTGACACCCTTGTGCCTGTAGTAGTGATAGAACGTGTAGGTCTCCGGATGCCTGACTATGAACCGCTTCTGCATCCCTATGGTCCTGTAAAACCCCCTCTCAACGGTGTCAAGCGGGCGCTTCTCCTTCCATTTTCCCCCCTCGATGTACGGCGCTGGATCTATGAACTCCTCGGTGATGCTCTCGATGGAAAAAGGCGGAACGAACTTTTTGATGTTTGAATCCCACGCAAAGCCGGCCTCGATGCTTTTTATCCTATCGAATTTGTGGGCAGCATAGCGAAGCATGACGTTTCCAATGCCAGGCACAGAGCCGGCGCCAGTTATGCTTATCAGACCCATCCTTTTCAGCCTATCATGCATGTTGAGCTGGGTCTTTGTCATTGGTATCTCGGAGCCTAGATCTATATAATGCGCCTTGGCATTTATCGCCGCCCTCATGACATGCAGATTCCAATCGCCCTCGACGCAGTTGACAACCACATCAGCGCCTGACCGTTTGATGATTCTTTGGACCCGCTTGACGTTCCTTGCGTCACTATGGTCAAACCTGCTCTTGGGATAGTCGTCAAGCAAATGCTGTATTCTCCTCTTATCGGTGTCAAACCAGCCGCACATCAAAACCGAGTAATCGCTCTCAAGCAGGTCCTTTGCCACTATCTTGCCCTGCATCCCTTCAGCGCCGAACACGACAAAATCAAAATTTTTCTTCATTTCAATACACTAAATCAAGTTTAGTTTAAAATTTTATCTTTTTTTTCGGAAAAATGACGCAACTTTTTATAGGGCGGGTTCATAATATATTTGGTGAATTTTATGGAGCAGACCCTTGAGAACCTGGCGAAAGCCTTTGTCGGCGAGAGCCAGGCGAGAAACAGGTATACTTTCTACGCTTCTGTAGCGCGAAAAGAGAAATATGAGCAGATAGCGGAGATATTCCAACTGACTGCTGATAACGAGAAAGAGCACGCAAAAAGGATATTCGAGACGATTCAGCTGCTTAACAAGAAAGGCAAGGTAGCGGAGATACCGATAGGAGCCGGCGTGCCCACCGTCCTTGGAACAACTGAAGACAACCTCAAGGCGGCCATAGCTGGGGAGAACTACGAGCACACAAAAATGTATCCTGAGTTCGCGGATGTTGCCGAAGACGAAGGGCACCCGGAGATAGCGAAGAAGCTCAGGGCGATAGCCGTCGCTGAAAAGCACCATGAGGAGAGGTACAAGAAGATACTGAAGAATGTCCAAGGGGGCTCCGTTTTCAAGAAGGACAAGGAAGTCTGGTGGGTCTGCCGTGAGTGCGGTTACGTCCATTTCGGAAAGACGCCGCCCGACAGATGCCCGTCATGCGACCACGAG